>Ga0116115_1001058_pt1 | contig 12445 bp, 14 predicted proteins | sample June2015DPH_10_1_2_FD_89789 | JGI IMG/M metagenome (GOLD analysis project Ga0116115, IMG submission 89789) | Peatland microbial communities from SPRUCE experiment site at the Marcell Experimental Forest, Minnesota, USA - June2015DPH_10_100 | ecosystem: Environmental > Terrestrial > Soil >... | reverse complement strand
CGCGGGACCATAACCGAGCTGTAAACGAAACCGTGTTCAATGACTCTTTCACCCTGAGAGCGGGTTCGTTTCCTGATTCTACGTGGTCGGTTTGGATACCTTGTAGAGAAACAGCTTGCGCTCAAGACCACCACTGCTTCCTATTGCGACTTTTTCAGGTGTGAAGCCTGGGAGCTCATAGTCAAGAGAAACGATTCTGGCGCCCTCTTTGAGTTCCTGTTTCAGTTTGGGTGCTAGCTTCGAGTTCACGCTATCTGAGAGGTAGATGATGACGGCGTCGGCAGGGGAAACGTCGACGTCCATGAAGTCTGCTTGGATTACTTGTGCTTCGATGCCGGTGGATTTTACGCGTTCCTGAATTCGGGAAACTCGTTCGGGGTCGATCTCGATTCCAACAACCTTCGCCCCGAATTTTCGTGCAGCTTCGATTAGAATGCGTCCGTCACCGGCTCCCAAGTCGTAGATTGTCTCCCCGCGTCGAATTTGGGCGAGCGAGAGCATCTGGTGCACTATGGATTTTGGTGTTGGAATGTATGCTACGTCTAAGTCTACCACTCTATTCGTCCTCGTCGCAAATTCATTTCAGGTCTTCGAGGAGTTGGCGACCCAGAGAAAGAAAGCTAACGCTTCCTCCTGACCGATCGCCTTCGCTTGCGCTTCGAAGGTTTCCTCCGCAGAAACAGCACGAAGGAGGCGGCAGACGCCGCGACGACAGTGATGAGCAATGTCACTTCATACAGCCAAATCGGAGCTAACACATTCAAATCCAGAAAACCTGTGGAGCCACCAAAATACGGGTTGCCATTGACTGCAACTGTCAGGTTGTGTTCTCCGAGCTGATACCATCCGAAGGCGAGTGTGATGTTCATTGTTCCATCGACAAGCCTTTGACTTGTAATGAGTTTGTTGTCGAGCCAAATGTCGGCTTGGAGGTTCGGGAGTAAGTTGCCGAATTCATCTGTGGCTTTGACGGTAATTGTGCTAGGCTGAGCTGCCTGCATGTTTGGTGAACTGGAGAACTGTATTCTGGTGGCAAGCTTACCCAAGTTCAGGGTTGTCAGCTGGTCGCTGCCCGCAAGGTAGAGATTGCCAAACTTGCCACCTGTAAACAAGAAGCGAATGTAGTATTCACCGGGCTTGAGTGCGAAGTGTTCTTCAAAACGTGCAATGCCTTCGTTGTCGGTTTGGTTCGTATCGATGTCATACCATTGTTCGTGGTCGTAATACTGAAGTTTCACTGGCAGTCCTGAAAGCCTGTTGCCAGATAGGTCTGTAATGGTGGCTGATATTGTTGCTTGCCGTAGGTAGGTGGCGTTTACGGAGCGAGGTGGTATGATCTGGGTGTTCTGGAGGGTGAGGCCTGATAGTTTTTGGTTGGCTACGAGCACTGTGAAAGTATCTGCAGTTCTGGATTGGATGGTAATGAATACGTGCCGGGCCGGGTCTTCGAAGGTTTCTCCGACTTGGTAGGGGGCATCGTTCAGCGTTTTGGTTGATGTGTTCGCGTCCATGACTTGAACGATTCCGCCGCCAGTGTCGCGTGATTCATCTATTCTCGTGATTAGGACGCCTGAGCTAGGAAGGCTGTCGTCAAACCCCACCCTGTCACGGAGTTCAACCATGTAATAGTCGGTAGAGCTGTTGGTTGTTATCTTGATTGTTCGAGTTCCGGAGCTTGTTTCTAGCGGGTGGAGTGTTTCACTTTGGATGGAGAGGTTGCCTGTGGAAAGTTGAACGCTGTCTGGCAGAAGCCATCCCAACTTGACTCTACTCCACGCCTCAAGCTCTGCGGGCGAGGTGCCCGGAGGATTGCCCAGCCACAACCCAGTTGCCATAAGGGACCACCTCCCCACAAACGGATCTGGTGTGTTAGGGGCGGCGTTCGCGTCGTATAGATCTAGAAGGCCTAGCAAGTGCCCGTACTCATGCGTATAGACACCTAATGGAGAATGCCCGTGTGTTTCCATCTCAGGGGCTATTGCGGCGGCGTTGACGACGGCCCCGTTGTTTGCTTGAATCTGCAGGTCATACCAGTAAGCCTCGGACCAAATGTCGTCGGATGTGGATGCCGCATCCTCTTGTCCTGCTCCTGCGTGAACCACAACGATCTTGGAGTACGCATTGAAGTCAACATCCGCTTCGGCTGCTGTGATTGCGTCTCTGATCAATTGGACAGGGTTTGCATCGCTTCCCGGCTGCGATGGGTTGAGGTCAGCGCCGTAGAAGGACATAGGGTTAGGAAGCTGATACCAGCCTACGGTTTTCCCGATAACTTGGATTTCGCCGTATGAAACGTCGGAGTAGTATTTCGCCATCTGGTTGAAAATCATATTGTCAATTGCAGTTTTGTTGGCCGTGTGTTTGACATCGGAGAATTCAACTAGAATCGCAAGCGTGTTTTGTGGACCTGAGGCAGGGGAGACTGGAGGGTAGTACTGAGGTCCAACGCCCTTCACCCCCAGAAGGTTGGGGCGCATTGCGGCTGCGTAGTCAGGACGCATGGACGAGGCTAATACGCAGAAGAGAAAGACCACGGCGATGAGTACTTTTGAGGTTTTCATTCCGACAGGACCCGGTTGCTAATGGGAGAAGGTCAAACAGGAAACAACCCGAACACTTTAAACTCTCTTGAGGATTTGTATGAAACCGGGCCCTGGTCGTTCAGTGGTCTAGGATGACGGCCTGTCACGTCGTCGACGCGGGTTCGAATCCCGCCCAAAGGAGCGGAAAGAATCTTCTCCTGGCGAGGGGCGCCAACCCGCGTACCCACGACTACTCATCAAGGCCGGACAGCTTTTTCATGTCCATGTTGCTGAGTTTCTTGCTTTTGCAGCGGGGGCAGGAGGGTTCTTTGGCGTTTGTGAGAAATTCGTAGCTGCAATCATTGCACGCGTAGAAGGCCGCTTTGTCCAAGATTGTACCCGTGTTTCACTGTGTTCTTACTCAGTCATTAAATATCATTTTGCTGGTTTTGCTGGCGGTTTTGATTTACCATGATGCCAGTTAATGAGAAGGATGTCGTAGCGGCAATCGAGAAAGTGAGCCCTGCGGTCGTGTCCATCGCAACCCTTAGGGTCATTCAGGAGAACCTGTTTGATGCTGTTCCAGTTCGCGGCTTGGGCTCGGGTATTATTTTCGATTCTAACGGTGGGATACTTACGAACCACCATATCGTTGAGGACGCTGAGAGGGTTCAGGTGGTTACTGCGAACGGGAAGAAGTTCCAGGGAGAGGTGTTGGGCTCTGATGCGATGTCGGATGTGGCTGTGGTCAGGGTGGATGGCGAGGGATTGCCTGCCGTTAGGCTTGGGGATTCCGATAAGTTGGTTGTGGGTCAAATTGCGATCGCAATCGGTAACCCGTACGGGTTTCTTCTACCCGGGCCGACGGCGACGGTTGGTGTAATCAGTGCTCTGCAACGGCATCTCCACGTTGAGAACCACATGTACGAGGACCTGATTCAAACCGACGCTTCAATCAACCCAGGAAACAGCGGCGGCCCCTTGGTGGACAGCTCAGGCCAAGTCATTGGCGTCAACACGGCTAACATACCGTTCGCGCAGGGCATAGGGTTCGCGATACCAATCAATAATGCGCGGAAGATTGCGAAGGAAATAATCCAGCACGGACGCGTCCCGCGACCGTACCTAGGTATCTCAGGCCTGACTCTGAACCGAGACATAGCCGAATCCTACAATATTCCACACGAGAAGGGAGTGCTGGTGGTTAGGGTGGGGAGGGGTAGCCCAGCCCATAGGGGTGGCATGTCAGCCGGAGATGTGATTCTTGAGGTCGACAAGAAACCTCTGAAGGCTTGGGAGGATTTGCAGCATGTGGTTCAGGAGAAGAAGGTGGGAGAGAGTTTGGAATTGTTCGTGGGCCGCGACCAAGAGCAAGGCAAGATGAACATAGTCCTGGAGGAAGCGGCCAGGTAAATCTTCGTCCTAGCCACAGATTGGCGCCATTTTTCCTTTCTATTATTGTTGAGTAGGGGGGAGGGGGCAGTAGGGCAGTATGGGCCCCATCGTCGTGTTTCGGGATAAGATTTAAGCCAGTCATACTGGACGACAGACCTGAATCCAAACTAGGTTGCTGATTCCTCCGCCCTCCGGGGACTGGATCCAGTACTCCAACCTCTGAGCACCAACCAAGCCACGATTCGGGCTTTCTGGTGTTTTGCTGGCGGCTTGGCCGTAGCCTGTGATTCTTGTCGCGTGATCTTGGTTGGTGTTGTTCTTGAGGAAGAGTGTTCTTCGTATCTGGATTCGACAGCGTGAACTAGATCTGTTGGATGAATTGGCGAAACGCCTCGGGTTGCCCTCTAGAAGCCGACTTACAAACATCGCTCTGCAGTTCTTTTTCGAGCTAAACCATGAAGATCTCCCTGCTGCGGGGCAGAGGCGCAGGGTCAAGATATTGTTGGATCCATCAATCAAAGAAGAACTGGACGAGCTCTCCACATGCTTGCTCATTCGAAAAGCTTACCTGACGAAGATCGCGCTCAACGAATTCACACGTCGTTACCGGGCGACTTCTGTTCAACGAGATCATGAACCCTAGCCGTACGTTAGGCCGCCTAACACAGTTTCGATTCCAGCCACCTTTCGTCAAGGGAATGGATCAGGTCGGGGTTATCTGAGATGGCAAATGAGTCGCATAAAAGCGACGATCCAGAAGTTGACATTCAGCAGGTAATCTGCAAATTAGTGCTAGCTCTGAAGCGATTGGAGGGCTACAATCCGGTTCTAGATCTGCCGCTCATTGAGGAGGTAGCCCGCAGCGCGGCTTTCATCAGACTCGGCGAAAGCTTCCTGATCAATCCGAAATGCTCTCCGGGAACGTACGCCAGTATTTCTGATGGGATAGCGAAGCATGCGTCCAGAATGCGCCAAGCCATGAAGGAGCTGGCAGCTACGAGAGCGGAGCGAATGCGCTACCAAACTGCAACGGCACAAGCCGCGCAGGTCAAAGAGATCGTGGATAAGATCATTCACCAGGAGAATGAGCATGACAGCGCGTGAAAGATTCCGAGAAGAGGTAAGTAAGGCTAAGTGGAATGCGGCCTACTTTGCCGAAATCTTCCTCTCTCTGAGACCGTTTCCATACCAAGTCGACTTTCTCAGGGACGATGGAAAAGAGATTGCCGCGGCATGCGGTCGCCAGGTTGGAAAGACCACCCTAGCCGCAATCAAGGGTTTGCATTTTGCCTTCTTCCATCCAGACGTGACTGTGCTGATCATCAGCTCCACGCTCCGCCAAAGCATGATCCTGTTCGCAAAGATCCGCTCAATGACAGAGTCGAACCCAATTCTCCGAATGAAAGTGAAGAACTCGAACCGGACAACAATTGAATTCGATCACGGCAGCCGAATCGTGGCGTTGCCCTGCGGACCGACCGGTTACAGCCTACGAGGCCACACCGCGGACATGATCATCCTAGATGAAGCGAACTTCGTGCCGGAAGAGATTGTGGACGGCGTCGTAAGGCCCATGCTCATCGCCAAACCCAACTCAAGACTCATCATGGTCTCCACACCTTGGACTCGAAACCATCCATTCTACCGAGCCATCTCTGAGAAGGGTCGAGGATTTCATGTCTACAGATGGCCGACAAGCCTCAGCCCACTAGTCTCCGCGGAGAAGCTTCAAGCCGACCGCAACGCCCTCGACGCTCTCACATTCAGAAGAGAGTACGAAGCCCAGTTCGTCGAAGAAAACGATTCCTATTTCCCAACCCACCTCATCTCGCAGTGCGTAGACGGAAGCTATGAACTCCTGGAGGATCAGGACGTTCTCCAAACCGAACACAAAGGCGTCTTTCACCTGGGCGTGGATTTTGGGAAGCGGGTTGACCACAGTGTCCTAGCTGTTCTTGAGGAATCCGCAGGCCGACTTCAACGCTTAGTCTATCTAAAACAGTTCCCGCTGCAAACAAATTACGCAACGGTAATCGGCTGGATTCGCCGCCTCAACGAGGGTTTCGGATTCGAGAGTGTAACCCTAGACCAGACAGGAGTCGGAGAAGCACCAGTCGAAGACGTGAAAACCTTCCTTCCAAACGCTGAAGGCGTCATTCTGACGAACAAGATGAAACTGGATATTCTATCGAACCTGCAACTTCTCATGCAACATGAGAGGTTGAAGATACCGCTCGAAAAGACCATAATCACCCAGATCAACGAGCAGCAATACGAGATCAATAAGACAGGGGAACTAATCTTCTCACACCCAACCCGATCACACGACGACAAACTCTGGGCTTTGGTTTTTTCAGCTTGGGGAGCCAGAAAACCACCTCGCCCAAGCTTCTTGCCAATAACCCGCTCCTTTGGACTAAGACCCTAACTGATCGAAATGATTGCCGGAACATGTAACGACTCAGCCGGTGACCACTTTGGGTCTATGGGCAATCTTGTCAGGATCGCTGATTCTCGGGTCTTGGAAAAGTTTAGGTAGTCTCACCCCTTGCTCGTGTGGTAGGGCCCGTAGCTCAGTCAGATCCACGCAAAATGGATCCTAGATAGGTAGAGCATCGGAAACACCGTGCAATTCCACGGGTGTTGGTGATGCTTTTACCCTGGGTTTCTGGAACCTTAGGGAAGCCACCCGAAAAGACACCGCTTAACCGCGGTCTTGGGGAAGGGTCCCGGGTTCAAATCCCGGCGGGCCCGCCACCTTCACTGAGTGGCTGTACCATTTTCTTGATGCCAGCAGGACAAAGTCCTCCCGCGAGTAGCCACCATCAGTCTTACGTGAGCATATGCCAGGATTTTTTCTGGTTTGGCGTTTGGAGCGAGCTGTCGTCAAAGACACCGCTCCCTTGACCACACTAGAACAATTCCTCAGCCCGACTTGTATTCTGCAGCGCAGGGCCCGTAGTTTAGTCAAGGTGAGTCCGACTGTTTTCGTACACTTTTAGTGGGTGAGTGGCGTGACTGAGCCTAGGCAACGCGGAAGGCTATCTCAGCGCAAAGTCTCTTTAGTAAATCCAAAAGCTAGTCGTTTCGGGTCTATTATGAGCCCGCAATTCATCCGCTCCAAAAGAGCTTCCAATCTTAGCAAATCCGTGGAGCTTGAGGCGTTCCTTGGTTCCTGCAGAAACGATTGGCTAAAAGAGAAAGCCGAAGAGGCATTCACAGAAATAAAAGCTCATTATGAAATTGGCGACAAGGTCCAGAAGGACAGATGGCCGCGCTATTACGTCTTGACATGGGGATCAACAATCTGTATGTTCATAAGCTTGGGCGCGACTGGCGCTTAACCTACTCGCTCGTAGCAGATGAAGTAGGAATCATGGCCTTCTGCCTTGAAATCCTGACACACAAGCAATATAACAAAAGGTTTGGTTACGGGAACACCTAGCGCACGCGGATGCTTTTCGCCAATGCCCGCTTTAACGTGGCGTTGTCAGCGAAGACCCAGACGATTTCACGATCATTCAAGATTATTTTGTTGCTTGCTAGCAAGTACTCTATGACACGGTTGAAAGTTTGGTATTGTACCTTGCGCGGGAGGCTTTGCCACAGGGCCTTCTTGGTCGGATAGTTTTTCGCTTTGTGTATGGCTTCTTCCACCATCAGTATGGTTCCTAGTGTGGGTTCGTGGGCGTTTTTCACCATCAGACATTTCCTCTCCCTTAGAGTTACTACTACAGTAGACTACTATGGTAATGTGCTATTTATACATAATTGTATATTATACAAGTATGTATAATGCTTTAATTGTCGGAAAACGCTATGCCCGCCACATCCATCAAGGGTTGTCATGAAGATTTTGCTCAAGATCCCTGATCTCATGATGTTGGTGGGTTCAAATCCCACCGGCCCAACCATCTCGTCTGTGTAATGACCGTTCTTTCACGAGAGTATAATTGAGTCCATCATTTGTAGGCCCTTCCTCTGAACTCGACAGCGAGAACGGCAATCGTTTTGGATTCCCAGTCGACCTCATACTCGATGCGGATTTCTCCTATTCGTATTCTGTAGGTGTCATGCATCCCAGCCAGTTTCCTGACATCGTATTCAGGAACTGGCGCTGGATTCTGACTCAAAGCCTCTAAAACCAGCAGGACTCCACGCGCGTAGTGGCTAGGTATACGCCTAAGCGACTTCCTAGCACGGTTTGAAATAATGATTTCGAACAGGAGAGCTACGCACCGAGTTCCTTTCGGAGCTGGCCTAAGGTGACGTAGCGGCCCTTCTCAACCTCTAGCCGACCCTGTCGGATCAGTTTTCTTTCTCTGGCAGTCACTCGCTCTTCCGGAAGTAGGGCCGCCCTTAAGCGAAGAAGCTCTATCTTCACGTCGTCAAGCTTCGTGATTACTTTACGCAATTCAGTCTTGGTTACTGCCATTAGATTATCCCGCACATCTGCAGTCTAACCAACTAGTAAAAGAATCTGGCGTCTGGCAGAGCCTTATCTCCTTCCTCCTACGGGGTGGGTATTCTACTTAGAAACGTGATTAGTCCCACAATTGGTGGGTTCAAATCCCACCTGCCCCAGCACTTTCCTGTTTACCCGTTGCCGTCGAGCATTGCACCTACTCCATTGGAGGTCGGCATGTGATGTGCTGGTCGGTGATGCTTTTACCTTTTCGGGAAACGTAAACCCAGGGAAGCCACCCGAAAAGAAACCGCTTAACCGCGGTCTTGGGGAAGGGTCCCGGGTTCAAACCCCGGCGGGCCCGCCAACTCCCTGTTCCTCATGAATGTCCGCGTGAATCCGAACAGCCTTCTTGCTGGGGCCCTGCAGATGATGGTCGAGAAGAATGGAAGCTTTTGCATCTAAGCCAGATTAGCTCAGGCGTTTCCCGCATACTCCGCAATGATGTGCATATGCTGGGTTCACGTTCCCGCATTTGGGGCAGGTTCCACCCACCATCATTGGTGTCCTGGGGAGTGGTGTCCCGCAGCTGAAGCAATAGCTATTGAACGGGGGGTTCCAGGTGCAACATATCGTGCAATAGGAAGAAGCGACCATGATACTCAGTCCAACCTGTAACCCTCAAAAGGGCATCCGAATAAAATGTTTGCCTTAGCCCATGGTCATGCATCTGCAATTCATATGGAAGGAGGACGCAAAAATCGGCTTGGTCAACGGGAACTGACCTACTGGATTTGGAGTTTGTTTCCTTTCTTGGAGAACATCGACCCCGTCTATCTTCTCCAGCCCATAATCACAATCGCGTTCAGCATTGGCCTGGTTGTTTTCTGGCACTACTGGCGCAGTTTCACGAGAGGCGCACTGATCTATTCCCTCCTTGCCTACGGGGGAGGAATACTGATCAAAATAGTCCTCCAATCCTTCACAGCCAGTGCGTTTGTGGCCCGGTTCGGGGAGAATCCGTACATTTTGGGGGCGTACTTTGGGCTTCAAACTGTCGTTTTTGAAGTAGGTGGGGCGTTCTTGGTAGCGACTTGGGCGGTTTCCAAAGGCAAGCTCGCGGCCAAAGACGATGAAGGCTACGGACTGGGACTAGGGCTATGGGAGAACGCAGTAGTGGTCGGTGGGTTTGGTTTGCTGAACCTTTTGATAATCTACTTAACATTCGCGTCCGGAGGATCTACAGCTGAAGCCCTACGCGCAGTAGTTGTCAACTCCAATCCTGAACTTTTCGCGCCACCAGTCCAAGCTTTCACGACGGTGGGATTTGGCTTGTTGGAGCGAGTGTCGTCGCTCATATTCCATTTCGCGTGGGGGCTTCTCTGCGTGCTTTCAGCAGTCACTCGTAAACGACTATACTTCGTAGTGGCGTTGCCGATGGGGCTCGTGGACTTTCTCGTTCCATTTTCCAAAATCCTAACGATTCCAGTCTTCGAAACAAGCGTCTTCATTCTAGCTGTCCTAGCTCTCCAGTTGTCCCTGTATGTGACGAGGGGAGATCGACAACCACCTCAAACATAGGTGAGCTTGCTGTCCCTCTCACTGATTTTCACCGTGACCCATATGCTCCATTTCGTGGTGGTATTGCTCAGGCGTCATTAGGCTTTGGAATGCGCGGTCAACAACCTCGCTCAAGGCAGGATGAATATGCATCGCATCGAGCAAAGGCCGCGCGCTCTGCTCAGGCGTATACATCAAGTTGATGATTTCCTGAATCAAAACCGACGCTGAAGGTCCAATGATGTGCGCACCAAGAATCCTGAGGCCGTTCTTTTCGAGAATAACCTTGACGAAATAGTCTTTCACTGCCATGGCTTCCCCTTTAGCTGTGTCTTGGTAACGCTGAAATCCGATCAGAGTTCCTTCAGACCCATATTTCTCGATGGCTTCATTCTCTCTGAGTCCAACAGCCGCGACCTCGGGGTATGTGAAGACCGCGTGCGGAACGGCATGGTAATCTACAGGGATTCTGCGACTCAAAACCGCGTTATAAAACACTATCCGGGATTCATAATTACCTACATGTTTGAACAAGTACTTACCATGAGCATCGCCGAAAGCCCACACGTTGGGTAGTGAAGTTTCCAAGAATTCGTCGACCAACACCCACCCCTTTTCGTCAGTCTTGATTCCTCCCTTGTCAGGGTGGAGTATGTCGGTTGTCGGTCCACGTCCTGAGGCAATCATGATTTCTTTCGCAGTGATTGTTGTCTTCTCTCCTGTTTTGTGGTCAACGGCAAGTAGGGATTTTCCGCCGGGTTCGTTCTGTGCGGTCATAACCTCATGGTTTGTGAGAATCGTCATGTGTTTGCTGAGTTCCCGCTTGGCTAGGGCTGAAACCTCAGGCTCTTCTTGGGGTAGGAATTGTGGGTTTCGGCCGATGATTGTGACCTTTGAACCCATCGCGGACAGAAAATGGCCATACTCGGCGGCGATGTACCCACCGCCTACGATGGCTATGCTTTCTGGCAAAGTGGTTTCGTAGAGTATAGTATCGCTTGTCTTGTAACCAACTTCATTCAAGCCTTTGATGGGAGGAATGATGGGCTTTGAGCCGATGGACAGAAGAATCATCTTGGATCTGATAGTCTCTTCTCGCACCTTCAGTGTATACCGGTCAACGAATTCAGCGACGGCGTGGTAATAGTCGATGTTCGGCGATTCGCTCAATCCTTGCCTGATTGAGTTGATGTCGCCATCGATTAGAGTTCTCATGCGCTTCATGACCTTGCCAAAATCAACGTTCCGTATTGCCACGTCTATGCCAAAGGTTCCGGCACGTTCGATCTCACGAACAAGTTCGGCTGGGTACAGTAGTATTTTTGATGGGATGCAACCTCGTGTTAGGCAGATTCCTCCAGGTTCATCTTTGTCGATTACTGCTGCCTTGAGGTCGGGGCTCCTTTGGATCATCCCATCAAGAACGTTCATCGCAGAGCCGGTGCCGATTGCAATCACATCATACTCTTTCATGGCCTCAGTGAAGAATCAGCGAACATAACAGACTTTTCTTGAACACACTGAAGACCAGCAGCACGCTCTATCAGCAGCTTGGAAAAAGGACCGAAGTTCGTCCCCGTCGGTTCGAGAACGAGGCATACGCCTATCTTCGCGAAGGAACTTGATGATGGAGTGATAGTTGACGCTTGGTTAAGTGGACTATTGGACTATGCGCTATTCTTTGCGGGTCGCATTTGTTGCGAGTTGGAAGTCTGTGGCCCATTTGATGAGTTGGCTCATGTGGTTTTCTGCGTTGAATTTGTAGGCTTGAGCGTTGCCCAATTTTCTTGTGGTCGACACCCACCGGAGTTCTTGTAGGTGCTTGAGGCAGTTCTTAGCGGTTTTGAATGTCAGCCCAGTGCCTTCTGCTATGATGGAGACCGTGAACTCCGCGCTGCCTAGGAGAAGACTTTGGTCCAGGATCCGCGCCATCGGAATCCCCCTACCCATTACAGTCACGAAGGGGCCCGCGTCAAAGTATTCGTCCTTCTTACTCGCTCTCACAGCTTCCACCATCATCATGATGATGACAATAACTTAATAAATGCTTCCAATAACATGGTAGCGATTTCCAATGTCTACCGAGGAGCGAACGAAGCTCGCTAAGGGCTTCGTAATGAACAAGATGTATTCCCTCGGATTAATCGGCGGGAGACACACTTCCGTAGATAACCTTCCGAAAAGCTGCCCGCATGAACTGGAACAAAACGTGAAAGCGGCAATCGACGAACTCCGCAAAGAAAAGCTTCTGGTAATCAAGCCAACAAGCTACGGGCAACAAGCCTCCGCGACGATGGCCGATCTAGGTCGGAATTACGCGAATGCCTATAGGGAACACGTCAACCTGCCCGAGACCGATTTCAATCCCACAAAGAAAGTTGAAGCGTCCCCGCTGACCAAGGAGGAATTGAGGAAGCTAAGATTCAAGAAGTGAGTTCCGAATCGGACTTGGGTGGGTACCGTGCCTCCACTTATGTTGAACTAGTCATAAGTTTCGTCTCAGTGAGATAATTTTGAGGCCTCTCAACACAGAGACATGCACACACTTGAGATGGGGGGCCCT
>Ga0116115_1001030_pt1 | contig 12717 bp, 14 predicted proteins | sample June2015DPH_10_1_2_FD_89789 | JGI IMG/M metagenome (GOLD analysis project Ga0116115, IMG submission 89789) | Peatland microbial communities from SPRUCE experiment site at the Marcell Experimental Forest, Minnesota, USA - June2015DPH_10_100 | ecosystem: Environmental > Terrestrial > Soil >... | reverse complement strand
TATGAGCGAAATCCGCATGATTGCTCCCTTTAAGACATGGCACTGAGTAGCCATATCCATTCAACTTGCACTGGCAAGTCAGCCGGTGAGGCGCTCTAATTCCTCGTTTCTACTGCGCATCAGAGTATCGAACCAGTGAAACGCCCTGTCGTAGTGGATGTCGTGACCGCCATTGAAGATTTCAGAAAAAACCGTTCTGCGCCGGCATCTGCAAGTTTTTGGGCCAACTGCCAGCTCTGCAGGCAGGATACTATCTGGTCGTAACGGCCATAGTGCACAAAGAGCCTCGCATACGTCAGTTCTTGGAAAGCGTCTTGCAGCGCTTTATATGAGCCGGATCTTTTCGTTCTTATCAATTTGGATGACCTTGCCATCCTGGATGATCAGGGACAATGTGCCAAAACGGATCTCTTTCAGAGCGGTCAGAATTCTTTGTTCTAAATCTGAATCTCTATTATTCTGCTGTTCGCCTGCGTTAGTCCGAGTCATGTTTCCACCTTCCATTAACAAGAATGCTCTCTAAATTTTAATCGTCCATGTTAATATATTATGTCGATTGATTTAGTAGATTAATATGGCAAAAAAATTTATATGCTGAAATTCATGATGCCATTTATTTCTTGTTCCGCATTATCGATTTGCTCCATGATATCTGCCAGGGTTGTACCATCATAGATTCTGGCGATGGCATCCCTTACTCCCTTCATCAATAGACGGACTCCGCAGGTTTTCTCGTCAGTGCATTCTTCACATTTGGCATAGGCCGTCTCGCTGACGCAAGGAACCGGCGCTAAAGGCCCCTCCAGAATCCTGATCACCTTCCCCATAACTATTGCTTTGGGTTCCTTACCTAGGTAATAACCGCCGCCTTTCCCTTTCTTGCTCTGCAAGATACCGTTATTCTTCAGGGTGAGCAGAATCAGCTCAAGAAATTTCTTGGGGATTTGCTCCTCGCGAGCCAGGTCGCCGATGAGAATTGGCCCCCTATCGTATTCGTGAGCAAGATATATCAGCGCCTTGAGCGCATATTTAGTCTTTTTGGATATCATCATATAATCTATCTATTAAGTAGTACTTTAGAACACTACCCACCCGTTGTCAAGATTATTTTTACTCCAAATATCTTCGCATAAGCAAAATAGAGACTATGAATCGCTTATTTCTTAATTTTCTGGTGGAGTGGTTGCGATGAAAACCTCCATGATCTCTATACCCATGTTCTCAATAGAGGGGGGAGAGAGGTAAAAAGCCCATTAGATTAAGAACGTAACAGATAACCTTGATCAAAACAAATGACTTCGGCATCCTTCTTTTTTGCCACAACACTATCAATAGGGGAAAGGTTTTGAGAGGATTTAAAAAGATCAAATATGTCGGGGTTTAATAGATCTTTTCGAGTTGGGAATCGAGTTGTACTCTTTTTCTTCACAAGGCTGGTGTATTTCCCTGTGTCAATTTTCAGGCAATTATTTGGTATTGAAAATTGCTAAATCTTCGTGTAAGGTGTGCACAAACTGTGTATCAAAATTTGAAAAACATGGTAAAGTTAGCAAACATAGCAACAATTATATTATTACCTAACGAGTTGGAATATTTCCACTAATTGATTTCATAAGGATACTTTAACAACTCAAAAAATGGCTCATAACCCGAAGGTCGAAGGTTCAAATCCTTCCCCCGCAACCAAAAGAAATCAGGGACTTAGTGAAATGCTAGGTCCCTTTTCTTTTGCCGATTGTGCTAAATTTGTGCTAATCGGGTTCATCATGGCATTTAGCACATTGACTGCATTGGCAAGGTAATTTGGCGCAAGGTGGGAATAGCGGAGTGTCATGCTAAGGGATTTATGACCCATAATCTATTCTGCTAGAAACATTCTTGAGTTAATTTTTTTTAGCGTCATCGCAATCCCAATTGCATATATTCTGTCGAATAGAAAGAAGGGGAAAAAGAAGGATCAACCTCCGAAATACATCAAAACTGCTGTTGCAGTGAAGACAGATTTTGGTGATTTGTTTTGCCACCTTCTCTACCTTCATAGTTCAACCAGGCGCCTAACACCGACCGAGCAAAACACAATGCCTAGCCAATATGAGATAAATGTTCTATCCAGTCTACTTTTGCCCACGCTGAGGGGACTTAAACGTTTTTTCATCCATCAATCAAGTTATCCCAAGATTTCAAAGTAGGATCGGCGCCTGTTATCACCTTGTCCCTGGCTGCATCACATTCCCCGCGTCCGCTTCTCAGCGACATCACCCCTCCGCCTCTTTCTTCTCCTTCTTAAGCGGGTTATCATAGCCATACGGCGGCTTGTAATCTCTTTTCAATTCCCGGCTTACCTCGGCGTTCCAGAGGTTCAGCTCGTCCTTGATGGCCTCGATCCTGGCGATGAACTGAACGGCCTTGATCCCGTCTATCCTTCTCTTGCGTCCCATGCTTTTACGCAGCTTGTCCACAAGGAAATCGGTTGTTCCGATAAGTATGATGAAATCGGATGTATCTTCAGCCTTGCGGGAGACGAAATCCATATCGTCCCGCTGCGCCATTTGCAGTTTCCGGTTCAGCCGGTCCTGCTTCTTCTGCTCCCATTCCTCCGGCGTCAATTTCTTTCTTTTTCCTTCATTCTCTTCTTGCGCCATACCATCCTCCTTTTCACAGGTTGTCCGCGATCGCCTTGACCCTCTCCAGTCTCTTGTTCCTTCGGGACGCGAACATCATGGCAACCAGCGGTATCGTGACAAAAACAAGCGTTGTTAGAACAATCAGGTACGCGGAGATCAGGAACACCGGCCTGAACTCCATGATCCATCGATAAATGGCGATGAATGTCTCAGTCTTGATATGCTTCCCAAATTTCAGGAGAAGCCGGACGATATGATTCCTGGTGAAAACCACCATGTAGAGGAAATGAAAAGCGATAAAGGCGATCATCATCTTGCCGATGGCGCCGGTAATAACCCCGCCGATGAAACTCTTGATCATTCTCCTGGTATATGGTCCGATATAGAGGGAGGCGGCCCTGCCGATGAAACAGGCGTAACCGAGCCAGAAGCCGAAGGCGAGCATGAACACGAATATCTTGTCGAAGGTAGACGGAGACGTTGAGCCGAACACCGGGATCAGGTGCTCGGTCACTCCTATGGCCACCGGAGTGATCATTGCGGTGATGAGGCTGGAAATGAACGACCCACGAAAACCGACCTCGAAGTATTCGATCTGCTGCTTCATTGTGAAAAAGCCTGCGGATAGGATGGCCCCGCGCTTTTCCTGGGCGTGGTAGTACTCGATATTCGAGATGGCGTCGATGATCCCCCGGGGGTGGGTCTCCGATTGGTTCGACTGGATCGGGATGATATCGCTTGTTCCGCTGCCGCTCTTGCTCGACATTTGTTACTCCGACCGGCCTGATCCGGCTTAGCTGAGTGCCGACTTAAGGAGATTCAGACCTTCCTGACAGAGGTTGAACGGGTTGTCACGGCACTGGCCGCATTTTCTCAGGTGCCCGTGAAAGGCCTCCACCCTCTCCGCTTCCGCGAAGTCGAGTCCGGGCAGCAACTTTTCATGCGTTCCGTCACCCACCTGATTTGTCATCATCCTTCTCCTTCCGGTTGTGACTTAGACACGGTGTTCACTTACAGAAGACCAAGAATTTTCAGGAGCGGCGCACCGTAGGTGACCAGGAGCGCCAGGACAAAAAACGCTACCGCCATCGCGAAATTGCGCCGCCGCACTCCGAACCAGAAGGAGAGAACCAGGAACGACAAAGCCAGGAGCCGTCCCCAGAAACCCTGCAAAAGCGTTGAAAATAGGCTCTGCCAGGAAGCCGCGTATCCTTCCAGGGAGATGTGATTCAAGGGGTTGACCCGGTTAAGCCACCTTTCCCATCTCTCCATCATCCGCTCCCGTAGAGCCTGTTGAGAGATTCGACGTCATCGTCTTTTTTCGATAAGTAATGCTTTGGCACGACCTTTACGATCTCCCTCAGTCTCGCGATCTTCTTCGCCTCGAAAATCGACACCGGATCACCGAAGGCATGGGCCAGGAAAGGGATGAAGTATAACTCCCTGGGGTTGTCCGATTCGGGATTGAGGATGAACCTGGCCATGAAGTACCCCTTTCCCAGGAATTCGCCGGCAATGGCGTCAGTATCCTTTTTGAGCCTCTCCACCATGGAGAACATGATGTTGCGCCGGGTCTGGACGTCCGCGTCCGCCAAGAAGAGCTTCGTGTCTTTCCTCGACAGCTTCTTGGCCACATCCCAGAAAAAACCGGGCTCGACATAGACGTAGCCGTCCGGCATGGAAAACGCGACAAACCGCCCCCCCTTCATCCGGTTGATGAAGAGCTTTATGTACGTAAGTGCGCCAATCGGGTCGAACCAGTCTATCTCCACCTTCTGGTTTACGATCCGCGCACCTCCCCTTTCCTCCGAGCCGAAGATATCCATGTCCACTTCCCCGCCGCTCCCGAACACCGCCTCGTTAGCGTCGATTTCCTCTTCCGGGGGAATGGCCGGCATCTCTTCCGGAGGCGGCGTCCCTGTCTGACCGACCACAGGCTGGAGGTTTTCCGGGGCTTCCGGAGACTCCTCGACAAGAGGTTCCTCATTTCCCTGTCCGGTTTCGACGGCGCCCCTCTTTCCCTCCGCTTTCAGCATGGCGGCGACCTCTTTGGTGCGCGCGGCCTGGTCCGCATCCTTGAGCTTTTGCGCCAGGTCCTTCTCCGGATTTGGCCTGTGGTGGCAGCGGACCGCCTCAATGATATCGCCGCCGAAGGCGAGCTTGTTGAAGCTCGTCAAGGTTTCCAGGACCATGGGGGCAATATGGGGGTGGTCCCCCGTCGAGTAGGCTTTTTCCTGGTAAGAAGTGATCTTCCCCAGGTCATGGGCGAGCGCGGCGATCACCGCCTTGGGCACGACCGCTTCGTGAGTGCAGAGGCGCGCGATTTCCTCGGCCACGTTCAGGGAATGGCGATAGAGGGGAATCTTTTCCAGCATCTCGTAGATGTTAGTTTTCAGACCCTTTTCCGGCTCTTTGGAGTTTCTCCTGACCACCGAGGGACAATCTCCCTCGTCATCCAGGAGCTTGAGGATATCCTCCGCACACTCCCTGATATCCTTTAAGAAAAACGGTTTGCAATCCACCTTTTCCTTATAGAAGCACGTGATTTCCTTATGCTGGAATACGGGCCTGGGTCTTTCAGGCGCCGGCCTGTTCACCGGGGTCTCGCTCCTCCTGTACTTGGAGAGATCGGCGAGGCTTTCGATCTTGTCCTTGATGGGTAGCGTCCAGATGAGGGAGAGATCCTCCAGTGAGACCAGTTCCTCTTTTTCAGGAACTTCGACCGGTTTGGGCTCTGATTTACACCATCTTCTGATTGCCAAGAAGAGCAAGATTATGCAGTAGAGGATGATGGCGATAACAATATAAACGAGATAGATCATGGCGATTCCTCTTTCGTCTGCGCCTTTTCCGGGGTGGGGGTCCCCGCCGGGGCCTCGGGGAAATCGATCTTCACGTAAGGGGGACGGACATCCAGAATCCTTCCCCGGTAGCGTCCCGAATAGGTGAGGAGGTAGAATTCCTGCGGCTTTAGCCCGAGAATGTCCGATACCTGGAGAACGTCCTCCTCCACCTCCCGGGCAGTGATGTTACCGGTGGGCTGCATGATGGGGGCGAGAACCTTGTGCACCCCGAAGTGCTCCAGGGCGTAACGGCTCGTCGCGGCGTCCGGGCAGCGCATGAAGAGCTTCGTGTTCGTGTTGTCCAGGATGCTCCTGGCGAATTCCTCCCCCACCGCGGCGTAGAGCTGGTTCACGGACTGGGCGAAGGCGGTTACCATCACGTCGGCGCTCCCCGCCTTGGCGAACAGTTCGTCGATCCCCTGGTAGAGGAGGGACTGGGATTCGTCCATGTAGATGGAGAGGGGCGGAGTGACCCGTCGTTTTTTGGAAAGGATGGTCCTGCCGATGAACGACTGGATCATGGATATGATCACCTTGCTCAGGGTGGCGGCGGCCTCGCGGGTGATGAGGGAGCCGGAATGGACCACGAAGATGACCCTGTTCCCCTGTTCCAATTCGCTGATGAAACGGTTCTCTTGCGCCTTGCCGATAACACTGCCGATATTGCCCGAAGAGAGTTCCAGGAGGGCGATGCGAAGCGACGAGGAAACCTTGGAGTAGTGCTCCTCTGGATATTCGAGGACGTCCTGGATCATGTCGGCGACCTCGATGGCCTCCGGGGAGGTAAGTGTCGACAAGGCCTGACTGTAATCCTCAAGCGACGAGCGCCGCACCCCTCGCTGCAGTTCGTTGAAGTTCAAGACCGGCTTCGTTCCCTGCGCATCGGCCAAAAGACGCAGGGTGAGGATCACACTCATGGTGATCCCCTTGGCGATGTTCCGGTAGTAGGGCTCCTTTCCCGTCTTGATGCCGGAGACGACGTGACCAACCAGTTCGTCCACCATGAAATAGTAGGCCATGGGATCGATGATGGCCGAATATTCCGGGAATATGGGGGTCACCAGCATCAGCTCGTTAAGCCTGCCGCACTCTTTCGCAACCTGTAAGATCTTGGCGAATATCTCCTGGTCCCCTTTGGGATCGAAGAAGGCGATGGAATACCCCTTGCGGATGTCCTGCTCGATCATGTACTCGGCGAGCCTGGTCTTCCCCACCCCGGTCGTGCCGAAGACAAAGGTGTGGCGTTTCCGGTCCTGGTCGGGTAGAACGATGTCGGCGATCCGGATCCTGTCGTCCAGATCGAACCCTATCCCCAGGTCGGTGTACGGCGCCTCTTTTTGCTTTGCGGTTTTGCTCTTTTCGAAGAATGCCATCTTACAACGATCCTTTCCCCCAGTTCCCGGCTTACGGCCTTGACCGTCTCCCTGGGTATCTTCGTGGTTGATACGACCAGGCTCAACTTGCCTGCTATTCTCCGCACGCACCTGATCCCCCCATGCCCCGACAGCTTCACCAGCAGGGCCTCGGTGAGCCGTGGATTTGTCCGGCTCAGCAGGATATCGTGCCGGAAAACCCGTTCTATCCTGACCAGGCGCACCGATGAGACGAAGAAGAAACGGGCCTCCCCCCTCTTTAGAGCCCGCCGCTCGCGCGGGGACTGGAGATGGAGAGGGCAGAGTGCATACAGCTCCCGGCTGGAGAAGAGTTCCTCGATGAAGAAGAGGACGAAGAGGGAGCCGTCATCCAGAACCCTGTCGATAACCCCCCTGACGATCGTGCCCTGGAGGGTGCTCAGGTATTCGTGCTCATCGAGTGCTTTCTTTTTCATAAGCTCCTTTTCAAACCGGCTGCGGAAAAGACGGATGTCATCCCTGCTTAAGTCCTGGTAGTCTATCTCCCTTATGCCGCCCCCGCTGTTTTCCTCCTTGTAGATCCGCAGGTGGTCCCCATCGAGGCAGGTTATGACCCTGCGGCGAAACGCCCTGGTAAGGGAGTCGGAGAGGGCGGCCGCCATGATGGAGAGTGTTTCCTCCGGTGAAAGCCGGTGTTTCAGGGCAAGCTCTTTACATAGGGCGGCCAAAGACATCTTGCCAGGGATCGGCGTTTGCGGCCGTATCGGGTGCTATTATGTTTAACGGTTTCCGTGGTGTAGCGGATGGGGGCGGCAATGCCGTCTGTTTCATGACCGCGGCGATCCGGACTGCGTATTTCGTCCTAAGCCGGGGAGTATTGCTGTTGTAACAGCCGACCGCCTTCCAGTTGTAGCCGTGGCGCCGTATGCAGCGGGAGAGTATCCATGCCCCGGTCTTAACGTTGGTGCAGGGGTCGCCGAGGCTCATCCAGAGGTCCCTGCCGAGTGCGCCAGCCCAGGTTGAGTTGATCTGCATGAGGCCATAGTCGTATGTGCCGTTGCTGTTCCTCCCGACAGCACGGGGGTTCATGTTGCTTTCATGCTTGGCGATGCTCCAGAGCAGGAGGGGGGATACCCCATAAGTTGCGCCCGCCTCCTCGAAGCAGAAGGCATAGGCGAAGGCGGGAAGAAGGAGCAGAAGAATGAATGCTGCGAAGGTTCTCATGATTTCCCTTGGGGAAAATTGTCGTTCGGAATTGAAGGAATTTTGAAAATTTGTCCCTCTATATATTAATTATCGCGGGGGTGTTTAGTTCGGACGGGAGGATAGAGATGGAAAATTATCTATGTAGCTGATTTATAGTGAGAAACTATTTTTGTTTTCCTTCAGAAAATTCGAGAGAAAATGGGCGTTTTGTAGTCGAACGGGGTGTCGAAATTGAGCATAATATTTGGCATTGTAGTGAGGTGGGGGGTAGGACAATACCATAGAATATTGTACTTTTTACCTTGCACTCATCCTGAAATCAGTTATATAGTGAGGTGGCCGGCTTAGAAAATCGGGAACCCTTTAGCGACGGTCATCTAAATGAAATTCAGCGGGGCATCCCGCATTTTACAATCCAGGGGGCATAATGTATGACTAAAGCGGAATTGGTAGAGAAGGTTGCAAAGGATGCGGAAATCACCAAGGTCAAGGCGGAGGCGGCCGTCAAGGCGTTACTGGACGGTGTAACCGGGGCTTTGAAAGCCGGTGACAAGGTGACCTTCGTGGGATTCGGGTCGTTCTCCGTTTCCGACCGAAAGGCGCGGATTGGCCGCAACCCGCAGACCGGCAAGGAGATTAAGATAGCTGCCCGGAAAGCAGTGGGGTTTTCTGCCGGGAAATCGTTGAAGGATGCTATCCAGGGTCCGGCGAAAAAAGTGAAAAAGAAGAAATAAGGTCTGAAGGACTGTCAATAGTAGGAAATAAGGGGTATTACGAGCGTAATGCCCTTTTTTTCGCATCAGGCAAAATGAAGTCATGCAATCGTAATCTTGGAGGGGGAAATTGAAAAAGGCAGCGAAGGGGCTGGAAGGTCAGACCTTGGAGAAGATCAATACAAGCATAGCGAACAAAAAGCCAGCTTACCTGGCGGTACTTATTGTGGATACCTTGAAGGAGAGCGGCTGGTCCGCAGATGATATCCATTTCCTGGGGATCGAAATAATCAATGAGTCAGGAATACTGTGAAGATAATCGAGCATGCCACATTCCTGCCGCCCAGAATGCACATTTCGGTCAAGTAAGCCAATCATTCTAAGTCTGAATCTCGCCCAGATTATATTTCAAAAGACACCTTACTATCTGGTTTTTTAAGAAGTTCTAGTTCGGGCTGGCTCCAGAGCGTGGACAAAAGCAGGCACTGGCAAGAGTGCACCGAAAAACTGTCAAAGAAGCTCATTCAGATGAGCTAATCGCCATCGTGCCGCCTGAATGGTGTCCGTTCCAAACAGATGTTGAAACCGTATCACCACAGATTCAAAAGAATTGTCAAGTTGACCACGTTTACACAGAACTTTGAATCCTTGTTGAAGGTCCGTGTTTATCATTAGCCGCGAAAGAGCCGCGATCTCACCGTGCTTGCCAATCATTTTTCGAGTTCGTGTTGCGACGCGGCCGGTTGCCCTTTCGTAAATTGTGATGGTTTGCTCAACGTCCGTTTTAAACGTTTCTTCCGACATACGAGAGTCCCCCAAAGCAGGTTGTTCTCATGCAATCAATCTGAGCAAAAAGTTGCGCCAGGACAAAGCCCCTGTTACGGTTATTGCATTTCTTACATAACATCGCCAGGTTATCGGACAGCGAGCCAAAACCCCGCCGCCCGCCCCTTGGAATGGTAAGCAAAGGCAAGAATCAAAATCAATTTGTCAATGTGTGGACGCGGCACCTATGTTGGCCTTGTGTATTCGTTTGCCAAACGGTTATCGAGCCTTAGCGGTGAAACCATTTTGCTGCTTTTACTTTATCCTTTGGCAAGACTGCAGATAATTCTTCCACCAATCCATCCATGTTGAGAAATCCGACTAACTTTTCTAAGGAGCCATTCTTGCTCTTTATCAGTAGACCAATTACTTTATCTCTACGCATTTGGACAATCAAACGTTCAATTGCATCTGTATTCATTTCTGAAATACCGATTGAATTGCGTGTAATTAATTTGTCGTGAGATATTTCAAGCGAAGTAGCTTTCGCATTCTTGACCCATTTCCCCATGCCAATATGATTCTTAATAGTAATAGCTACTAAACCAGAAAATAAAATAAATCCAATCCAAATCAGTTCTTCTTTGCCGGTTTTATACTGATGGTATGCCTGTGGTACAAACAGTGCTACCACGAGCAAGAACATCATGATAGAGCCGATATAATTAGATCTGATTCTTTCTTTAATATATTTGGGATCACACTCGAATTTCACCAGTTACTCCGATTGGCCGCCTGACGCAATTTCCTTCCGTCCTTATAAATTAACTTGTTAAGATGTCCCCTTAGCCTTCCCGTTTTCGAAGGTGAGATTATAATAGGTTCCCCCTCAGTTGATATTTTTTTGCTTTATCAATTACATTTTTCATATCTTTTGATGAGGAGACTTGCCTGAAATCCTTATCCAACTCCTCTAATAAATATTGTGCTTGGCGGCTACCCATCCATGATGTACTGCGTTTTGATTGGCTTGCTTTTGTGGAGAATATTGACGCGACCCTATAAGTTCCTTTTTATTTTGCGTTCATTTTTCAAGTTAATACAGAAATAAAAAACAGCAGTAATGAACAAAGCAGCATCTTCAGCAAGATATTCGATTCTATATACAGCACTCTTAGCTTGATGAACTGTTAATACTATAGTCATGACCATCAAAACAACGCTCCAAATCATATTCTTCTTATATTTACTCATTAAAAATTCGCCCTCCTCAACCATTAGGATGTATCCATTTCCCACTCAATGAGTTGGATAATTCTCCACACTTACCTTAATATTATTATGAGGCTACTATGACCTCCGTACTACTTGGCGTAGACCGAACGCATCATATTGGTATTTGGCATATTGGGATAAATCAAATAGCCGCCGGCTGCTGCACTGATAGATGGATCACTTCCGTCTTCCGAGGTAATAGCACTCGAACCCGTACTGACTGCACTTGATGATTTCAAGGAACTCTGCGTTTCCAAGCTTGGTTTGGCTGCGTTCCAAATGGCTGTAACAGAATCAATAGCGGCATCAAAACTTTCTAATATGCTGTTACTCTTAGCCGCCGTGCTTAATGATTTGCCGGCGTATAGCAAGTCGGTTAGTGAATCTGCATGCTCTGCTGCTTGTAAATTCCCTGTTAACAACAGAGCCCCTAATGCTGGGGCTGTTGCTGAAGGTATTTCTGGAATCACATTATTATCGGTTTCAAGCGCACCAGCAATGAATTCTGTTATACCATGTACGGCCTTTGGAACTAGTAACCCACTAACTGTTAAAACGGCTGCAGTGGCTGTGCCCACAGATTCTATCTCAGAAGTTGCTGCTAATCCAATGCCTATCCCTGAAGAGACTGCTTCAAATGCTCCCCAGCCCATTCTTTTCCAGTTAATTAAGCCATATGGATCATTCGCATTGATTGGGTTGTTCTTGCAATATGCATAGAAGTTGACCCCAGCCCCAAAGCCCTTTGGATCTTCGGTAATAAATCTTCCGATTGTCGGATCATAGAACCTTGCACGGAAATAGTAAAGCCCGGAATCGGGGTCTTCCTCCCGGCCGGTGAAGTGGAGGTAGTTGTAGTTTGCCGTACCTGTAGTCGCAATCTTAATCCCGAACGGGTCATAGCTTATTGTTTGCAGCACGCTACCCTCGTGCCCGGAAAGCCCCAAGACCGACTGGAGATTGTCGTGATGGAAGGTGTAGTTGGTCCAAACACCGCTGGTGTTGTACTCGAATCCGTTGACTATCTCGTCGATCACCACGCCCCTGAAGAACTTCGCCTGCCAGTTGAGGCCGCTCATGATTCCTTCCAGGTGCTCCCCTTCCCTAAGGTAGGTCTCGTTCCCCTGGCTGTCGTACTTGAAGATCCGGTAATCGTAGGGATCGTACTTAAAGGTGTTGCCCTGGATATTGTTTGCCCTGCCCTTGGCGTCATAGGCAATGGTCTGTATTGCCGTGCCGGAGCCATTGTTCTTCGTGGTCATATTGCCGTCGTTGTCGTAAACGTAACTGTTCAGCAATGTGCCTGTTTGAGTAGTCTGATGGATCTCTTTCAGCCGGTTGTCCACATCATAGACGTATGCCAGGGTTGAGCCCCCCTTGCTCATGGTCTTCCGGTTCCCCACGTTGTCGTAGGTAAAGCTCTGGCTGTTGGCTGTTACCGGATAGCTGGCGGAGGTCAAACGGTAAATGGCGTCATAAACAAAGCTTGACGTGCCGCCCGTGTCGGACTGGCTGGTGATGTTCCCCACCCTGTCGCGGTAGTAGGTGGTGTTATTTATTTGCGTGCCGTTGGCGCTGGCGTTGCTCATGGTTGCGAGCCGGTTGCCGTCATCCCAGGTGTAGGAGGTCTGAGCGCCGTTTGAAAGTATCCTGTTCAGTAACCTCCCCACACCGTCGTACTGGTAGCTTACTTCCAGAAAGCTCTGATTCTGTTCCGCAACCAGCCGGTTCGCGCTGTCGTAACGGTAATTGGTTGTACTTGCGTCATAGTTGGTCTTGGTGGAGATATCCCCTGCTTTGTCATAGGTGTAGTAGAGGAATTTATTCACCCGGCTGTCGGTCTTCTGTACGGGGCGGTTTTTCAGGTCATAACTGTAGGTATAGGTGACGTCCGGGTTCGCCACGCTCTGCTTGTTTCCGTAAATGTCGAAGACCGTGG
>Ga0116115_1001023_pt1 | contig 12784 bp, 12 predicted proteins | sample June2015DPH_10_1_2_FD_89789 | JGI IMG/M metagenome (GOLD analysis project Ga0116115, IMG submission 89789) | Peatland microbial communities from SPRUCE experiment site at the Marcell Experimental Forest, Minnesota, USA - June2015DPH_10_100 | ecosystem: Environmental > Terrestrial > Soil >... | reverse complement strand
GAGAAAATACCGTCTGTCCTTGTCGTGCCTGAATATCCGCTGCTTGCCATTCCCCCGTGACGTCACATGGTAAAGGGCACCGGGATATTCCAACCTGAGAGGACGGGCCATGACGAAAGTATGCCATGGATAGTGTATGATTGCAAGACCTGACCCCAATGCACTGGAATCGCACCCAAAGTTCAAAAAGCTCGTCGGTCCCCGCGGTCCAGGTGAGTGGAGGTATATCCTATCATCGGCCGAGGACGAACTTCGGTATGTGATTGTTAACGTTTTTGTGTTCAATCTGTTTTCACGGTGATCCCAAGCAAACAGAATCCCGACCGAGGAGGAAAAAGGAGACAAGCACCCTTTCTTTGCGTTTCTTTCTCCTTTTCTGCCCTGCCTCATCTTGATCATTACCGAATATATTTGAGTGAATCAAATCACAGTTGAAAAGATCGCTGGGCATGCGCGTTGCTTCGCGCGAACCTCGAACTAGGGGGCCTGAGCCATTGAATGAAGGGGCCGTCCTTGTCCACGTCCCCGGATGGCTTCATCTATAGAAGCTATCGCGGATTTCTGGGGTAAAAGGACATCATCCGACAAGATAAAGACCTCTTTCCCTTTACAATACCGAGCAGCATTGTACTGTAAATCGTAAGAAAACCACCGTCTCTCACTGTAATAGCCTAATACTTGATCCGCATTGTCATAAGAAACCGCCCACTTTCGGGGAAGTTTCTTCTGAATGATCTTAGCTATCCTCTTATGGTCTTCCTTCTCGTAGCGGTCCAGGTACAATCGGCTCGATTTTTCAAAATACGGCGGGTCACAATATACAAATGTATTGGCGGGGAGGGTAGGAATGTATTCTATGATGAATTTTTCTGCGTCCCAGTTCTTCAAGGTGATCGAATCTTTTTTGCATGCTATGGCCTCTACTCGACGGACTAACTCGTTTCGCGGAAAGCGAGCATCCATCTTCCATGTACCGGTTTGTTGGAGCCCGCCGATCAGGCCTCCGGAAAGAACCCCAGAACGATTGCATCGGTTAAGAAAAAACGTGCTGAACCCTATCTGAAGCTCGTCGTGTCCTTCCGGCTGTTGGACTATTGCCCTCCGCTTTTTCCATTCCTCGACGGTCAACGAAGCGTTAGAAATGAGGCGGCAAAGCTCTTCAGGCTTAGAAATTACAGATTTCCAAAACGCGTAAATTGGGACAGACGAATCATTCAGGTGAATATGCTCGACATGATTATCGAGGAGCAACTCTATCGCAATCCCGCACCCCCCGGCATAGGGCTCTGCATAATGGCCTCCGATACCGCCGTTTTTCGTCAACAATTCTATAATGAATGGAGCTAGGCGTTGTTTGCCGCCGGGGTAACGCAATGGGGTTCTATATCGGCTCATTGATCGATCTCACTCGTTCATAGCTTCCAGCAAAGGAAAGACGTTCGCGAACAACCTACAAATGTCGCCTTCTGAAACGGAGAATGATGGATTATGCACCAATTGGTTCATCGATGTTACGGAAAGCATCCCTTGGGGCTTGGACAGCTCGGAAGTTGCACCATGGAGCATCTTCGTCGTTGCGTCCTTATCCGAGCTGTTCTTTATCAAGTGCTGGGCTATATCGGCCAGGAGGCCGCTCAGCTTCTTATCTTTTCCATCGGCTTTCTTGGTAGACGGTCCGCCAGTTTTCTTATGGTCGTCACAGTACGCCATCGCGGATATCTCGAACATACTCCTTAGTACAAAGCAGAAAGCCATGGGGTTGTTCTTAAGGTTCAGCTGCTTTGCTTCGTCGCGGAGCGCTACAACTTTCTCCCTCTTGTTACCTCTCGGGACAAAACCCCTTAAGGCTCTCGTAACTGACCTCGGATCGGTTATAGAAGCGGCTGCAGGTTTTTTCGTCGGCTTGCCTGAGCCTTGCTGGGCCTTCGGATCGCCCTCGGCGCCCGCGCCCGCACCTCCTGATGTCGTGGATGATGAGGTTTTCTGGCCCTTTGTTCCTTTATCGGTTGCAGTTTCCGGCAAGAGAGGAACGCCGTATTTAAGGGCAAAATCGATGGTCTTATTTCTTATCGTCTCGAAGCGTATATTTTCAAGACCTATGTCCCTCAAGATGTCCTCTAAGGCCTTTCGATGTTTAACGTTTGGGTACTGTTTCGCGAGGTCCGGAGCATTCTTGACTCCAAACCGGGGAGAAATCTTTTTTATCGCCTCATCGAGCACTGTCAGCGGAAAAGTCCCGGCCCAGCGTTCTGCCTGAGAACGCGTGAGGTTCTTCCCGTGCTCCAAGTATTTTTCGAGGAGGTCGAGACCCGGCTCGCTGGCTTTGTTGACGTCTCGATTGTGGCGAGCTCGGGCGACTGCCTTCCACTGGTCCCTCCCAGCTTTTTCCCCCTTGCCATGGGCCAGCGTTACAATTCTGTCAACCAGCGCTGCATCGCTGGCTTCGTAGATCGCACAGGGGACCTCCTCGTTATCTTTCTTCCATTGAAGAGAAATACCTTTGATCTTCCTTTCAATATTTTCAGGAATGTTCAGATCATCGGTCGGAAGGATTCCGTGGATGAGTTTAAGCGCAGCGACTCGACGGTTTCCTTCCTTTACTACTATCTCCGCGCCCTTTCCCGCCATACTTAGCCCTATAATGTTGTCTGTTGGCAAATAATCGTCCTCAATCAGACTTTCGGTTAATGCCCAAAAGTAATCAGGACTAATTGATATCATGGCCTGCACAGCACGAATCTCGTCTGGCTGCCGCACGGTACGGAAGTTGGTCAAGTCCAATTTTAACCTTCTTATTGAGGTGTGGACCGTAGCAGGCATCGTCGTCCTCCTTTGGTCAGAATTTATAGTATCTGCGTTGCCTGTTCACGGCCATTCTACCTATCCGGCCTGCAATGCGTCAAGTTTTATATTGCGGGCCGGGGGAAAATAGGGGCTAATTTAGGGGACGTTGGTTCAAAGTGAACTTTCGATGTAAGAGTCAAGATCGGCGTCGGGAATGCCTTTGCGCCGGCGATACCCATAGCTATGACGTGGTGGATTGTGCCTGTTGCGTCAAGGCGTGCATGCCGGGGCTAGTGAATCATACCTTGAAGGATTTCACGCGACAAGAGAATAAGTTCACTTTGAACCAACGTCCCTATCTCCCTTGCAAGGGGGGATAGAATAAATTCATTAGTGTACTTAAATAGATACAATTATCTGGACATTACCCGTAGAGTATGGTAAGCTTTGCGAGCGCTTTAGGACAAGGAGATACTGCCCATGACAGTATGTGCAGGTTTCAATTTGTAAATTCTGAATAAGTAGGGGCCCAGCGAGGCAGGCAACAGCGGCGCTTTTCACCAAACCATTCTAATCTGAAGGAGGGTGTGACGATGGACGTATCGGAGGCCATTCAAAAGAGAACGACTATCAGAAGTTGGAAGCCGATCCCTGTTGAAAAGGAGAAGATCGTGAAGGTACTGCAGGCCGGGAGGAGGGCGCCGTCATGGGGAAATACGCAGCCGTGGCGATACATCGTTGTGCAGGATAAGGCCAGAATAGAGGAGCTGGCAAAGACCGCGAGCGGAATGCCGCAGGTCGGCACGGCCCCGGTTGTCATTGTCTGCTGTGGTTTCGCGGAAGCCTTCTCCAGGAAGATGCACAGAGAGTCTTTGCAGCAGCTCAGGGAAGTCGGAGCGGCGGACTGGCCCGACGAGGTTCTCGACAACGTGATTCTGGAGAGTGATCTCTTCGCCCCGTACCGTCTGGGTCAACAGGCAATGGTAATAAAGGCTTCGGAGCAGCTCATGATTTCCATAGCTTACATGACGCTGGAAGCGCTTAATCAGGGCTTGGGGACGTGCTGGATAGGTACCGTATCCTCCAAGGATGCGCACAAAGTCATGGGTCTGCCGAATGAGCTTTTCGTCCATGATCTTCTGTCTCTTGGATATCCCGGCGAGGACCCTAAGCCCAGACCGAGAAAGGAGTTCAACCAGATCGCCTTTTGGGAGAAATACCAACCCATTACCTGAGCCCTTTCAACAACAGGACGAGGCCGCTCGATAAGGCCGTGACGGCTCCGAGGAGGAATAGGGAGAGCCAGAGGGACATCCCATATTCCTCCTGTCAAGCATAATTTTGATAGCGAGTCATATTCCATAATTTCGGGGCAGCAGAGGGGGACGTCCATAAATAAGTAAATAATTACCATCTCCCCTCCCACGTCATGTGTTAATCATAGCTACCAGTAATGTTGTATTGCAAGAAAAACATTCAGCGGCTCTCTTTCAGGAAGCTTGAGAACCGATCTGCTTGCCGCCTATACCTTAAACCGCCCCACGAGTCGCTGCAGTGTTGACGAGAGTTCCGCCAGATCAGATGCAGACCGGGCGATCTGCTCCGAACTTGAGGAGGTCTCTCTTGATACCGATGCTATAGTCTCAATGTCTGAGCTAATCTGCTCCGAAGTCGATGACATCTCTTCCGTTGCCGACGCTATCTGCTGCACGATCACTTGCAGGCCCTGCACGCTGCTCACGATGTTATGCAGCGCATCCCCTGCTTTGGCGGCAAACTCTACCCCAACCGCGACCTGCTTGGTCCCGTCGCTCATATTGCGCACTGCTTTCTCTACTTCGTGTTGTATCGCCCCGATCATTGACCCGATTTCGGTGGTCGCCTGCGACGTCCTCTCTGCAAGCTTCCGCACCTCGTCGGCAACCACCGCAAACCCTCTCCCCTGTTCTCCTGCGCGTGCCGCCTCGATTGCTGCATTCAGGGCAAGGAGGTTCGTCTGATCCGCTATGTCCTTAATCACATCGATGATATCGCCGATCTGCTTCGATCTCTCTCCCAGAGAGGCCATAAGCCGTGAAGACTCGTTGACCGTATCCGCGATGGCCTTCACTTCTTCGACCGATCTGCTGACGATACTCTCTCCCTCACGAGCTATCTTCGTCGTCCCCGTTGCCGAATTCGCCATGCTGGAAGCATTCTTTGCGATATCCACCACCGTCTTCGACATCTCACCCGAGGATGCCGCGATCTGCGAAGCCCTGTTCGACTCCTCACCCACTCCCCGCGACATCTGTTCCGAACTGGCACTCAACGCCTGGCTTGCCGAGGCAAGGTTGTCTGCGGCCGATTTGGTCTCGGAGAGCACTTCCTTCAGTTTATCATCCATGGCTTTCATAGCAGACATCAGTTGTCCGATCTCATCCCGCGAGTCAACGACCACGCTGACCCGAAGATCACCCTCGGATATGGCATTGGCAACCGAGACAGCATCTTTTAAGGGTTTCGTGAGCGTCTTTGAGATGAATAAGGCACAAGCCGTACCCAGCAGCATCATCAGGAGTCCCAATCCCGTCATGGTCATGGCCATAGTCCCGAGCTCACGTGAGATACGGGTCGCGTTCAATCCCAGAAGCAAGTAGCCGTTCTGGATAGCGTCATTCGAGGTCAAATCGATCTTAACCGTAAGAAACTGGAGGCTCCCTCCGCCAAGTGAAACGGTTTCCCCTTTCTTGGAAGGAGCGTGAGATCCCAACTCTTTAAGCGGCTGGCTCACGTTGATACCCACATACTCCTTTGATGCCTTCTGAGTTCTGACTTCAAGTTCACCCTTTGGTTTTTGTATGATAACCGCAGCCACGCTTACATCTCTGTCGCTGGAGATCAACTGGCTGAGCACCTTTTCAACATCCTCTCCTACATTGTATTGCACCGGAGCCTTCACTGTTTCAGCCGTAATAATGGCGAGGCTGGAACCCTTCTCCCGCAGTGAATTGGCGCCTATCGTTCTGATGGATGCGATAGAAACGAAAACCAGCGCTACGGTAAGGATAAAGGAGATTGCAACGACGCTTATTGTTATTTTGTTGCGAATTTTCAAATCCTTCCACAGTCGCATAGTGCCACCCCTTTTCTAACGCGAAGCCCCCGCACGCTACCTCGTCTCACCCCTTTTTGACGTTTTCACGCAACCGCTCAATGTGAGATTGAACGCTCCCTTGTTATTCATCTCAGTAAACCCCAAACTAAGGACACAAAAAACATTTACCGGTATATCGCAGTCACCCGTTACTACTTACTACTCATAAATTCCGCAGCCGATAACCATGCCGTCCACGAGCTCCACAAAGGACCACTTGTCCATAATCTTGTTATTTGCTGCGGGATTATATTCCTTGTATTTGATCCATCCGCTGCCGCTCTTGTGAACCAGGTCGGTCCAGTCGCGGATCCAAAACTTTCCATCCGGGTCTTTATCGTTCCAGCGATTTTTGCCAGTGAGCTCCAGCCTGACTCCATGAGCCAATACAACGCCCTTTTCGTCGTACACAAAGATATAAAGACCTTTTTTGGTGCCTTCCTGGAAGTGGAACTTACCTTTCGGACTTCTTACTTCGTCGAAGAACTTATCCTTACCATTTGCTTTCGCAAACTTCACCGCTTCTTTCACAAGCGCCTTCGCATCGTCTTTGGTCGGCACGTCTGCTGCACTTGCAAAACTGAATCCGAGAACGACAATGCCCAAAACCAGCAAAACGGAGCGCATAGTAATCTTCTTCGACATACGTTCCTCCTTCGATCAGGGTGTGGGAGTCAGGCAAGCAAAATCCCTGCTCTTTATTATAGCCTTCAAGTGGCTGTATAGTTGATCGGCATATTCAACGAAAAATTAAACAACTTTGTATTTGAGGGTGAGCGGAAGGCCCGTCACATTATCACTTCCGTCGTTCATGCCAATGCGGTGGTATATTTGCGTACGTCAAGTCTACGTTTCTTTTCGTAATCCGTAACTCCGTGCAAAAGACCGTATGCTCGACTTGTAGGTGAGGCAACCGTGGGGTCAGCCCTTGAATCTTGAAGGGGGCAGGAGGGGGACGTCCGGAACAGTGTTGGGGGTCAGGTCTTTCATTGTAGCATTTCCGCTGTTTGTCCCTGATAATCCGGGCCAGTCTCTATCTTTGACTTGTGGTGCCCACGGGTGCGATCTCCCTCTTCTTCACCATTCCCACGCGAAAGGCGACTGTGGAAGTAGAAAACCAAAAATGTGGATAACAGCAAGTATTGGCGGGTGTAGAATATCCGACCTGGGATGCCGGCCGATACTAGTAATACCGGAGAAGCCAGAGAAAGTGATAATTTAATGAACGTTCCTAACCGGCCCCTGTCTAAAATTTCACCCCCAGCCTGATACCGACCTCCAGGGAGTTGTTCCCCGGCTCCTGCCACACAAAGCCCGTAGGACTCCCCGTATAGGGAAGGGTTTGCGGGTTCAGCCTCTCGACTTTCCAGTAGTTCACGTAAGGCCCCCCTTTGAAGGCGATGTTCCTGTATTTCTTCTCAAGCGCCACCGAGCCTCTGAGACCGTACCCGTTCCTCTGGTGGACCACGATATCGTTCGTAAGGCCGGGCAAGGCGTCCATAGGGTGGCTCGTCTGGTACCCCCACCAGAGATAATCATACTCCGCCATCTCTATGATGGACCAGCCCCTGCCAACGGCGGTAACGAATGCCACGCCTATGGGGCTGTACACGTAATATGTCTCTCTTTCGTAAGGCTTCGGCAGCACGTCGTTATTTATATATCTTAATCCAACCCCCAGGTAAGGAGTAAGAACGGACGAGGTGAAAACGGGGAAATCGTAGCCCCCCAATCCCCTCAGCTCCCCGAGAAGGTTGAGACTGTTACTCGCAGTCACCCGCTCCCCCGCGAGGGTCGTACCGTACCACTCCACGCCGCCGTAAGAGGCCCTCAGCTCCGCCTTTAACATAACGTTGTTGCGATATGTATAGGAACCCGCCAGCCCGTACATCATGCCCTTCGTTTTCACATTGGGCTCGTTGTAAGTGAGGTAGGAAACGTCTATGCCTGCCTCGAATGCGCTTTTCTCAGGGAGCGCGTCTGTTCGCGTCTGGGCGGAAACACTCGCAACTGCTGCGACCACAAAGCATAGTGCCGGTGCCCATATTTTTCTCATTCTTCTTCTGCCTCCATCGCTTTGGCTTGAGTGCTGAAATACTGAAACATCAGCGGGACCATCAGGAAGTGGCCGAGGGCGGCGCCGACGAGGACGTCGGAAGGATAATCCTCGCCCGCCTCGACCCTCGCGGATACCGCGGGCGGAGAGGGCAAAGAGGACTGCGATTGCCGCCAGGAGAGTCACTGTATTTCGGTATCTCAGCTTGTCGAGGGTGGCCGGCATCAGACAACCTCCTTAAGAGGAATGTTCGCGGGAGGCGGACCGTCATCACTGCCAGTCAGAATGCCGATGCGTTGCTTATATCGATTGTCTCACTGATTTTTTCCAATGTCAATCAGTTTGCTGATGCAAATCTACCGCCAATGCCGGTGCAGCCCGATAGGCTGATTCGGAGGTGATCAGTTTACGGGTCCTATAACTCAACACTCAAAACTCAACACTCAACACTGACGAACGCGGGTTCTTGACACAGAGAGGCTGGGGCATTACGATGTTAAAAAGTTTCCCTTCGGGGGGACTGGCCCGAGGGGTATATGAGAGGCCAGCCAATGGGCCGGGCAAAGAAACTCTCTGCAGGCATCGGCGCGATCCTTATCAGTTGCGCCCTCCATACACCTGCACCGGCCGAAAATGCCGGTCTCGACACTCGCGTCTCGCGCTTTCTGACCGGGGCCCGTGACTCGTGGTCCGATTGGAACGTCCCTTACGAGGACGGCAAGATTCTCTATGGCCTTGTACTCAAGGGCGGTTTCAAAAGGGTCCTCGAGATAGGCACATCCACGGGCCACTCGACGATCTGGCTCGCCTGGGCGGTCTCGAAGACGGGCGGAACCGTAACGACCGTCGAGGTCGACAAGGGGCGGTTTGAGAAAGCCCGCGCCAATTTCGAAAACGCGGGTGTCGCGCCCTATATCGACGCCCGCCTGGCCGACGCGCACGATCTTGTCCCCACTCTCGAAGGTCCCTTCGATTTCGTCTTCTGCGACGCCGATAAGGACTGGTACCTTGACTACTTCAAGGAGCTGCAGCGGAAGATACAACCGTCAGGCTGTTTCACCGCCCACAATGTGCTCTGGTCCAACAATACCGACATCAAGAGGTTTCTCGACTACGTAAGGCAGACGCCAGGTTTCCGGACCACGATAGTGAGAGGCAGCGGCGAAGGCATTTCAATAAGCTGCAAGGTAGGGCCAACGGACGCACGCACCTGGTAGGGTACTGTTCCTCCGCCGCACGTCTTTTGTCCGTCTTCTTTTATTCATTCCTCCGGCTTGTGCCGCTCTGCTGGTGAAAATCGAGGTGAGGTGACACCGGGGCGGCTGGCTCGGTCGGGGAAAATCTAGTCTTCTAGGAAGCAAGGGAGAGGCCGGCTGGCTCGGGAGAACCTGCCGTTCAGTATGGGGTTTGCCCCAGTATGTTGCCGGGAGGGTCATAGTTACAGACTATGATGACGTTGCCTGCGCACGCTACTTTCGCACAGCCGATTCTCCTGGTGCCTCTCCAGACGAGTTGTGTATAGTGGCCGAAGGCATGCACGTTAGATTCATCGATGGCCCTCCCGTCGTAAGCCCTTCTCTCTTTTTCCCATGCGATTACTGCATCGGCTACCCCGTAATATCCGGCGGTGCCCATGAAGAGGTTTTCTCCATGCTCCTGCTTCCACCTGCCTGAAGGCGGACGGTGCTCCATCCGGCGACTGGTGGAAGCTAGGTGATCGGCCCATTCCTGGGCATACCTGGCAAGCTCATTCGACCACATAACCGGAGCAAGGCCCACGTCTGCGCGTGCTCTGTTGTGAAAGGTGAGCAATTGTCGGACTTCCAGCGGCGTAAGCCGAGAACCGGCCGGACGCGCGGGTTTGCTTGGTATGCCATAGTCCTTCACGGCCGTCATGTCAGCGGCCTGTGACTCGCTCCATCGCAAAATGCTTATTAGGCCATGTCTGTTTGGGTCGCGATGAACAGAAACAGTGCCGAGAATCAAAAATACGAGCACTATTGTAAACAGTACCCTGCACGCCCACACATCTATTCCTGTAGCAACAAACATACCGAAGGACCGTTTCTCATAAACCATTAAAGAGACGGCACAAATGATAGGGCTTTGCATAGAGAGAATACAGGGAGTGTCGAAAGTGTTGCTGACAGACAGACAAAATTGTCGTTTTTTGGGGTTAGTTTTTAAAAAACTCAACACTCAAAACTCAAAACTGCTTTTGGCCGGGCTGGAACACATCTTAAGAAAATTACGACGGGAACCGAAAATATTCGAAGAGACCAGATACGACCGGAGGTAATTACTATGAAAATGGCCAAGAGGAAGTCGGACATGAAAATATCTTCAGCAATAGCAATTCTCCTTGGGGTATTCTGTTTCGCAATCCTGACCGTCCCCGGCCATGCCCTTACGCCCGTTCAGGTTTTCGATAAGGTCAAGGACAGTATCGTTACGATAGTGACCCTCGATGCTCAAGGGAATCAGAAAGCACAGGGAAGCGGTGTTATCCTTTCTTCCGGCAAGGTGGCGACAAGCTGCTGTGTGGTTGAAGGAGGTGCCTCCTACAGAGTAGGCCGGGGCAAGCACCTTTTGCACGCCACCTTGTACGGAAAAGGCGGCGACAAGGACGTCTGCCTTCTAAATGCGAAGGGTATTCGAGGAAAAGCGGTCGAACTGGGCCAGACGGCCCCTCTCAAAGTGGGAGATCCCGTTTACGCCTTAGGTGCCCCTAGAGGCCCGGAATTATCCCTTTCCGATGGCGTTGTCGCACAACTCCGGGGCAAACCGTCGTCCCTGATTCGAACCACGGCCGTCGCCTCCTCCGCTTTCAACGGCGGGGGGTTGTTCGACGGCCAGGGACGCCTTGTAGGCCTGACAAGCGTTCACTCAGAAGATGGACAGAGGCTGACCTTCGCCATTGCTGTCGAGCGGATAAGTGATTTCAAGGCGTACGGCAAGGCGGTCCCCGGGTCTTTCCATACAGAGTGGGCGAAGCGCGCCATGGCGTTGGAGATAACGCAAGACTGGCAGGCAATGCTCGACTGGTGCCGGAAATGGACGAAAAGAGAGCCGAGAAACGCAGACGGATGGTTCAACATGGGGGTGGCTTACAGCCGGTTAAGCCGTCACAATGAGGCGATCGGGGCGTACCGCCAGGCCGTCATGATCGATCCGGGGTATGGGGACGCCTGGTCCGGCATCGGGGCCGCCTACGATCAGCTCAAACGCCACGGCCCTGCCGCCGATGCCTACCGCCAGGCCGTGACAATCGATCCGGAGTCGGCGAACGCCTGGCTCCACCTGGGGCTCGCGTGCAGCCGCCTCGAGCGCTATGACGAAGCCATCGCAGCCTACCGCCAGGCCGTGACAATCGACCCGGAGTCGGCGAAAGCCTGGTTCTGCATCGGGGTGGCTTACTTCCTGGCCGGCGACAAGACTGAGCCCATGGGGGCCGTCGAAAAATTGAGACGCCTCGATCTGGCGGAAGCCGACAGGCTCCTGGGCCTGATCACCCCCCAAAGAGGGGAGCAGGCACGTGAAAGTGTCATGGCAAAGCAGGAATAGGAAAACGCCCTCCTCAGCGGCCGGGTTATTTGGAAGCCCGGCCCATGGCCTGGCTTCCCGGATAAGAGTGAAGCACAATTTATTGCTCTCCTTGGGCCCGTCGGAAGGGGGCCTGCGGAGCGCTCCCGGTTGCGGCTTTCCCGTCGTTTGCTCGAGAGACCCCGGGGGGACGTAATTGAAATATTGACATTCGTCTCCCCGGATTTTCATTCCGGTTGTCGAACCGCAGTAACTTCTATCTCTTTCTCGAATATCGCCAGTTCGTCGCAGTCGGTCCTTTGACTCAAGACCGTATACCAGGGAACCGGAAAGGCATAGCAACGCGGCTTTCCGGGCGGCACCACAATTAGCTAGCCCGGCCGGGCGAGCCGTACTCAACACTCAAAACTCAAAACTGCTTTTTGTCACCCCTGATTGTCACCTCTGATTGTCACCCCTGGTTGTCACTTTGACAGGGGCAAGGGAGTGAGAGAAAATCTTACCGTTAGGGCCGGGGGGCCGCGGGGAAGCAAAACCGGCAGCCCGGCCCGGGCCGTTACGCCGGTCCCATAGCGCATTTTTGCGCCCGGCCGCTCTTTGACAATTGAAACTCTATTTCGCTTTCACAAAACGGAAGGGTGCGCCCGCCAGGGCGGCGGCGGTTGCCGCCGCCCTGGCCCCAAAACCGTCTACTTTCGTTCACTTTCGTAAACCCATCCCCCTAAAACGCTTGCGGTAGAAGGAAATTTGGGGAGCGTCGATTCTCAGGGCGCCCGATATGGTTGTACTTTTGCACGATTGTGCCAGAAATGAGGCCGTACTGTCATGCTTCTGCCTGTTTTATGTTGACATCGGCCGGCGCGCCATAACAGAATAGTGCGCGCCCGACAGGCCGAGACAATTGTATGGTTCGTTACGGCATGTCGGGGCGCTCGGGCGTGCGGGAAAAGGTTGATGGAAGAAGGGTTGTCGAGGAGAGGGCTTTTTCATTTATGCCTGGTGTACGTCCTCTGGAGCACCACCTACCTTGCCATGCGCGTCGGGGTAGGCTTTTCCAGCGGTTTCCCTCCCTTCATGTTCGGCGCGCTGCGCTTCCCGGCGGCTGCCCTGATCCTTTTGGGCATGGCGCGAATGCAGGGACTCCGGATGAAGCCGACCCCTGCGGAATGGATTTCCCTGTGCCTCGTCGGGAATCTGCTATGGCTGGGCGGCCACGGACTCATACTCTGGGCCAGCCAGTTCGCCGATTCGGGGTTTACATGCCT
>Ga0116115_1000989_pt1 | contig 13123 bp, 12 predicted proteins | sample June2015DPH_10_1_2_FD_89789 | JGI IMG/M metagenome (GOLD analysis project Ga0116115, IMG submission 89789) | Peatland microbial communities from SPRUCE experiment site at the Marcell Experimental Forest, Minnesota, USA - June2015DPH_10_100 | ecosystem: Environmental > Terrestrial > Soil >... | reverse complement strand
TTGCCTTGAAATGATGTATGTTAAAGAAGAGAAAAGACTTAACCTCAATGGGTTCGGTTGGGTTCGCCTTTTCGTGGTCTCTGCCGTTTGGCCTTGGGGTGATTTGCAGCTTCCGACCGTTCTGCCGGGACTCGCCACTGCCCTGTCCTATACCATATACTAATAACATGGCTCGACATGCCATGTCAAGAGATTTCTTCAGCTTGTGTCCCCGTCAGAATTTGGCCGCCCACTTCTGGCCCGGTTCTGAGTTCGGGCGAAATCGCGTTGTGCCTTCCCGGGCCCTCTGCTCCTCAGTGCCTTTGCGAGAGGGTGTTTTTCGCCTCGCTATCCGCCCGCCAAAAATCAAAACAATCTCACGCCAAGCCCCCAAGGCGCAAAGAGCTCCCAACGCCTACCCCGCCAACGGCGGATCCTCAGCGGTCGCTGGTCTAGTCGCGTTATAGCGAATCACCCCGCTCTGGTCCGTGTAATAGAAATTTCCGTGCCCCGCTCCCTGGACCGGGCTCGCGGTAACGGAGTAACCAACAATCGTCCCGGGTTGGGGGTGGTGCGGTTTGTAGATGAAATGGTAGCCATACTTTCTGCCCCTGGCGAGCTCGCGATCGATGAGGCAGGCCTCGTCCGAGCTGGGTGTGGAGCAGTTTCTCGGCCCGCCAAGAGCTACGAGGCTCTGGCTGAAGCCCCCGTGAACTGTAGAATATGCGGGCCCGCGCCCGTATCTCTGAGAATATGTTTGCTCGGCCCTGTAGATCGTCCCCAGCGCACGGACAATGGGCACCGCATGGCTTACATCCGGCCCCCATCCATTGCAGGAAAAGGTTGCGTGCCGCGGGATCTGCGACACGTCCTGCTCACGGTGGAAGTTGAATATGACTCCTTGGCAGTTTTGTGGTGCAGGTGACCTCACGGTGGCATAGCCACCCTCATCGATATGGTAGTGGTTGTTTCCCGGCCCAGACTGAATCGGGTCGGCATCGACTGAATAACCGTCAATCTCGTCGCCGTGGACGTAAATCGGCGCGTACACAAATCGGTAGCCGTTCTTTTCCCCCGCGGTCAATTGCGAGTCGATGAGGCAGGCGTGCTGCTCGCCGGGCTCCCGACAGTCACTCGGCCCACCTAAGGCGGCCAGCGTAGGGCCGAAACCCAAGGTGTAGGTGGAAGAATACGTGACCTCGGATGTGTTGATCGTTCGAAGAGAGCCCACCGCGGATGCCTGAGTGGGGTACGTGGGCTCAAAACTACCCATCAAGATTCCGACGCCAATCATTAGTATCAGCGGCAACGCATAACTGGCCAGATTCGCCTTGAACTCTGCTCGGCCAACGCCTCGAGCCGCCTGTTCACCCCTGAGAAGCAAACGAGCCACGAAGTACTCGACCCACCAGGAGACGAGAAATAACGGAATAAGCAGGATCGCCATCGCCACGGGCATTGCCCAGTTTGGTACATGGAAAGAGACAAGGGGTGGCATTTGGCCGAACCAATGCACGGAAAAAGAGAATTTCCCGCGGTAGAAATGTGCAGTGAGGAGGGAACTGCCAAGCGCCATAGCCAGCGGAATTCCGACAGCCGTCGAAACCGCGTTGGCAATGATTGAAACCCTCACCGAGCGTCGCTTCGAAAGACGGAGTGCTTTAAGGAGGACATAACTCTCGATGGCCACGACGGGGATGAAAGCGAGCAGGAAGATTGGCGGCGCAACCTCCCACAGAAACGGCATCCACGTGTCGGCCAGCACTGGCGTGGGCGTGAGAACGATGATGGCGAACGCCATCGCGATGGCCGGAAGTATTCGGCGTGGAAGCAGTGAGTTCATGATGCCTCCAAAGGTGTGTACTGTTCGGCTGGGTGGATTGAGCGAACTGTGCCACTCGCTCTGGCGCTCAACAACAGCAGGGCCGCAATGAGACGCGCGACACGATAGTCAGGTTCGCCAGAGTCCGGCCAATGCGGCCGGCAACGTGCATCAATGGGTAGGTTCCGAGCCCCCCACCCAAATATTGGCGCCATCGAAGACGATTTCCCAAGGGGTCGGACTCGGAGTGAAAGTACCGAGCCTCGCGCCATCGCTGGCGCGCAGCTTGGTTACAATGCCAGCGTTGAAACTCGTCACCCAAATATTGGCGCCATCAAAGGCCAGGTAATAGGGGCCAGGCACACGAAAAGTGCCGAGCTTGGCACCGTCGCTTGCCCGTAGCTTGGAGACACTATCGCTGCCATGGTTTGCGACCCAGATGCTGGCCCCGTCAAAGGCGACGCCACGCGGCTCAGAGCCCACAGAAATCGTGCGCAGTGTAGTGCCGTCGCTGGCTCGCAACTCCGTTACGGTGTTCCCTTCCGGATTCACCACCCAGATGTTCGATCCGTCAGACGTCATGCAGGAGGGCGTATAGCCGGCAGGAAAGGTGCCGAGGGTGACGCCGTCGGTCGCGCGCAATTTGGTGACTGTGCCATCGGAGTAATTTGACACCCACATGTTAGTGCCATCGAAGGCGATGCCATCGGCGCTTTTCCCAACAGTGAAAGTGCCGAGCTTGGCGCCATCGCTCGCTCGCAGCTTCCAGACGATATTGTTGCCATTGGCGCCGCTCGCTCCCCATATGTTCGTGCCATCAGAAGCCATCGCGGAAGGCGCGGAGCCGGGAGAAAACGTTCCCAAATTAACGCCATCGCTCGCCCGCAGCTTGGTTATGCTGTCGAACGTCCAAACTGCGGTCCAGACGTTGGCCCCGTCAAAAACCAATTCGCACTCGCCGTTCCAGCCGCAGTTTGGGACGGGGTAGGAACCAAGCACTGCGCCGTCGCTTGGCCGCAATTTGAAGATGAAGCCATCTCTCGAATCGATGCTGCGATCGTTTGCGGTAGCGTCCCGGTCCTTCCACGTCCGGCGGATGACGCCCGTCTCGTCGATAAAATAGCCCGGCGTCTTATCAGGGATGTATTTCAGCGGACGGGCGATGACCGTGTAGTGCCTGATCCTCCCTGCCTCCGATGGTCCTGGCACATAGCTGTACCGGTAAACCACGTCCTCGCCGTACCACGGTCTCTGCCCACTGGAGAGCTCATCGTCGATGAGCCCAGCCGCATCGGCCGAGGGCTCGGCTGGACGCGCGGACGGGCGGCCCAGGTCGGCGAGGCTGGCGGTGTAAGACCCCGGGCGTTGACCGCTGTAGTCTTGCTCGGCCAGCACTATTCGCCTGACATACGTATCTGGCCAAGGACAATTGGGAGACCAGAGACAGCCCTGTCCGACAACCGGCGGATCGTCCGCTGTCGCCTCCCGGTCTTCCTTTGTCATTTCTATACCCGTCTCGCCTTGAGGCTTCTCGCCCAAGCGGATGTGGGCAATAAAACTCGGAGTGTACAAGCCCAAGTATGTGTCGGGACGCGCCCGGAGCGTGTATTCAGTAAATTTGCCGGTCCAGAACTGGGAGACGGGCTTATAGGTGAACCTATACAAAACCTTCGCTACAGAAGAGCCATCTTTAGTGACACCGCATATTTTCTGTCCAGTTGCCAGCTCGGCGTCGATTAGGCCCGCTTGGGGATGGCTGGACGAATGCCCCAGAGCGGCGAGACTGGGACTGAATGTTTTCGCAAACACGTTCGAATACGCATCCTCAGCACGATGAAGGCTATTTAATAAAAGGACGGCGGTGGGGTCGGCGGCCGGCATGTCTGCGGCAGTTGCTGGCGCGCGTTTATTCTCGCGAATTACGCCAGTCTGGTCCGTATAGTAATAGTATCCGTACGGATGTTTTTTCGAACTTGCCGTAACCGAGTAAGATCGGATCGCTCCTCTCACGCTGCGGCCCGGCGAGAAGACAAAACGGTACCCGGGGAAGAAGTTGTCCTCCCCATAGGCAAGCTTCGTATCAATAAGGCACGCGGCAATTTCTGTGGGCTTCCCGCATCCTTGCTCTCCGCCCAAATCTTCCAGCATGGGACTGAATCCTTTAGAAAACATGGACGAGTACTTTGCCTCAGCGCTGTTAATCTTCCTCAGCAAAAGCGTAATGCGAGGCTGCGACCAGCGATCGACTTCAGGCAGCCGCTTGTCTGCCTCAGTCGCAGGTGGCCCGTTGCTCACACGAATCGTTCCCTTCTGGTCGATGGAATAGCGTCTGTACCCCGCACCGCTGATGGGACTGGCTGAAATTGAGTAAGAGTCAATCACTCCGTCGTTGGACTGGTGCGGCGTGTAAGTGAAACGGTAACCTTCCTTTGCACCCCCGGCGAATTGCGCGTCGATGAGGCAGGCTAGTTCTGGAGTCGGTGTCGGGCACCCTTGAAACCCGCTCGAAGCGAGACCCGGATCGAATTCACCGGCACTCCTGGCAGCCGCCAAGTTCGACTGCTCTTCCAGCCCACCCAAGGCGGCGAGGCTCCGGCTGAATCCTAATTTTTTGGGGTAGGTCTCGGCATACATCGCCTCTGCCCTCTGAATCGCCTGGAGCGACTCCACGGGGGAGCTTTGCTGGCGTTTGGCTCGCGCCTCATAGTCAGGATGGTTTCTGAAGCCTAGCGCCAGCGAGATCACCACCATAGCTGCAAGGAACAAATAGCTGGCCACATTGGCAGTGAACGTTCCCGACCGCACTTGCGGGTGGTTAAGCAGGCAGAGGGCCGGTCGGGGCGGCGTTGGCTTCGAACCCACCGGAGCGGCCGTCGAAGAAAGGACGGCGGAGCCCGACCGTCCAGGTCTCAGCATGTACCACGCGATAGGATACTCAACCAGCCAAGAGACAAGAAAAAGCGGGACAAGCATAACAAAGAGAATAATCGGCCCAGCTCGTTCGGGGCTCAAGGGGGTATTGGCCAAGACCACCACACCAACGACTCCCACAACCGTGGACGCCAGATTGACGATTGCAGCCACGCGTAGCGCGCGTGACCATCCCAGATCGAGTCTTCGTCGAAGCACGAAACTCTCGATTAGAATGACGGGGATCAGCCCCACGATCATCAACGGCGGCGCGAGAAAGACCCATGGAATCGCGCCGTCTGCCAGTAAGGGCGTCGGCGTGAGAACGATGATGGCGAACGCCATCGCAACGGCCGGAGGTATTCGGCGTGGAAGCAGTGACTTCATAATGCCTCCAGGATTGTGGTCTTTTCGGCTGGGGTGGATTGCGAGGACTCTACCACCAAGTCGGCCGCTCCACAACAGCAGGCATTGCCGACTTCTTCGCGCTCGTCCTTTGGCGATGTACGGGCGTCCTTTGGGGCGCCCTGCTGGACCACCAGGCGCAGCCGTGCCCCTATGGTCACTGTTGCGCGAGCCTCCTCGTTGGTATAGTCTCACCCTGGCCGCGCACTGCACCGTCCCCATCTGTCTCGGGAGGAAACCATGAACACTCAGACGCCCAACGCACAGCACTACCTTCCGTTCGACGAACCCCAACGAAACGGGATGGGGCTCAGCCTCTCCGGCGGCGGTTTTCGCGCCACGTTATTCCACCTGGGCGCGATCCGGCGGCTGAGCGAGCTTGGAATCCTAAAGCAGTTTCGGACCATTTCCTCCGTTTCGGGTGGAAGCATCCTGAACGGGTTTCTGGCTAGCCGGCTAGCCTCGCCTCTGGCCAAGGGGATTTCGGACTTCGAGCGCGAGGTGAGCGCGCCCATGCGCGCCTTCTGCTCGCTGGACATTCGCCGCTGGCCGGCGCTGGAACGGCTGATCCCGGGCTTGAGCAACAGCGAGCAGCTTGCGCACCAGTACGAGGAGCACCTCACCCAGGGCAAATTGCTGTGCCAAATCCCAGGGGAGCCCGTTCATATCTTCTGCTCCACCGACCTGGCCTACGGCGTCAACTGGATGTTCAAGCAGAAGCAGTGCGGAGATTATCAAGCCGGATTCGAGGACACACCTCCGGGCTGGAAGGTGAGCTCCGCCATCGCCGCTTCATCGTGTTTTCCTCCCGTCTTTAAGCCCATGGCGTTTCATCTTGATCCCGCTCAATTGCGGGGCGGCAAGGCCGCGCCGGGCGCCGTCCGCGACGCCGTGATCCGAGGCATGACGTTCAGCGACGGCGGCGTCTACGACAATCTGGGGCTGGAACCCATTTGGAAGGATCACGAATTCGCCCTCGCCTCCGATGGCGGAGCGCTCTTCCCGAGCGGTGGCGATACGGGCTTCGCCTGGGAAGTTGGGCGCTTCATCTCCATTCCCGAGGATCAGGCTCTCGCCCTGCGCAAACGATGGCTGATCTCGAGCTTCATCGCCAAAGCCATGAAAGGAACCTATTGGGGCATCGGCGGCACCGTCACCGAATACGACCGGCAGTTGCCGCCTGGTTATTCCGCGGACCTGGTGAAAAACTTCATCGCTCCCATTCGCACCGATCTCGACAGCTTTTCCGAAGCCGAAGCCGCGGTGCTGGAGAATCACGGATACTGGCTCGCCGACGCCGCACTCCGCACCCATCTGCCTGAGCTTCTTCCCACTCCGCTGCCCGCCTTCGCGCTGCCCCATCCCGATTGGGATAACCGCGACGAGAATAAGATCAAACGCGCGCTGAAAGACAGCTCACATAGGACTGTCCTCGGAAGATCGTGAAGTAGCCAGTCTTTGGGGGCGACGGTCGGGCATCAGACAAGCCGCCTGCCGTGGGTGATAATGTAGCCTGCGAAATTGCTGGGCCGGGCGTCAGCTAGGGCGCGGGAGGGATAAAGGTGGAGTTCCAGGCGAGAATCGCAGCGCACTGAGATTTCGGAAGTCAGGTGAACTCGTTCAACGAAATTCAAGTCATCGACGTCGGGAGAGAATACCGCCACATCGATGTCGCTGTCCGCGTCGGCTTCGCCGGCGAACTGCGAGCCGAAGAGATAGGCTGCTTGGATGCGAATGCGCTCCTGCACGCGCCCCAAACTCTGCTCAACGATTTCGTCTAAATCTGCGACCGTAGCCATTGGATGAATTCCTTGGCGGCGGGGATCATTGTCTCCGCCTCTTTAGCAATCACCTCAGTCGGGGCCATTTCCCAATCGCCGGGGTACCTCGACTCCACGTAGTAATTACCCAGGTTCTCGAGGAGAAGCGTCTGGTCCGAAGTCAAACTGAGTCCGCAGCGTTCGACCAGCCGTCGCAGGCTGTGGATTCGTGGAGGCTCTAACCCAGTCTGCTTTAGCAGGAGTCCTTTGAGCGTTTTCTCGACCGCCTGCTGAAGGTGAAACAGCGCACTGGGATTCAAATGGAGGCCATGCAGCCCTTCGGCCGCGGCCAGATCCGCTTCGGCATAACGCAGCCACGACCGAATGCCCTCCTCAATCGGGCTCATAATCAGCATTGTAACAGAAATCCTGCGGGCGACCGCGCTGGAAGGCGCCTTCATGCCTGTCCGCGCTCGTCTCCGAGTTAGCGAAGTCCGTCGCGTAGAAGATTCCACTCGCAGCCTCGTCATTCTGAATTCATAATTCATCATTCATAATTCGCCCTTCAGTAATTGCCCACTGGCCTTTTGGGGCCGTGATATACTTTCGCGCGCCGCCTGTCAACGAATCATCAACTCGGAGCCCCATGAAGCTGACAATAGCAGACTGGCTGGTTATCGCCGCGTATTTCCTCTTCAATCTTCTGATCGGGCTTTACTACCGCAAGAAGGCCAGCGGCAGCACGGAGGACTTTTTTGTTTCCGGCCGCGAGGTGAGCTGGTGGCTGGCGGGCACGTCGATGGTGGCCACCACCTTCGCCGCCGACACGCCGCTCTGGGTGACCGGCCAGGTGGTGCGGCACGGCGTGGCTGCCAACTGGTTTTGGTGGAGCTTCCTTTTCAGCGGTATGATGACCGTATTCTTTTTCGCGCGCATGTGGCGGCGCGCGGAAATCATCACCGACGTGGAACTGGTCGAGTTGCGTTACGCCGGCAAGCCCGCCGCTTTCCTGCGGGGTTTTCGAGCTCTCTATTTTGGCCTGCTCATCAACTGCATCATCCTGGGCTGGGTCAACCTGGCCATGGAAAAAATCCTGGGCATTTCATTGAACATTCCCAAGTTCTGGGCGGTGGTCATTTGCATGGCCATCACCGCAATTTACACCTCGATCTCAGGCCTGTGGGGCGTGCTGTGGACCGATTTGGTCCAGTTTGTCCTGAAGATGACCATGGTGATCGTGCTGGCCTATTACGCGGTGCGCGCCGTGGGTGGCATGGAAGCGCTCAAGACGAAGCTCGCTGAAGTTGACGCGGTACGCGGCGCCGCCGCGGGAGGCTCCGGTTCGATACTCTCTTTCATCCCCGACCTCCATTCACCCTGGATGCCGCTGATGACGTTTCTCGTCTACATCGGAGTTTATTGGTGGTCGGTCTGGTACCCGGGAGCGGAACCCGGCGGCGGTGGTTACGTGGCGCAGCGAATTTTCTGCGCCAAGGACGAAAAGAACTCGCTCGGGGCAACGCTGTGGTTCAACATCGCTCACTACGCGCTGCGGCCCTGGGCCTGGATTATGACCGCGCTCGCGGTGGTCGTCCTTTACCCGCAACTGAGCCAGCCGGGCGCCGACGCGGAGAGCGGCTTCGTGCTGGCTTTCGTCGATTACCTGCCCGCAGCACTTCGTGGCTTGATGCTGGCCGCGTTCGCCGCCGCTTACATGTCCACGATCGCCACTCAATTGAATTGGAGCTCTTCTTATATCGTCAACGATTTCTACCGCCGGTTCCTGGCGCGTGAGCGAACCGAAAGTCATTACGTGATGGTTTCGAAGGTCGCGACCCTGGGGCTCATGGTTCTGGGAGCCGCCGTGTCTTACATGATGCGAACGGTGGCAGGCGGCTGGGACATGGTGGTGAATATCGGCGCGGGCACAGGGGCGGTCTACCTGCTGCGCTGGTACTGGTGGCGCATCAACGCGTGGTCGGAAATCTCAGCCATGGCGACCGCCGCGGCGGTTTCCATCACGCTTCGTTTCAAGAGCCCGTTTGCCGCCACCGACCCGAACCAGTTCGCGAAGAATCTAGTCCTGACGGTGGCCCTCACCACGGCGGTGTGGCTGGTTGCCACGTTTGTGACCAAGCCCGAGCCTGAACCCAAACTTCTGTCGTTCTATCGCCGCGTACGGCCAGGCGTGGCGGGCTGGAAACACATCGCGCTGCTCGCGCCCGAAATCGCTCCCACACGCGATGGTTGGTATAATTTGATGGATTGGGCGCTCGGCTGCCTGATGGTTTATATGACGCTTTTCGGCATTGGAAAATTGCTGTTGGGTTCTCCCAGCACCGGCGTCCTGTTCCTCGCCACCGCCGCGGTCTCAGGGTACGCGATCTACTGGGATCTATCCCGCCGCGGTTGGCAAACGCTTTCCGGAAGAGCAGATTGATTTTGGATTTTAGATTTTGGATTTTAGATTGAGAAAATCTAAAACTGCCATCGCAACCAACGATGTCATCCTGAGGAGCCGCAGGCGACGAAGCATCTCCGCAGTTTCTCCAGAGAATCTTCGCGGAGTTTACCGTGAGCGAAATACAGAGACCCTTCGCGGAGTTTGCCCTGAGCGGGAAATGAAAAAGATCCTTCGCTGCGCTCAGGATGACAAGCGAAGGGCTCAGGATGACAAGCGAAGGGCTCGGAACGACAGCGGGTCCTTGTGGTCATCATCCTTCCGCGCCTCAACTCGCCTCCTTAATCCAAAATCCAAAATCCAAAATCTAAAATCGAGGATCACCGAACGCGACAACCCGGCCTCCGTCGCACTGGATACCAAATCCACGGAAGAAATCCTGTGCATCGTCAACCACGAAGACCAGCGGGTGCCGCCAGCCGTTCGCAAGGTCATCCCGCGAATCGCGCGCGCCGTGGAACTGGTTGTCAAAGCCTTGGAGCGTGGCGGACGGCTGGTTTACATCGGCGCCGGCACCAGCGGGCGGCTGGGCGTGCTCGATGCCGCCGAGTGCGTTCCAACCTTCGGCACCCATCGAGTGGTGGCCGTGATGGCCGGCGCGCCGCAGGCGATGTTCAAACCGGTGGAAGGCGCCGAGGACGATCCTGAGCAAGCCGTGCGCGATTTGCGCCGGCTGAAACTTAATCGTCGCGACGTGCTGGTGGGCATCTCCGCCAGCGGCGGTACGCCTTACACTCTCGCCGGATTGCGCTATGCGCGCAAGCTGCGGGCCAAGACCGTGGCCATAACAAACAACCCGGGCTCCGAAATGGACGAATGGGCCGACGTCACTATTGCCGCAGTGGTGGGGCCGGAAGTGATTGCGGGTTCGACGCGCATGAAGGCCGGCACGGCGCAAAAGTTGATCCTCAATATGCTTTCCACCGCCAGCATGGTGCGCCTGGGCCGCGTGTTTTCCGGCCGGATGGTGAGTGTGCAGATGACTAACGAAAAACTAAAGAAGCGTGGCGAAGCCATGCTGGCGCAGGGCGCCGGCGTAACACCCGACGCCGCGAGGCATGCCCTCGAGCAATCCGGATGGAGTCTCCCAGTGGCGCTCCTGATGCTTTGGAAACATATACCGCGGAGCGAAGCCGTGAAACTGCTCGGACGCAGGAAAAATCCCGCCAGCGTGCTGCGTCAGGCGCGCGCCGAATGGGCGAAGTCGCTGACCCGTAGTCCCGACCGCGTATGATATCATTCAGGCAAGCCGAGACGATTTCGGCGAGCGAGCCTTGCAAGGAAAGCAGAAATGGGTTTTGGATCAATGTTGACCCTCGGAGAACTCCTTACGGCGAAGCGAAAGGAGATTTTGCGCATTGCCACCAAATACGGCGCGCGCAACGTCCGCGTGTTTGGGTCAGTCGCTCGGGGAGAGGCGGATGAGGCCAGCGATATCGACTTTCTGGTAGAGATGGAATCGGGAAGGTCGCTGTTGGATCTCGGCGGGCTCCAGGCGGAATTGGAACAGTCGCTCGGGCGCCGCGTGGACGTGGTGACGGAGAAGGGCCTGAAAGTGCGGATCCGCGGCAGGGTGCTTAGCGAGGCAATTTCGGTATGAGAGACCCGGCCGAGCGCCTGAGGGACATGCTGGAGGCTATTGCCGCTATCGAGCGGTATGCACGCCGAGACAAGGAATCTTTTGAGCAGGATGAGTTGCTTCGGGGATGGTTCCTCCTTCACCTCCAGACCCTTGGCGAGGCCGCTAGCGCTCTTCCAGAGGGCGTGCGTGCCCTCGCTCCTGAAATACCCTGGCACAAAATCATCGGTATGCGCAATGTCCTGGTCCACGGCTATTTCGAAATCGACACTGACATTGTCTGGGATGCGGCGACGCGCGATGTCCCGGCGCTGAAGTCCGCGGTAGAGGGCTTGCTGAAAAGTCTGGAGGGCGAAGGAAAGTGAAGGATCCTTCCAGGTTCTTGTCACGTCAATCGGCAATCAGTCCCGCTTGGCGGGATCAATCGCAAATTACTTGCCACACGCTCCTTGCCACTGATTCAATAAAGCAATGGACAAATTCCTGATCGAAGGCGGGATTCCCCTGGAGGGCACGATCACGGTGAGCGGCGCCAAGAATGCCGCATTGCCGGCGATGGCGGCCGCACTGCTTACCGATGCGACGGTAATCCTGCGGAATCTGCCGCGCGTCCGCGACATTGGCACGATGCGGAGCCTGCTGGAAGAACTGGGGGTCGATTCCTCGGTCACCCACGAAGAGTACGGCAACCGAGTGGAGATTCAGGCACGCGGGCTGGAGAATCCCGTTGCCCCGTACGAACTCGTGAAGCAGATGCGCGCCTCGGTCCTGGTGCTCGGCCCGCTGGTGGCGCGCTTCGGCGAAGCCCGCGTCTCGCTTCCCGGCGGCTGTGCGATTGGCGCGCGCCCCATTAACCTACATTTGCGTGGCCTCGAGGAATTGGGCGTGAAGATTGAGATGGACCACGGGTACGTACACGCTCGCGCCGACCGCCTGCGCGGCAGCCGATTTTGCTTCGACACCATCACCGTGACCGGCACGGAGAACCTGATGATGGCCGCCGCGCTGGCGGAAGGAGAGACGCTGCTCGATAATTGCGCGCTCGAACCCGAGGTGGAAGACCTCGCCAACCTGCTGAACAAAATGGGCGCTGCCATCGAGGGCGCCGGCACCAGCCAAATTCGCATTCGAGGCGTCGCCCAGCTTCACGGCGCCGACCACACTATCATCCCCGACCGTATCGAAGCCGGGACTTTTCTCACCGCCGCTGCCATCACGGGCGGGCAACTCACCTTGCGGCGCGCCAACCCGAGCCATCTGACGGCAGTGGTTGCCAAACTGGCAGAGGTCGGCGTCGAGGTCAAGAGCACTTCGTCGGCAGAGATCGCCGGATCACCATGGCCATCGATCGAGGTGAAAGCACAGTGCGCGCTGCGTGCCGCCGACGTGACCACCCACGAGTACCCGGGCTTCGCCACGGACATGCAGGCTCAGTACATGGCGCTCATGACCCAGGCCGAAGGCTCCTCTGTCATCACCGAAACTATTTTTGAAAACCGATTTCTGCACGCCCTCGAACTCGTCCGCTTGGGCGCCGACATTACTGTGGATGGCCGCCGGGCTCTGGTAAAAGGCAAAGCACGGCTGAGTGGGGCGATGGTGCAAGCTTCGGACCTGCGCGCCAGCGCTTCGCTCGTTCTCGCAGGCCTGGCCGCGGATGGGGAAACGCTCATCGACCGCGTTTACCACATTGACCGCGGTTATGAGCGAATCGAAAAGAAATTGAGCGCGGTCGGTGCAAGGATCAAGCGCATTTCGGAAGTGAGCTGAACGGCCGGCGCACTCTCGCGCTACTCGACGGTGTGGGTGACGACAGCGTTGGTGGTGGCGTCGCTAGCCGGGTTTCTGTTGATGCTCGGGAAGCCGGCGCGTCGACCGCAAACGATGTGACCAGCCGCGATGCCGTCGCGTCGAAGGTGGCGCGAGCTTCCCTCCTGAGATTCTCCTTTGAACTTGGGCACTGAGCCTGCGCCACTGTGTTTCGGATGAATTCGGCGAGAGGAGACCAGCTCGGGAAAAGGCGGCGAAAACAAAACGGGCGGCACCAGGATTCGATCCTGGTCGCCGCCCGTTGAAAACACGTTGGTCCGTCAATTAATGGCAGTGGGGGTCGGCCGGACTCAACTGATGGCACGCGTCATTTGCAGCGATCGCGGCAGCCTGCGCAGCCGAGAGTGCCGCCTTGGCGTCGGCATCTGCCTGGGTGG
>Ga0116115_1000962_pt1 | contig 13407 bp, 18 predicted proteins | sample June2015DPH_10_1_2_FD_89789 | JGI IMG/M metagenome (GOLD analysis project Ga0116115, IMG submission 89789) | Peatland microbial communities from SPRUCE experiment site at the Marcell Experimental Forest, Minnesota, USA - June2015DPH_10_100 | ecosystem: Environmental > Terrestrial > Soil >... | reverse complement strand
TTCCCCCGCAGCCTGGGCAATCTCCAAAAATGCGCGTTACCAGCATTTAAATCTCCAAGTAAATAATGGTATGTTTCAGCGGCCAAAGGTTGGGGTCTGGCCGAGGGTGTTCTCGTCCCGGTCCATATACATTGCTTGTACTTTATTTCTGATTTATTGTTTGAAAAGTGGGGACTGGAGCGTTGCCCTATTATCTCCCCCCTTTACGCTTAGTTGTATTATCAGAGCTACACCATGTATTGAATACAGCTTCATCATAATCTGATGTTCCTAAATATTCCCATTCTTGATCTGGCACTGTCCAGTTGCGCATATTCGCGTCAAGAGCTTTACTAAATTCAATATCCATTTTATTAATCGGTTCCATTGCTCTGAAAGTATATTTTCTTTCTCTGCAATCCACCTCTAACAATGCTAAATTACCCTCACCTCTTGTATTTTCAATTTTTTCCCATGCTCGCATCTTTCCTGTTGGAAGACTAACAATGCTATTCATATCAATATAATACTTCATTCGTGTCTGATTCTCAAAAAACAATTTCCACTCAGCGCCTATTGCTTGAAAGGGCAGTAATGCGCAGAATGTATTGATAATAATTAATGATGCTCCATTTGCAACATAACCCTTTATCATTTTCATATATTTTCTCCTTGGTCTGTACGTCGTACTCACTGCTATATGCAGACATGCATGACAGGCTCGCAGGGTTTTACAGCTTGCTATTGAAAATGAAACCGACATAAGCAGTTTCAACGATGTAAGTACTTATGATTTCATAATCTTCTCTGTGAAATATTGCAAAATTATTTCCGCCATCGTTGAATCCACTTTTGTACTTTATGCCACGAAAGCTGTTCGCTTTAAATTGTTCTGAGAAGTATTGGGAGGGTATATAATTTAACTTCAAGTCATGTGGCCATTGAACTGAGAATAAGCGCGAGAAGTCCTCATGGAAAATCTGCCAAATGTCATCTTGACTATCAACTGTTAAATCAACTATTTCTATATCTTTATTGATTTTTATCTCCGCAATAGTAATCAGTGCTCCTTTCCATGGCCTCAGTTCCGACCCTGCGGTATCTAAATCATCGGAACAATAAAGATAAGGTATTCCTTCGGGATTGATTCTTCCAGGCGTTGCAAGGTCATCAGGCGGAGGTTCCATTTCTTTTGCTGAGAAAGGAGGTACTTCTTTTGTATAACCAGTCAAATCAATAGCATTTAATCCCTCTAAGTCCAATACCTTGCAGCTTGCAACGGGGTTTATTCTTCCGCGATACAAGATGGTACCTGCTTTTATGACAGACTTGGATTCGTTTTTTACCCTAGCAATTATCGAATTCACAAAAGACTTGTATGGATCACGCAAAACAAAGCGCGATTCATATTTTAGAGCGTTGGTCAAAGCAAGTAATCTGAGCTTATCCATAATTGCATCCACAAAAGGGTCATCACTCGGGGACCATAGTAGTTTGTCTTCCTTCATCTAGATTACTCCTTGATGCCTGTTATCTGCCTTGCCCCGTTCGATAGCACGGGGGCATCCTGGTTCGATATCTTTTCTCAATCACCACCGACTCATTCCACATTTTCTCCCAGTTCGCCTCATACAGTCCCGCCAGATCTGGTGAGTTTCGTATAATGAGCACATTTTCGGAATTCCTATCCCGAGCGCTAGCCGTAAAGTTGTAAGAACCTGTCTCGACGCTGAGACCATCCACAACCACTATTTTCTGATGCTGCAATTGATATTCGCCATCCACCCTGACGGATACCGCATGAATTGCCAAAAACGTTGCCGCCGAATATTTCCCGGAAGCCTGACTTTTATCCACCACCACCCGAACATCCACTCCGCGCGCTTTGGCATCCAACAGCGCCTGCGCAATTTCCTTCGATGTAAACGAATACGCGGCAACATGGACGGATTTTTTAGCCTCCGTGATGAAGCGGAGGATTACATCTTCCGATTGCTTCGAGGGGGAAAATGCTACCTCATATGTCGCCGAAGATGGCGCATCCAGCCTTCCGCTGATATCCACCGGATACGGATGAGTGCAGGACGTGACGACCAGCGTTACGGCAATCATTACCGCCATGAATATATGACTGATATCGCAATGTTGGGTTTCCATATTTCCGTCCTGCTAATTAAGACTGAGGCAGGACGGTTTTTCTTCCCAACTTATTTCACAGATAACGAATTTTATTTCCCCAACCTCCTCAACATCTCCGCCTTTCCCGGCTCCAACTTATTCAACCGGGAATAGATCACCATAACCTTTTCCTTCTCACCAAGCGCCAGATAGGACAAACCGAGTTGGTACAGCGTGTCGGTATCCTCCGGATCCAATGCCAAGGCCTTTTCATACATCACCGCAGCCTCCCGGTATCTGCTGTGTGATTCCAGGTTCCAGGCCAGTGCATAAAGAGCCTCCGAATTTTCCGGCTCAATTTTAAGGACCTCTTCGTACTCCTTCGCTTCCTTGTCGAACAGGTGTTTCCGGTAATATATATCACCCAGCTCCAGGCGCGCACCGGTCAACCGGGGATTCAATTGAACCGCCTTCTCAAAGTGTTTCTGTGCTTCATCCCAACGCAGAGCGTCACGGCCCAGAATTCCTTTCATGTATGAGTTGAGCGCCTCGGCGGAGAAGGTGACGTTTTTCAGATCGCGCAGGGGAATGGCCTTCCCTTCCTTCGCCATCTGGCTAAGGTCGGCAGCTGGCGCGGCGATGTTGATATGCTTTTCCTGGGTTATCAGGAAACCGAGGAGCCTGCCGCGGTCGTCCACCAGAGCGCCCCGCGTAGTCGTGGCGGTCTGGGTCGCAATCTGGAGATACTGGACGGAACCCCCTTTCCGCCGCCCAGACATCTCTTTAAAGTCGCTGACAATGGCCTCCTGAAAACCCTTCTTTCGTTTTGAAGGATCGTTAACGGCAAATATCCTCTGACCTACTGATATCTGTTCAATATCGGCGGTTGGAATCGCAGGCAGGTCAGTAGTGTCGAACTTCATCACGGCAAGGTTTTTGTCTTCGTCTTTCCAGATTTTGGCGGTCTGGAAGGTTCTGCCGTCTTTGAGGGTGATCTGTAATTTACTTGCTCCGACCAAGAGGAGGAGATTGGAGGCAATGAGGCCGTTGCGGTCAATGACAACTCCCTGTTCCTCCCGCAGAATGTCCCCGGCGTCGTTCAAGGCCCGCACTTTGACAAAAACATTGGCGTTGAGAGCGGGAATTCCCGCAAGGTTGTTCGCGTGACGTATCACGAAGAGGCTAACCAGAAGCACCATCCAGGCGCTTGCCAGGGTGAGGGCGGAGAATCGCCATTGATGTGGAGTGAAGCTGAAGAACTCTTTCAAGCTTTGCAGAAAGGTGGCTGTACTCTTCTCCTGTTGTTTCTCCATTCCAGGTTTCAGGCTCCGTAGCCGCTCGGCTAGATGGGAAGAAAGCGGGACCCTCTGCTTCTGGTAATGGAGCAGTTCCGTTATGTCATTGAGCTGCTTCAGGCAATATAAGCAGGTGTGCAGGTGATCTTCTGCCGCCCGTCTCTCACTCTCGTCCAGCATGTTTTCGCAATAACGACCAAAGGTGGTCGCGTCGAGACAGTCAGGCGTCCTCAAACTTTCGATATCTGCCAGGGCTTCCTTGATTTTACGTTCCAGTTCCATATTCATATAGACGTTGCCCGTTGCTATTTTCTTCCAAGAATAATCAGCAGAAATACGGCAACATAAAAATTCATCGCGCCGGCCTTTATCCGGTTATAGCGTGACGCCACCGTACCCATTGGGATTCCAAGCAGTTCGGCGATTTCATGGTCCTTGTATCCTTCGGCCTTATAGACCAGAATCTGTTTCTCTTCAATTGACAGACCTTCCATGACCCTTGCGAGCAGGTCCTTCACCTCGGCGGCCTTGTCGGGCCTGAAGGTGTTGTCCGCGAGGATTGGCGCTGACGGGGCGTTTTCATCGCCATCGTCCGGCTCCTGATCGATGGAGATTTCCCGCTCTCGACGCTTCTTGTATCTCAGCCAGGTGAACGCTTCGTTCGCGGCTATCTTCCTGAAATAGGCAAGAAACTCGTATACGGTGGCACCGTTGAAGTTTCTGAGACCACCATTGGTCAGCTTGGTAAAGATGTTCTGGATGATGTCGTCGTTTTCGTCAGGGGAAAGAATAGGGTAAATTTTGTTGAGGATTTGTATGGCAATAGAGCCGTATTTTGAGAGAAAGGTATCCCATGAAGGACCGTCTCCGGAAATGCAGCGACCTATGAAGGAAAGAAATTCGTCATCCATACTCGGGACTCCACCCGGACAGTCACCAGAGGTTAGACAACAGATATATTAATAATGGTTTACGGTCAAGAAGAAAACCGTTTATTCGCGGCGTTGGCGTAACAATCATCTCAGCCCAGCCGGTTGGACACTTATAAGCACAAAAAACGAAAAAACAGTTGTACAAAGCATTCAGAAGAGATATAGTTATCATCAGAAGATAATCATTGAGGATTTGAATGGTGGGAAATCCGCTAAAACCGACTGCCGGTCTTGAAAATCTGCTCAATCTGGATGGCGAGATTTTCCCGATGGAAACCGGCTACTGGACAAAGTTTGAAGCAAGGCGGGTGCCTGCATCCGAACAAATGCCGCACGGAATACGTTATTCACTGACGCTGCATGACCGTAACAATACCCGAGTCCTGGGATATGACAACGCCCATGCCATAAAGCCGTCGCGCAAGAAATTCGGTGCGGTCAAGACAACATGGGATCATGCCCACCGGATGAACAATGTTGAGCCTTACGAATTTGAGTCGGCAGAACAGTTACTCGAAGACTTCTGGAATGAAGTCGATAAAATCCTGAACGAAGGAAAGAGGTAGAATCATGGCAACAAGCGTCATGAAAGTTGGCATCATTTCAAAAGAAGAATATCGTCAACGGACTATTGCCATAGCCAAAGGGGAATATATCCCCAGGCATGGTGAACCAAAGGTCTGGTTTGAATCTTTACAGTCCATGGCACAAGTGCTGAGCAATGAAAATCAGGAGCTTTTGAAAATCATCATTGAGCGAAAACCGAATTCGTTGAAGGAATTGGAAGAAATGACCGGCCGGAAGAGCAGCAACCTTTCCCGCACCCTGAATTTGATGGCAAGCTTTGGTATCGTTGCCCTTGAAAAAGACAAGAAGAATGTCCGGCCAATTGTCAAGGCCTCCTCATTCAAAGTCGAGTTCGGTTTAAAGCGGGCTTTTGGTTAACCTTGTTTTTTATAGCATTTAATCATATACCAAGACCCAATAGACCACACCAGAGACCACACAAAAGAAAAGGCACCTACAAGAAATCTTGTAAGTGCCTGTATTGTTTGGCTCCCCAACGCAGACAAATCATGTCACCAATGGGAAGAGCATATTTCACTTTAACGCCATAAGCTTGACCGGCTGTTTTTAGGCCGGTCTTGGTGCTGGTTATAATACTCCGAGCATGACTATAAACAGATAGCGCCACGGTCCATTCTTTTTACCTGCCAGTGACTAGTTTGACGATCTCGGCCATGTCGATACCAAACCGTTCTGTGTTCTCTGAGAAAAGATCGATCATGAACATTTCGTCCCAAAATTGTTGTAACTCAACCTGAGATGGGAAATGTGGGCAGAACGCCAATCTACGCTCTATTTCAGTCACCGAAAACTTTTTCTCAGCAAGCATCAGCTGTCTAATCCTTTCTAAGCGTAGTTTTTGCTTATCAGGGCGCATCGATATGATCAAGTGCTCTATTATGGCATCATAGGCAAGAATGGCAAAAGGTTCCCACTCAAAGGCAACCGTTCCAGCTTCTCGAGATGCACTTTCAGCGATATCGTAGAGCCTGGGGCTATTATCCATCCAACGTCTGTAAAACTCCTTCGTACCCGAGAGTAAATTGCTCGGCATTACAGCGGCATCAGGACCAACCAGCGCAACAGCTGGTGCGCGAGGTCCTCGTTGAAGCGCCTTGATCCCAGCAAATCCTTTGCAGGCTGCTACAACGACTACCAAATTGCAACGCGTCGCCAGATTCAACTTTTGCAAGGGTTCGGTCAGTTCATCCCAAGGCAACAATTCCGAACCGCCAGCACCGTCTGGTCCTGCAAGACCGTCAGTTCCACCATGACTTTCGAGATGAAGTACTGGTATCATCCCCGACTGATGCGCACGAGTCGTTGCTCGTTCAATGGCCACGATCACCTCCGCCTTGTTTTTGCAGTGGGAATATGCGGACCAACCCGACCGTCGTTCTTTCATCCAATCGTGTAGAAGTTGTCCGGTATGTTTCTCGTTTGGTGGCAACCACTCAATGATCCAGACGTTGGTACTTCGGATCTCAGCTATCGGGGGAGGGACCGGTAGTCTCTCAAAGAGTTCACGCTCGGCAGCTGTAAGGTTGTCTTCTTTCACTCGTTCACCTTTACTCGCCCCCCCAAACAAAAAGGGGAAATCATGGAGAAGATCGTAAATGGCTTGAAATGTATTTTTTTATATATAAAGAACAAATGCGGTCTATCCCACGCCAAGTCAATAGGGTCAGCAAGAGAGGAGATAATCCGAAAATACTCAAGAACTGGTTCAATTTTGATAGTGGACCGAAAGAAATCACGCGGTGGCCTTCGAGGACTATAATCAATATTGAAATAGAAAACCAAAACAGGAAAGTCATTGTCATAGATATAAGTCTTATTATTGCGTGTTGTTGTGCCAATAAATAAGCAGTTTCTTTAGATTCCATCATGAGTGTCTGCTCTACCATTTGGTTTGTCCTTTCTAGTTTTTGTTTCGGACTGTCAAAGACGCCCAGACAATAAACCTGATAAGAAGATAGGCGGGATAAGCAAAAAGCAGGAACAGAGCTATTTGGTTCTTGAAATCTATGTCCCATGGAAAGCCAGTGAAAAGGGGGTTTCCTTTATCGTCATATCTGGCTTTGATATTGATATTTTGGGCTTTGTCCCATGCGGTCCATGCTCCCGGTGCAGGATAATTTCGGTCCATAGTGCGTTTTATTACATCATAGGGGGTCGATTTTGGGAATTGAACTTTCGGTTCCATGAACGGGTCATAGTCAACAGAAGTGTATTTTGCACCTTTGATGGATTGATCGTAAATTTCATCAAGTGAAGGTCTCGGTAAATGGTCTTTGTCAGTAGGGGGCAGCAACTCGTAGCCTTCAGGAAGCCCCGCATATTGTTTTCTTGAAATTGTAATTTCTTTTGCAGCTTTTACGTAGTTATCAATTTTGTCAGTTTTCCAGGAATCAATGTAAAGCGATACCGCCATACAAATTAGCAAGGATATGACGATAAGACCTTCTCTGGCAATGACGTATTTGATTTTCGCAGTGTTGATATTCAAATAACACCTCCGTTGTTTTTCGGGAGATAACGGGCCTGGGTTTGACCCGCCGGTTTTTCAGGGCGGGTCGTAACCCTGGTTGAATGCTCGCTAAAACAGGACAATCCCCTTATCTGTGAGCATTTCTTTCACAAAATAAGGAATTCTTCGTAGATCCTTCACATATTGCTCGGCTGGGCCTGGGACATTGTAGTTGGATAAATCAAACGTGTAGTGAGGGAAGGTGTTTATGAAATGCATCATTGCAGGTTCTTTTAAAGATTTCCTACTCGGATTTGAAAATATGAAATTGCATGATTTTTCTAGCAGCCAATGCTCTTTTAAATGTTGTTTTTCAATAAACTTGTTGTGCCTGTGATACAAGTTTGTCAAAACAACCATATCAACATTCTTATATTTGTCACGTTCGCAAAAAGAGTCACCAGTGAACAACCCTTCGTGTGAGTACATGTACAAGTACCAGGCTTGCATGTCAGATGGGTCACCACAACAAACAACTAAAATGTTTACTTCGTCATCAGTAGCATCATCATTAAATTTATTATGGGCTGAAATCAAAAAATCTTTCAGATTGTTATCCATGTTCTTCTGCTTTAACACAGGCTTAACAGTACCTTCTAGATTCTTTTGTCCCTCCTCAAGCATTGTGGAAAGATCCTTAAACGATTCATCATAATTTGGGATTCTGCCAGCAGTTGAAAACTTGATGCCATCTTGGGCAGATATTTTTTCTTTCTCTTTAAAATCAGAACATTTCACTTCAATAAAATACTTATATCCATTATCACCATACGAACAATCAACGTCCTTTTTAGTTTTTGCAGTTGTTTTGGTCTCGTAGGAAAATGTAGATGAAAACTTCCTTGCAAAGTAGATATTTACTGTGGTTTCGCAAGCAATCTGTAAATACTGCTTTTCGTCAAACAGAGATAGGCCAAGCTGAAGTTTGTTTTTAAGGAGATCCTCCAACTGGCGATCAGATAATAAATCACTAAGAGCATCAATGGCCGCAACAAATCCGTCCCAATAGCTGGGGAATGCTGTGAATGCTCGGCGAAGGTAATGCTCATCAATGCTATTCGTGACAAGTTTATCAAGTTCGGCTCTCTTCATATTTCCACCCTTCTTTTCTAATCATTCAACTCGATATTGAGCAGAAAACGCTATCTACCCATTTTGGATACTTAGACCATGATCATTAGAAAAGCTAGCAATAGCCTACCCCGTTTCGGTAACACGGGAGATTACGAGAGCCCCCATATTCAGGCTCGAACGCAATCAGAGTTGATGAACAATCTGCGCAAATTTACATTGTTTTTGCGCCATATCATCCCTGATTGATCCACTTTTTCAGAACAGGACTCGGCTTGAAAGTCAGGACCTTTCTTTGCGTAATGGTTAAGGGTTCTCCCGTAATCGGGTTCCTACCTTTTCTGGCGGCTTTCTTTCGAACCGTAAAATTCCCGAACCCGCCTATTTTTACTTTTCCCTCAGTTACGATGGCTTCCTTGAGGACCTCCAGAGTGACTTGCACAAAATCAAAGGCATCCTCTTTTGTACACCCCAACTTTGAATACACCCTGTCGGCTAAATCGGCTTTCGTCATCTCGGACCTTTCGTGTTATGATTAATAGACTGTAACTATCACAATTCGCAAAGATTTGCCATGAAAATCCAATTAAAAATGGCGGCCCAAGCGGGCCGCCCTTTCCAGGCAGATGGACATCATCCGACCTGAAGACTGTGAGCACTTTCTTCCATGAAAACGGAAGGTTCAATTTCAGTGTGCAAGACCTCCACTCTGTTCGCGGCAGCAAATTCCTCATCTTCAATCAGGGTGTTGATGTCCTCACCCATATCCAGATGCGTCATTACCAGCCGCAGCGCGGATGCCACTTCGTTGAGACAGGTTCTAGGACCTAAGTGACAGGAAATCCCATACAGGGCCTTGACCGCGTCCTTAGCCTCCAATCCGGAGCGAAGTCCGTAGGAGACCAGCCGGGCAAGGCCATCGGCCATTGCCGAACCGCAGCCACCGGCCTTACCGAAGCGGATGAAGACCTCGAATGGTTTTCCTTCCTGAGTCGTGACGGTCACAAAAAGCTTGCCGCAATGTGACCGCCTTTGAATAGTGAAGCCTGGTGCGGCGACCGGACGTGAAGTTTTCGGGCTCATCTTTATCCTCCTTTTTCCCGCCTACCATCCTCTCGCGTCCAGTTGCTCCATGACGGTGGCAAGACCGATGTCCGCCTGATCAAAGCCGCGGTAGCGGCCGGTCGCGGTTGACACCGAACCGTCCTTCTGGGGCACCTTCAGCAGTTCATCCTCGTCCGCCCCTTCTGTATCATAGTCGAGGACCATGACATTCATAGGCGGGAAATTGCCGGGATGGTCGGAAACGATGCACTGCACCAAACCGCCTTCAAGAATGATGGCCATGGTCGGCGGTTCATGCCGCCGCTCCGAGAAGATGTTTCGCACCCGCTCGCGCAGAGCGAAGAACTTGTCGTTGCGATCCGGGTCTTCGTCCGTGACGTTCTCGATGAAGGCCCAGCAGGCTTTCAAAATCTCAAACGATTCGTTCTCCCGTGATTGGCTGTCATCAAGGCACTTCCTGACCTCCGGAATGATCTGGGAAAGAAAATTCACGGCATCACAGCCCTTGATCTCCTCGTTGTAGAATTCGCTTGCGGGATCGGCCTGCGGGAATGCCTCGATTATTTTTTGTAGAAGTCTTATTGCCATGTCCTGTCTCCTTTTCCGTGTAAGAGGGCAGAACTCCCCCAAGGGGAAAGTTCTGCCCCCTGTTGGGTTGGCATTGTCGGTTAGTCCCTCAGCCGCTCATCCCAGCAGCATTCGCCGATGTAATGTGCGAAATTGTTGCTCTGATAGAAGATGTGCGCGGTGCTTTTGACGATCATGCTGCCACAACCGACGCATTTGATAGCTTTCTCGATGGGACTGTCTGCTACCGTCAGTTCCCGGATGAACGTCTCATCGCAGTTCTGACAGTCGAAAATCTCCCGGTCGATACCCAACAGGGTGTCGGTTCGGGTGACTTCCAGAAAACAGCCGCATACCGGGCAACCTTGCGCATTCGCTTTGCCGGTTTCCTCCTCACTTTCATGTTCGTAATTGTTTCGGGCAACGCTAAGATTCGCTTCAAAATTTATCTCCATCCGCTCACAGAAATGCATCAGATCCGTGAGAAGATCCTTGACATCATCTTCGTCGCCATCGAAATCGCGACCTTCAAGAGTCAGGCAGTATGCCTGCATGACCGTGTCGATTCTGCCGGCACGTTCCTCGTTGGTTGGTTCGTCTGTTATCGTATCCACCATGGCTGTCTCCTTGAATTGATAGGGGAGACAGGTTCCCTTTCCGGGGATTGTCTCCCCGGTCGGGGTTGTTGTTCAGGACCACGTAACCTCTTCACCGTTGGCGCTTCGCAGAAGTTCAAGTGCTGCCTGGCCGGTGATCCAGTTGAAGCCGCAAGTTTTGAGTGCCCTCTTTATTGCCTCGATCGCCTCCGGGATATCCGGAACCGGATCTGTGGGGTTCATGAGCGGCCCGTACTTTATCGTCCTGGCCAGTTCCAGGGCGTCATCGAGGGTGTAATCATGGTAAGGATGTTTCATCGGGATTTCTTTTTCGGTCATGATGCTACCTCCTGAATCTGGAAGACGGGGTACACTTCCCGCTGGTCAAAGTCGCCGGCTTCATCAAGGGCCGTAAGCGGCACCGTGTCAGTGGACCACCGGACGTCGGTGTGTTTGTAAAGACCGGACCAGTAGAAGCCGGAATCGGTGACATTGAGGGTGTTGCATTCCATCCATCCCTCGAACTCCTTAATGGCGACCTTCCCGTTTTCCGGGTCGGCTTCATAATCGGCGACCTTGAAATCACAGGCATAGTTGAACTCGGAAATCCTGTAGACCTCCAGATCCCTGACCGCCGCCGAGAGTTTCCTGATGCGGCTTTTTTCTTCCTCACCCAGATCGATCACGGCGTAGTCGGCTGCTTCGGAGAAGAAGTCGCTGTTGTCGGTCACGGACAGGATGAGTTTTTTTGTCCTGGGATTGCTAATAGCGTCATTTTCCTTTTGCATGATTGTCTCCTCTCTTCAGTTTGGACAGGGAGAAGTCTCCCAGCAGGGATCGCATCTCCCTGCCGGATAGTCACAGAAGGCCCTGTTCGACGAAACTAACGTAGCTCTCGCCGATGATGATGTGATCCAGAAGCTTGATCCCAAGTAGATCACCCGCCTCCTTGATGCGCCTGGTGACGTCCAAGTCCTCGCGGGAGGGTGTCGGATCACCTGTAGGATGGTTATGCAGAACCAAAATCGCCGCTGCACTTGAAATGCATGCCGTTTTGAACAATTCGCGGTTTTGGATGATGCTTTGGTTCAGGGATCCTATTGACACCCGGTCAAAACAGACGATTTTATTTTTCCCATTAAGGTGAAGGGCGATGAAGTGTTCCTTCGCCTCCAGACGGAGGTCATAAAACATCTCGAAGACCTGCCGCGGTGACGTAAACCGCATGGAAACCCATGCTGGGGCGTCTTCACGCACCATCTCTCGCCGGTATCTGGCCTCTATCTGCCTGATATAGATCCGCTTCGTCTCCGGAGGTGCTTCCGCTCCGAAGAGATTCTCGTGATATGGGGACATTTCTTCCTCCTTTTTCGGAGGGTGGACGTCCCCATGGGGGGATTCCGCCCCCCGAAGGGTATTGGTTGTTTCTATCTTTGTGAGATTCGGTAATTCTTTCAGATCACTCTTACCGACTTAAACGGCGCTCCAATGACAGCCGGGCCTCCCGATGACCTCCTGGTGGAGATCTCAAGGTGGCACGGTATCCAGCCTGTCGATTTGCCGACCCAGAAGCGACGTTTCCCGCCGCAATTGTCCACCACCTCGATTCTCTTCCCTTCAAGGCCGATGAGTTGCGGTGTGAGTCCACCCTGGAGCGAAAGCCGCTCTCCTTGTGTTTCTGAAAGACCAGGTCCGAAAGCTTCCGGTACTTCCCGTAGGCCTTCATCGTGCCACGTTCGGCCGGCAGAGGTGTCAGGTCCCAGCGGTCGAGCTCTGCTGCGAGCAGGTTCCCCAGTTCCATCACCCGGTCGAAGCCGAGCGTTGAACATCCGCCGTCGAAATGAATGACATACAGTCCGTCGCCCGGACCAAAGTAATCCGGGTTGATCGTCACCTTGTGCTTTTTCATGGTTAGCTCCTTGAAGACACTCCTCCCATACGGGAGTGTCGATTATTGCTCCCGGTATGGGCGGGGCCGCCAAGAGAACGTCAGGCTGCCTTGCGCCTAGGAACGAGGGCCTCTTTGAGGAGGCCGATCAGAGCGGCGGGCAGTTCCTCTATCCTTCTTATGACCTTCGAAGTATCACTGAGCCAGTTGTCGATGCAGGAGTCGAGGATACCGATTCCGTAAACCTCGATCCCGCAGGAAGTAAGACGTTCCACCGCCTTTTTCGTTTTCTCAATGTCATCCGGTTGCCCGTCCGTCATTGCGATAACGATCCTGCGGGTTTCCGGACGGTGGGTGAGGAGCATGCCGGCCCACATAAGCGACTCCGCCATTGGGGTGCCGCCACTGGGACCGATGCTGAAGCGGCTGGCCCGCGGTTTATCACCGAAGGACTTTAGCTCCACCACCCTGTCGCCCCAGGGGAAGGCGCCAACGACGCAGGCAACTCCCCGGAGGAGTTCCAATGCCTCTGATGTTACAAACGCGGCTTGTCTCGCCACCCTGATCTTGTCGTTGTCATCCATCGATCCTGAACGGTCGATGAGCAGCACAATGGCGGTGTTCTCATCGACTTTTTCCCGTCTTGATGCGAATACCCGGCTGTCGGGGGTCTGGCAGGCGATGAGATGCACCGACCGGATATCGATCCTGTGCCCCACCTTTTTCGCGAATGCCGGTTTCAGGCGGGCAGCCTGGAGGAGACCGGCGAGCTGGGCGCGCATTCTGCTCGTCTTGCGCC
>Ga0116115_1000926_pt1 | contig 13780 bp, 9 predicted proteins | sample June2015DPH_10_1_2_FD_89789 | JGI IMG/M metagenome (GOLD analysis project Ga0116115, IMG submission 89789) | Peatland microbial communities from SPRUCE experiment site at the Marcell Experimental Forest, Minnesota, USA - June2015DPH_10_100 | ecosystem: Environmental > Terrestrial > Soil >... | reverse complement strand
GGCCGGGAACCGGGCTCGTCCGAGGTCCTCGACACGATGGGCGTCCTCGGGGCCGCCCGCCAGGCGGTGCTCTCCGGGGTGCAGTCGTCCCAGTTGCTCCACCTCGACCGCCTCGTCGAGGTGGAGGGGTCGGACGGCGCGATCCGGCTCGTCGACGTCCTGCCCGCGGATGCGGACGGCGACCCCGAGGCGGCCGCCGTCGAGTCCGAGGAGGTCGCCGCCCTGCGCCACGCCGTCGACGAGCTGCCCGAGCGGCAGCGCCACGTCATCACGCTCCATCTGTTCGAGGGGTTCACCTTCGAGCAGATCGGCCTGCAGCTCGGCGTCACCGCGTCACGGGTCTGTCAGATCGAGGCCGCGGCGATCCGCACGCTGCGCGAGCTCCTCGGTAAGTTCGCCGACGAGATCCTGCCCGTCGCCACCACCTAGCAACGCGGCCCGGGCCTCAGGCCTCCATCACGACCGGCACGATCATCGGGCGGCGTTTCGTGCGCTCGCTGACGATCCTGCCGACGGCGCGGCGCGCGGCGCGGCGTAGCGCGTCCGCCTCCCGCGACCCGCTCTCCACGACCTCACCGACGGCCTTCACGACGGCGGTGCGGGCGTCCTCGATCAGCTCCTCGGCCTCGGGGGCGTGCACCCAGCCCCGGGTGATGATCTCGGGGCCGGTGATGACCTCGCCGGTCCGGCTGTCGACGGTGAGCACGACGACGACGACGCCCTCCTCGGCGAGGACGCGCCGGTCGCGCAGCACGCCCATGCCGACGTCGCCGACGACACCGTCGACGAAGAGGTAGCCCGCCGCCACCTCGCCGTCGAAGTCGATGCCATCGTCGGTGAGCCGCACCGCGTCTCCGTCCTCGCAGAGCAGCACGCTGCGTTCCTCGACGCCCATCTCGATCGCGAGGCGCGCGTGTCGCAGCAGGTGGCGGTACTCACCGTGGACGGGGATGAAACAGCGCGGTCGCGCCACGTTGAGCAGGGTCGCGAGCTCGCCCTGCTTGGCGTGCCCGCTTTCGTGGACGTGGGCGATGCCCGAGTGGATGATGTTCGCGCCGCGCCGGGCCAGCCCGTCGATCACCTTGGCGACCGCCCACTCGTTGCCCGGGATGGCGTGACTCGAGAGCACGACGATGTCCCCGTCGGCGACGGAGAGCCGGCGGCTCTCACCCGCGGCGAGCAACGACAGCGCCGACATGGGCTCGCCCTGGGATCCCGTCGAGATGACACAGACCTCGCCGGGAGAAAGGTCGTCGACCTTCTCCGCGTCGATGAGCGCGCCCTGCGGGATCGTGAGCAGCCCGAGCTCGCGGGCGAGGGCGACGTTGCGGAGCATCGACCGGCCGAGCAGCGCGATCTTGCGCCCGTTGGCGACCGCGGCGTCGGAGAGCTGCTGGATCCGGTGGATGTGGCTCGCGAAGCAGGCGACGATGAACCGGTGCTCCGGGTGCTCGGCGAAGATCTGGCGGAGCGTCTCGCCGACCGTCCGTTCGCTGCGGCTGAAACCGGGCTCCTCGGCGTTCGTCGAGTCCGAGAGCAGCAGGCGGATTCCCTCCGTGTCGGCGAGCGAGCCGATGCGGGCGAGGTCGGTCAGCCGGCCGTCGACCGGCGTGAGGTCGAGCTTGAAGTCCCCCGTGTGGAGTACGACCCCCTGAGGGGTGTGGAGGGCGACCGCAAAGCCCTGCGGCACCGAGTGCGTCACGGGGATGAACTCGACGTCGAACGGGCCGATCCGCCGTCGTTCGCCGTCGGCGACCGGGATCAGCTCGGAGCGACCCGCCGAACCGGAGTCCTCGAGCCGCGACCGGGCGAGGCCGAGGCTGAGGGCGGAGCCGAAGACCTTCGTCTCGATGTCACGGAGCAGGAACCCGAGCCCGCCGACGTGGTCCTCGTGGCCGTGGGTGAGCACGACCCCCTCGATGCGGTCGGCGTTCTCTTTCAGGTAGGAAAAGTCGGGGAGGACGAGGTCGACCCCGGGCATATCCGGGTCGGGGAACATGACGCCGCAGTCGAGGATGAGGAGGCGGCCGTCATGCTCGATCGCCGCGCAGTTCCTCCCGACCTCCCCGAGGCCACCGAGGAAGACGAGCCGGACGTCCTCAGCCACCGGCGCCCCGGGCGTCGCGCCAGACCTCGAGATCGGTGAACACGCTCCGCGCCCGGTCCTCGAGACCCGCCGGGGCCGGCCCCATCGGCAGCCGGCACTCACCGGCAGGCAGGCCGAGGACGCGCAGCATCGCCTTCAGCGGCACGGGGTTCGGGGCGTCGTCGCCCGTCTCGTAGACGAGGCTCGCGATGAGCGCCCGGGCGACCTCGAGGGCTCCCCGCACGTCGCCGGCGTGGAACCGGCCGATCATCTCGCCGAACTCGATACCGCACCAGTGGGTCGCGACCCCGATCACCCCTACGGCGCCGACGGCGAGGAGCGGCAGCGTCATGAGGTCGTCGCCGGAGTAGCAGACAAAGCCGGGCGGGGCCTTGGCGAGCAGCTGCTCGGTCGCCGAGGGGTCCCCGGCTGCGTCTTTCAGGCCGACGATGTTGTCGGTGGTGGCGGCAAGCGACAGGATCGTCTCGGCTGCGATCTTTCGCCCCGTGCGGACGGGGATGTCGTAGAGGACGATCGGCAGCGCCGTCTCGGCGGCGATGGCGCGGAAATGCGCGGCGACGCCGGCCTGCGAGGGGCGGTTGTAGTACGGGGCGACGGCGAGGATGCCGGCGACGCCGGTGTCGTTGGCGAGCTTCACGAGCTCGATCGAGTGCCGCGTGTCGTTCGACGTCGCCCCGGCGAGCACGGGGACGTCGACCGCCGACGCGACCTCCCGCCACACCGCGACGCGTTCTTCGTCGGAGAGCGTCGATCCCTCCCCGGTCGTACCCGTGACGACGAGGCCCTCGCTTCCGTGGGAGGTGAGGTAGCGGGCGAGCGTCACCGCGCCAGCGAGATCCAGGCCCCCGGCGGCGTCGAACGGGGTCGCCATCGCGGTGACGACGGCGCCGAACCGGGGAGGAGGCGCGGCGGGCACGACCTGACGCTACCGCACCGGCCTGCGAGCCGAGATACCGGCGCATGGGCTCGCGAGGGCGCGCGAAGGCTCATCGGGCGACGACGGACTCCGGGAACAACGCCCGCGAGCCGCCGATCGCCGACGACTGGGACATGGCGGTCAGATCTGCGTGGTCGGGGAAACCCGCCGGGAGTGCCGCGGGCCGGACGCGGGCGCTCCTCAGATCGACAGCAGCGCGTCCAACCCGACGGTCAACCCCGGCATCGATGCGACCCGGCGCGTGGCGAGCATCACGCCGGGCATGAACGAGACGCGATCGATCGAATCCTGCCGGATGAGGAGCGACTGGCCCGGTCCGCCAAAGAGGACCTCCTGGTGCGCGACGAGACCCGCGAGCCGGACCGAGTGGACGTGGATCCCGGCGGCCGCCACGCCCCCCCGGGCGCCCTCGCAGGACACCGTGGTCGTCGGGTCCGCGCCGAACGGCCCGCGACCCGAGGCTTCACGGGCCGCGCCGATCCGGCGGGCGGTCTCGAGCGCCGTCCCCGACGGCGCGTCCTTCTTCTGGTCGTGGTGGAGCTCGATCACCTCGACGCCGTCGAAGAACGGCGCCGCCAGTTCGGCGAGGCGCATCATCACGACCGCCGAGATCGAGAAGTTCGCGGCGAGGATCGCGTTCGGCCCGTCCGCCAGGCCAAAGACCTCCCGCAGGCGGCCGAGCCCCTCCGCCGTGATCCCGGTCGTCCCGCAGACGGCATGGATTCCGTGCGACGCGCACCAGACGAGGTTCTCGACCGCGGCGCCCGGTTCCGTGAAGTCGATCGCGACCTCGGCGTCGCTGTCGGCCAGCGCCTCGATCGAACGGGACGCCGTGAGCCCCGCGACCGGCTCCCCCGCGGACCGCGGGTCGACGGCGGCGACGAGCTCGAGGTCGGCGGCGGCCGTCACCGCGTCGCAGACCGTCGACCCCAATCTCCCGCGCGCCCCGAGGACTCCGACCCGCATCATCTCGGCGCCAACCTACCTTGCGGCCCACCGGGGCGTTCGCTTTGCTGCCCGGTCGCCTCGCCGTCCGACACCCCATCCCGGCTGGGACCGAGCCGCCTGAGCCGGTACGATGGCCCGACTGTCCCGCGCGATATTGCGACGCGGGACAGGTTCTCGAAGGGTCGTGGTCGCCCGGTCTCGTGCCATCGCGGTGTCGTTCGCCGGGATCGCAGCGCCCCCGGGCAAGTAGCTGAGGAGGTCATCCGTCGATGTCTGCGTTGGCCGCGGACGGGACGCCGCTCACGCCCGTCCTCGAGGTGGAGAACCTCCACACCGAGTTCCACCTCCGCACCGCCAACGTGAGGGCCGTCGACGGCGTCTCGTTCCACGTCAACCCCGGCGAGTGCGTCGGGCTGGTCGGCGAATCCGCCTGCGGCAAGACGACGGTCGGGCTGTCGATCATGAAGCTTCTGCCGAACGTCGGCCACGTCACGGGGGGCTCGATCCGGCTGTTCGGACGCGATCTCGCGCCCTACGACGAGAGCCAGATGTGCGACGTGCGCGGCAACGAGATCGGGATGATCTTCCAGGACCCGATGACCTCGCTGAACCCGACGTGGAAGATCGGCCGCCAGATCGCCGAGGTCGTCCGTCTGCACCGCAAGGTCAGCAGGGCCGAGGCCTATGAGCGTGCCCTCGAGGTCCTCACGCTCGTCGGCATGCCGCGTCCCGCCGAGCGGCTCGACACGTACCCGCACCAGCTCTCCGGGGGCCTTCGCCAGCGCGTGATGATCGCCATCGCGCTCGCCTGCGAGCCCAAGCTCCTCATCGCCGACGAACCGACGACCGCCCTCGACGTCACCATCCAGGCCCAGATCCTTAACCTGATCGACGAGCTGCGCGAACGGCTGAAGATGGCCGTCATCCTCATCACCCACGACCTCGGAGTGATCGCCGCGCGCAGTGACCGGGTCATGGTGATGTACGCCGGCAAGATCGTCGAGTCCGCGACGACCGAGGAGCTGTTCGGCTCGATGCGCCACCCGTACGCGGAGGCGCTGCTCGAGTCCATCCCCCGGCTCGACCAGGACCGGAACCGCCGACTCTTCACGATCTCAGGGCTGCCGCCAGACCTGTCGGGGGATCTCGTCGGCTGCCGGTTCGCCCCCCGTTGCCGTTACGCGACCGATGAGTGCCGGAGCACCGAACCGGAGCTGCTGCCCGGTCCGGCGAGCCTGCCCGGCGCGGCGACCGGCCCCAGTTCCGATGCGACCGACGTGGCGACGAGCGAGGCCCACCTCTACGCCTGCTTCCACCCGGTGACGGCGACGCGGGAGGAGCGGCTCGCCCGCCGCGGGATCATGCCCGAGCACGGCGCAAGGACGGCCGCCGCGGCGAGGAAGTCGGAAGCTGAGGCGCCGGTTTTCATGAGTGAGGACGCGCTCGAGGTGACGAACCTCGTGAAGGACTACCCGGTCGTCGCCGGGGTGGTGATTCAGCGCAAGATGGGCACGGTCCAGGCGGTCTCGGACGTCTCGTTCACGGTGCGGCGCGGCGAGACCTTCGGCCTCGTCGGCGAGTCCGGTTGCGGCAAGACGACGATCGGCCGGCTCGTCGTCGCGCTCGAGCGCCCGACGAAGGGCGGCGTGCGCTACGAGTCGCTGAACGTGACGAAGCTCCGGGGACGGGCGCTGCGGCGCGGCCGGCGCGACCTACAGATGATCTTCCAAGACCCGTACTCGTCGCTCGACCCACGCATGCGCGTGAAGACGATCGTCCGCGAGCCGCTCGTCGTGCAGAAGATCGGCAACCGCCGTTCCCAGTTCCAGCGCGTCGTCCAGCTCCTCGGCGAAGTCGGACTGACCGCCGGCGCAGCGGAGCTCTACCCGCACGAGTTCTCGGGCGGGCAGCGGCAGCGGATCGGCCTCGCCCGGGCGCTCGCCCTCAACCCGAAGCTCATCGTCGCCGACGAACCCGTCTCGGCGCTCGACGTCTCGATCCAGGCCCAGATCCTCAACCTGATGCGGGACCTCCAGCAGCGCCACGACCTCACCTACGTCGTCATCTCGCACGACCTCGCCGTCGTGAAGTACCTCGCCGACAGGATCGGCGTCATGTACCTCGGCAAGCTCGTCGAGACCGGACCCGCGATCGACATCTACGAGCGGACCGCGCACCCGTACACGCAGGCGCTCATCGACGCGATCCCGGTGCCGGATCCCGTCCTCGCCCGGGAAACCCGCCACGAGATCGTCCGGGGTGAGCTGCCCTCGGCGATGGCGCCGCCGAGCGGCTGCCGGTTCCGGACGCGCTGCCCGTTCGCGCAGGAGGTCTGTGCCGCCGAGGAGCCCCCGCTCCGACCCGTCGGGTCCGACCACCTCGTGGCGTGCCACTTCCCCTTGCAGACCCCGATCGGGGACGAACTCGCCTCGGCGAGCGCTGCGGGGGTCACCGGCTGACAGAACCCGCGTCGTCGAGTAGCCCGGAAAACCCGGGGTGACAACCGGGAAGATTAGCGGCGCTGGAGCCGGACCTCGAAGGCGTCGCGCAGCGCGTCACCGACGAAGTTGAACGCCACGACGACGAGCACGATGGCGATCCCGGTCGGGTAGATCTCCCACCAGTAGCCGTTCAGCGCGTAGTTCACGCCGTTGGCGAGCATCGAGCCCCAGTCGGTTTGCGGCAGCGGCACTCCGAGCCCGATGAACCCGAGCGCGGCGAGCAACAGGATCGCATCGGCGACGTTGAACGTCGCGTTGACGACGATCGTGCCGATGGTGTTCGGGATGATGTGGCGCACGACGATCCGCCGACCGGATCCGCCCATGACCCGGACGGCCTGGACGTACTCCCGGACGCGCAGCGAGAGCGTCTCGCCGCGTACGAGCCGGGCCGGAACGAGCCAGGCGACGAAGGCGATCACCAGGATGAGCAGCGGAAGCGACGGTTGGAAGATGACGGCGAGCACGATGAGGAGAAAGAGCAACGGGACCGAGAGCAGGACGTCGACGATGCGCATCATCAGCGCGTCGACCCAGCCACCGAAGAAGCCCGAAACCGCGCCCCAGACGACGCCGATCACCGTCGCGATGCCCGCGGCCGCGAATCCGACCTCGAGCGAGACCTCTCCGCCGTACATGACGCGCCCCATCATGTCGAACCCCGCCGGATCGGTGCCCAAGAGGTGCCCCAGCGAAGGCGGGGTGTTCTGGGTCGAGTACATGAGCGCCGCCTCGGCGTTCGTCTGGTTCGTCGAGTAAAAGACCGGACCGAGGAAGCAGAAGAGAACGAAAAAGATGATGACGCCCGCACCGACTAGGGCGAGCTTGTTCTCGGCGAAGACCCGGAAGGTCTGGCGGGCGATCCCCCCCGTCGAGATCCCCTCGCCACCCGAGGCGATCTCGCCGAGGTCGCCCCGCGTCCCGGCGAACACCTCGAGCTGCTCGAGCTCACCGATCGGGGGTCCTACGGTCATCGGTCGTCTCCGTCGCTCATCGGTGTCCTAGGTGTAGCGCACGCGGGGATCCACGACCGCGTACAAGATGTCGGCGATCAGCGAGCCGGCGACGGTCGCGAGCGAGGCGACGAAGGTCGTCCCGAGCAGGATCGGCACATCGGTCTGGAGCGCGGCCTGCGTCGTGAGCAGGCCCATCCCGGGGAAATTGAACACCGTCTCGGTGATGAGAGCGCCGCCGACGATGCCCGGGAACGACAACCCGATCAACGTGACGATCGGGATGAGCGCGTTGCGCAGCGCGTGCCGGAACAGGACCCGCCGGCCGCGCGCGCCCTTCGCGCGCGCCGTGCGGATGTAGTCCTGGGTCATCGCCTCCATCATCGAGGAGCGCATGTAGCGGCTGAATGCGGCGATGGTGAGCGCCGACAGCGTGAGGACGGGAAGCACGAGGCCACGCGGATCGGACAGGATCGCCCCGACCGTCGCGCCCTGCGGCGCCTCGACCGAGAACCAGCGGAGATCGATCGCGAAGTACAGGATCAGCAGTTGACCGAGGAGGAAAGCGGGCATCGAGTACCCGATGAACGACACTCCAGTCAGCGCGTAGTCGACCGGCTTGTTGCGGCGCACGACCTGGAGGACGCCGAGCGGGATGGCGACAATCAGCGCGAACACCGTCGAGATCCCGACGAGGACGAGGGTCTTCGGGAGTCGCTCGCTGATGAGGGCCTTCACCGACTGGTTGTAGTGGTACGAGTAGCCGAGGTTGAACGACTCAAGAAGATTACGCAGGTACTGGTAGAACTGGTCCCACAGCGGCAGGTTGAATCCGTTGACGCGGTTGAACTGGGCAATCTCCTGCGGGAGCGCGCGCGGCCCGAGCGCGGCGCGCGCCTCTCCGCCCGGGATCACACGGCTCAGGATGAAAACGAGGAACGTCACCCCGAGAACGACGATGATCGCCTGGCCGACGCGCCGGATGAGATACCCGGTCACCGCGTGACGCCTCGGATCATCTGCTGCTCTTTCTCGGCCTCGTTGTTCCCGCCATTATCCCCTCACCGCGGCGCCGGGCAATCCGCACCACCCCGCGGAGCCCTTCGGTGCGCCGTTCGACGACTGTCGTCGACGACCAGGGGCGCAGGAGGGCTCCTGAAACAGCCGCTCGGCCGGCCCTTGCGGACCGGCCGAGCGACCGCTTGCCACACTTTCCCGAATTGCCGCGACTACTTCGAGAAGTAGAGCTCTTCGGGGAGGTAGAGGCCGAACGCGTTCTGGAACGCCGAGACGCCCTTCAGGTTGTCCCGGGCCTCTGTCAGTGCGTAGTCGATGTTCGGCTGATAGACGACGGGAACGAGCTTCGCCGCGTAATCCTCGTACTTGAAGATCGACGTGTTCCCGAAGTCCGTGCCGTGCATCAACGTGTTCAGCTCGGAGTCGTTGAACGAACCGGCGTTCGACGGTGCCGTCGGGAGGAAGATCTCCTCACCGGTCGGCTCGTAGTCCGGGTAGTACACCCAGCCACCACCCCAGTCGGCGAACTCCCACGTGCACTTCGAACCCGAGCACGGCGGGAAGGCGGTGCCGAGAACGGCATCGAACGTCTCACCGGTCGCCGTCACGTGGATTCCGATCGACGCCAGCGCCGAGACGTACGCAGCGATGTACGCCTCGAACGAGGCGTTTCCGGTCGCGTACACGAGCGTGAAGGCGAGCGGGGTGCCCTTCGGCACGCCGCACTTCTTCGCGTTGAGGCAGGTGTCCGTTCCGCCCGGAACGACCTTCCAACCGTTATCGACCAGAGCAGCCTTCGCATTCTTCGGGCTGTACGGGTACGGGTTCGACAGCTCCGCCTTGTCCGAGTAGGGGTTCTTCGGAAGCAGCGGGACCGGCCCGTAGGTCGGGACGCCGTAGTTCTTGAACAGCTTCTTCAGATACAGCGGCTGGTTCATCTCGTACTGCATCGCCTGGCGGAAGTAGAGCTGCTTGAAGATCTTGCCCGCCTGGCCGCCATCACCAACCGAGTTGATGTTCATCGGGAAGTAGTTGAAGCCGAACAGGACCCACGGGTCGAGGTAGTAGCCGCTCTTCAGCCTGGCCGTGTTGGGGCCGGCCTTCGTCGGGTTCGTCGTCGGGCCGGGAAGGTCCTGCGGCGGGATGTACCCGATCGTCAGGTTGCCGGCGACCAGCGAGTTGTACTCCGTCGTGTCCGTCGTGAACGGAAGCTCCTCGAACTCCTTGATCTTCGCCTTCACCGGCCCGGAGTACTTCGAGTTCGGCTCCAGGGCGACGTAGCCGGTCGAGTTGAACGCAGACAGGTGGAACGGCCCGTCAACGACCTGCCAGAGCGGGTTCGTCGCGTACGTCGCGTACGAGTTGTTCGCCGCGGTCGGGTTGAGCGGGTCGTAGCCGGACTCCTTTTCGAGGTAGGTCCACACCGCGACACAGTTCGTCGCGGCCGCGTTCGCCGGCGAAGGAACGCCGGCCTTCGTCGTCACGGCGATGTCGTCGTACCCCGTCGTGCCGCACAACTGGGAGCCGGCCTTCTGGCCAGCGGCGTCGATGTCCCACGCCATCGGCAACGGCGTGATGTCGGGCAGGTTGTTGTACGTGTACCAGGTCGGGTTCACCTTGCCGGTGAGCGTCATCACGATCGTCGTCGCGTTCGGCTCGGTGATCGACTTGACGTTCTGCGGGATACCACCCGGGAAGAAGCCGCCGAAGTTCGTGTACTCGACCTTCATCATGTTCATCCAGAACATCACGTCCTGAGCGTCGACGGTCTCGCCGTTTGACCACTTGTACCCGGTCATGTGGAACGTGATCACGGTGTCACCGTCCGAGTACACCGGCAGTGTCGCCAGCGACAAGGACGGGGAGATCTTCACGCCTCCGTTCGCGCCTGGCCAGTACAGCGGACGCCACATGGTGTCGATCAGTGCGCCGTTCGTCGCCGAGAAGTAGGCAGGCGGCAGGTACGGGAAGATGAAGTTCGGGACGGCACTCGGGCCTTCCGCCCACTTCACAATCCCGCTGTTCGCGGTGTGCGAATGTGCTTTCGGGTTGGTCTTGGCTCCGGAGGCGACCGACGCGAGTCCGAGCGTGGTGATCATCGCCACACAGACCGCGACCGAGCCTCCACGCCAGAGCCAACGTCTCCGGCCTTGGGTAGCAACCATGAGCTGTAGCTCCCTCCTCACTCCAAGCCGGAGAAGATCGCTCTCCGGGCACTGCCCCTCGAATTCGGGGTCCTGGTAGTGGTCGCCAATGTAGCGCGTTCGTAATCTCAGATGCGCCCCGAATTTGCCGTCCACCACGGTTCTTGTCCAGCGGCGCGCCCGCGATCACGCGCCTTGCGGCACAGGCCGGCGGTCGGCGCGCCGGCACCGCGATCCCCAGACCTGGCGCCCGTCATGCCCGGCGCGCCGGATAGGACCCCCGGGCCGGGGGTGGATCGCGCCCCGTCAGGGCGACGGGGGGCGGGTCGCGTCCGGCCGCCCCGGCGCACCTGCCCGCCCGCGGCGCGCCCAGATGATGAGCGCGGCGACGAGGGCCGCCACCGCCAGGAACGCCGCGGCGTCGTGGTAGCCGGCGACGACGCCCGGCGTCGTCGACCCGTCGCCGCCCCCGATCGCGAAGACGAGACCGGTGAGCGCCAGTCCGAGCGACGTGCCGACGCCCCGGGTGACGTTCACGACGCCCGACGCCTCACCGGACTGCTCACGGGGGACCGCCGACATGATCGAGGCGTTGTTGGCGGGCGTGAACAGGCCGAGGCCGGCCCCGACGACGGCGAGCCCGCCGACGAGCCGGACGGAGGTCGGGGTCGAGAAGACGAGCACGCCAAGAGCTGCGGCGACGACCAAGAGCCCGAGCGTCGGCAGGCCGGCCCGCCCGGCGAGGTGCCCGGCGAGGACCGCGACCACGCCGAGGGCGAGGGGCATCACCATGAGGTCGAGACCGGCCTGTCCGGGACCGAGCGCGAGCGCCCGCTCGAGACAGAACGGCGCCACGAGCAGTACACCGAATGTGACCAGGTAAGCGAGCAGGGCGCTCGCGATCCCGAGACTGAACGCCCGGACCCGGAAGAGGTCGAGGTCGAGCATCGGGTGGCGCGCCGTCCGCTCCCGGGCGAGAAATCCCAGGCCGGCGGCGACGCCCAGAGCGAGGAGCGCGACCACCCCCGGTGATCCCCACCGCCAGCGCTCGCCGACGGAGATGGCGACGAGGAAGGCCGCCACCGCCGGCACGAAGAGCCCCAGCCCCGACCAGTCGAGGGGCGCCCGCGCCCGCAGCTCACGCGAGCGCGGGATGAAGAGCAGCCCGGCGACGACGCCCAGGACGCCGACAGGCACGTTGACGAGGAAGATCAGGCGCCAGCCGCCCGCGGCGATGAGCGCCCCGCCGACGCTCGGCCCGAGCGCCAGCCCGAGCGCCTGGGCGGCCCCCTGGACGCCGACGGCGCGGGCGAGCGAGCCGCGCGGCGTGGCGAGGTTGATGATCGCCAGGCTGTTCGCCTGCAGCATCGCCGCGCCGACGCCCTGGAGGACGCGGAAGCCATCGAGCGCCACGAGATCCGGCGCCAGCCCGCAGGCCGCCGACCCGGCAGCGAAAACGAGGAACCCGTAGACGTAGAGGAGTTTGCGCCCGGCCATGTCGGCAAACCGCCCGACCAGCGTGACGAGCGCCACGAGGGTGACGAGGTAACTCAGCCCGACCCAGGTGACGGCCCCGATCCCGGCGTGGAAGGCGTGCTCGAACGAGGGGAAGGCGAGCGTGACGATGCTGGCGTCGAGCTGCCCCATGAACGCGCCGACACAGACGGCGCCGACCGCGTACCAGTACGCGCGGGGGCGTTCGCGGATCGCCGCCAACCGACGCGGCTCGACGAGCAACGCCTGGAGGGCTCGCCGGGCGGGCGGGGGACGGGACGCCGCCGTGGGGTCCACGGAACGAGCTTGGGCCATCCCGGCCCTTCCGCGCCATACCTCCGAATCCGGCACGGCGCGAGCGGCCGAACCCCTCCTACGCCTGCAAGGTCGCCGGCTCCTCGACGGGCGGGGCGGGGCGGAGGGTCACCCCGCGCCGGCGCGCCCACGTCACGGCGGCGAGGAGGGTCGCCACACCGCCGCCGACGATCGAACCGGGGACCCAGCCGACAAGGGCGCAGCCCGAGCCGAAAATCACGCCGGCGACGGCGATGCCGAGGGCGCGAGCCGGGACCCAGCGCGACAAGTAGGCGCCGAGGAACGCCCCGGGGACGCCGCCGGCCACGACCGCCGCGGTGAGCGAGACGTGGAGGCCGCCGGCGACGAGGTGGCCGAGCGCCGCCGCCAGGACGAGCGGGACCGCCTGGACGAGATCGGTCCCGACGAGTTCGAAAGCCGTCAGCGCCGGGTAGGCGAGCGCCAGCCCGACGAGCATGAGCGTCCCCGCGCCGACCGACGTCACGCCGACCGCGAGACCGCCCGCGACCCCGATCAGAGCCGTCGGGAGCGGACGGAGCCGGACCGGCGCGGATGCGGCGCCGCGCCCGGACGGCCGGGAGGGTGCGGCGCGGCGCGCGATTACCGCCGCCCCCGAGAGGAGCAGCACTCCCCCGATCACGGGTTCGAGGACGCGGTCGGCGACCGACGTCGGGATGAGCAGGCTCGAAACGACCCCGGCGGCGAAGGCGGCCGGGGTGGAGCCGAGAACGAGCCAGCCGACGATTCTCCAGTGCACGACGTTGCGCCGCAGGTGCACGAAGCCCGCCACCGGGCGCATGAAGACCGACGCGACGAGGTCGCTCGCGACCGCGGTCTTGGCGTCGACGTGCAGGGCGAGGATGAGCAGCGGCGTGAGCAGCGCGCCCCCGCCGGATCCGGTCGTCCCGACGACGAGACCGACGGCGAGACCCGAGATGACCGCGGCCAGGCTGAACTCCACTCTGTGACTTTACTTAGTGGAGTTGTCTCCCGCCAGTCTCGCCCCGCCCGGCGGCTAGCTGGGTGAGGCGAAGTCCCCCACACCCGGCGGCCCGACGACGGCCAGGACACGGCGGCCACCGAGCACCTCACTTGCGAGCGCGGCGACCGCGTCGAGCGTGACGGCGCCGATGCGGGCGAGGTGCTCGTCGACCGAGAGGATCTCGTCGTAAAGGAGCAACCCGACGCCGAGGCGCGACATACGGTTCCCCGAATCCTCGAGACCGAGCAACAGGTCCGCCGTGACGTGCCCCTTCGCCCTTTCGAGCTCCTCGGCCGAGATCCCCTCCGCGGCGACCGCGTCGAGCTCGGCCAAGACGAGATCGACGACCTTGGCGGCGTTGTCCGGCGACGTTCCGACCGAG
>Ga0116115_1000905_pt1 | contig 14084 bp, 9 predicted proteins | sample June2015DPH_10_1_2_FD_89789 | JGI IMG/M metagenome (GOLD analysis project Ga0116115, IMG submission 89789) | Peatland microbial communities from SPRUCE experiment site at the Marcell Experimental Forest, Minnesota, USA - June2015DPH_10_100 | ecosystem: Environmental > Terrestrial > Soil >... | reverse complement strand
CCAGCAACTCCGCAGAACTCCTGTAACTGATGATGATATGGCACTTAAATAGCGAAGGCGGCTAGGATAAATTGCGTTGACTTTGAATCTGACCAGTATTAAGATGTCAGCATGCCGAAGAAGACTGGTCAAGCGAAGAAGCTGTTCGAGCGGCGCGAAATCCTGGCCTCGGGTCTTCCTTCTTTTGCGGAAATCGTCCGGGGCAGCCTCGTCACCCGCTACCGGCGCTGCGGTAAACCGACCTGCCATTGCGTGAAAGGCGAGGGGCATGGCCCGGCGCATTATCTGGTGGTCACGCTCAAGCCGGGCAAGACCGAGCAGATCCTTTTATCGGAGGAAATGCTGCCGGTAGCCCGGCAATTCCTGGACAACTATAAACGCTGGTGGGCGGCGGTAGAGAAGGTCTCGGCGGTGAACCGCCGTCTGCTGCGTCTGCGGGTACCCGGGCTGGGGAAATCGAGGCGTAACACCTCCGACTGAGGGGGAAGCGGGGCAAGGGTGTCGGGGAGAAAATGGTTTGTCTATTCTGACATTTATAAGATGGTCAGATAGACCAGCGAGATAAGGAGGGTATCTTATGGCCTACGGGAGCATGCGTCAGATGCGCAGCTATGCGGACAAGGTGTTTGAAAAGGACGCCCGGCTGGGGCGGATGACCGACGGGCGGGTCGATCCTACCCTCCCTCTGCCGGCGGTGCTGTCGACTTGGCAGTGGGGATTGATACGCCGTACCCCCTCGACGGAACAGATCGGAGATCTGCTCTTAGACCCGCGTTGGCGGGCGCGGCTGGGCTTGCAGCCGGAACAGGGCGGAAGTCCGGACCGGCTAGCCCAGGTTCTCGATAGCTTGTCGACCGAGGAATGGAACGAGATGATGCTGGAGGACTTCTTCCTGGCTCGCCGAGCCGGCATCCTGACCGACGATGGTCTTTATGGAAAACGCTGCGCCGCCTTGGATCTCAACGAACTGTTTAAGAGCGAAAAGATCCACTGCCCGCAGTGCCAGGTGCGGGAGAAAACGGTAAAGGATGAGAAGGGGGAAAAGCACACGGTGCAGGAGTACTACCATCAGGCAGTGGCGCTGAGCTGGATGAGCGGGCCCCTCCGCTTCGTCCTGGGATGGGAGGTGCTGGCGCCGGGGGAGGGAGAGTTAACGGCCGCTCTGCGGCTTCTGGCAAGGCTTCTACCCCGCTTGGGCAAGAGCCTGGATCTGGTCCTGGGCGATGCTCTGTATTGTTGTCGGCCCTTTTTCAAAGCTGTCTGCGGAGCGGGGCTGGAGGGCTTGGCGGTCAGCTCCGAGGGGACCGAGATGGATGAGGAGATCGATTTATTGATGAAGACCGATCCCCCGCGGCTGGTCCCGGGGGTCGAGGTGGCCGTGTGGGAGATGGAAAGCGAGGCCTGGAGCCAGGACTTAAAGCGCAAACTCCGCGTCATTCACTGTGAGCGCCGCTATGAGGCGCCACCTTGGAAGCATGAACGCAAGCAACTACGGGTGGTGACGTCGGTGCCGGTCGAGATCCTTCCCGCCGGGCAGGGCTGGAAGGTGGGACGGTCCCGCTGGAGAATCGAGAATGAGACCTTCAATACGTTAACCCGCGATCACTCCCTCACCCACAACTACCATCATTCGGTGGCCGCCATCGTCGCCCTGCTGGCGATGCGGTCGTTCGCCTGCTTCCTGGCGCAGGCTTATTGGAGCCACGCGACCGCGCGCTCTCAAAATGCACCCGCAAGATTCCTGCAGTGGTTTCACTACGTGGTCATCGAGGACTGGGTCCGTTACCTGGACCAAGCCTTGGTACCCGACCGACCCGCCGGTTAGCTCTGTCCTTTGGGCGCGTTACTGGCCCGCCGATGGCCGGACCTGCGGGCGAGGACCGGCCATCGTTAACCTGACCAGCCCGGACCCCCGCTTCCCTGGAAGGAGGTGTACCGCTAAAACTTGGCCATCGTGATTCGGGTGCCGGCAGGCTGAGCCCCTGTGTCCGTGCAGCCTGTATTCGGCTTCGCTCTTCCAGAGTGCGGCGCAATCGAACACCCCCTGCTGCGGAGTTGCTGGGGGTTTACGAATTCGGGTTGAATGGCTCTTGACCATCGAGTATAATCTGCGAACATAGTCATGGACGCCGCCCGACGGAGCTGGAAGGAGATTGTCGGACTCATCTTGTGCGGAGCTCTAGCGCTGCTCGCATCGCCCTCTTCAGCTACTCCCGCAGAAAGTTCGGAGCCGCTAGAGCTTGCTGCCCAGAAGATCGAGGCGAAGGATTGTGCCCAAGCACAGAAAATCCTGGATGACTTCCTCCGTCAGAATCTGAATTCCTCCATTGCCCACAGCCTGCGCAGGATCTGTGAGGCGCGGACAGGACAGCTCGCGGCCGCGCCCTCCAGCCAACGCCTTGCCGGCAGCGATGAGGCCAGTCCGCCGCCCGATCTGGCTAAACAGATTTCAGCTGCCGAAGCCGCAGCCCGGCGAAGAGATCCCCAGGTTCTGATTCGCCTGGCACGGCTCTACCATCAGACAGGTAGCTTCCAGAAATCCACCTCGTTGCTCGAAGAAGTGGTCCGATTGCAGCCGAAGAACCTTGAGGCCCATCGGCTCTTGGGAATGGATCGATTTCTTGAGGGTCACCCCAGCGAGGCCCTGGAGCCTCTGAGGAAGGTGCTTGAAGCCAGTCCCCTCGATAGCGACGCGAACTTCTATTTGGGCCTTTCTTATCTTGCCCTCGACCGCGACGACGAGGCCAACAAAGCGTTTGACCGCGTGGCAGCGGGAGCGCCTGCCAACCCGGACGAACTATATTGGCTGCTCAAAGGCTACTCTCGCGCATCTTCCGCAATTTTGAGTCGATTGGCGGAACTGGGGGAGGATTCCTACCGCATGCATCAAGTCCGGGGAGAGTATTATGACCTACAGAGTGCTTCCGAAGCTGCGATCAAGGAGTACGAGAAGGCCGTCGAGTTGCGGCCCGACCTTCCCTCGTTGCACTATGTATTGGGAACCGCCTACTGGAAACGTTCACGGCTGGATAAGGCCGCCTCGGAATTCCGGAGGGCGATCGAGCTCAGCCCCCGGCATTTCATGGCTCATTACAAGTTAGGGATGGTCTTGCTGGAACAGAACGACCCGACCACAGCGATGAGAGAGTTTGCCGCGGCGGTGGCTGACCAGCCGGGCCTGGTCGATGGATATATGGGCTTGGGCAAGGCGTTATACAGACAGGGGAAATTTGATGCTGCGCTGCCTCAGCTCCAGCGCTGTATTGAACTCAGTCCAGATGATCCAGAGCCGCATTATTTGCTTTACCAGGTCTTTCGCCAATTAAACAGGCCCCAGGATGCTCAAAAGGAACTGGCCTTGTTCAAGCACAAGGAGGAGACAGCGAAGGGAAAGAGAACTTTCTTCAAGATCAAGGAAACCCACGACAAGCCCTGAAGCGTCGTCTGATCAAGACGGCACCTCTTCCGTTGAATCGGACAGAGAGTGCTGAGCGTTGACATCGTCCCACCCTCAACGGCTTTCCCCCTGTAAGTCCCCCATCTTCTCCTATGGCGAACAGGCATTCCCTGAATGCTGATGCGATTCCTGCAACTTGGAAGAAAACCCCGGCGGCCGTTGAGACTCGCCGGGGTAAAAGACCACTCTCGTCTTCGCCATCAAAAGTAGAACTTCAATGCGAACTGGATCTCGCGTGGGTTGCTTCCAGAAGCATTGCTGGTAATAATGCCTTCGCCGCAAGCCCCCCCGCATTGGGACGAAGCCGGTTGACCGAAATTCTCATTGTTGGGGAGGTTAAAGAATTCCGCCCGGAACTGCAGGTAGCGCGATTCCGTGAAATTGAAATCCTTCATTAAGCCGACATCCCAATCTCGGAAACCCGGACCCCGCAAGGGATTGTCGCCCATGTTTCCGAAAACGTTGGCAGGCGGCGAGACAAAGCAACTCCAGTCGTAATACGCGTTTATGGTCCAGTTTGAGATTTTGCCGTTACAAATGCGATTCGGCCAATTGCTGTTACCATTGTCAAGGGTGCTCGTAATGCTGGGCGAAAAGGGCAAGCCTGCCTGGTAGGTGGTGATACCGGTCACCTGCCAACCTCCGAGGGCAGCGTCTTCCGCCCAGTTCCAGCTCTTGCCAAAAGCCTTCTTGCGACCGAATGGTAGCTGATAAATGTAGCTGACCACGAGCCGCTGCGGCGTGTCGAAACTTGCCAAGCCTTTATTATCCATGTAATTGCTTGGGTCCTGGAAGTCGATGCCGCGGTCGAGGGTCTTGGACGCCGTATAGGAAGCGAGAAGCGAAAGGCCATGGGAGAAGCGTCTTTCGAGTTTGAGCTGGAAGGACTCGTAGTGTGACACAGCGGGCGCCATGCGCATAGAGAAGCTTGCCAACTGAGGATCGACATCGTAGTAGGGTCGAAGCTCTTGTAAGGGTAGCCCCGTACTGGTCACTAGGCCGGGTGCTGGGAAATTAGCTGGGTAGTCCTGTAATCCGATGTGGTTGGCTGAGTTTGCAACATAAGCCGCGTCAACGGTGAAGTTGGGGGTAATCGACCGCTGCACGTCGAAGTACCACTGATAGATACGATTTGCTTTGTGGGTCGAGTCCAGGTAGAAAATAGAACTGAACCCGGCCGAAGAAGCAGAAGCTCCCCCTCCGGAGGCGATCAAGTGGCCCGCGGGGGCCCCTGGACGATCCTCGACAGGTGGTGGAGGCGGAAGCCCGTCACTGAGTTGGGGGTCACCAGAGGTGATCGTATCGGTGTTGGCGGGCGTGAGGCCTTGCCCGTTTACGAAAGGATAGTTATCCACTAGGGTCCCGACATAATGCTCGTAATATGAGATACCGACGGAGCCGCGGATAGCGGTCTTACCGTGGTCGGGGGTGTACGCAAACCCAAGACGTGGCGCCCAATCGTGGCGGTCCGGCTGGATACCACCTGAACAACTGGTCGCGATGCAGGCCAGCAAAATGTCCCCCCTTGTCAAATCAAACTGCGACATATTGCTATGCGCATCGGTCTGAGGCGTGTAGTATTCGTACCGGAGCCCGTAGTTCAGGCTCAGCTTATCGTTGACCCGAAAATCATCCTGGCCGAAGAAAAAGAACTCGCTGCCGCGGTTAGAAGGGTAATCCGTCATCGCCGCCCGGCCCGCGAACTCAGGGTATCCCAGGAGGAAGCTGGCGACGCCTAGGCCGGTGCCCGACGCACCGAGGTCGCTGGTGAATCTCTCGTCAAAGTCAAACTCGCCGACTGGATTGGAGGTCTGAAAAACGTCCCCGCGCAGGCGACGCACGTCCCCACCCGCTTTGATCGTGTGCCTGCCGCGGATGAACGTGGCGTTGTCGACCCACTGGAAAGTGGTGTCGTGACGGAACGTGGGAGCGTAAGGCGTGTGGCCGAGGGCGTTCAAACCGGAGATGACGATGCGCGCCAGGCCGCCACAGAATCCGCAGTAACCGTTGATTCCGGGAATACCCACTGCGTCGGAAGTGTCATCGTTTACGTCGTACGCAGTCCAGTCGGTTCGTACCCGGTCGGTCCCGAACCGGAATTCATTTATGGTGTGGGAGCTGAAAGAATGAACTTCACTCACCACGCCGTTCTGGTTGCGGGTATTGGCCAGCGCGGCCAAATAGGGGTCACCACCCACGGTGGTCCCCAGGAAGGGCGGGCTATCCAGCGCAGTGCGCAGGTAACTGTAACGGACGAAGAATTGATCCTTGTCGCTGATTTGATGGTCAATCCGGACGTCGAAGTCATCCGTGTCATGGGACGTGGCGTTGCTGCCAAAATAGTTCGCTTGCCCAATGGCGCTAATCGGCACATTGGGGGGAGGCAGCAACTGCATGACCTTCAGCGCTGGCGAGTCGATTACGGTTGACGGAATGGTGTTGCCCGGGAATGGTTGCGGCTGACCACTGGCGTTGAGGTTAAATGGGCTGTAGATAGTGGGGCTGCCCGGTTCCGTAAAAATGCCTTGACGCTGCAACATCGTTGGGATGGTCATAAGCTCCGTTGTTCCCAAGCGCTGACGAAAGCCTTCGTAGTCGCCAAAGAAGAAGGTTCGGTTTTTCTTAATTGGCCCACCGACATTGGCTCCGAACTGGTTTTGCCGAAATGGAGGAATCGGACTAAGCGACGAGTTACTGAAAAAGTCATTCGCGTCGAGACCCGAGTTCCGCACGAACTCGAATAGGCCGCCGTGCAAGCTGTTCGTCCCTGACTTCATGGAGATTTGCACGTTGGCTCCACCCGCGTTCCCGTACTCTGCCGCGAAGTTATTATTTGAGACTTTGAATTCCTGAATCGCGTCGATGGAAGGGTTCACTGACAGGACGCTGAAGAACGTCTCGTTGTCGGTGACACCGTCAATGAGCCACTGGTTGGCCGAGACATCGATTCCGTTTACGTTGGCGGCGGCAATCCCCTGTGGGTTATCAGGATTGTTGAGGGTTCCCCCCAGAGTGTTATAGTTGGGCACCGCGCCAGCATTTAGGGTCACAAACTGAGCAAAATTGCGGATGTCGAGTGGCAAGCCAACGATCTCCTGTGAGGTTACCACTTCTCCCTGCTCAGAAGTCTCAGTGTTCACCATGGGCGCCGCACCCGTGATCGTGACGCTTTGGGTGACTGCACCGACCTCCAGCTTCAGATCCACCAGGGCTTTCTGGTCAACCTGCAGTGTAATGCCGGTTTGAGTGCCCTTTTTGAAACCTTCCTTCTCGGCAGTCACTTCGTAATTTCCAGGAATAAGGTAAGGGCAAATGTAGTTCCCGGCCGTATCTGTCTCGAGCCTATTGGAAATTTGCGTACCCAAGTTAGTAATTACGATCTTGGCGCCAGGAACCGCGCCACCTGAGGGGTCGGTCACACTGCCCAGGATCGTCCCGGTGTTCATCTGGGCACGGACGGTCGGGACCGCCAATGCCAAGCAGAGAATAAGACGGCCCAGTCGGGCAAGGCTCGCTGGGCGTGCAGCTACAAAGTTCGAACTAGGTAGACTCCTAGGTCGACAGATCCTCATTTTCCCCTCCTTATCCCTCCCCAGACAACCTGTTCCTCCTCCAATCGTGGATGGGGAAGCGATGTCCAGGGTTTAATTCTTAGTGCCGCAACGTTACGATTAGCATTCCGTAGCCCATCGGGGTCTTGGTCAAACCGACTGCCCCGGTGCCGTTTGGTGCAAGGAAATTGCTCAAATTGCTCGAACCCCCCTGCGAAGTTGTGGGCACTGGGTTCCCGGAAGCCGTTTGATAACCAAAACATACAACAATACTCAGGACTTGCTGTGAGCCATTCTTGCGCACGAAGCACAAGGGACTATCAAACGCACGAAACACTACCACGATAGAATATGCTTGTCAAATCTTTTTTGTAGCGTTACGATCACTTGGGAGATAGTTCTTCTACCCTTGATTAAAACCTGTAAAATAAGTAGGTTAAGTGACAAATTAATTTGAAAGGCAGCTCGAAAGGTCCGTAATAAGCCGGAAAAACAAGCCGGTATGGAGAGTGGATCGGGCTTGGATCGGAAGCCCTGTTCCCTCTTCGCTCGAGACTCAGAGTCGTGTATCATCGTTCCGACAGACAACAACAGGGAGAGTGCTGAGCGTGGCGAAGCGAAATGCATACACGATGCAAGATGTCGCAAGGCTCGCGGGCGTGTCCGTTTCCACGGTGTCCGCCGTCGTCAACAACAAGAGTATCGTCAGTGCCGAATTGACCAAGAGGGTACAACAAGCGATCGAGGCCATGGGCTTTCGTCCCCATGCGGGAGCACGGGGTCTGCGGCTCGGTCGCACTCACATTATCGGAATGGTGGTCCAAGACCTCACGAACCCCTTTTTTGTGGAGGTCTTGCGGGGTGTTGAGGACGAAGCCATCAAGAACGGCTACGAGATCATCATCTGCAACTCGAACGGCCAGTCAGATCTCGAACTGAAACATCTTGATGCCTTGTACGCGCAGCGCGTGGATGGAGTTCTACTTGCTCCCTCCGACTCGTACGGTGCGCGCGAAGTTCTGGTTCGCCATCAGGCTCCCATAGTTTTCGTGGACTGCGTTCCAATGAGGGCAAAGGTGATGTGTGTCGTGACGGACAACTTCGAGGCCTCCTACGAAGCGACCCGTTATCTGATCGGTTTGGGCCACCAGAGGATTGCGGTGATTTCAGGGAGGCTGGTCCATTCTACGAGCATCGATCGTGTGGAGGGATACCGAAAAGCAATGCAAGAAGTCAACCTGCCCATCCGTGGGGACTACCTGAAGCATGGCGACTCCAACATCGAGAGCGGATACCGCTTCGGACTCGCGCTGCTTAAGTCCTCCGAACCGCCCACTGCAATCTTCACACTGAACAATCGCATGACCTTGGGAATCCTGCAGGCTTTAAGGGAATTGAGAATTCGCTGCCCGGAGCGTGTCAGTGTGCTGGGTTTTGATGATTCCGACTGGGCTGCGGTGTTCAATCCTGCCCTTACCGCAGTCGGCCAACCCACAGATGAGCTTGGCAAACGCGCCGTGCAATTGCTACTACAGTCTATCCGAACGGCGGAGGAAGGAACCGAGGTCGAGGCACGTCAGGTTCTCCTGAAATCATCGCTCCGAATCAGGGGATCAACCGGACCACCGCCCAAGGCCTGACATGTGCACGTGAAGGCTGTCCCAGTGGCTTGGAAGAAGTTCTACGACACGAACCCCATGATGCGTTTCTTCGAATGCGGGGGGCGGGGAGGGGATGTATAAATTGGATTCCCGGTGCGCGCTGTCGAGACCAACCTCCCTGGAGGCACCCAGAACTCGATCGGCGATCGGAGTCCTCTGCCGAGCACCCGCCCTTTTTCCCGTGGCCTGGACCAAACAGGCCATTCTGGGCGAACATCATTTTGACAACGTCTTCGATCGCTCTGCGAAACTCGTGCTGGCCGTGGATTGGCCTGCCATGGGCCGCGGCATCTACCTTTCAGTCAGACAATTGCGCGAAAAAATGAGAAACGGACAAGGAGGATCACCATGCTACGAACCAGGATATCGCGACGCGCTCTTATCAAGGCAGGGCTCGGCGCCGCCACCGTCGGCTTTGCCCCTGCGAGTGACGTCAGCTCAGCCGAGACTGGGGATGCGACGGAGGCGCACAACTCGGCTTCTTTCGTAACAAATCAGGACAGTGGCTCGATTCCCCTCAAAAGGCCGATCGATTATGTGAATGTGCTCTTCGGGACTGGGTCTCTGGACGATCAGCAACTTATTGGAAATGCACCGCCTCCGGGAGAGGAACTTTACAACGGGATGGTTTGTCCTGGAGCGACGCTTCCGTACGCAATAACGGACGTCAGTCCAGTTAACAAAGACATAAGTCTAGCCTATCCTCACGGGAATCTTTACTCCTATGCCTACCCTCGCAGGACTATGGTCGGCTTTTCGAATATGGTACCGAACCTGCTTTTGATGCCTCTCGTAGGAGATTGGACGACTCCGCCGGACCGCATCAGGTATGCCTCCTTATACAGCAAGGAGAGTGAGAAATCGTCACCTGGGTATTACACAGTCTACCTTCCAGACCACAAGGTCAAAGTCGATCTAACGGCAACCATGTGGACTGCGCTTTATCGGTTCAAATTTCCGAAGACGAGCAGGGCGACCATTCTCCTTGACCTCGGCCCTAGCATCTCCTCGAACGTGCAGATCGTCGGTGACCGGAAAGTCAGAGGACAGGCGGGTGGGACCAAAGTTTTCTTCGTCGCTGAATTCTCGAGGCCATTCAAGTCGTTCGGTACCTTTCGGCGAGACGCTCCCAGCGCGGGAAACATGGGATTCTGGTGGTCCCTCTTGGGGACAGACGTCGTAGAATACGACTCCCGATCCGAATCCGGAACATATGCCGGTTGTTATTTGAACTATGCTACGTCAGAAGGCGAGAAGATCCTCATCAAAGCGGCAGCCGGCGACAGCTTCGAGCAGGCGGAGAAGAGGCTTGAAACAGAGAATCCCTCTTGGGATTTCGAAGGAATAAGGAAGCGGGCCGAAGAGACTTGGAGTAAGAAGCTAAGTTTGATTGAGGTCAAAGGTGGAACGGGGAAGGAGAGAGCCATATTCTACTCCGCCCTATATCATGCGTTCGCCAGCCCCCGGCTGGTCGCAGAAAAGGGAGTGGAGTTCATTGGGGAGGACGGCCAGTCTCATGTGGCCGAGTATGACCGGTACGACCCTGTGCCGTTCTGGGATACGGGGCGAAACCAGATTGTCCTTCTGACCTTACTCGAGCCTGATCTGAAACTGAATGTCCTGCGCTCTCACCTGGAAATGGCGAGGGAGACGGGTTGGATGCATACCGCCTTTCATGGGGATCACGCGGTCGCCATGTACCTGGGCGACTGGGAGCGAGGGCTCAAGTTCGACTGGGAAGCCGCGTATGAGTATCTGCGCAAGAACGCGACTGATCCGAAGGGACCCAGGGCGAAGCTGGCAGATTACTTGGAAAGGGATTGGATTCCGGACACAGTGGTCGAACATCCCGGCCCGCCCTATGAGGGAGGAGATGCGGCCGTTTCCAAGACCCTGGAATATAGCTACGATGACTATTGTCTTGCCACCTACGCCAAGAAGCTTGGGAAGGAAGACGATTACCGGATGTTCCTGGCACGGGCCAGCAATTACAGAAACACGTGGGATCCTTCGACAGGATTCATGCGGGGCCGGAGAGAGGATGGTTCGTGGATCGAGCCGTTTGATCCTCGAGAGCCCCAATACAACTTCATGTATAAGGAAGCGTCGGGCTGGCAGATGGTCTGGTTTGTGCCCCACGACGTGCAAGGTCTAATCAATCTGATGGGCGGCCGGGAGAAATTCGTCGAGCGCCTGGACGAGTTCTTCACGCTGCCTTACAACCCCAAAGGTATCGCCCGTGACGTTACGGGAATGGTCGGCCAGTACTGCCACGGTGATGAGCCCGATCACCAGGCTCCGTATTTGTACAATTGGGCCGGAGCTCCATGGAAGACTCAGGAAGTTGTACGCAAGATCCTGCGGCTGATGTACGGCAGCGATAAGGATGGCCTGGGCCTGTCAGGGATGGACGATCAAGGCGAAAACTGTTCATGGTATGTGCTGAGCGCCATGGGCTTCTACACGGTGGATCCTGCCAGGCCCCAGTACATCATCGGGAGCCCGATTTTCGACGAAGTGACGCTCCACATGGGTAACGGGAAGGACTTGGTGATTGTCGCCAACAACAACTCGGAAAAGAACATTTACATACAATCCGCAACGCTGAATGGAAAACCTCTCGACAAACCGTGGTTTGACCATTCGGCCATCGCAAACGGCGGGAAGCTCGTATTCAACATGGGGCCTGCGCCGAACAAGAGTTGGGGCAGTGCGCCCGAGTCCGCCCCGCCGTCGATGTCTCGTTGAGGGTTTCTCCCAAGGATTGCGATAACCATGTCGACATCAAACTCCAGAGACTCGGCTTCTGCTAGCGAACTGCCATTGCCGAACGCGCGGCCAAGCTCCGCGTCCGACAAAGATGGCGCCGCCCCGGCCGTGTCGCGGCGGGCCGTTATCGGTGCCGCGGCTCAAGCCGCAACGGCGTTCATGATCGTGCCTCGCTACGTGCTGGGAGGCAGCGGTTTCTTAGCCCCCAGCGACAAGATAAACATTGCCTGCGTCGGCGTGGGTGACCAGGGCTTCCGCGTCATGCTCAATTTCATCGGACAGCCGGATGTGCATGTGGTCTCGGTCTGCGACGTTAACCAGGAAGGCAGAAACTATCCGACGGCGCCAAACGAGTACCGGGAGAGAGCGCAGAAGTTGCTCGGGACCGGCTACTCGAACTGGGGCGAGTGGCTGAGTTCGGATGTGAAGTTGCGAGTGGGCCGGAAGGACTTCTCGAGTTGCAGCGTGGGCGGGCGGGAACCTGCACGAAGGGTTGTGGAGGCCTTCTACGGTGCACAGACACGATCGGGACGGTACCGCGGGTGCACGGCCTATAACGACTTCCGGGAACTGCTTGAAAGAGAGCGCGACGTGGATGCTGTGGTCGTGGCGACTCCCGACCACTGGCACGCCCTTATCTCTATCGCGGCGATGCGGAAGCGCGAACACGTCTTTTGCCAGAAACCGATGGCTCACTCGGTTTATGAGGCGCGCCGAATGGCGGAAGTGGCTAAGGAGACCGGGGTGGCGACGCAGGTCGCCGTCGGACCTCAGGCTTCGGACTCTACACGCCTCATCTGCGAGTGGATCGCCGCTGGCGGTGTGGGGCCCGTGCGCGAGGTGGTCAACTGGTCTATAAGGCCCGTCTGGCCGCAGCCGGTTGAGCGGCCCACCGAGGTACTCTCGGTTCCGCCAGGTCTGGACTGGGACCTTTGGATCGGACCGTCGCCCTACCGACCGTACCACACCGCTTATCTTCCCTTCATCTGGCGGGCCTGGTACGACTTCGGAACCGGCGCCATCGGCGACATGGGCTGCTATAGCTTCGAAACGATCTTCCGCGCCCTGAAACTGGAAGCTCCGGACACCGTCGAGTCCAGTACCACCGAGATCTACGAGGAAACCTACTCGGCGGCGTCGATTATTCACTGGAGGTTCCCAGCACGCGGCGACGTGCCACCCGTGCATATCACCTGGTACGACGGCGGCCTCAAGCCGCCTCGGCCCGAAGACCTCCCGGAGGAGCAGGCGCTGTCTCCGGAAGGATTGATGTTCATCGGTGACAAGGCCACGATCCTGTGCGGCTTCGATGGTGCGAATCCTCGGATCATCCCCGAATCGAGGTTGAAATCGTGGACGCCGCCTCCGAAGACTCTACCCAGGTCGCCGGGCAACGAAAGGGAATGGATCGATGCCTGCAAAGGCGAGAATGTGGTCTGCGGGGCTAATTTCGAATACTCAGCCAAGATCACCGAGACGATCTTGCTCGGGAATGTGGCCCAGCGCGTGGGGAAGCAGGTGAAATGGGACTGCGCCAACCTTACAGTAGTGGATTCGGCTGCCGCGCAGACGTTCATCCGGCCCGAATATCGTGGGGATTGGAAATGGTAAGTGCAAAGGAGGCTTTTATGACATCGACGAGCCGCCGCAATTTTCTTCTTAGCTCGGTCGCCGCTGGCGCGGCAGCATCCGCTTCCCGACTTTCGGGGGTTGTAACAACACCCGAGAATCCGCCTAAGAAGCTGAAGATCTCGGTGCTTTGCTACTCGTTCCATGGTCTGCTGAAGGAAGGCAAGATGGACATCTTCGGATACCTGGAAACTTGCAAGTACCGCTACAGGCTTGATGCTGCCGACATCTGGAACGGTTTTCTTGCCAGCACGGAGGAAGGGTACCTGAAGAACGTGCGCGAGGCCTTGGACGAGCGAGAGCTTGCGTTGGCCGACCTGGCCGTGGATGGCGCCGTAGTTTGGGACGATAGCCCCGAAGTGCGCGAAAAGAACCACAAAAACGCCTTGGCACATTTGAAAGCGGCCGAGATTCTCGGTGCCCGGTTCATGCGTGTCGATGCCGGAGGCAGCGGTGGCTCCTGGACCGAAGAGCAATTCGACCACATCGTAAGATGTTACAAGGAGTATGCCCAATGGGCTTATGACCATGGCTTCAAGACTGGTGCCGAGAGTCACTTCGGGCCCGAGAAGGTGTGGGCGAACATGCAAAAGCTTTACCGGGCCGTGGATCACCCGGGCTTCGGCGTTTCCTGCCACATCGGCGGATGGGCCGGATCGGAGGCGGACATCGCGGCAGCCGACCGCGAAGTGGCGCCGTGGGTCTGCCACACTCATATCGATTGGAAGACCACCGGGGGGCCGCTCGAGGAGAAGCTCGCCAATCTGTGGAACGTGGGGTACCAAGGCTACTACAGCGTGGAGCACCACAGCGGGAAAGACGAATATGTCGAGGTTGCCATCCAACTTGCGAGAGTGCGCGAGGTCCTGGAGCAGTTTCGGGACGGCCAGAGCACCCTAGTATAGCGTTTCTCTAAAACATATTCACATATGCCTTTTTTCCTGGTATGCTTTTGGGCATGGCAGGAAAATCGAGGCGTGCAAAGTTGGTGTTGACCCCAGAGGAAGTTGAGCGACT
>Ga0116115_1000902_pt1 | contig 14108 bp, 9 predicted proteins | sample June2015DPH_10_1_2_FD_89789 | JGI IMG/M metagenome (GOLD analysis project Ga0116115, IMG submission 89789) | Peatland microbial communities from SPRUCE experiment site at the Marcell Experimental Forest, Minnesota, USA - June2015DPH_10_100 | ecosystem: Environmental > Terrestrial > Soil >... | reverse complement strand
TTCGAGACAGCCGTGTGGTCGGCACATTCAACCTGGCGTCGGCTCTGGCGCAAGCGGAAGACAAGCCAAAGGTTTTCGTTTGCGGGTCCGCGATCGGCTACTACGGCAACCGCGGCGATGAAACATTGCGCGAAGAGAGCGCACCTGGTACGGGATTTCTCGCCGAGGTTTGCCAGGACTGGGAAGAAGCGACCACTCCCGCCGTGCAGGCCGATATTCGCACAGCTCATGTCAGGATAGGCATTGTGCTCAGCCCGAAGGGTGGCGCGCTCGGAGCCATGCTGCCGCCTTTCAAGGTCGGCCTCGGCGGCCGTACCGGGAACGGTCAGCAATGGATGAGCTGGATTGATGTACGGGACATGGTGGGCGCGATCCACCACATTTTGAAAAACGACTTGATTCAGGGACCCGTGAACCTGGTCGCACCCAAGCCAGTCAGGAACACGGAGTTCGCTACAACGCTGGCCAGCGTACTGTCGCGTCCGGCAATTTTGCCCTTGCCGGCGTTCGCCGTAAAGCTTGCGTTTGGAGAAATGGGGGAAGAACTGCTGCTCGGAAGCCAGAAAGTCGAGGCGAGTAAGCTGATCTCGAGCGGATATCCGTTTCGTTATCGCGAACTGAGAGCGTCGCTGAAGGCGATTCTAGGCGGCTGATACTCAGTTGGGCTCGGAGCGCCGCATCTCTTCTTGCAGTTTTTGCAAAAGCTCGGCCCGCTGCTCCGTGCTCATCTCCCGCCGCAATTCTTCCAAGGCCAGCGCCACGATGTGGTAATGGTGCGCTCCCGCGTATTTGGGATCGGTCGTGATGTCGAGCCAGAGCTTGTGCATAAGTTCCACGTCCTGAGGTCGAAGGCGCGGATTGTGCGGCCCAATCGCGTACTCGCGCACTGTCCCGTCGGGAGCGCAGACTTCCAAGGTCAGGCGGGGACGGGGCTCGGGCATGCGCTCCCAGGCATCCCCGGTGAGCTTGGCTTGCTCGTCGGCCGATAGCTTATTAGAAAGCCCGCAGATGACTCGAGTGGAGTCCAACCGCTGCGCAGTCACCATGATGGCTTCAAACACGTCCGTCGCCGGGACCACCAGAAGAGAGATCGGCTTGCCTTCTTTCTCGGCAACGGCCACGGCGGCGGTGAAAAGTTCCTGCTCGTAGTGGTCGAAAACCTGGCTGGCCTCCATGACCGAGCCGCCGCCGAAGCTGGGCTCGCGATGGTACAAGCGGGCGCTCATGACGACCACATCTTGCTTGCCGACATTTGTGTGGGCCAGCACTTGGCGTAAGTAATACAGATTGCGCGGATCGCGCACCGCGACCAGGATATTTCCTGGCCGCACGCCCATTGCGCCGCTGCCCAATTCCTGGTTGCCATAAACACGGAACTGATCGAGTTGCTCCGGTTTGCCGTGGCGCTCCCTAGCAACATGGCGCTCGGAAAGCGTGAAGATGGTGAAGAATACGCCGCTGAAGATTACTCCGGCGATAGTGGCCTCGTACTTGGTAAACAGATTGACAACCGCCGTGATCAGGAGGACCGCGGAAATGAGGATTAATCCCACCGGAACTTCGGTCTTGCCAATGTGGAGGTTACCCGGCACTTTCCATGCCCGATTCCCCGGCTCGGTGAAGCGCAGCACCAGCACGGCGATGGACTTCATGGCGAAGCTCCAGATCACGCCGAACGCGTAGAGCGCCGCCAGCACGTACACGTTTCCCAGACTGAGCACGATCGTGAGCAACTGCAGGCCAACGATCAAATTGATGATCCGGTAACTGGTTCCGAAGCGGTGGTGCGGCTTCTGGAACCAGCTGGTGAGCACGCCGTCTTCCGCCACGCGATTCAGAACCCCATTCGCGCCCACGATGGAAGTATTCTGCGCGCCCGCCAGAATCAGCACGCCCACCAAGACCACGAAGGCATGGAAAAGCAGCTTCAGACTCTGCGGCCCCGCCAGATACATGGCGATGCCCCCGATCAGGTTCGCGAAGTAGTCGGGCCGGACCTTGTCGGGGATAATCATCACCGCGAAGAAGGAAACCAGCGACGTAAACAGCAGGCTGTAGATGAAGATCACCAGCCCGGTCTTCTCCAGATTCTTCAGCTTGGGATGTTCGATCTCGCGATTGACCTGCGCCAGGGTCTCTTCGCCACTCATGGCCAGCACGGAATGACCGAAGCCCACGAAAAGAATGATCCAGGTGATGTGTCCAAACCAGGTTCCGTTCAGCCATCCCAGCGATTCCTTGTTCAGCGGAATCACCCCCGCATGCAGGGGGTTCGGCGGCAACTGGATGGGCGCACGCAAAACTGTGATGGTGCACCAGACCAGCAGAATCACCACCATGACAGTGGTGATCACCATGATCTGCAATGCCTTCTGGCTGGACTCGTGCATGCCCTGCGTGTTCTTCCACCAGAAGTAAGCCACCACGATCACCCCCAAGCCGGCGGCGAAGTGGTCGTCAGAAAAGTGCAAAGGACGGTGCAGGTACAAGCCCATGTCCTTGATAAAGCCTGCCAGGTATTGCCCGGCGGATACTGCGCTAATCGGCCCGGTCAGCACGTAGTCGAAAAGTAGCGCCGATACCGAGAATTTGGCCAGGGTTCCGCCCATGGCCTCTTTGACGACGCGATAAACGCCGCCACGCACGAACATGCTGCTCGATTCGATGTAGAGAGCCCGCACGGCATAACTGAACAGCATGACGCCGAGAATGAACCAGGGAGCGCTTTTGCCGATTACCTTTTCGGCGTCGCCCCCGGCGTAGTAAGCCGAAGATGCGAGGTCGGAGAGAACGATGGCGGAGGCTCGCCAGAACGAGATGAAGGTCAACATCACCGTGGTGGCGACGAAGACCTTTATGGCCGGTTTGGAGCCTTCAAGGGATGTAGCCATGCTTCAGAGGAATGCCTGACCGCAGATGCAGATAAACTTTGAAGATAGCACAGCCTAGGGAGCCCGGCGCACTCGGGCTAAAGCGAAAACGTGGCGATTAGTTAGCTGCTAGTCAGCCACGTGTGGTGGAGGTGCGCCCACGATTCTTCGGCGCGAGGTACGTATGGGTAATGCGGTCGTGCCAGCAGAGCGAGTCTTCGTCGAGGAAAACCCAGCCGTATCCCATGCCAAGAGAAACGGCCGAGAGATAGGATGCCAGTACGCGCCAGCGGCGGAGCCGTCGGCTAGCCGGGCTCCCATCGAAGCAGGTGAGTTCAAGTCGTGCCAGACGCAGCCCCAGTGTGGTGCCTGCGTAGACCACGAGCAAGTATTGGTAGGCCGCCCAGAATAGGCTGCTTAGTCCAGCCATTAAGCCAATCATCTGAAATCGCGGCGGCCGGATCGCGGTCAACTTCCAGAAAATAAAGCCGAAGAGTGCACCGGCCGCGGCGATGATGACGGCGTCGATGAGGGCGGATAGCAGCCGCCGCGCGACTGGCCCACCCTGCAGCGGAATGTCGATACCCGGCCGTTTCTCCAACTCAGGCTGTTCGGCAGGTTCAATCGTGATTCCGCCAAGTGCGGGGGGCGGTGGAACAACCTCCGGCGCCTCCAGAATGCGAGGACGGGTTATGACCGGCTCTGCCAATTCGTCGAGCGGAACCGGAGGCGGAGTCCAGGAGCGCGGAAACTCGATAATCTTTGCTGTAACTGGAGCCGTGGCTGGGGCTGTGATGGCAGCCGCGGTCGGGGCCGCGCTCGCCGCCGCATGACTAGGAATTTCGTCGGCATGAGGGAATGCTGAGGTCTCCTGATCGGCTTGCGTCCCCTGTAGCGCCAACGGGTCGGCCACCGAAGCGGCAGCGCCCGTGGTGAACTCGTCTAACGCCAAGGCTTGGTTGGAGACCGGCACCTGTGGAAAAGCGGACGACTCAGCCAAAACGCCATTGGCTCTGCCAGCTAGGTTATTTCCCTCGAAGCGCAAACGCAGCGATGGGTAACGAGGTGGACGCGGCTTGCGCCGCGATTGATAACGGTTCAGCCGCGCAGCCACTTCCTGACGCCACGCCGAAGAATCTTCAGGCGCACCCCCACTGCCAGTGCTGGGCAAGGCAATTTCGGTGGCTAATGGGGGACTGGGCTCGCAAGATCCCTGCTCTTTCGGCGATGTGGCCGAAGATTCCGCATCGGGACCCGCCTCGGGCTCTGCAAGCCAACGCGGCGGAGGTGTGGGACCCTCCTCGGAAGAGCACCGGCAGATGTCACCACAAAGCGAACAAGGCATGAACAAATCTTATGAGATCACCAGAAGTCGCCGCCAACCGGATAACCGCGAAGGACACGATAGAATCCAACCCACCGAACGCCTTTGCCTCGTGAGGCACAGCCGTGCTAACTTCACGACGACTGCTGCCGCTAGAAGCGTCCGAGCGCTTCTTTCGTGCGCTTCGGATGATTGCGTTCCGATGATCTTCTTCCGATGACTCTTCGCAACAGATTCCTTATCACGGCGGCGCTGCTTTGTCACCTGCTTCTCGTCCCGCCGTTAGTTACCAGCCAGTTGCCGCCTGCGAATTCTTCTTCGGCGACGCACGCTGCCGTTACGCCCGAAAAATCGGCAGACGCTGCGACTACCCCTTGCGGCCGCGCGTTCGCGGAACAATCCAACAACCACCCCACAGTCTGCGCCATCCAGCAAGAAAGAGATGGCGACGTCTATAAGTTGCACGGCGCCGTTGAAATCTATTACGAAACTTACGTTTTGAAGTCCGACGAAGCGACTTTCAACTCCGACACCAACGAAGCAACCGCCAGCGGACATTTGGCACTCGATGGCGGTCCCAACGACGATCACATTCGGGCCTCGCACGGCACTTACAACTTCGCGCTTGAAACCGGCAAATTTTACGATGTGACCGGAACCACTGGCCTGCGCTTTCGCGCCAACCGAGTAATCCTGACCTCGACCGCCCCTTTCGCCTTTACCGGCAAAGTCGTCGAAAAAACCAGCCCCGATCACTACCTGGTTTACGACGGCACCATCACCACTTGCGAGTTGCCGCATCCGAAGTGGCAATTCGACGCGCGCAAAGTGATTGTGGATGTGGGCGGCAATGCCAAAATCTACCGCAGTACCTTCGACCTGCATGGCATTCCGATGCTGTATTTTCCATATGCAACTCATCCCGTGGAAAAGGCGTCCCGCCAGTCCGGGTTTCTGATGCCGTCGGTAGGGCACTCTTCCACCAATGGCTACATGGTGGGCGATGCTTACTACTGGGTCATCAACCGCATGATGGATGCCACCGTGGGTGGCGAGTACTTTTCCCTGCGCGGAGGGTCGCAGCGGGGCGAGTTCCGGGTCCGGCCCAGCGAAACTTCCTATGTCGACCTGAACTACTTCGGAGTGGTTGACCGGGGCATTGGCACGCCTCCACTCAAAGAAGGCGGCGAGAACGTCCGCCTGAACGCTGCCGGAAACATCGACGGCTTCCGTGGCGTTACCAACATCGACTACTTGAGTTCATTTCTCTTTCGCCTAGCCTTCAACGAAGTCTTCAGCCAGGCGGTTTATTCCGAAGTGAAATCGCAGGCGTTTTTGTCCAAGTCCGCCGATGGCATCAGCATGAACGGATTTGCGGAGCGTTACCAGAACTTTCTGAGCACCACTCCGGGACAGGTGATCACCATACTGCACACCCCGAGTTTTGACTTTTCCGGTGTAGACCAAAAAATGGGGCGCACGCCGCTTTACTGGTCCTTCGACGCCTCGACCGCCGGCCTGTCACGCAGCGAACCGGAACAATGTTCGACCGTGGGCTCGTTTCAGTCATGCATCCCGGCTTTCCGCACGGCAAATCTGCTCGGCCGATTCGACCTAAACCCGGAGATTTCCTTGCCGCTGTTGTTCCGAGGATGGTCTCTGCGTCCAGATCTGACCTTGCATGAAACCTATTACACGCAAAGGCTGGTTGGAGAGAATGGCGAAAACCCAGGACAGGCCGTCGACGATCCAATCGACCGCCACGCCTTGGAGACGGCTGTGGAATTACGCCCCCCTTCACTTGAGCGCGTCTTCGACAAAGAATTCCTGGGGAGAAAATGGAAGCATGTGATCGAGCCGCGCGCCGTCTACCGCTTTGTAACCGGCGTAAACAACTTCGGGAATGTTCTCAAATTCGACGAGCGCGATATCCTCACCGATACCCACGAAGTTGAGTATGGGTTCGTAACCCGGCTCTACGCCAAGCGAACTTCGAATCAGCCGGAGGATTGCAGCAAAATCATGTCAGCTCTCACGGTGGGAGGCGCGGCGCCGGAATCGACCGTCCCCTGGCAGCATACCAATCCGCTGGCGGGTCCCGCGTGTCAGCCAGGCCCGCCGGTGCGCGAGGTCGTGACCTGGGAGCTGGCCCAGAAATACTTCCTCGATCCCACATTCGGCGGGGCCCTGATTCCCGGTCAGCGCAACGTGTTCACCACCACCGCCGACCTCACAGGAATCGCGTTTCTCACCGAGCCGCGCCATCTCTCGCCCCTGGTTTCCCGTTTGCGGGTGGAAACCAGCGCACGCACGGACGCGGAATGGGACATGGATTACGACTTCCAAAACCATCGGATCAACGCCAGCACGCTTCTGCTCAACTATCACATCGGTCAGGTGACCATGGGCGGGGGCGATGCAATTCTGCAGATACCCGGGCAAACCGCAACTTCGCCTTCCGGTTCGGCCGAGCCCGCGCGCTTCAACCAATTTCGCGCGGCCTTGGGATACGGCAGCGCTAACAGGCGCGGCTTCAGCGCCGCGGGTAGTTTTGGCTTCGACGCGAATGTCAACCAACTTCAGTTCGTCAGCGCGCAGGCCACCTACAATTGGGATTGCTGCGGCATGACGTTGGAGTATCGTAGTTACACGGTTGCCAATGTGCGCAACGAAAATCTCTTCCTCTTCAATTTCACGTTGGCGAACATTGGCGGTTTCGGAAGTTTGCGGCAGCAGGGACGGCTGTATTAACAATTTTCGCGGCGCCGCGGTAAGTCGCGAACGCATCTAAGTCTGGTAACATGACGCCTGTGTTCGCAGTGACGAATGATCTTGCATCCAAGAGCGCTCTGCTACAAGCGAGCCTGAGTAGACTAGGAAGCGTCCTCGTCGCCTATTCCGGCGGCGTCGATTCCGCTTACCTGGCTTGGGCTGCCCGCCAGGCTGTTGGAGATAAAATGCTGGCGATCATCGCCGACTCTCCCAGCCTCGCCCGCACCCAACTCTCTGACGCAATCGCGTTTGCCCGGGAGCAAGCCATCCCGCTGGAAGTAGTCGCGACCGCAGAACTTGATCGCCCGGAGTACATCCGCAACGATTCGCAGCGCTGTTTCTTTTGCAAAGATGAACTCTTCACGCTGATGGAAGAACTGCGTCAGGCGCGCTGCTTCGACGCCATCGCTTATGGCGTCAACTTGAACGACCAGGACGATTTCCGTCCCGGCCAGAAAGCAGCGGCCAATCACCACGTCGTGGCTCCTCTTCTCGATGCCGGCCTGACCAAGGACGAGGTTCGCGCCCTGGCTCGCGACGCTGGACTGCGCGTCTGGGACAAGCCCGCTTCGGCTTGCCTTTCGTCCCGCATTGAATATGGGCGCCCGGTTACGCGCGAGGCTCTGGCGGTCGTGGAAAAGGGCGAAGATGCCCTCCGAGCCATGGGCTTCCGCCAGTTCCGCGTGCGCCATCATGGCGAAATCGTCCGCCTTGAAATTGCCCGCGAGGAATTAAACCGCGCCCTCGATCCCGCCATGGCGGCGAAGTTCGCCAACATTTTCAAGGCGCTGGGTTTCAAGTTTGTCACTCTCGATCTGGAGGGCTTCCGTTCCGGCTCCATGAATACTTTGCTCGCGCCAGAGGCTTTGCTCCGGCGAACTGGCTGAGAATACCCGCGTTCGGTTACCGCATGGATGCTGACCTCCAGCATCCTTACTTTCTCCGCCTCTCCGGCGCTATGAGATAATCAACTTTTAACCCGTAAATGTTCAGGCGGTTCTTAGTGACCCTATTTCGACGCTCTTTTCTTCTGCTACTGGTCATTTGTCTCGGCTGTGCTGCCCAAACCGTTTCCCCCGAGCTAGCCCAAAAGATCGAGCGCCAAGTCCGTTCCTACTACAAAGTTCCGGCTGACCTTAAAGTGTTGGTAGGGCCTGCCTCACCCAGCCCGGATTTTCCCAACTATGACTCCGTGGTCGTGACCATCGACGGCGGCGAAAAGAAACAGGATCTCAAGTTTCTGGTTTCCAAAGACCATTCCTCCATGATGCGCATGGTTAAGTTCGACCTGAACAAAGATCCATACGCCGACACCATGAGTAAGATCGATGTCGCGGGACGACCCACGCGAGGAGCGAAATCATCCAAGGTCGTAGTGGTCAACTTCGACGACTTCGAGTGTCCGTTCTGCTCGCGCATGCACCAGGAATTATTTCCGGGAATTCTCAAAGAGTATGGCGACCGCATCACCTTCGTTTACAAAGATTACCCGCTGGTAGAAATCCATCCCTGGGCGACGCACGCCGCCGTGGACGCGAACTGTCTGGCCGCACAGAACACCAATGCCTACTGGGATTTCGCCGACTACATTCACGCCAATCAGCACGAGGTGAGCAACGAAAAGACTCCGGGAGCGCGAATGGAGGCGCTCGACCGGCTCACTATGTTGCAGGGCCAGAAGCATAACGTGGACACAGTTAAGTTGCAGTCTTGCATCAAGGCGCAGGATGATAGCGCGGTGAAGGCATCCATGAAAGAGGCGGACGGGATTGGCGTGGAAGCTACGCCCACGTTATTCGTCAATGGTGAGAAAATCGACGGTGCTGTGCCTCCAAGCGAGCTGCGCGCCGCTCTGGATCGCGCCCTGAAAGATGCCAATCTGCCTGTACCCGACCATGCGGCCGCGTCGACAGCGCCAGCCGCAAGGTGATTACTCAAAGCAGGGAGATTCGGCGGCGGTGCAGACCAAAGTTTAGGAGAGAGACTCTTTGAAAAACAATCCGGGATTCTTCCGGCTAACGGCACTGCTCACGGCTGCCGTTTTGCTGGCAACGCTAGTGGGCTGCAAATCGCAAGTAAGCGGGGATGTGATGGCCACCGTGGATGGCCGCAAAATCTTCCGCTCCGATGTGGACAAGTACTATGACAACCAGGTGGCCAGCGCCCAGCAAGCGCCCGCAGGCGAACAAGCCACCATCCTCCGCCTCAACATTCTGCGCCAGTTGATTGATGACGAGATGGTCATGCGCCGCGCCGAAAAGCTCGGTCTGCTGGCCACCGAGGAAGAGGTCGACCGCAAGCTCAACGAGATCAAGTCTCCCTACACTCAGGAGGAATTCGATCAGCGGCTGAAAGAAAAAAAAATCACGCTGGAAGACTTCAAGCGCGATATCCGCCGCTCCATCACCGTCGAAAAAGTGATGAACAAGGAAGTGTCCTCGAAGATTAACGTTACCGATCAGGACATCAACGACTATTTCGCCGCGCACAAATCCGAGTTCAACCTCATCGAACCGCAATACCACCTGGCCCAGATCTTCATCACTCCTACACCCAATCCCCAGGTCCACAACCAAAACAACAAGGCGCAGAACGAGGCCGACGCCCGCAAGAAGATTCAGATGATTAACAACCGACTGGACAGCGGCGACGACTTCGCCACGCTGGCCATGAACTATTCTGAGGATCCGGAAACTTCCGGCAACGGCGGTGATCTGGGAACCGTTCCCGAGTCCTCGCTGCGCAACACCGATCCCGGCACGCGCGATACCGTGATGAAGCTGAAGCCTGGTCAGTACAGTCCGATCATCACTGTGGTGAACCCCGCGAACAAGCAAGCGGTAGGATTTCGCATTGTAAAGCTGGTATCGAAAGAGCCGGCGGGGCAGCGGGACTTGTCCGATCCGCGCGTCCAGCAGGCCATCCGCTCGCAACTTCATGACCGGCGCGAGCAATTGCTGAAAGCCGCGTACTACGAACTGCTGCGCGATTCCGCCAAAGTCGAGAATTACTACGCCAAGAAAATACTGGATAGCAACGGGTTGATGAAATAGGGTAAGGGCCGGAAAGTCGCTGTTGCCGGCCGACCAACTCACTCTATGATCGCGAGCACGTCGCCCGCGTTCACAGCCGCGCCCTCGCTCACGAGAATCTTCTTGACGGTCCCTCTCTTCGGCGATTTGATTTCGTTCTGCATCTTCATCGCCTCCACCACGGCCACACCGGCACCCAATTCCACTTCGTCTCCGTCACGTACCAGCAGGCGCACCACCTTGCCAGGCATCGGAGCGACGATCTTTTTCGGACCGTGATCGTCCCCAGCCCGGGTGCGGCCGCGCAGGGAGCGCGGATCGCGAACTTCCGCGGCAAACCGCGTACTGCCTACCCACAAGTGCAAATCGTTTGCCACTCGTTCAGACTTGATCTCATACGCGCTGTTCCCGATGCGAAGCGAAAGCACATCGGGGCGCGCCAGAACGGCATCAACCTCCAACTCCCGCCCGTCAAGACGGCAGGACCAGCGCCCGTCGGCACGGTCAAGGTCAAGCCGGTAATTCTTGCCGTCGATGGTTACGTCGTAGAGCATGAGAAACCAGTTGCCAGCGGTCAGTTGCCAGTCGCAGGTGGCCTCACCGCAGTGCCTCCCGGCGACTGGCACTCTTCCAGTTCGAAGCAGCCTTGTCACCCTCCGTACGTCTGCCAGCCGCGCCGTTGCCCAGGCCAGGCGCGGTTGAGCTGAGTGCGGCGAACATACCTGCGGCAATAGCAGCCACCTCCGCCGCTCTTGCATCCACCGCCTTATCTTCACTCCGCTTCAACATTCGATCGAGAAATCCGGTATCAAGTTTGGCCGCACGAAAATCCGCGTCGCGCAGGATACGACGGAACAACGAAATGTTCGTCTTGATCCCCCCCACAAAATATTCGCTGAGAGCTCGCGTGAGTCGCGAGATGGCCTGATCGCGATTCGTGCCGTATCCGATCAGCTTAGCCAGCAGCGGATCGTAGTCAATCGGCACGTTCCAACCCTCGTACATCCCACTGTCGCGCCGGATACCCGGCCCCGAAGGCGCCAACAGCAGAGTGATCTTGCCCGGGCTGGGAAAATAATTGTTGTCGGGATCCTCCGCGTAAATGCGGCACTCGATGGCATGGCCGCGGATGCGCACATCCTCTTGCGCGAACGGAAGCTTCTCCCCGGCTGCAATGCGGATCTGCAAGTGAACCAGATCCAGCCCGGTGATCAACTCCGTCACCGGATGCTCCACCTGCAACCGCGTGTTCATCTCCAGGAAATAAAAATTCTTCTGCTCATCGACGAGGAACTCCACCGTCCCCGCGTTGGTGTATGCCGCCGCCTGTGCCACGCGCACCGCGACTTCGCCCATCCTGCGCCGCATGTCAGGATCGACGATCGGCGAGGGGGCTTCTTCCAGGACTTTTTGATGGCGGCGCTGCAGCGAGCACTCGCGCTCCCCGAGATAAACCATGCTGCCATGTTCGTCGGCCAGCACCTGCATCTCGATGTGCCGCGGATTGATGATTGCCCTCTCGATGTAAACTTCGCTGTCGCCGAATGACCGTTCCGCCTCGCTGCGAGCCGCTTCCAGTGACGACTTCAGTTGCTCGGGTGCGTGCACCAGCCGCATGCCTTTGCCGCCCCCACCCGCTGCAGCCTTCAACATCACCGGATAGCCGATTCTCCCAGCCACCTCCGCCGCTTCCTCGTACGACTCCACGCCGTGCGAAGTACCTGGCACGAACGGCACTCCCACCTTCTCCATGGCTTGCCGTGCACGCGTCTTAGATCCCATCGCATTCATCGCGGCTGCGGTTGGCCCGATGAATTTCACTCCCGCATCGACGCATGCCTGCGCGAACGTCGCATTCTCCGAAAGAAATCCGTAGCCGGGATGGACGGCATCGGCGCCGGACCGCCGCGCGACGTCGAGAATTTTGGGAATGTTCAGATACGATTCAGATGCGGCAGCGGCGCCGATGGGATAAGCCTCATCCGCCTTGCGCACATGCAGCGCGGCCCGATCGACGTCTGAATAGACCACCACCGCGGCAATGCCCATCTCGTGGCACGCGCGCAGCACGCGCACAGCAATCTCACCTCGGTTGGCGATGAGAATTTTCTTGAACATCGGGGTGCCCGCGAACTGATTCGACGAACTCACGATTCTACCGGAGATTCCACGCCGGCAGCGCACGTCTTCTTCTACTCAGCTGGATCACATATCAGTGTAACCAGAATAACTTTCGGGCAGGGCACGACTTAGATCGTGCCACCCCATCAGGCGAGGAAGAGAAATGGGCTTCAGCCCGTTGGGGAAGTCGCTGCATCGGCTAATTGAGGACGAGGTCGCTTCCCAGCTTGCAGCAGCAAGAATACTGCCAGAATAACCAACTCAGGCTCAATGGGGTGACGGTAGCGCGCGTGCGGAAACACAAAATAATAAGTCGTCGGGTAGGTCAGGATCAGTCCCGCAAAAAGCCAAGCCCCGCACACCTTCTGGCGCACCGCTCGACCCACCCCCCAGACAGCTAGCACCGACCCCGCCAGAAACAACGAACTGCGAAAGTCCCACAGAGCACGGCTGTCGCTAGGTTTGGGTACGCCGTTCCAGTAGTAGAAGAATCTCTTCAGGCTGATTACGGCGAAGCGGCCGGGATTTTCCCGGACCCATCCGAAGGCCAACCGCTTACAGTCTTCCGCATAGGCTAGTTCGCCCATGCGTTGGAACTTCTCAAACTCAAGCTTGTTGAGATTGGGCTGAAGGTAGGCCATCAGCATGCCCTCCGCGCCTTTCGAATTGCCCAGGCGAAACTGAAGCCCGAAATCATCTCGTAGAAAAACAAATCGTCCGAACACTTCATAGTTCCTGACAAGCCACGGCGAGAGCACAACCAAAAAAATCGCGGACGACAGCGCGATGCCAGCGAACGAAGGCAGCCCGTTCTTGAATCGCTGGCGCCATATCCAGAGCCCACACAACGGCAGGAACGCGAGCATCGACGGATTTGCCAGCGCACCCACGCCCCATAGGCACGCGAATATCACCCAACCTTTTAATGCGCTCCACTCCTGCAGTTCCAGAGCGACCAGAAAGATCAGACTGAGCACGAGTGGCGTAAACGTCGTGTCCCAAATCCAGTGAATCGACCAATACCATATGTAAGGATTGAGCGCCCATCCCCACGCCGACCAGACCGCAACGCGCTCGCCGAATGTTCTGCGAGCGATCAGAAAAATCGGAAGGGTCGTAAGCGCGGCGAAGAGACTGTTGATCATCAGCAGGACCCATGCCGAAGCATAGGTATAAATGCCGAAGAGCTTGAAGACTCCGGCCATCAGGTACGGATAAAGCGGAGGCTCCCACGCCGTCGGGCCGGTATTGCCGCCGTAAGGATTGCTGAAGCCTTGTCCCAAAGCGACGGAACGAGCGACGCGCCCCATCTCCCACCCAAAGGCGAAGTGATCTTCTTGCGGGCGCGTACGATATTCGCGAAAGACGCCGATCATCGCCACCTGCAGAACAAACGACCACAGTACAAGCCAGAACACAGACTTGGAAATCGGCGGCGGAGATGGTTTTTCCATCGAGCGGAAGTGTATCAGGGGAACGAACAGCGGCTAACAAACAGTGCTACTTGTCATTCCGGCGGCAGGCGAACGGAACTCACGCGAAATGGCGATTGCAGTTTGGCTTCCGCCGTGGCTGCCTTTGCCCATCGTGCGCTGCGACTGAAGCGGTAGCGCAGTAGCGTCCAGATAGCCAGCCAGCCGTCCGAATGACGAATCTTCTTGCCTTCTCCCGCCGAGCGCGGCGCGTAACTGATCGGCACCTCGGCGATCTTCTCACCCATGCGACACAGCTTCGCAGTCACTTCAGGACAAAACTCGAAACGGTGGCAATCCAATTGAATTTGCGCAATCAACGATCGCCGAAAAACTTTGTAACAGGTCGCTTCGTCGTGGATGCCCGCACCATAAAGCACATTGGCGAGATGCGTCAAAAGTTTTGCGCCCAGGAAAAATCGCAGTCCGCGTTCCGGACGGTCCGGGCGCACGCCGTAGACAACGTTCGACTCAAGCCGTTCCAAAGGCCGCAGCAGGGCAGGATAGTCCTGCGGAT
>Ga0116115_1000858_pt1 | contig 14703 bp, 10 predicted proteins | sample June2015DPH_10_1_2_FD_89789 | JGI IMG/M metagenome (GOLD analysis project Ga0116115, IMG submission 89789) | Peatland microbial communities from SPRUCE experiment site at the Marcell Experimental Forest, Minnesota, USA - June2015DPH_10_100 | ecosystem: Environmental > Terrestrial > Soil >... | reverse complement strand
GCTTTTTGATCTTCTCGAAAGGGAGCCGGAGCCTTCGGTGCGCGCCGTGCTCGGTCACTGGCTGTTCGGCTATATCCATCCCTATCCGGACGGCAACGGGCGGATGGCACGCTTTCTGATGAACGTGATGCTGGCTTCGGGCGGCTATCCCTGGACGGTCATTCGGGTCGAGGATCGCAATGCTTATTTGGCCGCGCTGGACCGCGCCAGCATCGATATGGATATAAGACCGTTCTCCACATTTATCGCGCAGCGGGTGCGGTGGTCTCTTGACCGACGCTCCCATTCGGACTCTTGATTCTTGGCACCCGATACATGCGGGGTGCTCTATACCGAGCGACATAAGTAGCGCCGCCCTTCAGGGCGGCACCTGCCGGGCTGAAGCCCGGCGCTACAGCCGAGTCCGCAATGACTCATGTCGCTGCGTATAGCAACTCCGGCCAGCGTTCGCGCATGCGCAGAGCGCGATCCGGGGCGACCATTGGGAGACAAAGCGGAAAGCCGCGACCGGCTTGACCCTGCCCGCGCCAATCACCTTGGCCATCATGCGGGATACTTCCGTAGGGGGTGAAGAACTGACCCTCCCTCCGACGCTTGCCTGATTCCCTTCAGCCTGGTGTGGGGCGGCTTCGCCGTTTCTGGGGAGCGAACGGGCTCGATTGGTGCATCGCCTGATCCGCGCCGCCCCGTACCGGCTGGCGCAGACTGCCTGCCGCCGACTGCCTGCATCTTGCTTGGTTTCGCCCGACGGCGCCCTCCCGGCAGGTTCGCCAACTCGCTGCAGTTTTTCCGGCTCCGTGGCTCGGCCTCATGAATAAACCGTCCAGCCTTTATACTATGTAACGTCAATAACTGATAGGTAATCAGTGGCTCGAAGCCGCCCGCCCGATGTAACTAATGCAACTTTTGAAACTTTTGAAACTAATTTTTCTAACTGACGCAAATAATGAACTTGCGCGGAAATAAAACTTGCAGAATTTTGCGATTTTGGGAAAAGTGTGGCATTCTGCCCCACCGATTTCACTATCCGCGCATCAATCGTTTGAGATAACTGTCCACTTCCCGAACTCCAAACAATTTCGCCAGGAGTCCTGTCAGCACGAGTCCGATGAAGCTGGCTGCGACGAGCACCATTAGCGCCCCGTGCGTGGTGTGCCAAGGGAGCAGAGTTTCGAGCCAGGAGGCCAACTCAAAGGCGACGCCGGCGGCGAGCGCCGAGGCGAGGGTCACTTTGAAGAAGAACAGCAGCAGGCCGTAGACATCAGGGTTATGCGTGCGCCGAATGAGAAGAACGAAGAGCGCCACTGTGTAGGCAATGATGCCGCAGGAGCTGGCCAGCGCCAGCCCGAGGTGCTGGAACTGGCGCACCAAAATCCAGTACACCGGCAGGTTCAAAAAAGTGAGCGCGGTGCCCACCCAGGCAGGGGTGAGCGTGTCGCGCGCCGCGTAGAATCCGCGTGCCAGAATGTTCTGCGCGCCCCAGGCAAACATGCCGAGCGAGAAAAGCACCAGGGTTGCGGCCGTGGCATCGAGGTCCGGCCCCCGCATCCGCGTGTGCGAAAAAATCAGATAAACCAACGGCGAGCTCTGCGCCATCGTGAGGGCGGAAATGGGGACCAGCATCAGGATCAGGCCCTTGAGTGTTGAATTCAGAGTGCGATTGAGCTCATCCAGTTTTCCTTCCGAGTAGAGTTGCGCCAGGAACGGGAACGACGCCACACCCACCGCTTGGCCCACCACACCCAGGGGCACTCGCATTAGTGTTTTGGCGTAGCTCAGCCAGGTGATGGAAGCAGGCTCCAGATAAGACCCGAACCAGCGAATGATCCAGTCGTCGGTGAAAACCAGTGACAAGGCCAGCATGATGGGAATCGCGAGCTTGAGAAAGAGCTTGAAGCCGGGATGGCGAAGATTGAGATTGGGGTGGAAGCACGCGCCCGCGCGCCGGGCACCGTAGACCTGCAACAGGAAATTGCCCACGAGCGCTCCGGCCAGCACGCCGACTGAGAATCCCGCGATGCCGATCTGAGGCGCGAGCAGCACGCCGCCCAGGATGATCCCGATGTTGTAGACCACCGGCGCGAGCGACGGCACCAGAAACTGCGCTTTCGCGTACTGGACAGCACTCAGAATGCTTCCGAGATAAAAGCATATTTGCGCGGGCAACATCAGGCGCGTCAGGAAAATCACCTGTGCTTTGACTTCCGGACGAAAGCCGGGCGCGATCGCCTCGACGAGTTGCGGCGCGAAAAGCTCTGCCGCCAACACCACGATCACCAGCAGGGAGCCCATGAAGGTGACAACCGTGGAAAAAACGCGCCAAGCTTCATCTTCGCGCTTCTCGGCCATGAACTTCGTGAAGACGGGAATGAAGATGATGCTCAGCGATCCGGCGGCGACGAGGTAATTCAAGAAGTCGGGAAGGGTAAAGGCGGCGTAATAAGCGTCCGTGACAGCATTGGAGCCGATCTGGCGCGCCACCGTCCAATCGCGCAGGAAACCTAGCACGCGGCTGGCCAGCACGCCGGCCATCACGATGCCAGAGGACTGAGCGATACGCCGCGTGAGGTCGGAAGTTGTGGGAGCGGGCATCGCCGCCATTATGACACGAGGTAGGTAGTAGATGGCATGTTGTAGGTGGGCAAGGACAGCAGGTCGGCGGTGGAATGTGGTTGATGGGGAAGAAAGCTTTTCCCCACATGCTACCTACGACCTACCTCCTACGCAGCCGAGGCCACTGTTTGAGGACGCGGAAATCGCTTGCGGCATTTGCGGCAGCGAAGCATGTGCGGCTTGCCGACCATGCGCTCCCAGAGTCTACGTCGGGAAGCGCGGCAATCTCGACTCCCGCAAAAGGGACAGACGAACCGCCGGTGTTGGCGCTCCGGTGTTGTTGCCGCTTCGACTTCGAGGCTTGCTTCGAGGGATGCGCTTTCCGCGGTGGGCGCGGGCGCGACGGTCGAGCCCTTTTCAGTCGCCCTCGTTACTTCGGCGCGCGTCTTGCTCCCCTCTGCGTGTGTGTGTCGATGTTTGTCGTTTTTGTGTCTCGGCAGCAGCCGCTTACGTCGGCACCGCCCGCACTCGGACAATCGATAGCCGAGCCTCTTGAACAGCGGATAAAAGATGCTCCGGTACAGCGGTTCGGCCCGCATGTCTCCACATTTCGGACAGGGAGAGACCATCGCCATACGCGTAGTCTACTCAAGTATTAGTCCGAAAACAACTGGGGATTTTGTTTGGGGTCGGGGCCCCCGCAGCAGGGTGGTCGCTGGCAGGCAGTAGACCCTGGTGGCTGACAGTATTGGTTTACCGTTCAGATTTTCCTCGCCGAAGAGTATCCCGTCTGATTCCGAATTTCCGGTTTCCAGTTTCAGTCATCGAGCGTGCCGTTGGAAACCATCTTGCGGCCGCAGTTCGCTTCGCTGATCGTGGTCTGGAGAATATCGACGAGCAGGGCTTTTTCGGCGGCGGGAGTCCGAAGAGCGCTGCCGGAGTCCGGAAGTCGGCTCGCTGAGAAACCTCGTGGCTCAAGCGGCATCGGCAATCGCGCCATCGAAGTCGCCATGGTAGAATTACGCACAGCACACGAATCAGCAGGCGCGGATCGGTCCTCTATGAACCGCGCGCTGAGGACGCTCAATGCTCTCGAGCCTGAAATTCATAACCGGGCCGCGGCGCCAACGCGTGGCGGTAGCGGGATTCGCGTTGGCTTTTCTCTTCCTCCTCGCCCACGCCTCCTTCGCACAGGCGCCTGATCCGCAACAACTGTTCCGGAAGGCGTCCGAGGCCCAACAGCGCGGCGAGGCAACGCTTGCCGTCCGCAAGTATCAAGAGCTCCTCCGGCTCTATCCGGACATGACCGCAGCGCACGCCAACCTCGGCGTCTTGCTTGTTTCTCTTGGCCGCTTCGACGAAGCGATCGAGCAAGATCGCGCTGCGTTAGCGCAGGCCCCAGGTAATCCTGCCTTACGACTTAACCTGGCCCTCGCCTACTACAAGAAAGGCGACTTCGCCTCCGCGACCGAACAATTGGGCCCTCTGCACGAAAACGAGCCCGACAATCTTCGGCTCGCAACGCTGCTGGGCAACTGCTATGTTCATCTGGGCCGCGACGATGAGGCCATCTCCCTTCTCATGCCCTTCGAGCAGGCTAACTCCGGCAATCTCGACCTCGAGTGGGCGCTGGGCTCGGCGTTGATTCGCGTCGGCCGCACCCAGGAGGGCGTGGAACGAGTTGAAAAGGTCGCCGAAGGAGGACAAAGCGCTGAGGCTTACATGTTGGCGGCGCAGTCGCGTCTCAAGCGCGGTGATTTGGAGCCGGCGCGCCGCAACTACGACGCGGCGATGCGTCTCGACCCGAATCTTCCCGGACTTCACACTCTGGGCGGTATGATCATGGACTATACCGGCGATCGAAAGGGTGCGATGACCGCCTACCAAATGGGGCTTAAAGCCAACCCTAATGATTTCGAAGCGCGCTTGCGCCTCGGCGTGCTTCTCTACGACCAGCGCCAGTTGGATGCCGCGGCAGAGCAGCTCCATCGCGCGCTCCAGCTCGACCCCACTTCTCGGGTCGCGCGCTATGAGCTTGCACGTGTTGAGCGCGCGCAGGGCCAAGAGGAAGCCGCGGCGAAGGACCTGGAAGAGGTCGTGCGCGCCGAGCCGGATTGGCTGCCGCCGCACATCGAGTTGGCCTCGCTCTACTATCGTCTAAAGCGGCCGGAAGATGGCGCAAGAGAGAAGCAGATCGTCGACCGCCTCACCGAGGTCGAGCGGCAACTCCGGACGAAGTCGCACATTATCAGCCCGCCGCCTCCTTCACACTGAGCACGAGGTCGGCAGTCACATTCCGCAGCGTCTGGACGATCCCGGACGGCCAGCGGATCTCGACCAGTTCGGCCTTGGCTTCCTCGCCCAGCCCGAAATGCACCGGTCCGTGGCTGGAGGATGCGTAGCCTACACTGCTAGTCATGTGATTGTACTGCGTGCCGGCCTTGGTGACCACTTTGACGACGGCTCCCATGCCGTCGCGGTTACTCTTGGTTCCCTCGAGTTGAACGTCCAGCCAGTGACCGGCGCCCTCGGTCCGATTCATCCAGATTTCCGCCTGGCTTCCCAGTGCGCTCACCACCACATCCACTTTGCCGTCGCCGTCGAAGTCGCCGAAGGCGCAACCGCGATGCCGCGCCCGAGGAGAAGCATCCAGCCCCGCCTCCTCGGTCAAAGCCTGCCATCGGCCGCTCGCGCCCAGATTCCGAAAAACGGTGTTGAACTGCTCGATCTCGGTGGCGGGCTTCGGCAACGCCTCCACGTGGCCGCGCGTCACGAACAGGTCTTTCCAGCCGTCGTTGTCGAAGTCGTATAAGCCCGGGCTGTAACCTCCCTTGTTCCGGCTCAGCTCCCTCATGCCACTGGGTTCTGTGACTTCCTCAAAACCATGCCCGCCCGCATTCCGGAAGATCGGGAACGTCTGATCGTTCAAGGCCACGAAGACGATATCCGGGTATCCGTCGTTATTGAAATCCCGAAAATCCACACCCATGCCGGAAATAAATTCCCCATCTTCGGCTAGAGCGACGCCGGCTTGGAGCGCCACCTCCTCAAATTTCCGTCCGGTATTATGAAATAGATAATTATAGTACGTATCATTCGTTACGAATAGATCGGGGCGCCCATCCAGATCGTAGTCCGCCACGCCGACCCCCATGCCCTTGCCCACCGAAGCGCGGAGGCCCCATGCCTCGGACACATCTTCAAACTTTCCATCGCCGCGATTCAGAAACAATTGGTTGGGCTGTCCTTTGTAGAACCTTGGGCTACAGTAATCGCAGGTGTCCGCAAATCCGCACAGGGGTTCTGTCTTGTAATCCCACTGAACGTAGTTGAGCACGAACAGGTCGAGCAGGCCATCATTGTTCACATCCGCCCAGGCGCCGGTGATGCTCCACAAAGGCCCGAACTCGGGGTCGACGGAGCGGGCCAGCCCGGCCTGGGCCGTCACGTCGGCAAATGTCCCGTCGCGATTGTTGTGGTAGAGAGTGTTGCCGTGAACGCCCGCCACGAAGAGGTCGGGATAGCCGTCGTTATCGTAGTCGCCGACGGCCACGCCGTTGTCATATCCCGTGCCAGCCAAGCCCGCCTCTTTGGTAACGTCCGTAAACACCCCATGGCCGTCGTTGCGAAAGAGCCGGTTGGAATACTTCGGCGAATCCTTCTTCAGCGTCGCGATGTTGGCACCGTTGGCAAAGAAGATGTCGGGGCGACCATCTCTGTTGTAGTCAAAGACTGCAACCCCACCGGCCATCGTCGCGGGCGCGTGGGGAGCAGGAAGCGTTTCGTCCATCTCGACGCGAAAGGGCAGACTTTGCAATGAGAATCGAACCCCCGCAGAGGCAGCACTACGAGCAGCCGGGGCGGACCGCGTGCACGCGCTTGGCACGACCGACGCACCCAGAAGCGCGAGCATTTCCCGCCTCGTGAGAGCGCGCTGCCTGACGAGCGAGACGGGGTGATGAGCTTTGATGACGCCTTTTTTTGCCCACGAAGGAACAATTTTAACACATGCAGGGCAGGACCTGAGGAGATCACAGAGGGTAAGGACTCCGTGTCATCTCTGTGCTCTCAGCGTTGAAGTCGTCTTTTTCGTTGCGGCAGGATGCTGTGAACCAATGGGCGTCCGCCACTCCCGTCAAGGCCTGTCGGTGCGCCGTGCGCTTGCTTGGGACTCAGCCTCGGCCACAGTGCCGCCGCGCAATGTCGCCGATATTTGCCTGGCGCTCGCGGCGTACGGCCCTTCCGGACTCAAACTCAGATAAGCTTCGATCTCGGCCAGTGCCTTGGCGTATTCGGCGGTTTTTAGGTAGGTGTTAGCGAGCTTGGCGTGGAACTCCGCCGGCATATCGGGATGGAATGACTGGGCGGCGACGAAATCCCGGGGCGCCTCACCGTGCTGTCCCATCGCAAAGTGCACCGTTCCAAGTTGGTAGCGGAAGAACCAATCGGATGGCGAACGCCGAACGCCCTCGAGGAGGACGGCCTCGCCATCCGCTAGCTTGTTTTCTGACACGTCAAGCTTCGCCAACTTGTAGTAGGCATCCGGGTAAGTGCCGTCGCAATGCATGGCCTGCTTGTAGCGCTTCAGCGTGATCCGGCTTGTGCTCGGAGATGTTGATTTCCGCGAGCGCCGCCAGTGCTCGCGCGCAGCACGGATGCTCAGCAACGGCTTTTCCCAGGTGCGTGCCTCCCCCAGTTTCTTCTCTCGCCAAGCGCGAGCCCCTTTCTCAAAATCCCTTCGGGCGTTTCTGCGGGCGGCCTCATCGGTCAGCGGAGGCGCACTGGCGGCAGTTGTTTCAGATTTATCGAGCGGCACGAGAACAACGTTGACGTTGCGCTAGACAATCCATCCGTCGCAGATGTCGAGGCTCTGCTCGAAAATCTGGAACTTCTCAGCCTTCACGCTCAAGATGTAATATCCGGCCGTGAGCCCTGAGAACTCGAAGTTGCCGTTCGAATCCGCAGGCCGACTCTCGACCGGCACGCCACCCCGCGTCTGAAGGGTAGCGGTCACGCCGACCGGGATCACCCGACCGTCCTTGGTTCGAACTTGGCCGTGCAGTGCGACGTTGTGCGGGACGCCATTCCCCTGCGGCGAGGCAAGCACCGCACCAAGGGACCCCAGTCCGAAGCCAACCCCCAACAGGAGGGAAACGCATCCCTTCGCCATGCCCGTCTCCTGGATGTTAGTTGGCCCAAACGCCCTATCTGACGAGCACATCCAGCGTCACAGCGAGTGGGATACAACGCAACCGATAAAGTACTCAAATCGGCATAGGGGAAAGCCTCGCGGCCTTTCCTCCGCGCTTCTTTCAGACCCTCTCTCACCAGAGCGCCCTTCTGCTGCGCTGGGGCTTCACCTCCATCTTGCTGCCAAAGAAACTCTCACCCTCAAGCTGTCGAACACGCTCGCTACACACAAAAGAGGGGACGCCGTTTGACGTCCCCCCGTTTGCAGGTCGGTTACGCCGACGAGTCTAGAAACTATACAGTATGGAAAACTCCATCACGCGCCGCCCGGTTGTGAACATGGGTTTTCCGGTCGTTGTCGGCGTGGTGTTGACCAAGCTCGTCGCTCCGCTCGGATCGCGCGGATCCACGCTACAGAGCGGCGAACTTCCGCAGTGAAAGCCGGAGCTTGAGAATTGCCGCAAATCGCGGTACAAGTAGAAGTGCGTCGGGAGCAGTATCTTCATTATTTCGAACACTCAGCGAAGTGCCGGTTGGGCAGAGGTCAAGGGAGGGCGAGATCTCACGCATGACTTGGCAGACACTTGCGCCGCAAAGACGAGGCCGAACGACGCCACGACTTAAAGGGAAGAGCCGGCTCCGCCCTCGCATCCCCAAGGTGGCCTTGCTGCTCGAGACTTCGACGGAATACGGCCGTGGGCTTTTGCGCGGGATTCTGCGATACGCCCGGCTGCATGGGCCGTGGTCACTCAGCGTAGCGCCAGGACACCTGGATCAAGCCTTTCCCAAAGCTACATCGTGGAAGGGAACTGGAATTATTGCTCGCATTCGGACGCCGGAGATGGAGAGACTGATTCTCTCGACGCGGCTGCCTTGTGTGGTCTCTTCCTTGTTCGAGTCCCACCCTTTCTCGTCGGGCCGCTCCGGTGAGATTCGAACCAACTCCGCGGAGATCGCCCGCATGGGGGCGAGGCACCTTTTAGAGGCCGGGCTGAGGCGTTTTGCCTTTTGCGGACTGGCCAACCTCCACTGGTCGACAGCCCGCGAGAAGGCATTCACGCAGTTCTTGAAAGCTGCAGGCTATGACTGCTCAACCCTTCGAATTGGTTCGGCGAACTGGATGAAGCGGCCCAAATGGATCGAAAGTTGGGAACACGACCAGCCCATCATGGCCAAGTGGCTGAAGTCTCTGCCCAAGCCGGTCGGCTTGATGGCGTCGAACGACGTGTGTGGGCGGGAAGTCCTCCAGGTTTGCGCGACCGAGCGAATCCAAGTTCCCGATGAGGTAGCGGTGGTCGGCGTGGACAACGACGAGATGATGTGCGAACTAGCCAATCCTCCGCTCTCGAGCGTCGCCCTCGACGTCGAAAAGGCCGGATACGAAGCGGCTCGCCTGCTAGACGCGTTGATGCGTGGCCGACCGGCGACCGATCCTGTCGTATGGGTCCAGCCCACGCATGTGGTCCACCGCGGGTCAAGCGACGTGATTGTTCAAGAAGATCCTTTGGTGGCCGGAGCACTTCGGTTTATCCGCGAACATGCGAGGCACCCCTTGAGCGTCAGCGACGTCGCGGGGGAGCTTGGCGTTTCACGTCGCACCTTGGAGCGGCGTTTCTTTGCCGCCCTGGGACGGACGATTCTGGACGAAACCATGCGCTGCCATCTGGCGCGCGCCAGACAATTACTGGTGGAGACCGACCTGCCTTGTTACCAGATAGCCGCCGAAGCTGGGTTCGGCAGCCTGAAATCGTTCAACCGCAGTTTCGGCCGCAGCGAGGGAATGACACCCCTGAACTTTCGTCGCCGCTCCAGGATCACGCCCACCCATCCGCCAGGCAACAGCGTTGCTCCAGCCAATGCTTCGATTTCTTCAAATCTCGCGGCGGACAGTGTGCGCCAGCCCGTCACCAATTCGGTCGGTCTCACTCCGCGGTTCTACTCAATCTAATGTAATACCCCAGTCTCGGGTGCTGTAGGGGCAGGCCTTGTGGCTGCCCATCGCCGGGTACCCAGGAGGGGTGCCCCTGCGTCGATTGGCGCGACCGAGACTGAGGCATCACAATCTAATGAACGCCGGATGTTGACAAGGCGCGTAGAATTCTATTCATAGGCTAGAGGTGTCGATGGACTTCCGGTTACAAGTTGAAAAGGCCCGCCCGACTTCGACCGGCGCCGGATAAGCTGGCACTAGGAGGCAACACGATGATCGGGATCAAGAATCCGGGGAGGCAAAGCAGGTCCATTGCTGTGGTGCTGCTCGCCGCGGTCAGCGCGATTTTGCCAAGCTGCGGCGGTGGTGGCGGCGGCGGAGGGGGCGGAGGTGGCGGTGGCAGCGCGCCCAGCGCCCCCAGTGGTTTGCAGGCGACAGCCGGCAACGCGCAGGTGAGCCTCACTTGGAACCTCAGCGCGCTGGCGACGTCCTACAACGTCAGACGGTCCACGACCTCGGGCGGGCCGTACACAACCATCTCATCGCCCTCAACCACCAGTTACACTGACACGAGCGTGACCAACGGCACGCCCTATTACTACGTCGTTTCGGCCGTGAATTCCGTGGGCGAGAGCGCGAATTCGGCCGAAGTGAAAGCGACGCCGAATGGCCCACCGGCCGCGCCGACCGGCCTCACTGCAACCGCTGGCAACGCGCAGGTGAGCCTCACTTGGAACCTCAGCGCGCTGGCGACGTCCTACAACGTCAAACGGTCTACGACGTCGGGGGGGCCGTACACAACCATCTCATCGCCCTCAACCACCAGTTACACTGACACCAGCGTGACCAACGGCACGACTTACTACTACGTGGTGTCGGCCGTGAATTCCGTGGGCGAGAGCGCGAATTCGGCCGAAGTGAAAGCGACGCCGAACGCCCCACCGGCCGCGCCGACCGGCCTCACTGCAACCGCTGGCAACGGGCAGGTGAGCCTGACTTGGAATGCCAGCGCGGGCGCGACCTCTTACAACGTCAAGCGGTCTACGGCGTCGGGGGGGCCGTACACAACCATCTCATCGCCCACAACCACCAGTTACAGCGACACGAGCGTGACCAACGGCACGCCCTATTACTACGTCGTCTCAGCCGTGAATTCCGCGGGCGAGAGCGCGAATTCTACTCAAGCCAGCGCTACGCCTAGCGCGACCACATCAGTTCAGGTGACGGTCGACGTGCTGAGCAATCGTCATCCGATCAGCCCGTATGTCTATGGCGGCGCGTACCCGAAAGATGCGCCTACCATCACGGACAGCGGCCTGACCGTCGTCCGGTGGGGTGGCAACGCGACCTCGACTTACAACTGGCAGCTCTATACGGACAACGCGGACAACGACTATTATTTCGAGGATTTCGCCTACACGGAGATCGGGGATGGCGACTCGGCGAAGTTCATTCAGGATGTAAAGTCGGCGGGCAGCAATCCCCTGATGACCATGGTGATGTTGCCCTGGGTGGCCAAGAGTGCGGAGACCCCAGGAGCCCCTCCAACTGGAAACGGGCACTGGAGTTTTTCGGTGGCTAAGTACGGCCCACAATGCAAAGTGGACCAGTACAATACCGACGCCGGAAACGGCCTGAAAGCGGATTGCAGCACCCATCTGACTGCCGATCCCAACGACGCCTACGTCCAGTTGCTCGATGACTCCAGCGACACGTGCACGTTGGGATCGGGCTGTGTGTATCGCAAAGACTGGGCCGCGGCGCTGGCCGCGGCGTTTGGCACCGCACCGCATTTTTATGATATGGACAACGAGATCGACATCTGGGGCGGAACGCACATCGACATTCATCCCAATCCCTCCGGCTATGACGAGCTGCGTGATGTCTATCTCGCGGAGGCGCGCAATCTGAAGACCTGGGATCCGCTAGCCATGCGCCTGGGACCGGTGAGCTGCTGCTGGTGGTTTTACTGGAACGGCGCGAACAGCAACGACAAGGGCGTGCATGCGGGAATAGATTTTCTGCCCTGGTGGCTGAACGAGGTCTCCTGGCAGGACCAGATCGCCGGCACTCGCTCGCTGGACGTGTTCGATATCCACGCCTACCCGGACGGCCCTGATACTTCCAGTTTCACGCAGGCGCAGAAGCAGGCTCTGGCGGCGCGCATCTACCGCGATTACTGGGACCCGTCTTACGTGAGCGAATCGGGCACCGTCAACCAGCAGTACGCCACACAGATTGAGCCCAACAAGACCATACCGTTCCGCATCCCGCGCATGAGGGCGATTGTGAACATGATTTATCCGGGAACGCCGCTCGCCATGACCGAGTGGAGCGCAGCTTTCGCCGGCGAATCGGACTTCTCGACCGCCCTGGGAGACGCGGACGCGTATGGAATCCTCGGACGTGAACGCGTCTATCTGGCGTCCCGCTGGGGCGCGCCCGATCCGGCGAATCCGAATTACCAGGCCTTGAAGCTATTCACGAACTACGACGGCTTGCATCACGGGTTCGCGCCCATCTCGGTGGCAGCAACGAACAACGGCGACCCCAACCTCTTCAGCACTTATGCCGCCCTGGATCCTAGCGGCACGACTCTGACCATAATGGTCATCAACAAGGACCCTGCGAACAGTGCGCAGGTGCAGTTCGCGCTCAATAACTTCGCGCCGAATCAGTTCAAGTCGTATACGCTCTCGCAGCCCTTGCCGAACTCCATCGTGGCCTCGACGCAGCAGTCGTGGGTTTCCACCCAAACGTTCGCGCCGTACACGACGACGCTGCTAGTGATCGGCGGAACGTCCAACGTCCCAGGCGCGGAGTGGGACCTGAATCCCGATACCATCATGGTGGCCGCGGGCGGCACGGTGACGCTGGCCCCGAAGCTGACCTCGGGCAACGGGCCGGTCACGCTCAGCTCGCCCACGTTCGATTCGGGCATAAGTTCCGTGAATATTACAGCATCAAGTGTTACCTCATCTCAGGATAGGTCGATCACGGTCACAGCAGGCAGCACTCCAGGGTTCGACCACTTCACCATCACCGGCACCGATAACTTGGGCGTCGTTCAAAAACAAGGCGGCTGGATTGTGGTCGGGAACCCCGCAGCCTCTCTGACCAAGCAGGGCGACGGGCAAACCGGCGCGGTAGGCAGCACGCTGAATTTGTCCGTCACGCTAGCGGCCGGCCAATCTGGCGGCTCAGCCACGGGAGCATCGGTTTTGTTTACCACCGACGCCGGGTCGCTGGCAGGCAACGGAATGTCAGGCCCCATGGTGATTGTGCCGACTGATAATTCTGGCATCGCCAGCGTGACACTCACCCTACCCGGCGCGCCAGGGCAAGTTCACGTCACCGCCGAAGGGCCTTACGGCTTGGGACACCCGGTAGAGTCGTTTACCGAGACTGCGCAATAGTGAGCGATTTGATCCGGACGATGGCGTAAGCCAGTCCCATGTAGGGAGCATCACGGATTCAAACACAGGTTGGCGCGTAAGCGGAGAATTTATCACGGGTCAGGGATCGTGTCGCGTGATCTCGACGGCGCTGGGCGGATATGCTTTATTTTCAACAGGCGCGCTTCAATGTGGTTCAGGGTTTGTGGCGCGGATGTGCGTGAGGTTACAGCCTATCGAGAATGCGTTTATTGAAAAGCAAGGACTTAGCTAGAGGAAACGGGGCCGAGGCGTGTAACTTAGCAACCGGAAATCAGCATGACCAGTGTAAGAGATTCCAGACAATAGACTTACCTTTGTAACCTTCAAGAAAAGCAGCCCAAAAAGCGAAAAAAGGTTGTAACCTTGAGACGGAAATGACTGTAACCTGATTTTGGAAAGTGGCGCTCCCCGCTCAAATCAGGCATTCAAAATGACACCACGGAAGCATGCTCTGATAACGAGTATCAAAAAGAGACGCGCTAAAATGAGATACTAAATTAGACAGCCAAAACCTCACTTGATTTGCGCATTGGAATTAGTGCTCAGAACAGTATACAGAATAAGTGTTCAATTTGAATCTCAAAGGCAGGCCCGGCGCTCATCACGCCAGGCCTTTCGAGGTTGTGCTCCGATTGTTCACGCCTTTTGGGATAACGACTCGCGGATCGGGGCGCGGGCAGCCGCGCCCCGATGGGAAGCTCAACTCCTTAGTGCGTTTGGCCACAACAGGCGCAGTTTTCGGTGAGGACCAACTCTCCGTCCCGATTAAGCTCAGCGCCAAAGTCTCCGGGCTCCGGCAGACAGAGCAGGAGAAGTTTCAGGGTGACGGTGGCGCGCTTCGCCTCGTAATCAGCACGGGCTACCCTGAAGCGTAGTTCGGCGTCCACCAGCGAAGTCAGTTCCGCCTGGGTGATCGGTGGTAGTGACTGTGGAATATCCTCCAGCATGAGGGGCGGGTCCGGCAACTTAGAATCCAGTTTGTGACATTCGGCTGCCAGGGAGTCCACTGCAACGTCCGCCACTTGAGCTTCCTTTTTTTTGTTGTTCATGTTTTCTCCTTTTAGTATATCCTACTTTCGAAACGTCGGGAAGTAGCGCACGGCGCCCTCAAGGGCTTCGATGCCGCGCTTCACGCCGTGCGAAGCGGCAATTTCATTGGCGTTTTCGAGCAGCGCCTCGGCGAATCCGGGCGAGCCGCCCACCAGTTTCCAAAGCAAGGCGAACTCTTCGTCCGCCATTTCATAGCCCATGAATTCAAGCACCTTACGCAGGTCGGCCTCGCGCAGCGGGCGCTGCTCAAATCTCACGCGGATGCGGCGAAACAATCGCTCATGCTGGCGGTTTATCTTCTCAGTCAGCTCCTCGTTGCCGACCAGGAGCATCGGCAGCCGGGCGTCATCCCAAAAATCGCGCAACATTTCAAAGCAGTCCATGCGCAGGCGGTCCGCTTCGTCGATGATGAGAAGATATGGCCGCTCGCTCACCCTTTCCACGATGCGGTAGTAAAGGTCAGAAGCGCGCAGCCAGTTGCGGCCATGTTTTTTCCACTTCTCGCCCGGAGCCAGCCCCATGAACTCAAGCATCGTGTATCGC
>Ga0116115_1000830_pt1 | contig 14989 bp, 9 predicted proteins | sample June2015DPH_10_1_2_FD_89789 | JGI IMG/M metagenome (GOLD analysis project Ga0116115, IMG submission 89789) | Peatland microbial communities from SPRUCE experiment site at the Marcell Experimental Forest, Minnesota, USA - June2015DPH_10_100 | ecosystem: Environmental > Terrestrial > Soil >... | reverse complement strand
CGTGCCAGTTGTCCGGTGTGGCGATGATGACGACGTCGATGTCCTTGTCATCGAGAACCTGTCGAAAGTCCTTGTACGCCTTGGCCTTGCCCCCCGCGTCCTGGATCCCCTTCTCGAGTCGAGGTTGGTAAACGTCACAAACCGCCCCGATTTCCACTCCTGGATGCTTCAGGAACGATTCCATGTTCTCGGTTCCCATCTCGCCGTAACCGATCACTCCTGCCAGGACCCTATCGTTCGCGCCGAGGATCCTTCGCGTTTCGCTTCCTGAAAGTGTCACGGCGAGGCCAGCCGTCACACCTGTTACCTGCGCAAGGAAGTTCCGCCGACTCTGATTATTTCCCATGATGACAGCTCCTTTTATCGTCCCTGTCAGACGAGGGAGGTTCAATTAAACGGGCATTATACGTACTTACTCATGCAGTACATGTGTTAAACCGGGTTAGTGTAATGCTCCTTTCGTGAAACCGCAATATCGAATTCTGTCAATACCCCGCGCTCCCCGCTCCCCTCCGCAGGGGAACACGAAGCCTGGGGTTATCGTTCGCCTGGCGTCCGGCTCGTGGAAATCCGTCCGCTGCGCAGGCCAAATTTACAACCCTCCATACTGGAGCGCCGCTTCGAACATGGCGACCAGGTTTTCGGGCGGGACTTCGGGTTGAACGTTGTGGACAGGAGACAAGACATAGCCACCGCCCTCGCCGAGGTCCTCGATCCGGCGTCTCACCTCTTCTCGAACTTCGGCGGGTGTGCCGCACGGCAACACACGCTGTGTGTCGATCCCGCCCCAGAAGGTGAGGTCGCGGCCGTACTCCTGCTTGAGGCGTTTGGTATCCATGCCGTCAGCCGCCACCTGAACGGGGTTGAGGGCATCGATGCCCACGTCAAGAAGATCGGGGATGAGACTGAAAACCGCACCGCAGGAATGGTAGATGATCGGTTTGCCAAACCGCTTGATGGCCGCTGCCATGCGCTGGTGGTAAGGCTTAATCCGTTTGCGATACAGTTCCGGCCGCATCAGAGGCGAGTGCTGCGTGCCGATATCGTCCCCGTAACTCACGAGATCGATGTAGTCCTTGCTTTCTTCGAGGACGCGGGTATTCATTTCGAGCCAGAAATCGGTAAAACGCTCTGCCAGCGCGGCAACGAACTCCGGGCGGAGGAGTAAGTCTTCCAGCCACTCGCCGTAACCACGCATGAACTGGGATTGGTGAACGGGCCCATTGAGTAGATTCAAGATGACAGCACGATCTGTCTCCTCATGCAGCTTACGCACCCGCTCACCCAAGCCGCGGCAGTACCCGGGATCGCTGGGGTTGGGCCAGCTAAACCCCTCCAGGTCGCGGGGTGTGGGATCGGTAAGATGCTGGAACGGGCCGTCCACACAGATGAAATGCTCACCCGGGGCTCGGTGCCAAGTGACCCCCCACTCATCCGCGAAGGTGTTGGTGTCGATTTCCCGCTCCGCGGCGACATCCGGCCTTCCGGGTTTGGCGGGCCGGGTGTCGATCCCGAAGCGCTCGATGATGACCCCGTCGGGAAGCGCCGTTGCGCTCCGCTTGGAATAAAGAAACGGTGGTGGCTCGGGAGGGATATTCAAATAAACTCTCAGACGCTCGAGGGCGCGGACAGAAATCGTGGAAGATCCCGTACCCCCCAGGTCAATGGGCACGCGATCCGGGGATTGGTGTTTGAGAGCAGCCATAATGCGTTCACGATGGGTCATCAGTGAAACTCCGCCGAGGGAAAGTGTGCACCCTTTGAAGCGAAACGGCGCCGTGAGGGGGTCTTCGCTCGAACCTGGGGAGAGTCTTCCATGACCATGCCTAGGTGCTACTTCCTTCAGCCATCTGGCCCACGGCCCGATCGACGGCTTCGACAAAGTTCAACACCGTTTCGTCGGATACCTCGGGGCCGATGTCTGCGACCCAGATGTCACGTACCCGCGATATCGGGTGGGCCTGTTGAAGCATGCTGGCAAGCAGGTTGCGCATTGCCGGCATCGACATGTTCTGAAGGTCGTAGATATTGATCATCAGGTCGAGTTTCGTCTCCGGAAATGCCCTGCGGACCGCCGCAACATTGCTGCCCCATCCCACCTCAAGGTAATCGATAGGTTCGAGACTCTGATAGGCTTCAAGATAACGGTCCATCGGGCCGCAGTGGTGCAAGCCGAACCTCTGCACTCGTTGGCGTAAACGCAGATCGACGGGCAGGACCGTCTCGCAGTAGGTTCGGGGGTTAATCATCATCACCGGACAGTTGCCGATGAACATCTCCCTGCCCACCGGAGTTTTCGGGTCGAACGCCACCGTCAGCCGGTCGTAGGACTCAACGCATACGTTCGCAATAGTGTCGAGAAAGGCGCCCATGATCTCCCGGGACTCCGACAGGTAAAGGAATGCGTCATTGCCAAGGACAGTGGTAGCGACATTCAAGGGACCGCCGTGATTGATCGCGGCGTCGGTCGAGCCGTAGCGGCGCAACAAGACAGCACCTTGGCGGCGGAACTCCTGCGCCCAGCGGTTGGTCTGGAAGTCAGGTTTGGGAATGGCAGCGACGTCCTGTGCGGAGGTGACGGGGAGGTGACGGCAGGTGGGCGCCTGGTCATCTTGATACACGACCTCGCAACCGAAGAGAGCCGAGATAAGGCGATGGCCGCAAATCTCCAGATGGGGGCGGGGCGGTGGGTCCTTTTCGCCGATGCCCACCTGGCCAAAACGGCCGAAGAGCAGCCGCAAGGCTTCCCGGTCCTGCTCAGTGCGGAAAACGGGATCCGAGCAATACCTCTCGCCAAACGTCATGCCGTAGTTGGAGTGAAACCAAGCCTCAGAGAATGTGGGCTTGGCGTGAGTCAGTGGCAGGTTCTGTCCTGCGTACCATTTCATCGTGGATAGCTCCGGCTTTTTCGCCCGCGCCGCGACTGCCGCGACTAATGAAATGCAGAGATCCTTCCTCGCTTCCACCCAGGTTCCCAGGAATGTACGACCTTGCAGGACATGCTCCAGCGCCGCGGTTCGAGCTGTCCTTTGAATATTAGCGGTTCTCTAGGCGCGGCCGGCCGCACCGGTCAGATGCAGCCACTTCTCCACCACGGGGGCCAGGGCTTTGATCGACGCGGCGATGGCGAGGGGTACCCAGAGGTTCTCGCGCGCCCCCCATTGGTCCAGGAGCGACTGCCGAATGGCGTTGACCAGCTCGCTTGCCACGTTCACCTTGGCAATCCCCAGCGACGTCGCACGTCGCAAATCTCCGCTGGCCGTGCCGGAACCTCCATGCAAAACGAGGGGGACAGGAACGGCGGCGTGGATCTTTGCCAAGCGGTCAAAATCGAGATGGGGGAGTGTTGTGTACATACCATGGGCATTCCCAATGGAGACAGCTAACGCATCGATCGCCGTCCCCTTGACAAAGGAGGCCGCTACCTCCGGGTCGGTGAGAGTCGATGCTCCTCCACCTTCTACAGAGGTCTGGTCCACTTTGCCGATAACGCCCAGCTCGCCTTCCACCGTCACATTCAGCGGACGGGCCATTGCCACCACTCGCCGCATGGCTTCTGTGTTCTCCTGCAACGGCCGCCTCGAGTAGTCCAGCATGACCGAAGTGTAGCCGGCGGCCAGGCAAGCCTCAACCAGCTCCAGAGAGTCCCCGTGGTCCAGATGCAGTGCAGCCCGCACCTGGAAGCGCCGGGCCACGGTTTGAGCAATGGCCCCCATGTCAGCCGGTTTCAGAACAGCGAATTCTGACGGGCCGTTCATCATGATCACCGGCGCCTTCAGCTTCTCAGCCGATCGCAGGACGGTCTCCATAGTCTCGGCGTTCCAGACACAGAACGCCGGAACTGCATAGCCTTCCGAAACTGCGTGTTGCAGCAAATCCGCCATGGGAACGAATTTCACGGGTTTCTACTCCTACCAGACTCATATTAGGTCTGATTCAAAACGTACACCGCTTGTACTGAGCGTCGAAGCGCTGGCTCTGGGTGCAGGGTTTTGGTCTGCGTAACCTGGATTGGGCAATGTCAACTGCCCCTTATTCGTGCAGAATAACAACACAATTAAGCTAAAAACATGCAAAGCCGGGCAATTCTAGTGCTCCCTGATAAGAAACGCAAGCCCAAAACCTCATGCCTTTCTGCAACTGTCGAGTTTCTTCAGCATCAAGGTTCGTGTTTTTGGGGTGCGATCAACTTCGACATGGGAAAATGATTTGCGCATTTGTACCGCATAACCGTAATATGATACAAATGTTGGTCGTCACAGATACGAACGCAGGACCGGAGTTTCTCGTCGATTGTGACTTGCTAGTCCCTTTGTGCTTATAATATGGGGCTGGGGGTTTCGAAAAGTATTTGAAAAAAGACTGGGATTCACTGTGGTGGACAGACGCAACGGTCGAAAAACAGATGGCTTGGAACGCCGGCAGCACATCTGTGAGCAGTTGCTGGAGCACGGATATGTTGATGTAGGCGAACTCTCAAAGCAACTGGTGGCTGATCCTGCCACTATTCGGCGCGACCTGCAAAAGCTGGAGGCCGAAGGCGCCGCGCGGCGGGTGCATGGGGGTGCCTATCCCGAGTCAAGACGGCAAGAGGTGGAAATTGAGTTCAGCCTGCGTATGAACTTCCATACCGACGCCAAACGGCGATTAGCCATCCGGGCTGCCGCTCTGATTAAGAACGGGGACACGCTGTATCTGGATGCAGGAACGACAGCCTTTATGGTGGCGCAGGAGTTGGTGAACCACCATGCCCTGGTAGTGGCGACAAATTCCCTGGCTGCCGCCGACGTGCTGCGGACCGCGGGGGGAGTCACCTTGTTTCTGGTGGGGGGACGGTATCTGTCGCGCACCCGCAGTCTCACGGGCCACATGGCGGAGGAGGCGATCCGCTCATTGCGGTTCCGGAAGATGATCCTGGCGACGGCGGGAATTGATTACAAGAATCAAGCCTTGACGCAGTCCGCGCTAGAGGAGGTGCCGATCAAGAAAGCGGCGATGTCACAGAGCGAACAGGTGATCCTGGTGGCGGACCGCAGCAAGTTCGGCAAGCCCTCGTTGATCAGCATGATCCCACTTGGCGGAGTGCACAAAATTGTGACCGATGTACCGCCCCCCGAAGATGCGCTCCCCATCCTTCACGCCCTCAATATTGAACTGGTCACGGTTGATAGCTGAAGCGGTGAGGTCGGAACGGTCATGGTTCGGCTTCGCCGTGACCAGCGATAAGGTTGTGCGGGGAACAAACTCCAATCTTCCAATTCATCCCTACTACCTGAACCGGCAAAGTATAGCAGCCAACGACGAGGCTCCTTCTTGCTTGGGGAGGCCGACAAATGTAAGGGTGTCGAGCACAAAATCCCCTTGACAAGGCTAATTGTGTTTGGTAAACAGGCTGTGAGTATGCGCGATTGTGCGCCACATGAACTGCTTTATGTGTCGGTATTGATGGAACTCGGGCATCTGCTGCGCCGGGTTTACGCCGAGACTCCAAAAACTCTAGAGAAAGGGGTGCACATATGCACACGTCGAATCGGCAGGGCGGAAATTCTTTGCGCCGCAAATCAATAGGCCTAATCTTGCTAACGTGCGGCCTGGTTTTAATAGCAATTCGGACGCAGCCGACCTTTGCCCAGGGCGGCAAGGCGACATTGAATGGCACGGTCACGGACCCAACGGGCGCCGTGGTTCCGGAAACGAAGGTTACTATCACCGAGATGTCCACTACGCAAACGAGAGATGTGGTTACAGGCACCGATGGTGGCTTTACGGCCCCCTTTTTGCCAGTGGGTCAGTATTCGGTGACGGTCTCCCATCCGGGCTTCAAAACCAAGACCCAAACCGGCATAACCTTGACCACCGACCAAGTAGTCACTGTGAACATCTCACTCGACGTGGGCCAAGTGACGCAAAGCGTGGAAGTCTCCGCCAACGCGGAAATGATCAACACGACGACAGCCGCCATTGGTCAAATCGTCAACAGCAAATCCGTCGTAGAGCTTCCCTTGAATGGTCGCAACCCGGCCGCGCTCGCCTTCCTGGCTCCGGGAGCAACGGACGGAACGAAGACAGACCTTGCCACTCCGGGCCAGGGTAGCGGCATGCCCACCGAGACGGCGGCCGAGGTCAATGGAAGCCGAATGGGCGGTGTGTTCTACATGCTGGACGGCACCGAGCACATGGACAGCTACTTCCAGACCGCAAATCCGTTTCCTAATTCGGATGCCACGCAGGAATTTCGTGTGCTGACCAACAACTTCGACGCCCAATATGGCTTTGCCCCTAACGCGGTAGTCAGTGTGGTTACGAAGGGTGGCACGAACAACTGGCATGGAGACGCGTTTGAATTCGTTCGCAACGACAAGATGGACGCCGCTGACTTCTTTTCCCATGTAACGGATGGCCTGAAGCGTAATCAGTTCGGCGGCTCACTTGGCGGGCCTATCAAGAAGGACAAGGCGTTCATTTTTGGCAACCTGCAATTCACGCAGGAACATATTAAGCAATTTAGTTCACCCGCTCGTGTTCCTTCGAACGCTATGCTGAACGGCGACTTCAGCTTTATGGAACCCATTCAACTGACCGATTATGATGGTACCCCCTTCAAGAATGACCAGATCCCTACTAGCATGTTCAACCCTGTGAGTCTGGCCCTGGAGAAACATTTGCCGACGAGCAGCGATCCGGGCGGCTTAGTTTACGTCCCGGGGGTTCCCCTGGTTAACGACACCCGCGAATTCACGATCAAGCATGACTTGTACCTCAATGAGAAAAATCGCATTTCGGTGCGTGCGTTCTTCCAGAACTTTACCAGCCCCGCCAACAGCGATAACGACTGGCTTATCGCGCACCGTTCCTGGCTTGCCCGCAACCAGAACTACGCTGGAAGCTGGACTTACACGATCAGGCCCAGTCTCATGAATAACTTTGTTTTCGGCTACAATCGGGTAAATAGCGCCACTCTCTCGGGTGTCCATGAGGGTTGGTCCTCGTTGGGCGCTAATTTCCCGGGGCCAGACCCACAGAATATCGGAGTTGTGAGCACGAATGGTTTTGGTTGGTCCGAAATCAATGTTATCCAGCAGCGCCACAACTACAACCTTAGCGACACCGTGTCTTGGACAAAGGGCAGGCACCTGGTCGTGGCCGGGGTCAACGTCTTGACGCACTATTCCTTGGAGCAGGCGTCCTGGCTGGCCGATCCTTTGGTCAACTTCAACGGGGAAGTTACAGGAAGCTGGTACTCGGACTTTCTCCTCGGATACCAGAATGAATTCGACCAGGGAGGGGGCGAATTCAACAAATATGCGGGAATCCAATGGGCGGGGTTCGGCCAAGACACGATTCGCTTGAAGCCGAATTTGACTCTGAGTTTGGGTGTCCGTTGGGAACCTTGGTATCCTGCGCATTCGATCCCCAACACCCGAACCGCGGTTTTCTGGCCAGGACACCAGAGCACGGTCTATCCGAACGCCCCAGTGGGCCTGGTTTATACGGGTGATGCGGGAGTTCAAACGGGAGGTTATGGCTCGGAAGCTACTAACTTTACTCCCCGGCTGGGCATTGCCTGGCAGCCTCATGCGCTACCCAACACCTCGATCAGGGCCGCGTTCGGTTCGTTCATAGTTCCCTACGACTTCTCTTACTACAACCACATCGGCTCGAATGCTCCCTTCAGCCCTACATTTAACATTGTGTACTCAGGAACTCCCGCGCCCTACCCGGTGACCCTCGACAACCCCTGGGGGCATTTTGCCGGTACAGGAGACAAGGCTCCATTTCCTCCCTTTGCGTTATCGGATTACGTGCCCCCCTCCACGGCTGCCTTTGCCTTGCCCACGGCCATACCTGCTGCCTTTACCCCCAATTTTGTCTTGCCGAGGCAGCAGAGCTGGAACTTCTCGATTGAGCATCAATTCGGCCCGGACTGGCTCCTACGTGTCGCGTACGTAGGGAATGAGTCGTACCACTTGGCCACTGCAGTAGACCTTAACCCCGGGTTCTATTCGGCGGGGGGAGCGCGTATCCTCTTCCCCGATTACGGCAACATCCTCACCTATCAGTCCGAGGGCACGGCCTCCTATAATGGTCTGCAAATAAGTGCGGAGAAGCGTTTTTCCCACGGAGTTCAATTCACCACAAATTACGCCTGGTCGAAGACGCTCGACGCCGCGTCCGTAAGCTCCATCTCGAACACAGGCAGTATTCCTGATCCCTACGATCTTCGCCAGAACCGTGGCATCTCAGACCTCAATTTCGTTAACATCTGGTCGACTACGGGCCTCTGGAATACGCCCAGCCTGAAGTCACACGGAAAGCCGGTAAGCTCGGTGTTCGGAGATTGGGAAATCTCGGCGATAGTCACTTTTAGTACCGGCGTACCGTTCAGCATTGGCGGGGGAGACGGGTACAATAACTCCGGGTCACAGGAGTTTTCCGACCGGGCAGACTTGACCGGTCAACCTATAAACGCTCGCCAAGGGCCCAAAGGTCAGTGGTTGCTCCAGTACTTCAACCCGGCAGCCTTCAAGCCAAACGCCCTTGGAACTTGGGGGGACTCAGCCCGCAACTTGTTGGTGGGACCTCCCTTCCGCAACCTTGACTTACTGCTTGCCAAGAACATTCCGTTTAAGGAACGGTATCGGGCCCAGTTCCGATGGGAGATGTTCAATGCTACGAACACGCCTTCGTTCGGGACCCCCGATACAAACCCCTCAGATGGAGTGTATTTCGGACAGATTTTTGGCAGTAATCGTCCTCCGCGCATCATGCAATTGGCACTCAAGCTGTTTTGGTGACCTGTCTAATCGAAGAGCGAGTATTATCGAAGAGGGTCCCCCCGAAGGGGGCCCTCTTTTGTTAGGTGATCTGGTCACGGACGGGCCGCCTTCGGCTGGGAAGACAAGGAATGTGGTGTCTCAAGAATGCTGGCTTGTTTCCCTTGTTGATTTTGCTGCTGGGTCAGTATCCCGCTGCGCTGGTGCGCCAGGCTCAGGACGATTTCAACGCCGGACGATATTCAAGTGCTGAGGCCACACTATCCCGCGCTCTTAAGGCGGAACCTGGAAACTGGAATCTCTGGTTTTATCTGGGTGTATCGCGCGCACGGTTAGAAAAGACCGGTCCGGCAATCCAGGCTTTCGAGAAAGCTCGTTCCTTAGCCCCCCGGGAAGCCCCTGTTTATTTCAATCTGGCGCTTCTTTACATGCAACAGGGTGATGTCGATAAAGCGCTAGGGGTGTATCGTGAAGGACTCAATCTCGATCCAAAGGATGAAGCTGCCAATCAGAACTATGCGCTTCTGCTTATGCAAAGGGGAAGGTTTCGAGAGGCGGTTGAGCCACTTCAGAGACTGAAGAGCATTAGGGGCGGCGAGGTATCAACGCGGGCGACCCTTATTGAGGCCTGCCTGAAAAGCGGGATGAAAAGCGAAGGCCAGAATGAAATCGACCAACTCCTAACGGCTCGTCTTGCTACGATGCAGGAGGAGCTGGCGCTGGCTAAGCTCCTTAGCGCTGATCGAGAGACGGAGGCAGCAGAACAGATTCTCAAACACGTTACAACCTCGTGGCCTGCCTCTGCTGAAGCGCATGGAGAGCTGGGATTGCTTCTCATTCAAAGGGAGCAGTATGAAGGTGGGGTCGGTGAGCTGGGTCGTGCCGTCCAACTCGATCCCAACTCGGCGAAATACTCATTGGGTCTTGGGGAGGCTTTATTGCGCTGGAGGCATGACCCCATCGCACTCCAATTCTTACTGGCTGTCAGGCAAAAGTTCGGAGAGCTTCCGATCTATAAGTTCCAACTGGGGCTGGCCTATTTCTACTTGACTCGCTTTCCCATGGCCATTCAAGAATTCGAAGATCTTGCCCGGGAGAAACCGAAGGCGAGTAGGGTTCAGTACTTTCTGGGCGGTTCTTATCAGGCAATGGGTGAACTGCGAAAGGCGGAGGACGGCTACAGGAACGCGATTGCGCTCAACCCAAACGAAGGCTCGTACTACACGGCGCTTGCATCCTTGCTAAGGAAGGAGGATCCTGCAGACCTCACGGAACCCGTTCGTCTGCTGGAGAAAGCGTTGGCTCTGAACCCCAAAGACGACGAAAGCAAACTTGTTCTGGCGTCGTGCTTCGAGAAGGAAGGAGAACTAGAAAAGGCCCAAGCTCTGCTGGAGCAAGTTGTCAAAAGTGAGCCGGGTTCCCGTCGTGCCCACACCGCTCTGGCGGGGGTCTACTATCGTCAAAAAAGGGTGGATGACGCGAAGCAGCAGGAGTCGATCGCTGCCAGGCTGGAGGCCGACAAGCTGAAGGAGGTATCACCCTGGGGGCCGGGGGAAGCTATCAATCCTTAGCTGGCTGCTTGTGCTGCAGAGGGTGCGAAGGCTTTCTTGGGCGAGCGGTTAGGAAAAACGGCATGGTATGCTTGCCGTGAAGAGAAGAGGAGAGAAGAGAAGAAGAGAGGAAAGAAGAGAAGAGACATCGCAGAAATCTGGTCTAGGGGGTAATGATGAGCTCGCATGTGAATCGGAGAGACTTTCTCAAGGCGGGAACAGTACTGACTACGGGGAGTTTCCTCGTGGGTGGGACGCGGGTGCATTTGCTTGCGGCGGAGCCGGGCGAGCCTGCACGTCCGCATTCGGCAAACGACCAAATCCAAATTGCTTTGATCGGAGCTGGACAGCAAGGCCAGTACGACACAGGAATCGCCTTGCGGGTACCGGGAGTCAAGCTGCTGGCGGCGGCGGACTGCTACGATGGGCGCTTGACTCACTGCAAGGAACTTTGGGGCAAGGACCTCTTTACCACCCGCGACTACCAAGAGATTCTCACCCGCAAAGATATTGATGCCGTGATTATTGCTACGCCCGACCTTTGGCACAAGCAGGCGGCGCTGGATGCCATGAATGCGGGTAAGGACGTGTATCTGGAGAAGCCCATGATCCACGTCTATTCCGACGGGCCGGAGATCATCGACACGGCGCGAAAGACACAACGCATCTTGCAGGTGGGGAGCCAGCGGGTTAGCTCACTCATTTACAAGAAGGCGCAACAATTCTACCAGGCCGGGGTCATCGGCGAGCTTAACAGTGTCAACGCCTGGTGGGATCGCAACTACGCGGTGGGCGCCTTCGAAGCTTCAATCCCACCCGACGCTTCGCCGGAGACCATCGACTGGCCGCGATTTCTGGGCACCGCGCCCCAGATTCCGTTCAACGCCGAGCACTTCTTTCAATGGCGGAAATGGCGGGCCTACGGCAGCGGGGTTGCGGGAGACCTGTTCGTGCATCTCTTCAGCGGCACGCATTTTATCACCGGGACTCACGGTCCCACGCGCGCCATGTCTACGGGGGGACTGCGCTTTTGGAAGGACGGCCGCGATTTTCCGGATGTTTTGATGGCGCTGTTTGATTTCCCGCAAGGGTTCAATCTTTACTTGCGAGTCAATTTTGTGAGTGGTGGCCCGCAGACGGATAATGAGGGTTTTATCTTCACGGGAAACGAAGGCACCATGCAGATTGGCGCCAGCGGAGCCGCTCTCCTGAGTGATTATAACCGTGACGCGGTCACCATCAGTGGCATGCGGCATCGGCCCGACCCGGGCTACGAGATCACTTCCTGGGCGAACGCCACACAAAAGATATTCCTGGCGGAATACAGGAAAAAGTACCACCTGCCGCAACCTCCTGGTCCTCCTCCCCGCAAAGAGAGCTTTGTGGCTCCAGAGAAATACAACGATAGTTATGACCACTTGAAGAACTTCTTTGAAGCCGTGCGGACGCGCCAGCCGGTGGTTGAGGACCCGGTCTTCGGGCTCAGGGCAGCCGGCGCAGCTTTGTTGAGCAACCTGAGCTATGAACAGAATGCCCCGGTTCGCTGGGACCCGGAGGAGATGAAACTGCTTTAGCCTTTTACAGGGATTGGGAGGTCGCCTATGGTGAGCTCGAAGCTGGGGGCCGCCGCGCTCCTTCTGCTGGTTTCGTGCTCCGCCTGGAGCCAAGACGCCATTCCTGTCAGGTACCGGAATACCAACCCCAGTGTGGGCTACGTGGGATCGACCTCATGTGCCGGTTCAATCTGTCATGAAGACATTTGCCGTAACTACTCGCAGCAACCTATGGGGCGCTCCATGGCGCCCGCCAACCTGCCTTCGGAACTCGAGAAGGTGCCGAAGCGCATTACCATTTTCAAGCCCAAGCTGAACCGCTATTTTGAGGTCTTTCGTCAGGGCTCCGATATTTACCAGAGTGAGTACCAGCTTGACGAAAACGGTCAAACGGTTTTCAACAGTACCCACCGGCTTGATTACGTCGTGGGAGCGGGGCTGCCAGGCTACACCTACCTCTTCCGCCGGGGTCAGTGGTTTTTCGAGGCGCCACTCTCCTATTATTCCGAAAATAATCAATGGGATATGTCGCCAGGTTATGAGGGAAAAGACATAGGCTTCACACGGCCTGTTAACGTCGCTTGCCTGGCCTGTCATAATGGCCAACCGGAACCGGTGCCGAGACGCGATGGAATGTACCAGGAGCCTCCTTTCAGGTTCGGTGAATACGCGATAGGTTGCGAATGCTGTCACGGCCCCGGCAAACTGCACGTTCGAGAGATGATGGAAAATCCTGGGCGAAATTCCTCCCAGGTGGACACCTCGATCGTAAACCCTGCCAGGCTTGCGCCGCCTTTGGCGGATGACATCTGCATGAATTGCCATCAGGGGGCGGAGGCGCGCATCCTCCAGCCGGGCAAAAGCTATCTGGATTTCCGGCCGGGAACTCACCTGTACGAAACGCTGGCGATGTTCAAGCGTCCGGTAAAGGAAGAGCAGCGCGCGGAAGCGAATCGGCTGGAAACCCTTCCTCCGGTGAGGGGCAGCATGGAAACTCCGTTGTGGTGGAAGAACTCCTCACTGCAATTGAGCAAGTGCTATCAAGCCAGCCAAGGCCGGTTGACCTGCATTACTTGTCATTCGATCCACCACCCGCCCACTCACGAGAACCAGGTGGCGTACTTCCGCGCCAAGTGCCTGGCCTGCCACGCTGATGGGGACTGCAAGCTGCCCGGGGAGGAGCGCCGGCGCCAGAAACCTGAGAATGATTGCGTGGGATGCCACATGGAAAAACGGGCCGTGGCGGGCATCGCGCATTCCAGTGATACCAAACACCGCATTGTGCGAGGCCCCGGACAACCGTTGCCCGAGGTCGCTTTCAGGCAGCCGACGCCGGATATGCCCGGGCTGCTCTGCCTGAACAAGCCCGTCGAAAAAGCGAATGATCCCGTTCCGTCCTTGACGAAGTTAATTGCCTATCTGGAAATCATGAAAAGGGAGCCCAGTCTGCACGATGACTATTTGGATGTGTTGGGACAGTTGAGCGAATCAGCACCGGACGATCCGGTCGTGCTGGTTTGTCTGGGAATGAAAGCTCTGATGGAAGATAAAGACTACCCCCGGGCTGCCCACTATCTCTCCCGAGCACTTGAACGCGGGGCGGAAGAACCAACCACCTTCTTATATCTTGGACAAGCCCTTTCGCGGAATGGCCAGGACATTGAGGCTCTTAGTGCTTTCCAGCGCGGCCTCTCCGCCTATCCTTACGATCTGCCGCTTCGGGCGGGTGTGGCCATGGAATACCTCCGTCTGCACCAGACCCAGCGCGCCTTGGAGGCCATGCGTCGGCAATTGGAGTTGTTCCCGGAAGACGCGCTGATGCGCGACATGATGAAGAAGATTGAGAGACAAGCCCCTTGATGTAGGCTTCGATGGCTGAGCGGGTGGCGCATACATCCCGACAAGAAGAAGCTGTGAAATAATCGATCTTCGTAATATGTCGCTGAAGATTATTCGACAACCTGCCGTGTGCAAAACCGGTCGGCTCGTGGGTTGTTTCAGAGCCTCTCTCGCGCGTGTACGGGCAAAGGTGGATTCCCGCTTGCGTGGGAATGACGAGGTTGGCTTCTCTCTCGCGTGCATGGGGGAGACGGTTTCGTAGGGCCGGGGCTTGCCCCGGCCTGCGCTTCTCTCGCGCCTGCATAGGCGAGACCCATCCCGCCTCGCGGGGCCGAGGGGGGGTGCCCCTGCTACGCGCCGCAAGGCGGTAATTCGAGATGGCAGATTTGAGATTTCAGAGATACATGGCGGTAATTCGAGATGGCAGATTTCAGATTTGAGCGATGCAAGAACAGGCAAGGGCGAGGCGTGAGGTACATGGGCGAGACGCTCGTGCTACTGCGGTAATTCGAGATGGCAGATTTCAGATTGCAGAGATACAACCGCCCTTTCCTGAATCCCGAATCCTGAATCCTAAACCTTGTTCCTTGACATCCTGCGCGCAAATCCTCAACAATGGCGGATTCTGAAAAGCAGTCGTCAGTTATCAGTTTTCAGTAATCAGTTAACTTCTCCCTGGGGGCTTCTTGACTGACAACTGTATACTGAGAACTGATGACTAGGCGTCAGTTATCAGTTTTCAGTGGTCAGTCAACTCCCCGCTGGGGGCTTCTTAACTGACAACTGAATACTGAGAGCTGATGACTAATCACGAAAGGTGAAAGTTATGCGTTGGAGTCAAACATTCATTCCCACTTTGCGCGAGGACCCTGCGGAAGCAGAGGTTCCCAGTCATCGTTTGCTGTTGCGGGCCGGTTACGTTCGCCAGGTGGCGGCGGGAGTCTATGCCTATCTCTTCCTGGCGCAGAAATCCTTTCTCAAGGTGATGCAAATCATCCGCGAGGAGATGAACGCCATTGGGGCGCAGGAGTTCTATTTGCCGGCTCTGAATCCGGCGGAGCTTTGGAAAGAGTCCGGCCGGTACGAGTCTTACGGTGAGACGTTGTTCAAGTTCATGGACCGTAACCAGCATGAAATGTGCCTGGGAGTGACGCATGAAGAGGAGATGACGAACATCGCCCGCAGCGAGCTGCGGTCGTACAAGCAACTGCCTCAGATCTGGTATCAGATCCAGGAGAAATTCCGCGACGAGCCGCGGCCTAAGTCGGGGTTG
>Ga0116115_1000815_pt1 | contig 15234 bp, 8 predicted proteins | sample June2015DPH_10_1_2_FD_89789 | JGI IMG/M metagenome (GOLD analysis project Ga0116115, IMG submission 89789) | Peatland microbial communities from SPRUCE experiment site at the Marcell Experimental Forest, Minnesota, USA - June2015DPH_10_100 | ecosystem: Environmental > Terrestrial > Soil >... | reverse complement strand
CGATCTTATCCGCCGCCTTCGTCTCACTCCGCACAAGACTCTACCCAACTGGAACTACACGCTCACCCCAAATCTGTGAAGTTATTTTTGCGTCAGCCCTAAGATCACTCCCAACATGGGAGACATACCTTCCGGTTACCATGGACTCATGGCCGGGTAGCGGATCTTCGAGGCAAAATGTTGGCGCGCGGCGATCAACTCCTGACCTCCACGCTGACGCTCGGCGAGGTTCTCGTTAAACTTGAACACACCCCTTTTTGAGATTCTGCTTAGCAATCTCCAACAGATCCAGACCCCCGGTGTTCAGAATGCCGGCTCGGTGAGCCGTGCATTCGTCAAGCCGTGAGAATGCAAGAACTCGTACCTCGAGGACCCATTGGGAGTGAAGTTAGAGTCTGTAAGAGAGATTCACAAATCAGCGAGCAGAATCATCAGCGATGGGAATTCATCGACAGCTATTTCCCGCGCGGGGCCGGACTCCGCCAGGAGGCGATGGATGACGCAGGCTGGATTCACGCACGACCAGCCGTGGTGGGAAGAAGATGCGCTTGGGCGGCAGCGGCGTCTTGGATTCCATGCACTCGAGCAACAGTTCTGCTGCCGTTTCGCCGATTTGGAAGCTACTCTGATTGATTGTTGAGAGGGGCACGCGCAGCAGGTCGGAGTAGTGCACGTCACCTGCACCCACAACGGCAATGTCTCGGGGTACGTCCAGTCCAGCCTCCAGAATAGCTCTTATTGCGCCGGCCGCGACCGGATCGTTGTAGCAGAAGACCCCATCGGGGCGAGGCTTTAATTGCAGGAGGCGCTGCATGGCGTCATATCCAGTACTGTCTTCATGTGCCCCGCTGACGACATACTCGGGCGGGACCTTCAGTCCGTGTTTGGCCAAGGCCCGACGGTAGCCGCGCAGCCTTCCCTTTCCAGTCGACACCATGGGTCCGCGAAGGTGGGCGATGCGGGTGCAGCCCTGCTCGATGAGATGCTCGGTTGCCATAGCACCAATCTTGTCGTCCTTCACTCCGACGTAGTTGGCCTTCCAATTCAAGAACACGCGATCGATCAGCACGTAACGCGCTTTTCCCCTCTCCAACAGTTCGACCATCGAACGGGTCGCGTGCGGCGCCGCAGACGCGATAATCAGGCCGTCGACCATGCGCGCCAGCAGGAGCTTGATCTGGCGCAATTCTGTTTCTGCATTCTCGCCGGAGCTGCTGATAATAATCTGATAGCCTAAGGGCCCGAGTTTGCGGTCGACGCCCTTTGCGACCTCTGCAAAAAAGGAGTGCATCAAATCGGGTACAATCAGCCCGATTAAGAAGCTGGGGTGGCCGGCGAGACTGCGCGCGGTGAGATTGGGTTCGTACCCAAGCTCACGAGCGCGCTGGCTAACTCGGCGTCGGGTCTCTTGGGCAACATCACCGTGGTTTCGCAATGCCTTGGAAACAGTCATCAACGACACGCCCAAGTCCTGAGCGATATCTCTCATCCGCACTGCCATATCGACCCTCCTGGCTAAACCCTCTGGCAAACTGCCGCAAAGCAGAACTCGCAGCGAACCAATCGGCAGGCACCGCGCTAGCCGGGACGCTTACGCGCAGCCGTGGTTCCGCCAGATCACTAATGTACCACTCCTTTGTCATTTTGCACGATACTATTTCTTTCCACCTTTACCGCTAAAGGTCATATTTGTATCGCTAAAAAAAGTCCTTGACAAGTGAAAATTTCCCTGCTAGTTTTCTGCACCATACCCTATGCGTACGGGGACATGGGCATGGGATTGCGCCTCTGGATGCAACCTCTATGTCATGTGCGGAAGATAATTCGCAGACTGGCTGTACTTGCTCAAGCGTCTGGTCCGGTCAATACAAGGAGGAACGCATGAAAACCAAGCAATATGCTCTGATCTTCGTTGTCCTCGCCGCAGCATTGCTCTTCTGCCCCGCGGTTCGGGGACAAACCTATTTCGGTTCAATTCTGGGGACCATCACGGATAGCAGCGGAGGCGTAGTCCCAGGAGCCACAATCACTCTCACCAATCTCGGCACCAACGAAAAGCACTCTAAGCCGACCGACCCCGCGGGCTTTTACGAGTTCCTGAACCTCGTGCCAGGTTCCTACCGCATAGAAGCGGATCAAAAAGGCTTCAAGCACCTTATTCGGGGACCAGTGGTGCTCGAGGTGAATGGTGCGGTAAGGATCGATGTCACGATGGAGGTCGGCGCGCTCGGCCAGACCATTGAGGTGACAGCAGCGACACCCCTCCTGGAGCCAGTGACCTCCTCCATCGGAGAGGTCGTCGCTGAACGCAAAGTCGAGGAACTGCCCCTGAATGGTCGCAACCCTTTGTCCTTAGTGGCACTCGTTCCCGGGGTTGTGCCCCAAGGCTTCTCGCAAAGCAATCCCGCGGTGGTGAACTTTAGTGCTTGGGGGAATTTCCAGATCGGTGGAGCGATGGCCAATGAAAGCGAAGCCATATGGGATGGCATAACGCTCGGCACCGTTTCAGCGAACGGTATCTCATTTGTTCCGTCGGAGGACGCGCTGCAGGAGTTCAAGGTGCAGACCAACAACCTCTCTGCTGAATTCGGGCGCACTGCCGGTGGGATCATCAATCTGACTACCAAATCAGGCGCGAACGAGTACCATGGTAGCGCCTACGAATTCCTGCGCAACAAAGTGTTGGATGCTAACAACTTTTTTAATAATGCCGGGGGGATTGCCGTCGGGCCATTTACTCAGAACCAATTCGGAGCCACGTTCGGCGGCCCCTTCGTAATACCGCATGTTTACGACGGACATGACAAGACCTTCTTCTTCGTCAACTATGAAGGCTTTCGTCAGCGGGTGGGCCAAACCTTTTTGTACACGGTCCCGACTATGGCCCAACGCATCGGCGACTTTTCCCAGAGCTATGACGCCCACGGCAACCTGGTCCCTATCTACGATCCGCTGACGACGGTGCCTGACCCTGCTAACCCCGGCCATTTCCTCCGCAACCAATTTGAATGCAATAGCGTTTTGAACGTGATCTGCCCAGGTCGAATTGATCCGGTTGCCAAGATCATGGGGGGAAACACCTGGCCGGCGCCCAATTCACCGGGTGCGCCTTTCACCTCCATCGATAATTTCCTGGTCGACGCAAGCAATCCCACCGACGAGGACCAGTTCACATCGCGCGTCGATAAAGTGGTCAGTGACAAGCAGAGAATCACCGCCCGCTACGCTTTCTACTACATCGATGCGCCGGGTGTCGACCCCTTCCACAACAAGACTACGACCACTGATAACGGGGCACCGACTACGAACAAAGCAAGCAATGTAGCCTTCGATTACATCTCCTCTTTTAGTCCGACGTCAGTTTTTGACCTGCGCATCGGCTACGCACGTCTTAGTTTCGTGCGCACTCCGGCAAGTATCGGACAGGATTTAACCCAATTGGGCTTCCCCAGCAGTTTCAACGACGAGGTGCAGGTCCGCATGATCCCCATAATCTCACCGGAGGGAGTAACTCCCACGGACAATGATGTTGTCATCATTCGACACGAGGACACCGCCCAAATCCAGGCAAATCTGACCAAGATCTTGAATCGGCATACCTTGAAGTGGGGATTCGATGGGCGGATGTATCGGGATAGCGACATGCAGTCTAACAGCCCGAGCGGGGGCTTCAGCTTTACTAATCAATTTACGGCCGCCGATCCCTTCACCCTCGTGGGCGGCCTTGGAATGGCCTCCTTTATGCTGGGTTATCCCAGCAGCGCAAGTGTCACCGATTGCAACTTCGTCGCACTGCAAAGCTTGTATCGCGCGTTCTATTTTCAGGATGACTTCAGGGCGACGAGCCGCCTCACCTTCAACCTTGGCCTGCGTTGGGATTGGCCAGGGGACTTTACGGAACGGCACAACAATCTCAGTTTCTTCCTCCCTGACGCTGTGAGTCCTCTGGCACAACCGACGGGGTTGCCGTTGGTTGGCCGATTGGGCGTGGTCGCTTCGCCTGACCGTAGCAGCCGAGCAGCGGTCAATACTTATTTGCGGGGGTGGGGGCCGCGGTTTGGATTCGCGTACCGATTGGGCAGCAACACAGTCATTCGGGGCGGGTACGCTTTATTCCAACTGCCGAACAATTTGGACGTTCCAGGGATCGACGACTCCGTTAACCTCTCCTCAACGACTTTCATCAGTTCCCTCAACGGAGGCGAGACACCCTTCAACGTCCTTAGCAACCCCTTCCCAACCGGGTTAATTTCGCCGCCCGGGCACGATGGACCTTTCCAACAGACTTTTGAAGGGCAGAGCCCCGCTCTTTACACTAATACTAATTACCCCGGATACGCGCAGCAGTGGAACCTCAACGTGCAGCGCCAACTACCTTCTGACATGCTGTTGGATGTGGCCTATGCAGGCAGCAAGGGAGTCAAGATCCCCCTAGAGTTACTCGATACGAACCAAGTGCCAGACCAGTACCTGTCCATGGGCTCGGCTCTCTACAACTTAGTGCAGAATCCATTCTACGGGCTGATACCATCCGGCGGCTTCTTGGCGCAGCCAACCGTTGCACAGGAACAATTGCTGCGCCCCTACCCCCAATACGCAGCGCCGCTATTTGAGTATTGGCCTAACGCGGGCAAATCAATCTACCACTCCCTGCAGATAAAGGTAGAGAAGAAGTTCAGCAAAGGATCAACTTTCCTGGCTTCCTACACTGTTGCAAAACTGATTAGCGACACAGACAGTGTTACTGAATGGCTTGAGAGCAGTGGGGTGGGCTGGGACGCACAGGACACTTACAACCGGCGGGCAGAGCGTTCCCTCTCAACGTACGACGTCCCGCAACGATTCGTTTTGAGCTACGTCCTGGATCTGCCCGTGGGCCGCGGAAAGAAATTCCTCGCCAATGTCACTGGGGTGCCTGGCAAGCTTGTGTCGGGGTGGTCCGTTAATGGTATCACGACATTGCAGAGCGGCTTTCCCCTCCAATTGTACGCATTGACTGCTACGCGGCCGAACAACATTTGCAAGGGTAGCGCTAGTCGCTCGGGGCCAGCCACCAGCCGACTGAACGAATGGTTCAATACCTCATGCTACGTGCAGCCCGCGCCCTTCACATACGGCAACGCGGGCCGTACCTCACCTAACGTGCGCACTCCGGGAATCAACAACTTTGACTTCTCCTTGTTCAAGAACACTTATTTCGGCCCGGAGGACAAACTGGCTATCCAATTCAGAGCAGAGTTCTTTAACATCTTCAATCGGGTCCAGTTCGGCTATCCAGGTCAGACCCTCGGAACGCCGTCGTTTGGAGTCATCAGTTCACAAACAAACGACCCCCGGCTGATCCAATTTGCCTTGAAGTTGATTTTCTGAGGCCCCAGGTGGGGCCCTTCGGTTCTCGGCGGCGGGGGCGTCCCCTCTCGGGACGTCGCCGCCGCTCGTCTTCATGCTGGCTACGGCCCGACCGATAGCACATAACCCAAAACCCAAGAACTGAGCCAGGTAAAACTAGAGTAATCTTGGGCTGAAGGTCTTCGCAGTCGGGAATGGGAAAGGACGAACACTGCACGAGAAGGACACACTGGAGGGCAGATCGTGGCCGCTTAGCAGTGGGCCGAAAGTGATGAGAAGGTGACCGATGTGGGCCGGAAAGCGGGGATCAATGGGGAGACGTTTTATGCCTGGAAGGAGCAGTGTGCTGGCAGGCGGTTAGCGATCTGCACGAGTGCCGAGTCCATCGCGGCATATTTTCCCGAAACATTCCGGTGTTAAGATAGTTGGGTACATCTTCGGCTTGACATACGTACACCCGTAGTGTACAGGAGGCAAATCGTCATGCGTTTCTACAATCTGCCGTGGAAGAAACGAAACCGGCCAGTGGTAATGATCGGGGTGCTGTTTCTGCTGTCTCTGTCAGGCGCAGGCTTCGGACAAGAGAGGCAGCAGTCTTCATATAATGATAACAGCCTTGCCCGACTGAAGCCTTCCGTTCGGAACAGACTCTCTAATGGCCTCTGGAAGTATGACGCGTACCCGAACCTCGAGTCTCTGGACGCCCACAAGACGGTCACGATTGCGAATATCAAAGGCCCAGCACAAATCAACACGATTCACGTGGCGGGCCAAATGGGTACTGCTAACGTAGCTATGGTCCGTTCGGTCATTTTGGAGATCTTCTTCGATGATACCCGACCGCCGGCTGTTTCGGTGCCCTTGGGCGACTTCTTCGCAGATGGTACGGGGCGGGCCGGTTACTTTTCGACGTCCTTTGTGGAGAAGACGCCTGACGCCTACGACTGTTACATTCCGATGCCCTTTAAGAACTCCGCTCGCGTCACCCTGCGGAACGATAGCGACCAGGACATCGTGAGTTACAGCTACGTCGAGTGGCAGACCCTGCCCGATTGGGATGCGAGTCTCGGTTATCTCCACGCCTCCTGGCAGCGACTGTCGTTTCAACTGACGCCGGACACAACGCAGAAGCTGTTTTCGCTGACGGGGCCCGGCCATCTCATTGGTGAGTACTGGAACATCAATACTGATGAGCCGGAATTCGCCGGGATGAACTTCGTCATGGAAGGCAACAACGAGTTCAGAGTGGACGGAGACACTGAGCCTTCCATCAATTATCTTGGCAGCGAGGACTCATTCAACTTTTCGTGGGGTTGGCACCATCCCTTCAACGGTTATAAAGTCGGTATCAACTACCTTAACTTTAGGTTTGACCAAGCTAAAGTAGTCTTTGAAGACGAGGACAAAGACGGCAAACTAAGCAGGCTATCGACTTACCGGTTCCGCGATCGAGATGCAATCCGCTTCGACCAGACGCTGGAACTAACGGTCAACTGGACAAAGGAGGCCAGGTTTTCGCCTGCCGGTCTGGCGATCCTCGATAAGATCCGCGAACGCACCCAACAGGGAGCAGGCTGGGTGGATTACGCCGTTACGCCTTATTGGTATTCCAGTGACCCGAAGGGGCGAGGGTTGGCCATGCCTCCCATCGGTGAACGACTGAAACCCGTGCTTCACCAGAACTCGCCGTTGTAGCCCAGCGAGAAAGAGATAGAACGCCTGTGCCTTCAGATCCGAAGGTGGTTAAACGGGCCGCAGTATTATTCTGCCTTGCTCTGGCTTGGCCGTGCAATCCTCTATCGGGTTGGGCGACCGGTCCCTCGCCATTGAGCCAGGAGGCGGTGGAGGCCGACTCGGTAACGCACTTTCGTGCTGGCCAGGAAGCCATGCGAAACGGCCGGATACAAGATGCGGTCGACGAGTTTCAGAAAGTGCTGCGCTTGGACCCTGGCCTTGTCGAAGCGCGCGTCAATCTCGGTATTGCTTACCATTTGCTTGGTCAGTACGATTTGGCCGCCATTGCGTTATCCGAGGCCCTTCGCCAGAAGCCGAGTCTCCTAGGGCCCAGCATCTTCTTGGGAATCGACTACTTAAAGCTTGGCTTACCAGCAAAGGCGATTGGCCCGTTACAGGAGGCACTGCGCGTCGACCCCTCCAATCGCGAAGCTCGGCGCGCCCTCGCGGCGTGCTACTTGGCTCAAGACAAATACAAGCAGGCCTCGAAAGAGTTCCTCAGTCTCTCTTCCCTCGAGCCAGACAAGGAAAGGGCATGGTTTGACTTAGGGCGTGATTATTTGGACATGGCGAGACGGCTGGCACGCCGCATGCCAAATAAGTACCAGGCCTCGTCTTGGGCGCATCGCCTTGCAGGAGATTTCTACTCGAAGCAGCACCGCTGGAATGATGCAGCTCGCGAATACCTGCAAGCCCTGGACATCGACCCGAAGCAGCGCGGACTGCATGCTGAGCTAGGCATGGCGTATTTGCACCAGGCGAATTTGGACAAGGCTCGGGCTCAGTTTTCCCTGGAGCTTGACATCGACCCGAGGGATGAGCGCGCCCTACTCGGGTTGACCGAAGTGTATTTGGCGAAAGGCATGGCCGAATCAGCGCTAGAAAGCATCTCAAAGATTTGGGACGCATTTCCCCCGTCCCTTGCGCACGAATCAGACTTTCCATTGGTCACATTCGCGCCTGAACTGGGGAGCCAGTTGGCGATTAAATTCGAAGGATATCCTGAAAGTGGCGCACGGTCCTTCCTGCTTTCGGCGTTATACAGAGTCGCGGGCAAAAGCGATAAAGCTCACGCACAGCAGGTCGTCTTTCAGTCTCAACTCGAGACATGGGAGAACGGCCAAAACATAGCCGAGCCTGGAGAGATGCAGAGCGGGGCTACGACGCGCGAAGCCTGCACCCGACACCAATTAAACAAGTGTGTCAACTTCCTCCGTTCCCAAAAGGGCTTTAGCCTCCCTGACTGCCTACTTCTTGGGGCATCGTTGATGGCGCTCGGGAAAGTACGGGATGCCTCCGATGTCTTCGCAGCTTCCTTCGAACAAGAAAACGGAACCGCTGAAACCACTTATTGGTTGATTCAGGCTTATATGAAATTGGCCGACGACTGCTTCGGGCGACTAGTTGACATTGCCCCGGAGTGCTGGCGAGCGCACCAGTTACAGGCGGAAACTTATCAATTCCGCGAAGATTACAGTGGTGCAATTAGAGAGTATCAAGCCGCGGTCCGGTTGGACCCCGAGAATGCTGAACTGCATGAATTGTTGGGCGAAGCATACCTATTGGACAAAGCACTCGCCGAGGCGCGGCCTGAGTTGGAAGAGTCTGTTCGACTCAATCCGACCGGGGCACGCAGTCTCTACTTGCTGGGGCGATGGTATGTAACGGCTCGCGAATTCGGCAACGCCATTCCCTACTTACAGGATGCGTTGCGACGGGAGCCGGATTTGCTAGAGGCGCGTTATTTCTTGGGCAAGGCGTACTTGCGAACCGGTCAAGCCCTGTTGGCGGTGAGGGAGTTAGAGAAGGCATCAATTCTCGATCGTTACGGCGACTTGCACTACTTGCTCTACGAGGGCTATCGGAAACTTGGGAGGGAAGATCTCGCGCAGAAGGCTCTACGACGCTCTCAGGAGCTTAGAAAAAAAGCCGCCGACAGTGCGCAAGCCAGGCTGTCCCAGTCGATCCCAGACAGATGACCTGATGTGGCAGTTGAAGCCTCACAATCTGACCAAGGCAAGAAACGATCTGAGTCAGGTCACGGAGACGGGAACCGAGTCCTACCGGTTTCGGCGGACGCTGGACAGGAAGAAAGGAAAGGGGGAGAAGGCACGAGGCACAGGCAATGCTTTCAAACTCGGATTCGAGGGGCGCTGAGGGAAGGCGGCCGCGGGATTTACCCGTGGCGGGAGTGCGAGTACATTTTCTTGAATTAGTTATTTTGGCCACGGACGGGAGCGGCCCCGGGGAGAGGTGAATCATGAAAAAAGTCGACAGAAGGGGGTTCATGAAGACGGTCGGAGGAACGGTCATTGCACCGTCGCCATTCAATGCGTCTTCATCCCCTGTCGTGGTGGATTCCGACAGTCGAAGCGCATTAGGTACGGGTGCGCCGGGAAATGATCAGCCTGCATTGCGAGTTGCTTTAAGGGTACGCGTCGACATTCGAGAGAACCTCTACGACCGATGGGCCGTCATATCTAACTCGTATGGCCTCCGCGGCGAAGACGATTTTGCCCTGGGATTCCGTCCGGCCTGTCCCTCCAATCAGACCACCTACTATGGGCAGGCGTTCGGAAGCCAGCCGGCGGCCGGTAATTTTCCAGGGCAGGCTCGAGTCACCGGTTTTCAGGGGCAGAGGCTTGTTAACACGAAAAACCGCAATCTTGGAACTATGATCGGCGAATTGCAGTCCGACCCATTCCAGATTAAGGGCGACGAGATCGACTTCTTAATCGGCGGAGGCGATTTCAAAGAACAAACCTGCATCAACTTATTCGTTGAAACAAAAAGCTATGCATTCGAAAAGGTAAGAACTGCGACTGGAGACCGGAACCTCAGGCTTGTTCGTAAGCAGTGGGACGTGTCGGCGTGGAAGGGGAAATGGGCCTACTTGCAAATTGTGGATTACGCCCCTGTGGAGAAGTGGGGAGATTACGCCGCAGTTTCCTTTCCGGAAGACGATTATGGGTTTATTCTGCTTGATGACATCCGGCAAACTGATGGTGAAGGTAAGAGGGTCTCAGAGGCGTATGATCGAGAAAACAATTTCGATTTCGAGAGTGTTCGCACGCCGCAACACAGAACAGAACCCGGCGATGCAGTGGTACTCATTGCGCACGGTCAAAGGATGCTGCAACAATTTGCCGTCACTGAACGCGGCAGTCATAAGGGAACTTTCTCGCTGAACCTGAGCATCTCCGAAATCGCCGAGCACGTTTATCGATGTGATCAACATTGGACTTATACGGGCAAAACGCTCAGCGGGGTCAAGCTAGAGACGCTTATCAGAACACCTATTACCTTGAACCAGTGCCAGTTTTTCCTTCACCCCGGCATTCTATATAACGGCAATGTGACCGCTGAAAAATGCCATTATCTGGGGGAAGACTTCCCCGAAGACACCTCGACCCTGCCCGGGGGATTTTCGGTCGAAGACGAGCATTGGGTGGTGGGTGGATGGATTGAACCCCAAACAACAGGAAGTGAGCCGAAGTCGAGTGTGAGGCTTCAAAAGAACTACGATGCCGATTGCTTCGAGGCTGTGTATCTAGTACCGGATTCAGCGCAATTCGGAAGGAGAATGTTCTTGGATGCGGACACTCGATTGACTGTGGACGACGGATTTGCGCTCCGTAAGTCGTTATATCTCTATTTGGGTCCAAAGAAGACGTTCAATTACGTTCCGAACAAAGGGCAGGGATACGGCCAAGTGATCAAGGCAGGCTGGGCCACGCTCTACCCGCAGTCGGCCACGAATCCTCCCCACTCTCTCGGAGACGACTACCAGTTAAGATTAAGAACTCTGCTGGACAGTCGCGCTTTGATGCAGGAAATCACACTCGGCAGCCGAAATTACCGGGTCTTCTTTGTGGGCAGGTGGATTGTGGGCGACCATTTTAACTTCACAGAAGACTACACTCCCAAACGTTACTTTCACAACTATGTGGGCTTTTCCTGGTCAGGGATGGCGGGTTTGGCCTGCTACGCTGCATTCCAAGAATATGTTCGTACCGCCAGCGATGCAGCACGGCGCGTTGCTGAGGACACGATGGATTTGTTTGTGGATCATGGGATATCTCCCTTGGGAATTCTCTACCCCGTGTATTTCGAGAAAGATGGATTGTACGGGGGAGCCGATCCCGGAAGCCTCGGCGGCGGATTTGGTACGTACGGCCAGCTTGGAAACATTGACCTCTGTCCGTTGGGGGAAGGATTGTACTGGTACGTAAAGTGTTACCGATTGCTCAAGGAAAAAGGAATAGCGGACAAGGGGAGCTGGATCGAAGCTGTACGAACGTCGCTCGACAAGATCATGCAATTGTACCCAGATGGCGATATTCCTGGACGCATAAACGGCACCACGGGCAACCCCGGGATTAAGAACATAGACCTTCTTTACTGGGCTGCGTCTAAATACACTCACCCATGGTCTCGACCCGCCCGCGTCGTCTACCCGAAGCCCTCAGAAGGGGGCCCTACTACCTTTGCCTACCTGGTGTGGGCTCTGGTCGCGTTTTATCAGTTATCTGGGCAGGCCAAATACCTCGAGTATGCGAAAACGGTCGGTGACAAGATACTCCTCATACTCGAACGCTACGGAACTTTCTCGGGGTCTGAGATGGACTTTTTCAATATTGACAAGCGAGGGTCTCACGCGGCATTCGCGGCCGTGAACTATCTCTATGAGGCGAGCGGTGAGCCGAAGTGGCTCGATGGAGCTCGGCTATGTGCCAATTCGTTCTCCACCTGGCAGTATTCATACAATGTCAATTTCGACTGTTATAGAGATCTCCCACTCGGGCGCTTTGATTATCGCACTATTGGGGGTACACCGGTCGACATCAAATTTAGCACCAATAATTTGGTGTTTGATCAAGGTGCGGAAGAGTTTCTCAAGCTTTGGAACGCCACCGGCGAAGAGCAATGGTTTGAGAGGGCCAGGGCGCTGCTTCACCAAGGGACTGAAAGCACTTTGACTGAGCCCAAGCGCCAGTGGCTGAATGACAATTACCAAGGCCCGGCAGAAGGATTCATCCGTTCCCTTAATCCAAGTACAGGGTTCGACTCACATTGTTTGGGTGGAGGGACAGAAGACGTTCTCCCGGCGTGGCCCTTCAAGGGAAATTGGACCACAAAAAGTGAGGGCATCCTTAGTATGTATATGCTCGCTGAGGCAATGCCTGTCGAAGAGATTCTTCGCAAGTACGGAAGCATCTGTTACAGCTTCAAGTGGAGATACGGTGGCGCACTGGACACGTTAGACAACGTCAAGGTTCTACAAGAATCAGACGGTGTTCAAATAGAGGCGCGCAATATGATCGCTGGCAATCAAACCTATCGGCTTAAGCTGCTCGATTACCCGGGCCAGAGTGTGATCCTAAATGACGAAGTTTACGATCATAGTCAGATCGCTGTCGGAATCCCTGTTCGATTCTCATCGCGGCAGACGAAGCGTATTCGGATCAGGAAGGCGTAAGCATCGTTCAAAAACCGTCATTCCTGCTGACGCCTACTCTTGGGCTGCCCAGAGGTATGGAGTTCGGCTTGCAACGTCGGGGAGTTACTGAAGGCAATTCAATCTCTCGGTATAGGAGGCGATGTGGGTAAGATTTCACGAGGTGGATTTTTGAAAACTCTTTTTGCGGCGTCAAGCTTACCTCTAGCGGGGTCCGCAGCCGCGTATCCGGATCCCGTGCAAGCCCACTGGCACAGTCCAGGCTTGGGAATGCTGCCTGTATTAGTCCGAGCTGAGAGCCGGCAGGTATCCCCAGAGAATCCGACCGGTGCGAAAGGTATGGGGGCAACAGCAATACCAAATCCCAACGATCCGAAGCTTCCTTTCTCCGCGGCGGCTGAGAAGCTCGGCCAGGGCTGGAAGGTGAGCCCATTCTATAAGCCGAAGGCCAGTGAAACTCTCACCATCGCGGATATTGATGGGCCCGGTGTTATTCGGCACATTTGGATTGCGACTGAGTCAAGTTGGGTGGGCAATGGACGAGCCTGCGTACTGCGATTCTACTGGGACCATGAGGATACACCCTCCGTTGAGGTTCCCTTAACAGACTTTTTCGCCGTGGGTAATGACCGATTTGCGCCCGTGAGTTCCCTTGCTGTGATCGTGAACCCTATGGCGGCATTAAATTGCTACTGGCCGATGCCGTTCCGGCGGCACGCAAAAGTAACGTTTACCAACGACTTATCTAGGGACTTAGGCCTATTAACCTATCAAATCGACTACGAATTAACTGAGATCCCTGGCGACATAGGTTACTTTCACGCCCAATGGCGGAGAGCCACAACGGAGCGGTCCTTTCCGCAGCACACTATCCTCGACGGAGTAAAAGGGCAAGGCCGCTATGTTGGGACCTTCATTGCTTGGGCTCAGCTCGCGGATGGCTGGTTCGGTGAGGGCGAAGTCAAGTTTTTTATCGACGGCGATAAGCAGTTTCCGACTATTTGCGGAACCGGAACTGAAGATTATTTCGGCGGCAGCTACGGTTTTCCTGAAATCTTCTCGACGGCATATACCGGCAACACACTGAAGCGAGAAGACAACACTTTGGCCAACCAGTTCGCAGGCCCCCGGAAATGGAGCCTCTACCGCTGGCACATCATGGACCCGATTAACTTTGGCCATGGCCTGCGTGTTGAGATACAGGCTTTGGGATGGTGGCCGAACGGCCACTACCAACCTCTTGCGGATGACATCGCATCAGTTGCCTATTGGTACCAACAGGAACCGCATGCTCCGTTTCCAGAGTTTCCTCCCCTCGAAGCACGCTGGCCAAGGTAGCAACTCAGCCTTCGGGAATGGGGACGCCGGAGAATTTCCGCTGGCACGCGTGGACTTTGCAGATCCTGGGGGTACTTGCCCCGGGCCCGGAAGACTTGTAGCTTGTAGTTCCCGCCGCATCACTGGATGAGTCGATTTCGCACGATACTCACGCATACATGGTTGACAGGAGGGGATACAAATGCCTGGCAAAACGAAGAACGCAAAGCTCGCAAGGAGGGAATTCCTGAAGAAGGTCGGTGTGGGCGGAGCGTTGGCCGGCAGCGTTCGAGGGTTGGCAGGGGAAGAGCCACATCCTTCCCCGCGCCGGGCAGCGGGCGCTGAGAAGCCAGCTTCGGGGCCGGCCAGTGCGGGCAGTCGCATCACCTTTCCACGCAGCTTCAGCGGCCGTAATCTGAAAATGATTGCCTTCCCACTGGGTGGAATCGGCACGGGTACGATCTCGCTGGGTGGCCGAGGGCAGTTGCGGGATTGGGAGATCTTCAACCGGCCGGACAAGGGAAATACGCCTGACTACTGTTTCCCTGCCATCTGGGCACAGGCGGAAGGAAAGAAGCCGGTGGCTCGGGTCCTGGAAGCGCGGATTGAGCCGCCCTACGAAGGGCCGAGTGGGCTGGGGTCGGACAACGTGCCCGGCCTGCCGCGCCTTGCTTCCGCGAAGTTCACCGGCGCCTACCCATTTGCGCGCCTCGAATTCCAGGACAAGAAGCTGCCAATCCTCGTCAGCCTGGAAGCGTTCAATCCGCTTGTGCCTCTGGATGTAGAGGCGTCCGGTCTGCCCATCGCCGTGCTTCGCTACCACCTCAAGAATCCCGCCGCTGCGCCGGTGAAAGTGGGTGTGGCGTTCAGCCTTCAAAACCCTGTGGGAAAAGAAGGGAGACAGGCCAACTTTCGTCAGGCCGAAGGCGTGGCGGGCTTATTCATGGATAATCCCTTCTTGCCCTCGACTGATCCGCTGAGAGGCTCGATGTTCCTGGGCGTGCTCGGCGCGCCGGAAGCAAGCGTTTCGTACCTGCGCGGGTGGAAAAGGGCGCAGTGGTGGGATGGGCCGTTGACCTTCTGGGACGACTTCACCGATGACGGAGCCCTGACCAGCGACTCGCCCGCTGTGAGCCCGGTGGGTTCGCTTGCCGTCACGCAATCGGTGCCTGCGGGCGGCGAAACCTCCGTGACCTTTCTCCTCGCCTGGCATTTCCCCAATCGCACGCCTGATCGTTGCGGATGGGAGGCTGCGGCGGCAGAGGACAAGACCACGGTGGTAGGCAACTATTATTGCCAGCGATTCACGGACGCCTGGGAAGTGGCTCGGCACGTGGCGCGCGAGCTCCCTTCGCTCGAGGAGCGCAGCCGCCGCT
>Ga0116115_1000805_pt1 | contig 15326 bp, 8 predicted proteins | sample June2015DPH_10_1_2_FD_89789 | JGI IMG/M metagenome (GOLD analysis project Ga0116115, IMG submission 89789) | Peatland microbial communities from SPRUCE experiment site at the Marcell Experimental Forest, Minnesota, USA - June2015DPH_10_100 | ecosystem: Environmental > Terrestrial > Soil >... | reverse complement strand
GTGGCGGTCGTCGAAGGACAAGCAGGAGTGGCGAAGGCTTTTCGTATTGGGGCAAACCTGGTTCTCACCAAGCCGATTAATGTTGAGCAGGCGAAGGGCACGTTACGCGTTGCGCGAGGACTGTTGCGCAAGAACGAAAGTGTAAAACCCGCAACGACTGCAACCGCAAAGCCTGCGACTTCCGCACCACCACCACCTGCCCGGCCAGCTCATGTAATGCCCACTTCGCGGCCGCCGGCACCGATCGCACCTCTGGCAACGACGAGTGTTCCAGCGCCGAAGAGGACCCCGCATACGAACTTTGTCGCTTCCGCTTCTAGCGGGATCACCGAGACTTCTGAATCTACAGATTCAGCGAATGCAGTTCCAAAGCAGATTGATTCGCCATTGATCACGACGTCAAAGACACAAACGGTCTCCGCAAAGATCGCGCCGCATGCGGCCGCTGAGGCTGCGCCAGAGATAACATTCAGCAAGACTGAAGCCACAGCGCCGTCGAGTTCAGGGTTTTCAGTAGCAACATCTGCGGGTTCCGCTAGCGCGGCGGCTCCGGCGCGAAAGGCAAAGCCAAGCATCTCTACCACGGACAAACCTTCGACGGCAATTTCGGAGGCCGAGAATCGAGTTGAGAAAGGTGCGGCCAGCGCGAGCGGTTCTCCAGTCGAGGAGACTGCTTCCCCTGCGCCTTCGTTTACCTTCGGCGATGGGGTCGAGAGCGGCACAAAATCCGCGGGCGGTAGAAGCAAGAAGGCTTTGGTGGCAGTGGCTGCGGTTGTGCTGATTGCGGTAGGCGGTTATGCCGCATGGATACAGTTTGGACCTTCGAACCGGGCGGTGAGCGCGCCCGCGGCAGTTGCAGCGCGGCCCGTGACAAATTCTGCCGCGGTTCCGCAAGCGACGCTGGGCACGACGGTCTCGCCCTCTTCCGATGTGACGTCTCCTGCGTCGGTTCCGTCTTCTGACACATCGATTCCGAGTTCTACAGCCGCTCAACTAGCGGGGAAGACGAAGGCTTCGGCCACTACCCAAACAATTGCCGGCGCAAACAACGTGCAAGCACACCAGAGCAAAGCTAACTCTGGAGTGGACTCGTCCACACCTGAGGAGGCCGCTGTGGCAGAGAAGGCTCCGTCAGCGGGGACACAGCCCATTGTGATCAAGAAGGGCCTTGTGCAACGTGGGACGGGAAGCTCTGCGGCATCGAACGATGCGCCAGCGCCGAGCATTGCCAGTATTGCTCCAGCGGGAAACGGCGGGCTTCCGAATTTGATGAACGGCGCGAGCGGCGCGCCGACTCCGGTGCTGCAGACGATGAGCGTTTCGCAGGGAGTTTCGCAGGGACTGGTGATCAAGAAGACCTCACCTTCGTATCCAGCGAACGCCTTGCGCATGCGGATTGAAGGGTCCGTGCAACTGCTGGCGACGATCTCCAAGACGGGCGACATTTCCGCGGTGAAAGTTCTCAGTGGAGATCAGACTCTGGCGCGGGCCGCAGTTGATGCGGTGAAGCAGTGGAAGTACAAACCTTATCTGCTCGACGGTTCTCCGGTCGAGATCCAGACGCAGGTCACGGTCAACTTCAAGCTGCCGCGATAGGCTTAGAGCAATTCCCAGCGTCGACGTGCGGAGATTGCTGATTGAAAAACCTCTCGCTCTCGGTCCTGCCTGCTGAGGCTACCTATAAATCTAAGCCTGTGGATTTCTGCTTGTAATACTTGCGTCTCGTCGCTTCAAGCGCAGGGGCGAGGCGCGCGATTTTCATTAATTTTCGGGGGTACCCCCCCTCCTCCCTCCCCTGGAAAGTCTTGCCGGGCGCGGGGTTCACAAGAAGTGCTTGCAAAATCTAGATGGCAAAGAGCTTAGAGGTCAAAATCTAGAGAATAAGGGACTTATGTCGACTTGACCCGCGAGGCTACACTGGCATCGCTTAGCGATGATGGACTGATTTTTATTGCATCACAAGGTTAGATGTCACACGTGGTTGTGGATCCTGTGAGGAGGGGACCCCCTTGCACGAACACAAACCAGTGGCGCCTCCGAACCTGCGCCAGCACCTGTAGAAAAACATCGCGATTCTGCGGCCGTCCGAGTAGAGCGCGACGCTGGTAACAGCTTGTGGTGATGAAGTGAAGATATCCGGCGCCGTAGTAGCGGTTGCAGCCGTGTGGGCACAGGGGCATGTAACATTCATGTCCGCTGCTTCGCTCTGACGAGTGAACATGGACTCGAACTACGCGGTGCCCACCCGTCGAAGACCGCGACAGGTGGGGCAGCCTCAGTCGTGACAATCCATGGAACCAACGGGAAGCAAGGGTGGGCCACCCCCCCGTTTTGTCGGCCCCGGGAAAGAAATAAGCCTGCTTGTTCTGCCCCGCAGTTCCTAGCAACGAAATAGACCGCCCGCCATGAAACGTTTTTGTTCTCACATCACCATTACTCGTCAGGCTTCACACACTATCGAGGAGTGTTAACATGAAGTGTAGAACGATTGCAGTAGCGTTTGTCGCAGTAGCAGTTCTTTCGATGTGCAGTTTCCCGGGTGTTGCCGCGGCCCAGAGCAACTCCGACCCGGTCCGCGCAATGTACCAAAAATCCGCTACCGTCCCAACCAACATACCGGGAATATTCAGGTTCCCGGATGCGCCAGCCGGTTTCGATCCCGTAGCCGCGTCGGACCTAGAGCTAGCCGCTTATGGGTTCCCGCCCCATCCGGATGCGGAGGCCGATCCGAGCGGTTATGCAAGATGGGCTCACGCCATGAAAATGGCCAGGAATCGCTGGCATGGTGATCTGAAACCAACGGGCATTTACCACGGCTCGGGGAGAGATGCCAAGGTGCTGGCATCCCAAACCACGAATAAACCGGGGTCCGCCAGTTACTCCAACTGGAGCGGCGTCATACTCACCAACACGCTAACCAAATACAGCACGAAAACCTCTTTTTACTATGTGATGTCGTACTGGAATGTGCCGTTCGCTCAGCAGGCATTCGACGGTGATGGAGGCAACGTCTGCGACGGTTTGACCGACTACGTCTCGGTGTGGAACGGTATCGATGGTTCGGGGATTGCAAAGGCCGGCAACGGCGACGTGCTGCAAGCTGGTACCGACTCAGCCGTGCGATGTGTCGACGGTACCACTACTTATTACACACCGATAGCATGGATCGAATGGTTCCCGGCTGGCGCCATCGGTGAATTTGACGTGGCGAACGGTGATGACATGTTCGTCGAGACGGTTGAGACGAGTTCCACGACCGGCTTCCTTATTGTCGAAGACCTAACCACGCAGATCTATGACCTTATTGGCATTTCTGCCCCTTCGGGAACGGAACTGGTAGGGAGCAGCGCCGAGTGGATCGTGGAGCAGCCGTGCTGCGAGAAGGGCGGCTACAACGGCTACTATGACCTGGCGAACTACGTCATGGACTTTACGTTTGGCGGCGAGGCTTACAACAACAACGATCAGGTTTTTTACGCGGGCAGCCAGGCAACCAGCACATATTTAGGAACGCTGTACGATGGCAGCACGGCCATCTCGTATCCTGTAGCCGGCACGGCAGGAACCGAAGGTAACCAAGGCATCACTTTCTTCGATGAGGGTTGCGCGGCGAATGGCGGATGCAGCAACTAGCTCTAGAGAATTTAAGAGTCACCTGATCGAACAAGGGGCATCTTGCGGCGGTTGTAATGCAAGGCGCCCCTGTTTTTTGTTCAGCTGGGAACCTCGCCTCGTCCATCGCCTCATTCACAAGGCTGCCTGTGCAAACGCGGCCATTATTGCTTCTTCTCCAAGGGGTGTGCAAGCGTAGCGGTTGGAGTAGCCAGGTGCGAATAGACGGAATGATGACTTCTGAAAGATTCAGACTTTAGACAAGGGCCAACTATTCGTGCTGAAGAACTTCGTCGATGACGGCTTTGCCGCCTTTGTCCACGGTGATGACCTTGTGAATGGGCGCATAGCCGGTGAGCGTGATGTCGACGACATAGTTGCCGGGGTCGAGCACGAAATCAACGGGCGAGCCTTTATCCAGCATGTGCTGGTTGACAGCCACTTGGGCTCCCTTGGGCTGGGTCTTGACGCTGACCGTACCCATGCCCTGCGCTTCCTTGCCACCAAATAGTTTTTTCATTTTGCCCACGGTCTTGATGTCATCGACGTTGCCCAGCGAGCGCAGAGTGGGCGAGAAGCTGACGGTCTGGGCGAGGACGAACTGCGCGCTGGTGGTCTCGTCGATGAATCCAGCTTTGCGCACGAGCACGACGTGCTGACCTTTATCCACGGAGACTTGCGCGGGAGTGAGCTTGCCGGTATCTCTGCCATCGACATAGACATTGGCGCCGACGGGCGTGCTGGTAACCGAAAGCGTGGCCATAAGCTGCACGAGATGGGTCACGACAAATGACTTGCTGCCAGAAGCAACGTCGACGGTACGAGTGTCGGTAGAGTACCCTGGCTTGCTGACGGTAACGCTGTGCTGGCCGGGGTTGAGTCCCGACAGAGTGAATGGTGTAACCCATGAGGGATCTGTTTTCCCGTCGAGCTGGACTTGCGCTCCCTGTGGTGTGGAGTCAATGGCCATTTGTCCGGGGACGACGACGGGAGCGATCGGCGCAGCTGATTTCTTCTTTGAGTTCCTGCCTCTCGTCGCAGCGGCAGCCACGTGAGTGGGCGCTGGCTGAGATTCCTCCACGGACTCCGCAGGTTGAGTTTGGGCGGGCACGCTGCTGGGCTGAGGTACTTGCACCTGCGCCGGCTGAGATGGTGCTGCGGGCTGACTTGCTGCCGCTTGGTTAGCCGGCTCGGCGGCTGGACGAGGGAAGTCGTCGTCACTATTCAAATGGTTGATGTGCAGGACCAGAGCGATCGCGATGATAAGGATCAAGACGGCCGCACCGGCGATGGAATAAACCATCAGGCTGGGTGGAACGTTCTTGATTTCCTTGATTGCCTTTTCGGCGACTTCGCGTGGCTGAACCTTCGGCTTCTCCGGTTCCGAACCCGCGTGAAAATTTGGCGTGAGAGAAGGTTCCTGCTGGAGCGCGGGAGGTGGCGGAGGCGGCGCGATGTAGACCTCCTTCAGCGGAGGAAGTTCGGTCATCTCCGAGAAACTGACGCCGTTGCCGCGCGATGGGGCGTCGCCAGCCATCAGGGGATCCACAGCGATTCTGGGCGGCTCGGGGCTGGGACTTTCGACTGCGGGCTCATCGAGTACGGCCGACGACATGGAAGCCGACGGTGGCAGGGCATCGTTGATCGCTTCGGCACGCGGAGCAATGTGCGAATTGGGCGCATCAAGGTGAGGTGAGGAGGACGAAACTTCGGCTCCTGCCCAGCCTACTGCGGCGGCGGCAGCCTTACGCGCGGGTTCCGGTTTAGCAACTGCCGGGGGTGGCGATGCCGGGCGTGACGCCACTGGCGGCTGAGGGACAGCGGGTTTCTTTTCTACCGGTTTCGGGGGCGTGGACGCGAACTTGGTTTGAGCTGCAGCTTTCACCGGAGCTGCAACCGCTGGAGCCTTGGCTGGCGCTGCCGGAGCTTTCGCAGCCTGCGGTTTCGATTCCTTGCATTTCTCCAGATCGTCGAGCAGTTCCCTCCCGGTCTGGTAGCGTTGGCCCGGATCCTTGGCCAGGGCCTTCATGATGAGATCGCTGAGTAGCGGGTGAAGTTTGGAGTTCACATGCATCGGGGGCACGGGCATGCTCTCGAGAATGCTCAGGCGCAGGGATTCGGAATCCTCACGATCGAAAGCCTTGCGGTCGGTCACCATTTCGTAAAATAGCGTGCCCAGACTAAAAATATTCGAGCGCGCATCGATATTCTCGCCGCGAACCTGTTCCGGTGACATGTAGTGCAGAATGGATGGGACCTCTGGCATCTCCGCGGTGAACTTGCCCACGCTGGAGACGCCGAATCCCAGAATTCTGACAGTGCCGTCCCAGCCGCACATGATTTTGGCGGGCTCAAGACTATAGTGAAAAACGTTCTGGGAGTGAGCGTAATCGAGGCCGCTGCACACTTGCCGTCCGATGTCGAGCAAGTCCCAGATGGAAAATCCTTCTTTGCGCGCCAACATGGTAGCAACGCTGTTGCCCTGGATGTACTCCATGGCGGCACAGAACTGGCCTTCCATTTCTCCGGCGCCGTAAACGGGTGCGAGGTTGGGATTGCTCAAGACCTTGGTGGTCTCGGCCTCTTCCAGAAGGCATTTTTCCAGATCGGCGGCGCGTTCACCAAAGGCCGACAACTGAATCGCTTTGAGAGCGACGGTTTGGCTGGTTTGCGGATCGTTGGCCTTGTAGACCGCGCCCGTGGCAGACTTTGACAGTTCACTCAGGATTTCGAAGTGGCCGATTTTCGTGGACATTTGCTCCGTGCCTCATCACAGAAAAAAAGCCGCGCAGTTTCCTGTTGAGAAGCTGCGTGGGTTAAAAACCCGGGGCAGGGTATGGTTAGGATAGCGCTGTCGAGAGGAGGGTTCGAGTTACCAAAGTACTGAAAATAAAGAGTGTGAAAACGATAGGCCGACTGTATTTGGTCATTCAGTCCGAGGAGCGTCGTTGGTATGGCAAGAATAATGCCCTGGCTCGCGCCGTGACCTTTTGCCAGGCGAAACGTTTAACTCTGTAAGAAGAAATGAAGGTGACATTTGTCACGTGGGCCGGATGACGATCTCCACTGGCGGGCAGGAACGGGCGGGTCGAGCATAGGGTTGTGCCGGAACGCAGTCGCATGAGGGTTGCCGCTCGGAGGCTAGTTGTGGGGAGCGCGGTCCTTCGTTTATCCTTGAGGCCGGCATGGACTAAGCTTTTCCGCAGTCCAGCACACCGCATCTTCCCTGGGTCTCAACCATGACTTTGACCCTATTTGTAACGAAGAACGCCTTCCGCAATAAGCGGCGCAGCATTCTGACGGTCCTCAGCATCGCTTTTTCTTTGCTTTTACTGACGCTGATGATGACGATCTGGCGGGCTTTCTATCTCGATGAGGGGAGCGCGGAGTCGGCGGAAAGGCTGGTGGTGCGGCATCGTGTTTCCTTGACGTTTAGTCTGCCCGGCTACTATCGAGAGAAAATTAGGGCGGTGTCCGGAGTGGTGGCAGTGGTGCCGGTTTCGTGGTTCGGGGGAATTTACAAGGACCAGAAGCCGGAGAACTTTTTCGCACAGTTCGGCACGGATCCCGAGGAATTTTTCAAAGTGTTCCGGGATATACAAATGCCCGAGGAGCAACGAGCGGCGTGGCTGCGGGACCGCCAGGGGGTGATCGTCGACGACACGCTGGCCAAGAAGTACGGCTGGAAGGTGGGTGACCGAATCGTTCTGCAGGGCACGATTTATCCAGTCGATTTGGAGCTGTACGTTCGAGGTATTTTCAATTCTTACCCGGATAACAAGTCGGTCTATTTCAACGCCAAGTATGTGGAAGAGGCGGTTTCTTGGTTCAAGGGGCAGGCGGGGACTTTCAGTATTCTCGCGGCTTCTCCGGGGGATGTGAGCCGGATCGCGAGCACTGTGGATGACATGTTTCGCAACTCGCCTCAACCTACAAAATCGGAGAGCGAAAAGGCGTTCGGCCTGGAGTTTGTGGCCATGCTGGGCAACGTGAAGGCTTTCATCCTGATGATTTGTTCGGCAGTGGTGTTTGCCACGCTGCTGGTTTCCGCCAACACCATGGCGATGTCGATCCGCGAGCGAACACGGGAAGTGGCCGTGCTTAAGACTTTGGGTTTCACCCGGCAGAGCGTGCTTGGACTCTTCGTGAGCGAAGCGGTAGCACTGGCCGTGGCCGGCGGGGTGATTGGCGTGGGCCTGGCGTACGTTCTGATTTACGCGGTGACACACTCGCCCCAGTTCTTCAGTTTTTACAATATGAAGGTGACCCCTGGCATGTGGGCGGTGGCTCTGTTCGTTTCCGGATTGGTGGGCCTTGTGAGCTCGCTGATTCCGTCTTATCACGCTTCGCAAGTAAACATTGTGGACGGGTTGCGCCACATCGGTTGACATTATGACGCTGGGCGGTTTTGTCGTGCGCAATACGTTTCGCAACAAGCGGCGCAGCCTGTTGACGATGCTGAGCATCAGTTTTTCGCTGCTGTTGCTTACGCTGATGATGTCGATCTGGCGCACGTTTTATATCGATGTAGGCGCGCCGGATTCGGCCAAACGAGTGATTACGCGCGACCGGGTTTCGCTGGCATTTTTTCTGCCCGCATACTATCGCGACAAAATTCGAAGCATTCCCGGAGTGGTGGCAGTGGTTCCGATGACATGGTTTGGGGGACGATATAAGGATGACCGTCCAGAGAACTTCTTTGCGCAGATCGCCACCGACCCGGACGAGTATTTGAAGGTTGCGTCCGACAAGATCGTTCCCCCGGATCAAGTGCTGGCCTGGCAGCGCGACCGGGCCGGAGCCCTGGTGGATGTGACGCTGGCTAACAAGTATGGGTGGAAAATCGGCGATAAGATCACGCTGTTGGGGACGATCTTTGAGGTGAACCCCGAGCTGACAATTCGCGGCATCTACCACCGGGATCCGCCGCAGAACTCGCTGTATTTCAATGCCAAGTATCTCGAAGAGTCGGTGGCCTGGTTCAAAGGGCAGGCAGGCTGGTATGGCACTCAGTTGGCCCAACCCGGCGATGTGGCGCGGGTCTCGAGCGAGATTGACGACATGTTCCGCAATTCGCCTTTGCGAACGAAGACCGAGAGCGAGAAAGCTTTCCAGCTCGATTTTGTGGCTACCCTGGGCAACGTGAAGGCTTTTATTCTCGGCATTTGCGGTGCAGTAGTGTTTGCAATCCTTCTGGTTTCGGCGAACACCATGGCCATGTCGGTGCGCAGCCGGACCCGCGAAGTGGCCGTGCTGAAAGCGCTGGGATTCACGCGTCAGCGAGTGCTTTCGCTCTTCGTGTTTGAAGCGGTGGCGTTGGCTGTGTCGGGCGGTCTGCTCGGAATATTTGGGGCGGCCGGGTTGATTCAGTTGTTGACGCACTCCTCGGTCGCGATAGGCATCCCCATGGACATGAAAGTTACGCTGCCCACGGTGGCGCTGTCGTTGCTGGTGGCGGCGACAGTTGGCTTCTTGAGCGGATACGTTCCCGCGTACGGTGCGTCGCGGACCAATATCGTGGAGGGTCTGCGCCACATTGGCTAAGAACCTCAGGTGAGTTGAGAGTGAATTTATGGCGATACCGATCAGTTATAACGTCCGCAACTTGAGGCTCCGCAAGGGGCTGACGATCATGACCGCGCTGGGTATCGCACTCACTGTGACTACGGCGATTTTCCTGATGGCGTTGCTGGCGGGGTTGCAGAAGGCTTTCGTTTCGAGCGGAAATCCGCAAAATGTGCTGGTGCTGCGCAAAGGATCGGAAGCGGAGTTGTCCGGTGGTTTTGATGCCGCGCTGTTTCCGACTTTGAAGGTTCTTCCCGGTATTGCGAAAGATAGTCACGGCGAGCCAATGGTTTCCGGCGAGTGGGTAGTAGTGATTGTGCTTCCGCGCAAAGATGGTACGGGCGAAGTGAACGTCACGGTGCGCGGCATGATGCCGGATGGCCTCGAGCTTCGGCCTAGCGCGAAGCTGATCGAGGGGCGCTGGTTTCAGACGGGCCAGCGTGAAGTGGTGGTGAGCAAGTCCATTCGCTCGCGCTTCTCGCACGCGAACATTGGCGACACCATGGACTTCGGCAAAGGGTCGTGGAAAGTAGTGGGAGTCTTCGACGCTGGCGGCTCAGCTTACGAGTCTGAAGTTTGGGGCGACGTGAATCAGATGGCCTCGGACTTCGATCGGCAGGGCGGCTATGCCTCGGCTTACTTGCGTGCAACCGATCCCATTGCCGCCGATGCGCTCAAGAATCGCGTCAGCGACGATCAGCGGCTGAAATTGGAAGGAGTTCTCGAAACAGATTATTACGCCAAGCAGACCAGTTCGGGCGCTCCTATTAAGTACATCGGCATTGTGGTCGCGATCATCATGGCGATTGGATCCAGTTTTGCGGCGATGAATACCATGTACGCGGCGGTAGCGTACCGCGGGCGTGAAATCGCAACTTTGCGGGTCCTGGGATTCTCTCGTCCCGCCATTCTGACTTCGTTTGTTTTGGAATCCCTCCTGCTGGCTATGCTGGGTGCGGTAGCGGGGATTCTATTGATGCTGCCCTTCAACGGACTGCAGACCGGGACGTCGAATGCGGTGACGTTCAGCGAGGTGGTGTTCAGCCTGCAAATTACACCCCAGGTCGCGGCGTATGCGATTCTGTTTGCACTCGCCATGGGCCTGTTCGGCGGGCTGTTCCCCGCGTGGCATGCTGCACGGCAGAATATTCTGACTGCGCTGCGCGGTTGATTTGGAGTTTTCAGGAAACTAGATCCGCACATCATCCGTATCCATAGTTATGCCGATTGACGCAAAACACGAAGACCTGCAGAGCTTGCGAATCGACCGCACGGCGCGCGCCACGAGCGGTGGTGAACCTCCGACTTGGGCTCGCCGATACATTGTGATTGGAATTCTGGTCATAGCCGTATTGAGCATTTCCGCTCTGGCTTACCGCATGTTCGCCCGCGACGTACCAGAGGTGGAAGTCGCGCGCGCGTCGGCGGAGAACAGTGACGTCGGAGACACAGTGCTATCGGCTACGGGCTACATCGTTGCTCATCACACCATCAATGTGAATTCCAAGGTTACTGGACGCTTGGCCTGGATTGGTGTGGAAAAAGGCGACAAGGTTAACGAGGGCCAGGTCCTGGTGCGGTTGGAGGATGAGGAGTTTCGCGCTTCCTACGAACAGGCGAAGGGGGCGTTGGACAACGCTCGCGCTTATCTCGAGGAATTGGAGCACGGATCCCGTCCGGAGGAAATTCAGGAGGCGCAACACAATCTTGATGAAGCACGCGCCACGCTGGTGAATGACAGACTGACTCTGGACCGTACCAAAGAACTTTCCGCCGGAGGGGTCGTTTCGCGCCAGACATTGGACGATGCTACTGCCAAGTTCGATTCGGACCAGCAACGAGTCAATTCGCTGGACAAAGCTTTTCAACTGATGAAGATCGGGCCACGGCTGGAGGAGATCGCCCGCGCCCGCGGATCGGTGGCTCAGGCGCAAGGGCTTGCCGATTACGCGAAATCGCAGCTTGACGCTACGGTGATTCGAGCGCCTGTCACCGGCACGATTCTGGATCGCACAGCGGAAAAAGGGGAACTCATCACTGCGCAGTTTGCCAGCGCGGCGGCCGGCGGGCCTCAGGGATCGGTGGTGTCACTGGCGGACTTGAACGATCTTCAGGTTGAACTCGACATCGCACAGGCTGACTTTGCCCGGCTCGGTCCCAAACAGAAGGGCATCGTCACCACGGACACCTATCCCGACAAGAAGTATGACGGCGAAATTGCGCAGATTTCTCCCGAGGCTAATCGACAGAAAGCCACGGTACAAGTGAAGGTGCAGGTGTTGAATCCGGACAAATATCCAGACGTATTTCTGCGGCCGGAGATGAACGCCACGGTGAAATTCCTGGCGGACGCGCCAAAAGCTGCGAGCACGCAACCGGTGGGAGCGTTTGTGCCGACCGCTGCGGTGCGAGATCACGACGGAAAAAAGGTGGTGTTCTTAGCCTTCAATAGCAAGGCGCGCATGCGCGAGGTTCACGTGTTGAGCCAGCGCATTGACGGTTTCCTCATCGATGGATTGGTAGGCGGTGAAAGCGTGATCACTAAAGGGCCACAGGATCTTAAGGATGGGGACACAATTAAGGTGAAAGGGTAATTTCATGAGCACAGTTGCTGAAACCAGAGTCGCCACCGGAACCAAAGTGGTTCAGGCACGCAATGTGAGCAAGATTTTCAAGCGCGACGCGTTCGAAGTGAACGCTCTTGACGACGTCTCGATCGACATCGCAACCGGCGAATTTCTGGCGCTGATGGGGCCCTCGGGTTCCGGCAAGACCACGCTGCTGAATATGATCGCGGCGATTGACCGTCCGACAGCTGGCGAACTGCTGGTGCAGAATCAGAATATTTTCCGGTTGAATGACTCGCAGGCGGCACACTGGCGCAATGAGCACATCGGATACGTTTTTCAAACATTTAATCTGATTCCGGTGCTCACCGCGTTTGAAAATGTGGAATTGCCGCTGCTGTTGACCAAGCTCAACCCGCAGCAGAGACGCGACCATGTGATGACTGCGTTGAAACTTGTCGGACTGGAGGAGCGTGTCAACCACCTTCCGAAGCAGCTGTCTGGCGGACAGGAGCAGCGCGTGGCAATCGCGCGCGCAATTGTGAGCGATCCAACGTTATTGCTGGCGGATGAGCCTACCGGCGACTTGGACAGTCATTCCGCGACGGAAGTTTTGGAGATTCTGAAGCGGCTGAATGAGGACTTCCACAAGACCATTGTGATGGTGACGCACGATCCACACGCGGCTTCGTACGCCCACGTTACCCGGCATCTGGAGAAGGGGATGCTCCTGCCACCGGGATAGTTCTACTCACTGCTTTGTTCTGAGTCCAGGATGCCGGCAAAGGGCAAATCGATCAGAGCATGTAACACGATGGTCGCGCTTGACTCCTTATCGAGCACAGCGGGGGCAGATCAAAACTTTTCTCCGAAATGCTGGACAGACCAAGGTCCCGGTCAACACGGTGCATAGGGCGCAAGGGAGCGAGTATCACACTGTTATTTTCGATCCAGTGATCGCGACTGGCGAGAGATTGCTGGGGCGTCCTGTCGAAGGGCCTCGATTGATCAACGTCGCGCTAAGTCGAGCGAAAGCACGCCTGGTTGTGATTCTGTCCGTCGGCGACTACGCCAATGAGTACCTGCGGCGAATTGCTCACGTGATCTCCGGTGAGGGATAATTGATGGAGCCAGTCGACGTACGTGAAATTGCATTACAGCCAGAAACTAGCGAGCAGAGCCTCGCTCGATCTTTTCATAAACAGGATTTTACCCGGCGAAATCGATAGCGTATGTCGAAGAAAATCAAAACAAATCAGCAAATGCAAGAATGGATCGATGCGCGAAGGCGCCGCCATTTGTCTCACAGCCAGGTACAGATGGCCCGAGAACTTGGGTTGAACCCGGCGACACTGGGCAAGATCGATAATCACAAGCAGGAGCCGTGGAAACTGCCACTGCCCCGGTTCATCGAACAACTCTATTTCGAGCGTTTCGGCAAGACGACTCCCGACAACGTCGTGTCTATCGAGGAGCGATGTCGGGTCGAAGGGGCGCAAAGAGAGGCGAGACGTGCCGCCAGGCAGCAGCGTGCAGGGGACAGCACCTGAAACACGGTGAGCGACGGCGGCGATATGCGGCGCTGCGGTCCGAGGTGCTGACAGTGCAACTACAAGGGGCGGTTACGTGAGGCGAAGTTGTCGTATTGAGGTCCGGTCGGCGGAACAGGAACTGCCCTCCCGAACCAGTGGCGCCTGAGTCAGAGTAGGCTCTGGGCAGGCTCCAAGCCTCTATCCAATCGCAAGGTGCGTTGCAACCCTTCAGGCAGGTTTCAATTTCTCCTCGACATAGAGTGAGAGCTCAATCATGCGCTCCATCAATTGTTCGGCTGGCAGTCCCCTAAAGTTCTTGAGCACCAACTCCTTGACGTAGAGCCGCACAAGATACCGCAACTGGAGGGCGCGGCTGCGCGTGGCGAAGACAAAATCGCGATGCCCGTTATTCACGACGATCAGGTTCCGCTCGGCATCAAATCGCGAGCGCCACAGTTCCCCAGCGCCTCGTTCAAACGTGTAGCCCGGTAAGCCGCGCGCATTGAAGAGAGAAGGGCCCACAGCCGCATCAAGGCTATCAGTGACCGTGATCAGTGCCTCCGCACTGCAGCACACATCGCGCTGCGAGACGGTGACGGACAAACGCACGAGACCGGGCGACGACGGCGCTTGGAAGCTAACTTCTTGATCGGAGGCGGACGAGAGCATGCCACTTCCTTCGCCGATCTCCCAGCTAAATAGCAAATCCTGCTCGACTCGCCGGTGCGAGCGATCCCGGGGCAGTGCGCGAAAGCGCCGACTTTGGTTCACGGTCAATGTGCTCGCCGCTGGCGAGATCACGACAGTGCGCAAAGGCCCAGCATAGTCGAAGAATTGACGCTGGGCGGATTCGCTTCCGCTCGGTTCCGGAACACCCGGCACGGGCCCCTCCTTCTCCCCAGATGCCTCCACGCGTCGCTCCGACAGCTCGCCGCCACCGAACGCTTGCGGCGAGCGTGACTGGATGTCAAACCAATCGTATTCCTCGGGCGGCAGGACCAGCATGGCCTCGCGAAACGCACGCTGGATGGCACGCAAGGACTCCCGGTTCGCCTGTTCTTCCTCGGCGCGCCGCTGCGCGTCGATGAGGCCATTAAGGTGTGCTTCGAGTGGTACGAGAGCTTCCGCAAATGCCCCATAGCGTTCATCGTGGATGACCCCGGAACGGGTGCTGGGTGTCAGATTCAGGTAGGGCACGTCGATCAGACCCTGCAAGTAACGAGAGCTCCAGGGCCCGCGCTCCAGACCGGGCAGCGTACCGATATCCTCGATCACCCGCGTACCACCTCGGGTAAGGGAGACCCGGCCGTTCTCGGCCGGTTCTGTGAGATACAGTTCGGCATACGCCTCGCCGAATGGGGAGCGAACTGCCGGCAGTTGGTGGAGCAAGCGCCCTTCGAACTGCCGCGGCTCGACCTGGTACTGCTTGCGCGCAAGCTTGTCGACCACCGTTATACGAACCTGGGTAGCACGGATCCGGTCGCGCAGCTCCGAGGCCAAATACCACTGGATCTTCTCGCCGCTCAAGCTACGGATGCCGTTGAGCAGGGGGCTGATCTTGAGTTCGGTGCCGGGGTCGGCAAAAAGCACGCGTCGCGGGTTCACGGTGTAGCGCGGATCCCCTTTGTTCATAGCCATCTGATAGAGGCGTTGATCGGCACCGCCAGAAGTCATCGTGAGCCTCTCGCCCACGGTCCAAAAGCTCAACAGTCCGATGCCAAATTCCCCTTGCAAGCCGCCTCCGGAGCCGTCTGCCTTCAAGCGTCGCTTGATCGAGTCGCAGATATGAGTCGCGACGTACTTGAAGTCGGGCAGCCCGTGCGGATCGCGGGGGACGCCGTCGCCATCGTCTTTCACCATCAGATAGTGCTCTCCGTGCTCGCGGCCACGCGTGATGGCAATGGTCTTGGCGTGCGCATCGATGCAGTTCTCGACGAACTCCGCGATGGCCTTGAGCGGATTGCTTTGCGAAAGGGCGATGATACGGATAGCATTCCAATCATCGCCGATCCGCAATTTGCCGCTTTCTGATTCCTTCGACTTAGTTGTG
>Ga0116115_1000788_pt1 | contig 15521 bp, 19 predicted proteins | sample June2015DPH_10_1_2_FD_89789 | JGI IMG/M metagenome (GOLD analysis project Ga0116115, IMG submission 89789) | Peatland microbial communities from SPRUCE experiment site at the Marcell Experimental Forest, Minnesota, USA - June2015DPH_10_100 | ecosystem: Environmental > Terrestrial > Soil >... | reverse complement strand
CGTTGCCCGAGGAAGCCTCGAACCGAGTAATTACGTGGAGCTGTTTGCCGTCTTCGCTCATGCGGAACGTTTGCGTGAGTTTTTCCGAGTGGGGCAGCTTGGTCTCAGCGATGAAGGCGCCGCCTTCCCATGAGGCCTTGGTCGAGATCTTATTGCCGTCCGTATCTTTATCGTTATGCTTTTTGCCGTCAGGGTAAAAAGTTTGGGCGTGGTCGGAGTCGTCGATGACCACAAACTGGTCGGAGCGCTGGTCGATCCGCAAAAACTTAGGATTCTCAGCGAGGCGATCCCACTCCTGGCTGCTGACGCCGCCACCGGGATTCCCCATTCCCCTCCGGCCGCGACCCATGCCGCCGCCCATTCCCCCCATTCCGCCCATGCCACCCATTCCGCCACGTCCCATGCCCCCGCCCCCGCCGGGGTACCCGCCTCCGCTACCAGGATAGCCACCGCGGCTGCCATTGTTTGCGCTGCGCTGGCTGTTTTGCTGCGCGTCGTGAACCTTCTGCTGCGCATCGTCGCTCTGGTCCTGGTTGAAATTCCAGTGGCCGGTCAGTTGCGTCTTGTCTTGGGCGCGCGCCACTACCACCAGCAATGCCGCCAGAAAACACGCCGCAATTGGAACTGCTGCCTTTGCTGCAAAGCTGAAAACTTTCGCCATCGTCTCCCACCTTCTTGATCGGGTGCGCTTGTCTGCTGCTCCTTCTTCGATTCCGCGAGCGGGCGGCTGGTTGTCTAGCTGGCGTGTTGTCCCTGCCAAAAACTCGATCGACCACTATATCGCGAATACTACGCCTTTCCATTCCAGTAGGTAAGGCATATGGACGAAAGGCAACGGATACACTTCCAGTGAGTGCTTCCTTCGTTCATAGCCCTGAACACGGACTATGACCTACTCACACTCATCGACATGGACGTCAGAGGTGTCCGGTGACCCTGTCGCTGTCCTTGCCATCCCGACTTGCCATTTACGTAGCAGGTACGCCGTGTTCCAATTGCTCCGATTGTGGGCGCCTTCTTCAACATTGAAACCAGAGTAGGGCTCTTTAACCCGAATTCGAAAGTTGGCAGCCGCCGGTCAAGGCGAATCACTTGATTAGAGGCCCGTTTGACGCAGATACCGGAGGAACAAGATGGTGCGGGGCCGGGCGTAGGGGCACAGCGCGCTGTGCCCCTACAAGATGCACATCGCACCCACGCTAACTTCCGAATTCGGGTTTAAGCTCCATGTGCTTCTCAAGGCCATGCTGCGGACTCCGCAGCCTTTCTCTGGAGGTGGTGCAGAAGCTGACTTGTGTGACGGACCCTACTTTATGATTGGAGGTCACAGCCATGGAGCAGCTTTGTAATCGGAGGAAATCTCCATGTTCTTTCCTGGTTAGTAAAGAGATTCCCGTACTCATCCCGAGGCAAGAGCAGAATATATTTGGCTAGTTTGATGGATTTGCGATTCGCTGAGGACCCAGTGCCAGGAGGGCTCGATCCGGGCCAACAATCGGAGTGCGGGACTGGAATCTTCCGTGTCACTCCAACGAACGCAGGGACGGGGTCACATTTCCAGTAGGCCGACGGCCAAGCGGCTGCGCCCGCGGGTTCTTTCCATGATTGCGAAGGCATAGCCTGTTGGAATAGTTGAATCCCGTGCGGAAAGGGCTGTTGGAGCCAGTTACAATAATCTTGTTTTGGACAAGGCGACGGTGGCGGCGTGCCCCATCCTGATTGACGACGTGCGGTTGCCGCTCGGGTATCGGTCATGAGAAAAGCCCACGCAATCACATCACGATTGATCGTGGCCCGCTTAACGCCTACGGCTGACGTAGCAGGAACTAATGTCGGAACAATCTCGTAACCTTTGGGCAGGAGGCATCATATGCGGTCCTTTTCAAGCGACGATTACCTAAAGATCTACTCCAGCGTGTTGACGCTGGTCTTCGGGATGACTGTATTGGGCGGCCTCAGTGCTCAGCCTCAAAAGACCAAGTTTGATGAAATCGAAGTCCGCCGTATCGACATCGTGGAGCCAGACGGGACAGTCCGGCTTATCATTTCCGATATGGCCGAATTCCCGGGAGCCATCGTCAAGGGCAGAGAATTTCCCTTCGAAGCCCGCAGCGCAGCCGGGATGCTTTTCTTCAACGACGAAGGCACCGAGAGCGGAGGCCTGATCTTCGGTGGCAGCAAAAATAAGGACGGAAAAGTGGAAAGCGGCGGGCACTTGAGTTTCGATCAATACATGCAAGATCAAGTACTGAGCATCGACGCAAACGAGGAAAATGGACGGCGCAGATCTGGTCTCGCCATCTGGGATCGTGGCGACTACCCGATCACGGAGGCGTTTGACGCTGCAGCCCGTATTGGAAAACTGCCGGAGTCCCAACAGGGCGAGGAGTGGCAGAAGTTTCAGTCGTTGCACCGTGGCGACGCGCCGCGGGCTTATCTGGGCCGCTCCCCAGACCGTTCCGTGGGGCTCACACTCAAGGACACCACGGGACGCGATCGCCTGGTGTTGCGGGTAGGCGCCGACGGAAGCCCGGTCCTGCAGTTCCTTGATGACCGAGGGGTGGTAACCAGTCAACTTCCCATTGCTGACAAGCACTGATTAACAAGCGCAGACCTTCGTTGCTGAAGCTGGCTGACACAAACCCCTGTTCTTTGGGGTCTGCGATTTCCCGAAGGGACTTGTGGGAGCTGGCAGCTCATCCTAGTCGGTCCATACGGAGGATCGACGCACCCTGCAAGAAGTCAAATGTGGGCACTGTCGGGGGCAGCCCGTCAAAACGGGATTCCTTGATCCGTCGTCTCGCTTCCCGGTTCCTTGAAGGGGTTCTCGCCCTCATCGGCGGGCTCCGCAGGCTTCGAGGATTCCGCCGCCTTTGGACCGTTTCCGTTCTTTGATGGCCCCAGGAACCTGAGTGTGGTGACGACTGCCTCTGTCACCTTGCGCTTCTGGCCCTCGCGATCCTCGTAACTCCGGAGACGTAAAACCGACCCCTTCCGTGGTCCGTGGAAGCACCCAGCACTGAAAGCTCGGCTGGACATTGAACTCAGAGGCGCTCGGGTGTACATTACCGGTGGTGCGAAAACTGAAAACGGAAATTCTGGATGACTTCGGCTGATTCTATGGAATTTTCCAACGCGGTGAGGGGAAGAAGGTCGGTCAGAAAATATCAGGAGCGGACCATTCCAGATTCCGAAGTTGAATTGTTGATCGATCTGGCCAGGCATGCCCCGTCCTCCATGAATGGCCAGCCGTGGCATTTTGTAATTGTCAAGGACGACAAAGCCAAGGCAGCGCTCGCCGAGATTAAGAGCAGGTTTTGCCCGCCAGAGAAGCAAGCATACCAAGCCGACTTTTTGCGGAAGGCACCTCTGATCATCGTGGTTTGCGTGGAGAAAAGCCGATCGTTCGGACGAGAGATCGAAAATGGCATTCTGGCCGCATCAATCATCATGCTGGGAGCACAGAGCCGCGGATTGGGAAGTGTTTACATGAGTGCGTACATATCCGATGAGCCGAAGCTTTCCGAAGCGATTCGGACAGAACTAGGAATCCCAGAGGGATTTGCGCCCGTCTCGATTCTGCCCTTGGGCTACCCGGATGAAATTCCCAAGCCCCAGGAGTTACGTCCTTTGAAGGAGATCATCCATATTGGGCAATTCTAATTCCCATTTCCTTGAATCGATCGATAAGAAATACCCGGCAGAGACGAGTATCGTCCTCCGATATCGGAATGCCTTCACGTTCGGGACGGAAGAAGAGGACTCGCGATTCAAAGGTTTGCTCAAGAGCACAAGTATTCGGGAAGGGTCGCGGATATTTTTTCTGCTGAAGTACAAGGGCGTAGAAATCTTCGCCCTGGACGAGACCTCATTGATGCACACGAAGACGCTCAAATCCATTGATGGGTGCGTGACGACCGCCCGGTGCAAATGGGCAGGATATGACCGCGTTGTCCTGGAAACGGGCGGGAATACGGGGTCGGCCCTAACCGCGTACGGCACGCGTTCCGGACTCGAAACGTTTTGTTTCATTCCTCGAGAGAATCTCTATCTGTTGAATAGCAAATTCTTTGCCTCCCCAAAGGCGCATTTGATTTCCGTCGAGGATCCGGGGTTGGTAAAAAAGAGCACGCAGTTGTTTGGGAAGCTTTACGGGTTGAGGCACATTCCTGAAACCAGTTGGCGCTGTGAGGCTTCGAGATTCAGGGGACTTCGCATCCTGGAATACATGCTCCTGGAAAGCAAGAGGTTCGATTGGATCACTCAGACGATCAGCGCCGCGTTCGGCCCCATCGGGATTTACTGGTCTTTATGGCACCTGGGGAGAAACATCGGCAGGGTACCCCGATTTTTGGGCATACAGCAGGAGGCGAATTGCCCAATGTATCGAGCCTGGAAGGCAGGGCGGCGGAACTTGCGCCCCATCAAAATCGACTCAACCTCCGGACTCTTGATACCCGTTATGTACGATGTGAAGCCACACACTTACGGAACCTACCGGGACCTTCGCGGAGTCCTCGAAGAGACGAAAGGGGCTCTGTGCACGATCAACCGCTCCGAGTTTACCAGTTTCCTGGACCGTGACTTTGACGGAACGGGGATCCGGGGATTGCTCCAAGAACATGGCATTGAGATCGGCGAAGTGAAAGAGAAGACAGGGCTGACGGCCTTGGCCGGGACTTTGAAAGAAATCGATGCCGGTACCATTCGAAAGGGCAGCCGGGTCCTGTGGTGCCTTACCAGTGGTGTCAGCCAGGCGGACGGTCGGGCAACGGCCGAGTTCAGGATTTCGAGCCTACAGAGCATGCTCAAAGATTACGGAAGACAAATTTCTTTGCCGGCGCGACATGATTGACCATCCTAAGAAGATCAGGATCAGGGATTCGACACTGAGAGAAGGCTTGGATACGCCGCGAGTATCCTTTTCCCCGGAACAAAAACTAAGAATCGCAACGTTACTGGATGAGGCGGATGTCGGGGAAATCGAGATTGTCGCGCCGAGCAGGGTCTTACAGGACCTGGAATTTGCCCGGAGAGTCAGGGACGAAATCCCGCGCTTAATAACCTCGGGCTTGATCTATTCCTACAACCCACGCGCGCGTGAAGAGATAAAAGAGGCAAGTGAGTCGCTGCATCGATTCGATATCTTGATGCCCGTTTCGGAAAGAAGGGAACCCTTCAACCGATCGACCAAGGTAACTCTTCTCGCGGAAGTTCTGGCTTTTTCGCTTTCTCACCATCCCGAAGTCGGGGTTGGCTTTCCTCATTCCACGCAGACGGACCTGCAATTCCTGTTGGAGATTTCTCATCGAGCGGTAAAGGAAGGTGCAACGCGGTTGACGATTTACGATACAAATGGGAGCGCGGATCCTTTTTCGGTCCACGCATTGGTCACCCGATTGCGAAGCGAGTTCGAGGTGGCCGTTTTCTTTCATGGGCATAATGATCTAGGGCTCGCGACGGCGAACGCTTTGGCCGCTGTTCGCGGCGGCGCCCACGGCTTGGACGTAACCGTGAACGGGCTCGGGGATCGAGCCGGCAATGCCTCCTTGGAGCAAGTTGTGCTGGCCTTGCATCTCGGAGGATTTCAAACCGGAGTTACATTGAGGAATCTGAAAAAGATGTCTGAGATGGTCGAGAAAGAAAGCGGCGTTCCAATGTCGAAACTTGCGCCGGTCGTTGGAGAGTTCATTTTGCATCACAAGTCTCCGAGCCATTTAAAAGATCCAGACCTTTTTGAGGCATTCGACCCAGAGATCGTCGGAATGGAGAGAATGCTCGATCAGCCATGAAGGCCTTTCTGTTCGCAGCCTGTCGAGACGACAGAGAAATACCATGTCCGGTGAGCGGAAGGGAAAGATTAGTAAAGGCCATCGGCACGGCTCCCGCTGAGGAGCGCCAAGTCTCAAGAGCCTGGTAATGATTTGCCGCGAGAGGCTAATCGAACTACACTCGCTTCACATATGAGCGACGTCACTCCGTCGAAGGCAGACTCTCCCTCCCGCCCCCAGGAACCTGTTGACCGCTGCTCGTCTGGACCCTGCCATAGTTTTGTTCCGTTTCACAAGAATGAGACCGAGCAATCCATTCCTGAACGCTTCGAGCAGCAAGTCACTCGGCACCCTGACCGCATTGCCGTCAAGGGGCGGAGACATTCACTCACGTACGACGCCCTCAATCGGTGGGCCAATCGAGTGGCCCGTGCCATCCTTGCCCTGCGCACTGAGGGAGAGGAAAAGACTTTGGGGCTTCTTCTTGAGAAGGACGCTCCGATGATCGCAGGTCTCATCGGGGCTTTGAAAGCAGGCCAGATTTATGTCCCGCTGGACCCCGCGCACCCCGGTGCAAGGGCGTCCAAAATGCTGGAGGATGCGGGAGCGAAACTCATCGTTACTGACAATGTAAATTACGGTGCCGCCCGCGTGTTGGAACACGACTCAGGAAGATTATTGAATATTGACCGATTGGATCCAAACCTGTCCGACCAAAACGTCGGCCTTTCGCTATTACCGGACACGCTGGCTTACATCATCTTCACTTCCGGGTCGACCGGAGAACCCAAAGGAGTTGTCCAAAACCACCGCAACGTGCTCCACAATATTAAGAGGCACACGAACAGCCTGCATATTTCGAGTGATGACCGTCTGACGTGGCTGGCGTCCGTTAGTACTGGCCAGGCGGTGACCGACATTTACAGCGCCTTATTGAACGGCGCCACCCTCTGTCCCTTCAACGTCAAAGAAAATGGGCTGTTTCGGTTGGCGGACTGGCTCAAGCAGGAAGAAATCTCCATCTACCACTCCAGCGCATCTGTTTTTCGCCATCTCCTTGACGCAATGGGAAGCAAGGAGGAGTTTCCAAGCCTTCGAGTAACCAAACTGGGGAGCGAACAAGTCTTCAAGAGGGATGTGGAGCTGTGGAAGAAACGTTTCTCACCTGACTGTATTTTTGTCAACGCCTTATCCTCGACCGAAGGAGGAATTCTGCGACAGATTTTCATTGACAAGGAAACGATTGTCCGCCGAAGCGTGGTTCCGGTAGGATTCCCGGTCGATGACATGGAGGTTTTTTTGCTCGACGATGCCGGCCGGAGGGTCGGATTTGACTCCCCTGGCGAGATCGCCATTAAGAGTCGCTACTTAGTTCCCGGCTACTGGCAGAGACCCGAGCTTACGCGGGCGGCGTTCCTACCCGATCCTGATGGAGGAGACGCGCGGATCTACCTCACGGGAGATCTGGGCCGGATGTCGCCAAGCGGATGCCTCGAACATCTTGGCCGAAAAGACCTCCAGGTAAAAATCAGCGGGTTCAGCGTGGAAGTTGCCGAGGTGGAGGCTGCCCTGCTCGATTGTTGTCGGCTCAAGCAGGCCGCCGTCGTGGCCAGAGAAGCCAGGCCTGGCGTCACGCGATTGAAGGCCTATGTCATACCGGAAGAGGACTCCGCTCCCACAGTTGAGTTGATTCGGACCTCGATGAAGGGGAGCCTCCCCGACCATATGATTCCATCCGAGTTCGTTGTGGTGGAGGAGCTTCCTCTGACACCGAGTGGGAAGGTAGACCGCCAGTTACTCGCTTCGACCACGTCCCTCCAATCGAAGGCGGAGGCCTCCTACGTGGGACCTTCTTCCACCCTGGAATGGCAGATCGCAGAGATCTGGAAAGAGCTCCTCGAGGTGCGCACCATCGGGATCCGGCACGATTTTTTCGAGTTGGGGGGCGATTCGCTGCTCGCGGTCCAAATGATCGACCGAATAGAAGAATCCCTCGGCACACGCCTTCCACTTGCCGCACTCTATTCCGGGGCGACGGTGGAGAACCTGGCCCAGGCGCTATTGGACACAAACCGCGAGGAGTTTCGATCGCCGCTCGTGGCGGTGCAGCGGGGGGGCTCCCATCGACCCTTTTTCTTCTTGCATGGTGATTACAACGGGGGAGGTTTTTATTGCCTAAAATTGGCCCGCTACCTGGGAGAGGAACAGCCTTTTTACGCAATCCTACCCCACGGCCTGGATGGAGGGCCTATTCCCAGAAGCATTGAGGCGATGGCTGCCGATCGCGTACGAGTCCTGCTCGATTATCAGCCCGCCGGGCCCTATGTACTGGGCGGCCACTGCAATGGAGGGCTCGTCGCCTTCGAGATGGCACGACAAATGCTGGAAAGAGGGCTGAAAGTGGACCTGCTGTTCATCATCGATGCGTCGGCCGTCAACGTGCGCTACCGCTGGCTTTGGAATCTGATCGCGTTTCTCGGTTTCGGCCTGCGACTGAACCATGACGCACTGACCGATTGGTTCAGTCTTACGCGGCGCATGATGATTCGTTGGCAAGAATTATCTCGAGAAGTGAAGCGAGCCCCGGTACTCTTCGTCATCGAGAAAATGAGGAAGATCCTTGAGAAGCTTTTCATGCCTGCCAAAAGCCGCCCTCGCGTTGACGCCTCCATACCCCGCAGCCTGAATCGGGACCAAAGGCATCCCGCCTACAAACGCGTTATGGGAGGCCACATTCCTGGACCTTATCCCGGGCGCGTGGTCTTCTTGCGCACCGATTCCATGAAGTCACGAGCACCCGATGACCCAACCCTCGGCTGGCGCTATGTCACCTCGCAACTGGAGGTTCGACCGATTCCTGGCGGCCACCATACCTGCCTTACGGAGCACGTCGAATCTCTCGCCGAGTGCCTGGCGGGATACCTTTGCGACTCACTCTGAGCGGCCCCGGGATCTTTAATCCCCTTGGAAAGTGAGTTTGGGGCAGAATCTACGACCTGGGAGGTTGCTGAACAACAGCAGGTTGAGGCGACTTCACGTCACCATGCTTCCATTGAAACCATTGGCCTTAATGCGATTTAAAATCGTCTTTATCCCTCCTGATGGTCATGTTGACGCCAAGCCACGAAGTAAACAGTGCGATGTCTTCAATTGTGGCTGCGGTTGAGAGGTCGACCAGCGGTCCAAGGTGGTAGTGGGAGTCGGGGCAGGGGTTACAGAGTAGGTCAACGCGGGAAAGAAAGACGCTCTCGCTCAGCGAGGTGAGCCTGCGAGCGTTGACGCTATGAGTTCAGTGGCGGCTCGCAGCTTCGGGGTATCAACCTCCGTGATGCGGCCGACGTCTCCGTACTTGAATGCGCTGCCACTTGCCCATTCCACCACTTCACCGATGGCTTGCTTCTTGGTCGTGGCAACACGGCGTGCTGCTGTCAGGAAATCGTTGCGAAGCTGGTTGAATCCCGGACTTGCAGCCGACCCGTTGCCATTGTTGGGCGCAGGCGAAGAGGGGGTCGCACAGGCGCGTGGTTTGGCAAACCCGTTCCCGCCAGAAACCCTGGTACCGTTCCCAGGGGCCGGAGTCTCAGCTGGCGAGTTCGACGGAGCGCTGCCAGGAGTGGCGCCGTCACCCCAGCACTTCCGCTCGGTGGCTGTCCTCCAAGCGTAGGAGCTGGGAAAGACGTTCTCGATGTCATCGTCGATCAACATAACGTGGAGTTCGCGGCACTCATCTCCATAGTGCTCGGTCAGTTCCGGATCGGTTTCCCACTCAACCCGGTTGGCCGACTTCTTCTTCCGCAGGAAGACGAAGTGGTCGAGCTTGGTGGGATGATTGCGATCTCCATTGGGTGGTAGCCCGATGGAGACCTTGGTGGATACGGACAGCCGCTGGACGACACGGCCGTCTTGGTCGTGCGTGACACCAATGATCATAGGGATTCCTCCTTTTCAAATAAGGTTTAGCCAACACACCGCGTCGGATGTACGGATGGCATCGGTTGGTGAAGACGGGCGGCCAGCTAATCAAGCACGCCCGATACTACTGGCTCTTGCTGGTAGAGAATCATCTGCCGCAGCGCCTGTTTGGAAGCATGGTGCGGCGGCGAAGGAGAACCAAACCGGGCGAAGGAGGGAGGGGACGGAGAAGTGTCCGAGAAATCACTTAAAAAGGCAGCAGTTTCTGGTTTTCCCGTACCCGGAAAAGACAGGGCTGGCACCTTCCTGTCCTGCCGGAGTCGCTCCGGATAGAAAGGATGAAAAAACAGCCCCAACGGAGGCGAGGGGGAGTATACTGGCTCGAAGCCTGGAAAGCAAAATGGAAATCCTGGTTGAACATATCTGGCCTCGTAGAAAGCAGGGTTCCAGGTGGGCCAGTCAAAAATCGGAGGTACCGGTCTATGAATTCTTTTAAGAGAATAAGCATGTTGTTCGTGCTGGCACTGGCGGTCGCCGCGTGCGCCTGGGCGCAGAGGGGTGGAAGAGGGGGGGCAGGCATGATGGGCTCGCTGCCCAGGATGCCCGGCCTGAGCAACCCAGTGGTCGGCTCAGGCGCCGAGTATCAGATGACCACAAAGGGCAAAGAGATGGACGTTGCCTGGGCGATCGTTGGCAAGGAAGATGTAAACGGCAATCCTGGGTTCTGGATTGAGAGCCGTATGCAAAGCGCAGAGATGGGCGGGGAGACGGTTTCGAAAATGTTGATAGTCACCACAGGTCCCGAAGCCGGCATCAAGCGCATGATCATGCAGCAGCCCGGACAACCCCCCATGGAAATGAGCGGCATGATGATGGGAATGATGAAGGGGGGTCAACCCCAGCCCTCCAGTTCCAGTGGCAAAGCGGGCTACGGCGAACTGGTCGGCACGGAAACCATCACCGTCCCGGCCGGCACATTCGTGTGCCAGCACTATCGCAAGCAGGAGAGGGGCGGGACCATGGACTACTGGGTTTCGGACCAAGTCACGCCTTACGCCATGGCGAAGATGACCGGTCCTGACATGACCATGGTCTTGAAGAAAACCTTGGCCAACGAAACCTCCCATATCAAGGGCGAACCGCAGCAGATGCCGGGAATGCCGCACTAGGTTGTGCCCTCCTTACGCCGTTGCAACGCGGGCCAGGAGCTCCCGGCCTGCGTTTGCGCAGTAAGGTGGTCTCAGGCGGAGGGCCGAGGTCACGGCTTCGTCTGGACAAGTACCTTTCAATCCAGACAATTCAGGCGTTTCGAGTGCCTGTAACCCCTTGTAAACGAAGGACTGCTGTCGGCGTTTCCCGGCTGGCTTGAGGTCCCCGGATTGCCGCCTCCTTCGCAGGACCAATTTCCTGCCAGTTCTCCCACAGGAAAGGGGTTTCAGACCACTATTCCGTTTCCAGGTGGAAAGATACCGACTCCAGCCTCTCGAACGATTCTGGGGCCTCAAAGCCCCTTTCCTCTGGGGAGTCAGACGGCGTAATACGAGATCCCGGGGCATGAGGAGGTTCCGATTTTGACTCAGCTTACCTTCTCCATCCGGCTGAGCTCTTCAGCCGAAACATCATCGGCCGACTCTCGTCCGGGTCCGTGGACCCAACCAGGCTTTCGCTGTACAGCAGCAGTCCCTGCTCGGACTTACTCGGGTGAAACCGCACGAACACGCGGATTGCTCCGCTCTCATTGACCGTCAAAGCTCTCACTTCCGCGATCTGACCCGTCAGCACGTCACGATGCTCCCAAATCCACCGCCGCTGCTCATTGGTTAACTGGAAGGAACCAATCTCGCTCTCTACACCGGTCGGTCCTTCCACGACCATGGCTCCCAGGCTGCCCGCGAACTTCCCCGCGCCTTCAATAAGGCATAGCGTCCCTTGAGGACACCGTTTGCAATGTTGACCTCGAAGGATTCTGTGTGTGGGTCAACTCCTTCGGCAACGAAGTCATAGTGGAAGTCTGCCTCCTCGGCATCGTGTTCGTGAACATTGATCTTCCCAAGCTGGCGGCTTCCACCAACCTTGATGACGCCCGTACCGGAGTAGATAAGCCTCTTTTCGCCCTTTCCGTAGCCTTCCTTGATGACTCCGTCGAAGTCATCCACGAAGTGAGGCTCATTCTCAACCGCCAAGGTTCTGGGCCGCTGATCGGTGGGCAGACCTTTCTTCAGTGTGAACTTGGCGTATTCCTCCCAGTCCGCGGTCCTGCCAGCAGAGCGCCATCTACTGCTTTCTCTGAAGAGCACGATTCAAGGCCAGTTGCCGAGTTCCGAGCTGCTGGGGCGTTCCCAGAAGTTCCTTCGCCCTGCCGAGAGCAATTCCGAACAGCAGCCTACCAGCTTCATGTACGAGTGTTTCTCGCACGCTGAGAGCCAGGTTCGCCAGAGGATTCATCTTTGACCTCGATGAGGGGTAGGGAGTGGGAATCTTCGCCGTTTGAGTAGGCTGTTGAGCCTCGGAGGAGCGATTACCCCAGCCCAGGCCATCGGCGGGTCGGAAAGCCGGAGCCAATTCATACCGCGAGCCCTGGAGGCGGGCAATATCAATCGCCGCCATCGGACCGCTACGTCATCGCGACAGATTGACAAACACCCGGCAAAGCGGTATTGCTTGGCTGTGAACAGATTCCTGTGGAGCGACTGCGCGAATGTGGTGAAGGGGCGTGGCGCCCCAAGAGTGAAAAGCTGCATCCGAGTCTCTGTAGCGGCCGAGACTCGGCTTTATCGCATTTCACAGGATGGGAGTTTCCCTCCATGCGTCGCGTTTTGTTGTTCCTGACGCTCCTGCTGATCATCGTATTCCTTGGCGCCCACCGGGGATGGTCCTATCTAGCTCCGACAATGGATGTTTCTGCGCTTATTCGTGACGCCAACCTTATTGCGGTCGGAGAGGTGACTGACGTTTGGGAAGATGGACAGGAAGAGTACCAGGTCAACGGAATCTCTGAGTCCGGGCGGCTGATGCGAGGCCGCTTTGGTATTCGACGAGTGCTCAAAGGCGACGCGGTGGATGAGCTATCATTTACATTTTTTCGCTCGAATCTTGGCGATTCTGGGTTCGTTGGCGTCGACAAGGGCGAGTTTGGTCTGTTCTTCTTCCGCAATTCCGACGACGGTCTTATATTTGCTTCTCATTATTATCCCAAGATAATCGCCGGGCAAGAGGAGTGCGTCACGGCCGGCGAGCCCGTCGATCGCGTCGTAGGTGAACTCGCCTGCGTGATCCAGTCTCCCACTAGCGCCGTTTTCGACCGCTTAAGCTCCCTGAGAGCGCTTGCCACGGTGCTAGCCCCGTCCGCTACCGAAGTGCTGCGACGTGCCGTTCGGGAGCTTCACCCTCCATTCGACCTATTGGCAGCCATTTACCTTGTCCAACGCAACGATATCTCTGCCCTGCCCTTAGTCGAGGAGGGGGCACGAACCTCGCCCACGCTGGAGGTATCGGACAAGGGGCACTCGATTTTCGAGTATCACTGGGGAGGGGCACTGGCAGGAATCAAGGATCCTGCTGCTATTCCCACCTTGGCGCGCTTGCTGACGGTTGCTGATTCCGAGATACGCCAAGGAGCGGTCGCGGGATTGCGCAACACCGGATCAGAGGTGGCGCTCGAGCCGCTGTCTCAGGCGCTATATGATTCCGACATTTGGGTTCGTTGGAACGCAGTAATGGCCTTGGCAGCGATCACTCATCAGAAGGAATGGTACCCCTTTTACGACGCGTTCAAGGACAACGAGCAACTCTATTTAGATTATTGGAAGGCCTGGGCAATACAGAAGTTCTCGAAGGACCACTAGCAGCAAGCGTAGCGCGGACTTCCGTTTTTGAGGTCTGTGGGTCTTCCTCAGATTCGCGCTTTCGAATCCAAGGGCAAACTGACAATCGTTAACACGCAGCAGCGCATGGGTTGCGCCGCACTCATGCCGCAATAGTCGTTCACGTTGAACCATTGCCAGTCCGCGGACTGAAGACCGACGGTAGCTGTACTCATCGGTTCCTTACGCAGCCTTCGCCAGCTTGTTTCTCTCGCGCTTGTCCATCCGGGCGAGGACCTGGCCGGTCAACAGGTCCACGGCGAACACACCCAGCACGGCGACAGCTTCGAAGACCACTCCGGCCAGATGAGTGATAGCCAAGATGGAAGCGAAGGCCGCGCTGACCTGCATGATCTTGTTCCTGTATTCCGGTCAAGCCTCACCTCCTTATCCGAACAGGCGCGCAATCCAATGGGCCATGCCGGCCCCAAAACCGATCAGCGCACCCATTCCGAGTGATCCCAGAAGCGCGGCGATGAAGATGCCGAGCGTCAGCCCAGCCTTGTTCCGAGGCACAGCGGGAGCGGGATAGGCCAGCCGCTCCAGAGCGCACAGCGCGGGCAGCCGGGCCTCGAGGGTATCGGGATAATCGCCGGACTCGGTGGAATACTCCTGTCACCCTCACCTCAAGACACGCGGACGGATAAGCAACAGCACTGGAGACTTGAGGTGGCTTGTGTTGAGAGAGGCCGAAGGGTGCGGTCGGCTGCTGAAACACGCCCGGTATTAGTGGCTGCTGCTGGCCGAGAGCGGCGACACGCGGCGTCTCTTCGGGGCCATGGTAGGGCGGATCGAGTCGCTGCCCTTGCCCGCGGGGTAGAGTCCGGAACCGGCTGGAGAAACCCTGGGGAAGCAAGTAGGGGGGGTGGCGAGGTGTCTGAGAAAACGTATGGGAAACGGGTCAAGGTGCCGGCATACTTCCATCCGGACGGCGCACACTGGGCTGCCAGATGGCTGGCGCCTGGAGTGCAAAATTGCGCTTGCGAACGAGCCGGCGGGGAGTATATTGCGGTGGCTCAGGATGCCAAAATGGAAATCCTCGTTGAGTGCGGCTACCGCTTCTGATTCCGCAGGTAGTCCTCAATCAATTGTGTATCTGCGGGCGAGAGCGCAGGCACTGCCTTCCTGAGCATACTCATGAAATAGTCAATTTCCTCGGGCTCCGTGGGATGACCGATGTTGGCGCCATCGGGTTTGCCTCGAACGGGCCGATAGGAATTAGCAATCAGTTCGCCGTGTTCATCCAGGAAGGCGAAGAAGGGCAGGCTGGTGTCTTTGGCACCCAACTGGGCCGCAAGCGCCCCACCGCCGGGCGTGTTGAGGCTGGCCTTGTCGCCTTGCTCCTGCACGTCGAGCCGCGCTATCACGAAATGCTTGGCAAAGATCGGCTGGATTGCGGGAGTCTCGATAAACCTATCGAGACGCTTGCACCACCCTCACCAGGAAGCCTCGAACAGCAGGAAGATGTTTCTGTGCTGTGCGGCGGCTTGCGCTCTGGCACTGGCCAGCACCTGCTGGGCGGTAGGAGGGCCTGCCCCCGCCATCTCCAGAACGCCAACGAGCAGTGCCACCACTGTCGCTCGTAAGATCGTATGCATGGCGCGAATTCTACAGCCTTGCTCCGCTACATGTCAACCCACGGGGCGAGCCCTAATTCGCTGATAAGGTCGTCGAATGCAGTAGAGACTGGGTTCGGAGCGTAGGAGGTTTGCGCCGACGGGCCATGCCGAGCGTAGCCGCCTTGCGCTTCGGCTGAGATCAGTGTTCCAAGGCCCGCTTTACCGTCCGCAAATTGATCCGCCAGCACCACGTCCATCTCTGCCCACACCGCCAGCGTCGGCTGATAGCCCCGTTCCCCTTCGGAGGTCCGCAGCGCCTCCTGTTTCCGGCTCTCGATGATCGTGGCATCCTGATCGACCGTGGCCATCCGCTGCCCCGCACAGCGTGATCCCAGCTCCTGCACCAAGCTGCGGTT
>Ga0116115_1000753_pt1 | contig 16099 bp, 10 predicted proteins | sample June2015DPH_10_1_2_FD_89789 | JGI IMG/M metagenome (GOLD analysis project Ga0116115, IMG submission 89789) | Peatland microbial communities from SPRUCE experiment site at the Marcell Experimental Forest, Minnesota, USA - June2015DPH_10_100 | ecosystem: Environmental > Terrestrial > Soil >... | reverse complement strand
TTCCCCCATCCCTCTCCTCCTTTGCGATCACTATCCTTCAGGGAAACCCAAATCACATCGCTTCCCGAACACTCAATTACGGCCACGGATCTTCCCGCGAACGGACAGCGGCAGTGCTCCCACGAATCCTCTATTCTCCGGGCCTCAACACCGTCATCATGTGATGTAAACTCTCTCCTGTCCACCGCTACCCGTGAAGCAATCCTGGCTTTCACGTGCGGCGTTTGAGGCACTAGAAATCGATTAGTGGTCAATAAGGCAGGTCGAAGGTGCCAGCTAACGACTCAACTCATGGAAAACTTCTAAGACTCGACGCGCGCGACAACGTCCTTGTTGCCCTGGCCGATCTGCGTAAAGGCGAGATCATTCGCTTTTCCGGGAACGACTGCGTTCTCTTGTCCGACGTGCCGGCCAAACATAAGTTCGTCACCCAAGATCTCGCCGCCGGCGAAGACGTCATCATGTATGGCGTTCTGGTCGGCAAGGTGACGCAGAATCTGCAACGCGGAGAATTGCTTTCCACGCGCAACATCCGCCACGCCGCCGCCTCGTTTCACAAAAAGGAAGGAACCGCCCGCTGGACCCCGCCGGACGCTTCTCCCTGGCGTACGAAAACGTTTCTTGGATACCGGAGGGCTGATGGCCAGGTCGGTACACGGAATTATTGGCTCGTTCTTCCCCTGGTCTTTTGCGAGAACAGAAATCTGAACGTCTTGAAACAAGCGTTCGAGGAAGAACTTGGATTCACTGCCCCTCAAATCTATCGCCGCCAGGTTGCGGAGCTCGCCCGGCTCTACCGCGAAGGCGGCACCGAAAAGATAAAAACACTTTCGCTCACCGAAACACCGCAAGCGCCGGCTTCTCCCAGAATCTTTCGCCATCTCGACGGCATCAAGTTTCTTGTGCACGAGGGCGGCTGCGGGGGAACACGCGAGGACTCCAACAATCTTTGTGCGCTCCTCGCGGGCTACATTCACCATCCTAATGTCGCCGGCGCGACCGTCCTCAGCCTCGGTTGCCAGCATGCCCAGGTTCCCATCCTTCTCGAGGAAGTGAAGCGCCGCGATCCAAATTTCAGCAAGCCGCTTCTGATCTTCGAGCAGCAAAAAAGCCCGTCCGAAGCGGCCATGATTTCACAGGCCATCCGCGACACTTTTCTAGGGCTTGCTGAGGCGGACAAATCCACCCGCGTGCCGGCGCCGCTTTCGCAACTCAGCCTTGGCCTCAAATGCGGTGGTTCGGACGGGTTTTCAGGCCTCTCCGCGAATCCCGCCATCGGTCACACTGCCGACCTCGTCGTCGCACTCGGTGGGAAGGGAATTCTTTCCGAATTCCCTGAACTCTGCGGTGCCGAGCAGGAGCTGATCAATCGTTGCGTCAGTGAAGAAGTCTCGGACCGCTTCATGCAGCTCATGAGCGATTATGCCGCACGGGCCAAAGCCGTTCGTTCCGGTTTCGAGATGAACCCTTCGCCCGGCAATATCCGTGATGGATTGCTCACCGATGCCATGAAGTCAGCAGGCGCAGCCAAAAAGGGCGGCACTTCGCCCGTCACCGCAGTGCTCGATTATCCGGAGTACTCTCGCGTGCCGGGATTGCATCTTCAGTGTACGCCGGGCAATGACGTGGAATGCGTGACCGCCCAGGTCGCTGCCGGCGCCAATGTCGTCTTGTTCACAACCGGGCTGGGCACGCCTACGGGTAATCCCATTACTCCGGTCATTAAGATATCCGCCAATTCGAATCTCGCGCAGCGTATGCCGGACATTATTGATATCGACGCAGGCGGCATCATCTCTGGCGAAAAAACCATCGAGCAGATGGGTGAGATGATTCTGGACCGCACTATCCAGGTAGCGAGCGGTGAAATCCGCACCAAAGCCGAACTGCTCGGGCAAGACGACTTTATCCCCTGGAAAAGAGGTGTTTCGCTCTGAGAAATCGCAAGCTTCCATCTTATGAATGCTTTTCGGGAGGGCGCGCCTTTTCAAGCTGAGCGCAGCGGAGGACACAGCTTGCGGAAAAGCTTCTCTTTAGGAGGCCGGGACTTCAGTCCCGGCGTAAAGCCGCCAAAACCAATGGGCTTTAGCCCCTGAAGAAACCTTTTTTGGCATTTTCCCGCGGCTTCTTCAGTTCTGCCAAAAGAGTCGGGGAATTTAGGGTTTCAAACCCTGAGCTAACCAGGGGAATATCGAAAAATTTATGATATAGGCTCCAGAGGCGACCAAACGCTCTCCGGCTTCAAGGTGGCTTCGCATGGACTTGCAAATTAAAGACAAGGTTGTCCTGATCACCGGCGGCGCCAAGGGTATCGGCGCGGCAATCGCCCGGGCCTGCGCGCACGAGGGTGCTATCCCGGTCTTCGTGGACCGCGATGCCGAGGCCGGGGAACAACTGCAGTCGGAACTGCAAGCGGCGGGCAAAGTCTGCGGGCTGATCTGCGTTGATCTCCAAGTCCCGGAAAATTGTTCCTCGGCGGTCGAGCGCACACTTCAGGATTTTGGCAGGCTCGATGTTCTCGTCAACAACGCCGGCACCAATGACCGTGTCGGCCTCGAACAAGGCAGCCCCGAAAAATACTTGGCCTCGCTGCAACGCAATCTTCTGCATTATTACAACATGGCCCACTACGCCTTGCCGGCGCTGAAGAAGTCGCAGGGCTGTATCGTCAACATCGCTTCCAAGACGGCCTTCACCGGCCAGGGCGGCACATCAGGCTATGCGTCTTCCAAGGGCGCAATCCTTGCTTTGACGCGCGAATGGGCTGTGGAATTGCTCCCCTACGGAATTCGCGTGAACGCCGTTGTCCCCGCGGAGGTGATGACGTCGCTCTACAAGGAGTGGCTCAGCAGTTTGCCGAACCCTGAAGAAAAGCTGCAGCAGATCGTGTCGAAGATACCGCTCGGCAAGAGAATGACCCATGCCGAAGAAATTGCCGCTATGGCTCTTTTTCTTCTCTCTCCCCAGGCCGCACACATCACCGCACAGTTTTTGTTCGTCGATGGCGGCTACGTTCATCTCGACCGCGCCTTGAGCTGACACCCGGGTCAGCGCAGGTGACGCCAGTTGGCAGGCGCGGACGATCCTCTTGGAGTGCGGCGGCTTGCCGCCGCTTTTGCGTAGTAAGCAACTCCGCAAAAGTGATTTCCAACGAGCATGAAGCGTCCGCCACTCGGGCGTGCGCCTTTCTCTTGGGTTAGTCGATTTTTGTAGTGGCCGACCTTCACATCGGTCACTTAGGTTTGCCGTCTGTAGCGCAGGGCGAGTCCGTGAGCCTCGCGATTTTCTTTCGCTTCGGCCCTGGCGAAAAACTCCCCTCTAGTCAATTCGTGTCGATTGACCCGAAACCTGCTTGCGGATCTTCTTGCATCTAATGAGATAACTTCCGCTCAATCCCTTTTCCCAACTCCACCAACTCCTGCTCCAATTGCGGCGACTCTTGAAAGGCCACAATCCGGACCAGGTACGCGCCCGTGCGGAATGTGAGGCTTTGTTTGTACAGCCGCGATGCATCACCCACTCCCGCGCTTTTGGCGTCTCCTGTCGGCTCCGACTCAAATATCGTTTTCGCTCCCGCCGCGTTGGACATGGTGTAGATATCCGCTACCACCTCGGTCTGGTCCTTCGCCTTGTACTCCGCCGTCGAAGCGCTTTGCACGCCAGCCTTGATGTACTTCTCCGCGTCGCCGTCGTTGTACTTCCACAGATCGGCCGCGGCGAACGTGCGCACTTCTCCCGTCCTCGACCAATCGCTCACCTCACTCGCCTCGGGAAAACCATGGTTCGGCGGCAGCGATCCGTGCTTGCAGCCAGAGCCCGCAAGCAATATCCCTGCCAACACAATGTTCGCCGCTGCGTGCCGCGCCAATTCCATTTTCCTCATCCCACGCATCGCCTCACCCTTCAATCCGCACCGGCTCCAGCTTCGGTGCCAGTGCTTGAATCACTGCGAAAGCCAGCAAATACGCGCTCCCGGCTATCCCGAAAATAATTGAATACGATCCCGTCCATTGCAAAATGTGACCCACCACCTCCACAAGCAGCATACCGCCCACTGCACCCGCCATCCCTGCTATCCCGATCACCGAGCCAATCGTCTCTCCCGGAAACATGTCCGAAGCCAGCGTGTACATATTCGCGGACCAGCCCTGGTGCGAAGCGGTTGCCAGTCCGATGATTCCCACCGCCATCCATAAATTGGACACCCGCGCCGCCAGCACAATCGGCACTACCCCGCACGCGCAAATCAACATCGCCGTTTTCCGCCCGCGATTCACGCTCCATCCCCGCTTGATCAGCGCCGCCGGAATCCAGCCTCCGCCCACGCTCCCCACGCTCGCAGCCTGATAAATCACCACCAGCGGAGCACCCACGTGCAACAGCGTGATGCCGTGCGACCTGTTCAGAAAGTCGGGGATCCAGAAAAGGTAGACCCACCAGATCGGGTCCGTCATGAACTTGCCCAGTGCGATGGCCCACATCTGCCGGTGCGGCACCAGCTTTCGCCACGGGATTTTCCTTGCCTCCTCCGCCATGAGCGGCCCCGGCACCCCACGGCCCTTCTCACCCGGCGAGCGATACAGCGCCAGCCACGCGATCACCCAAAGCATCCCTATCCCACCCGTGATCAGGAACGCCCATCTCCATCCAAACTGAATCGTGATCCACGGCACCGTCAAAGGCGTCACCAGCGCTCCTAGGTTTGTCCCTGCGTTGAATATCCCCGTCGCCAGCGCGCGTTCTCTTTTCGGAAACCATTCTGCAACGCTCTTCACCGACGCCGAAAAGCTTCCGCCTTCTCCCAATCCCAGCGCCGCTCGCGCGATAGCAAATCCTGCCACCGACCGTGCCGCCGCGTGCGCCATCGCCGCGATGCTCCACGCGATCACCGCCAGCGAATATCCTCTTCGCGTGCCCAGGCGATCGATCAGCCGCCCCACCACCAACGACCCCGCCGCATACGCCACCTGGAACCCCAAAATGATGTTGCTGTAGTCGATTTCGCTCCAGTGCAGTTCCTGCTGCAGCGTCACCTTCAGAATCCCGATCACCTGCCGGTCGATGTAATTCACGGTTGCCGCGAAAAACAGCAATCCGCAAATCATCCATCGCCAGTTTCCCGCGCCCCCGCCGTTTTTTGCTCTTCGATCTCTTCAGTATTCACAGCGCCTCTGATCAACGCCTTTGCTCTTGCACCATTCCTTAGCAGCCCGCCGAAAAACTCTTCCTCCTTAGGGGGTCAGGGCTTCAGCCCTGACATAAAGCCTGCCAAATGAATTGGGCTTTCGCGCCTTTTGCGTCCGCCGATTTTTGGCGGAAGCCCCCGAAGAAACTCTTCTCTGCTGCCCTTCAACAAGCTTTCAGGTCGCCTAAGAGTACCTGTTGCCCTCCATCCGCGAAAGCCAGAAATGCAATTCCCCAACGATTCCCTTGACAATGCGCCGCGCCAGGTGTTTTCCTGCTTTGCGAGAGTCGCGAGCGCTTTTCTCATCACTTGTTCCTTCGCGGCAAAGCGATATGCCCTTTATCCACGAGGATTTCCTGCTCCAGAACGCCACCGCCCGCCATCTTTACCACAAATTTGCCGCCGGTCAGCCCATTCTTGATTTCCACTCCCATCTCTCCGCAGCGGACATCGCCGCCAACCGGCAGTTTCGCAATCTCTTCGAGATCTGGCTCGAGGGTGATCACTACAAATGGCGTGCCATGCGTGCCAACGGTATCGCCGAAACCTTTTGTACCGGCGAAGCTTCACCCTACGACAAATTCCTAGCTTGGGCCTCCACGGTCCCGCACTGCCTCCGCAATCCGCTCTACCACTGGACCCATCTCGAATTGCAGCGCTATTTCGGCGTCGACGAATTGCTGGATGAAGGGTCTGCACCGGATATTTGGCAGCACGCCAACGAGCTTCTGGAAACTCCAGAATTGTCCACGCAAGGAATTCTGGCGAAATTCTGTGTGCGTGCCCTCTGCACAACCAACGACCCCATCGACGATCTGCAACCCCACTCCCAAATTGCCGCGGCCCACCTGCCTACGCGCGTCTACCCGACTTTTCGCCCCGATCGGGCCTTGGACGTTCATCTGCCCGCCGTCTTCAATCCCTGGGTCGAGCGTCTCGCTGCCGCCGCCAACGTCTATATCCGCTCCTTCCCGGATTTCCTGGACGCCTTGCGCAAACGCCACGATTTCTTCCATCAAGCGGGTTGCCGTCTCTCCGACCACGGCCTGGTCCACTGTTACGCAAATTTCTGCAGCGAATCCCGCGCCCGCGCCATCTTCGATCAGGCGCGCACCGGACAAGCCGCAACGCATGAAGAGCACGCCGAATTTGCCTCCCACCTGATGCTCTATTTCGGCCATCTCGACGCGCAATCCGGCTGGACCAAACAATTGCATCTCGGCGCTCTCCGCAACGTCAACTCCCGCGCCCTGCAATCCCTCGGCCCCGATACCGGCTTTGACTCCATCGTCGACTTCCCGCAGGCGGCGTCCCTCGGTGCCTACCTTAATCAACTCAATCGCGAAAACGCCTTGCCCAAGATGATCCTCTACAATCTCAATCCCGGCGATAACTACATCTTCGCCACCATGGCCGGCAATTTCCAGGATGGCAGCATCCCCGGCAAAATCCAGTTTGGCAGCGGCTGGTGGTTTCTCGATCAGAAGGAAGGCATTGAGTGGCAGTTGAACGCGCTCTCAAACGTTGGCTTGCTCCCTCGTTTCGTCGGCATGCTCACGGATTCCCGCTCCTTTATGTCCTTCCCCCGCCACGAATATTTCCGCCGCGTTCTCTGCAATCTTTTGGGCCGCGATATCGAGCGCGGCGAGTTGCCCGATCGCGAAGATCTCGTCGGCCCGATGATCGAAAACATCTGCTATCACAACGCCGCCCGCTTCCTTGGCCTCACGATCAGTTGATCGGCTCTAGGTCCCGCTCAATCTGCTCTTGTGCTATGAAAGCGCTCTCGCCCCTGTGGCACAGTCACTCCTGACTGTGCTCTTGGGTTTGCCGTGCTCTTGGGTTTGCCTCTGTAGATGCTGGGCTTTAGCCCAGCTCTTGGGTCTCTCCTGCCCTTGTAGGGCCCGCCTTTTTACCCTGAGCATCGCGAAGGGCTGAGGCGGGCCACAACTGATCCCACGCCACAATGTCTCGTGCAGGTCCCCAGGTGTTTGCCTTTTTGTATAGCGTTAGCGCACGTCGATTCTGCACGCTTCACCCGCCCGCCGCTTTCTGGCGGGCCCTTGCCGCTCCTGCGCCTTTTCTCGTCCCTTATGGAGGCCCAGCGCCGCGGGACCTCATCTCGCCAACCTCCGTGCTAGACTACCCCTTCGCGTTCACCGCTCTGCCTCTTCCGGTGCCCGCCCGTGGAGACTCCATGGCTCGTCCCTCACAATTCGAACGTCGCGCTCGCACCTCCATCGAAGCATCGATCGCCGCGAAGCGCTCCCTCCTTCGCAACTCTCAAATCCTTTCCGGCCTTTCCCAACTCGCCGCTTCCCTGATCCATGCCTTCAAGCGCGGCAACAAGGTTCTCCTCTTCGGTAACGGCGGCAGTGCCACGGACGCCCAGCACATCGCTGCGGAACTCGTTGGCCGCTTCGCCTTTGATCGCCCCGCTCTTCCCGCGCTCTCCCTCGCCACAAATCTTTCCGCCGTCACCGCCATCGCCAATGATCACGGCTTCCGCCGCGTCTTTTCTCGCCAGATCCAAGCCTTCGGCCGCCCCGGCGACGTTGCCATCGCCATTTCCACCAGTGGCAATTCGCCCAACGTCCTTCACGCTGTCGCTCTCGCCAAAAAAATGCGCATGCACACCGCCGCCCTCACCGGACGTTCCGGCGGCAAACTCAAATCCATTGTTGATCTTTGCCTGCGCGTGCCTTCTGACGATACTCCGCGCATTCAGGAATGCCACATCCTGCTCGGCCACATCCTATCCGAAATTGTCGAGCAGGAACTCTTCGCTTCCCGCGTCTTGGCGCGCTCTTCTCGCAACCCGCGTAAATAATCGCTTGCGCTACGTTTTCATCGCTGTGGCACAGTCACTCTTGTTTACCCTGAGCCGCGAAGGGACTGTGCTCTTGGGTTTGTTTTTTCTTGGGGGTCGGTTCGTGTAGGCGGTAAGCACCGCTCGACCCCATCTCGGCAAGCTGTAAGCATTTTGTCATTCCGATCCCGCAAAGCGGGAGAGGAATCTGCTTTTTCCGGCGGCTTTTCTATTCCCGCGCCCCGGCAAAAAATCCCCTCTACCCCTTCTCCCCGCTCGTAATCGCCTCCTCAACCGTTTCGATGTCCACCAATCCCCAGCAACCATACAGCGCCGGCAGCACGCGCCCCGCTTCATGCTTTCTCCGCAATTCCGCCACGCGCTCCGTTCCCGACCTGTACGCCGGCAGGTACATTCTTCCCAGCAGTGGATGTCTCCCCCACGCTCCGGAAAGTTTGTCTGCGCGTTCTTCCGTTACCAGGTACTCGCGCCTCAAAATCTTCGCCACTTCTTCCCGCGCCGCGCCTTCCCCCCATGTCAAATAGGACGACTGGTTCTTCGCGTCATCCTGCAACAGCGCCAGCAGCACCCCGATCTGCAGATCTTCCTCCGGCAGTTGCTCCACCTCCGTCACGCCGTGCGCAATCAGGATCGCGTTATTCGCGATGCCCTCAAACAGCGTCGCCGCCCGCGTATTCATGGTCAGCACCGTGGCCTCGAACCCCGCGAGCCACCGCACGTACAGATCTTGCAGATACGCAAACGTCGTCACATGCCCCGGCACCACCTCATGGCTCACCAATTGCTCGAACTCCGGCACCGATATTTTCAGCGAAGCATTGATCTCATACGTTGCCTCATACTCCGGTTTGCCGTTCGCCTTTCGCGCTCGCCCGATGTAATTCATCGACCCTGAAAACCATGCATCCTTGATCGGCAGAAACTCGATGTTGGCCCGCGGCACTCCCGCCAGTTCCTTCGGCAGATGTGGCATCAGATGCGTCTCGCACAGCTTGTCGTAGTGCGCGATGAACCCCGCGCTCAGCCGTCGCACCGACGCCATCGGCACCGTGCGTTCCTGCCGCCATTCATCCACCGCCTTCAGCACTCCTTCGGGTCCATTCTTCAAATAGCCTGCTCGCCGCAGCAACTCCGCCACACGTTCCCGTTTTCTTTCCGGTTTCGACGGCTCCGGCGCGCGCCCCGTGGAAGCCTTCACGCAATCCTCGTAGCTCACCGCCTCCCCCTTGCCGAGCGTCTCCATCGCCAGCTTCCACATCGCTTCCAGGGACGTGGCCAGACCCGCGAGATACGATCCCCGCAAGCTCTTCGTCCTTTTCCCTTCCGCACGAATGCCTTTTATCGCCCCGGGAATGTCAATCTGCTGCAAATACTCCTCAATCGCTTTGCGGTCCACGTCCTTCGACGCCACTCCTCCCGATTCCCGGATGCGTGCCGCCGCTGGAATCGTGTACGCCGCTGGCAGCGCCTCATCCGAAAACCAGGAGTCCGCAATGAACCGCCCCGTGCCGCTCGCGCACTTCACATCGCCGCCCCACAATGTGTCGATCCCCAGGATCGCGTCCGCTACGTACTTCCCCAGTTGGTCCATTAGATCTCCTTCTCTTTTCGCAGGGAGCCAAACCACACATACAGGCACAGCCCCACGAAAAGCACTGCCGAAACAATTTGCGAAATCTCTTCCTTTGCATAAAACGGTGTCCGGATCAACTCCTCGCGGTACCCCGGCACCAGCCGCAGCGCCGCTCCCAGTACTCCCCCTAATGCTCCCCCCGCCATCAGTCCTGACGCAATAATCACGCCGCGCGCTCTCACCCGGTCCCCCGTTTCACCGCCCGCCTTGTCCGCGCGCTTGTTCAGCAAGTGTGACAAGAATCCTCCCACCAGCGCCGGCGTGTTCAGCTCCAGCGGCAAATACATTCCCAGCGCGAAAATCAGCGATGGCTGCCCCAGCATCTCCAGGATCACCGCAATCACCGCTCCCGTTCCAAATAACAGATACGCGATCGGCTGGTGGCTCATGAATCCTTCCACTAACGCCTTCATGATGGACGCCTGCGGCGATGCCAGCACCGGCCGCAAGTCTCCCGCTGCCGCTTCCCCAAACTGGAACGTCCGCGCCAGCATCACGATCGTTAACCCGGCGAAAATCGCCGCCGCGATCACTCCCAGAAATTTCACCTTCTCCTGTGCTGCCGGCGTCGACCCGAGCCAGTATCCCGTCTTCAAGTCCGTGATCGCCTGTCCCGATACCGAAAGCGCCGTGCACACCATTCCCGCAATCGCCATCACAAAAAACATTCCCGTCGTCCCGGACAGTCCGAACCGTAGCAGCACCGCCGCCGACAAAATGATCGTCAGCATCGTCATCCCGGACACCGGATTCCGCGCCGTTGTCGCAATCGCGTTCGCCGCCACCGAAGTGAAGAAAAACGAAAACACCAGCGTCAGCAGCAATCCCGCCGCCAGCACCGCAAACGATACCCGCAAGTTCCCCAGCAACAGCGCCACGCCAATCGCCCCAATCACCACCCCCGCCAGAATCGCCGTCATCGAAATATCGCGATCCGTCCGCTCCGCCGCCGCCGCTTCGCCCTTCCGGAAAACTCGCAGCGCGATTCCGAACGAACCCGCCACCACACGCAGCGACTTCACGATCCCGAAAATCCCCGCCGTCGCAATCGCTCCCACGCCCACAAACCGCACGTAGTTCCGGTAGATTTGTACCGCCGTCATCTTTGCAATCGGAATCGCCGCCGGGTACACCGCGCTGTCCAGGTGGCTTCCCACGAACCAGATCAGCGGCACCAGCACCAGATTCGACAGCAGGCCGCCCGCGCACAGGATCATCGAGCTGCGCAGTCCGATCACATACCCCAGCCCCAGGATGAACCCTACTGCATCGAAGCTCAGCGCCATCCGCGCCCGCTCATTCAGCATCCGGATCACCGGCACAAATCGAAAATCCACATACTCTTTCCACACCTGAAATGTGGTCACCAAAAAATCGTACACGCCCGCGATCGCCGTCGCTTGCAGCAGCAGCCTCGCCTGCGATCCGCCCTTCTCCCCCGTAACCAGCACTTCCGTGATCGCCGTCGCCTCCGGGTAGGGAAGTAGCCCGTGCTGCTCCCGCACGAAATACCGCCGCAAAGGAATCAGAAACATCACTCCCAGGCATCCGCCCGCCAGGCAAATGAAAATTGTCTGCACGGGATGCGGATTTAATTTCAGAATGTACAGCGCCGGCACCGTGAACACCGCTCCCGCCACCACCCCGCCCGCCACTCCCCCAATTCCTGTGATGATCACGTTTTCCAGCAGGCTCGATCTCCGCTTGTACAGTCGTGCCAGCCCGATCGCCAGGATCGAAATCGGAATCGCCGATTCCATCACCTGGCCCACTTTCAGCCCCGAATACGCCGCCGCCACCGTGAAGATCACGCAGAACACCACCCCCCAGCCCACCGATCGCAACGTCAGCTCCGGCTCTTTTGCTTCAGCTCCCACCACCGGCCGGTACACTTCGCCCGGCTCCAGGCTCCGGTACGCATTGCTCGGCAGCGATTTCTTCTCGGTTTCGCTCATCGCGCTTCATCCTCCGCCGGAATTTCCCAGCCACTCATCACTAGCTACTCACAAAAGGCGAGTCTTTGTAGCGGCCGCCTTTTTACCCAGAGCGTAACGAAGGGCTGAGGCGGGCGCTTTTTGTGTGACGAAGCCAACTATGTCTCGATTGCACCCGAAACAACGAACCGTCCGTCTCGTCATTCTTTCTGACGACCCGTGCATGGTGCCACATCCTGGCTGGAAATCCGGGCTAAAGCTCTTCGCAATTCCCCTGAACAGACCAACGCCACAGAAACACTCTGTGGCGCGGCCTTCTCAAGCAAACCAAAAGCTATCTCACAAACAGCTCCCAGGAGGGCACCAGTTCACAGGCTGTGGGGAAAGTCTTTTCTTTAGGAGGCCGGGGCTTCAGCCTCGGCGTAAAGCCCCTATAAGCAACGGGCTTTAGCCCCTGAAGAAATGTTGTCAAGCATTTTTCTGCAGCCCCATTAGACGCGATGAATTTGAATCCTCACGACAGATGCAGTGTCTGCACCTGCAGCTTCGCCCCATCCGCCGCCGCGGTGCTTGCCTGCTTTCCCGTCCCGCCGTTCACCCGCACTTCCGTCTCTTGCGCATCCACCACCGCAATCGCCGCGATGTTGACGATCTCCTCGACTTCGGCGCCACGCTGCAGCACGTGTACCGGCTTGGACATCCCCATCAGGATCGGCCCAATCGTTTCCGCGCCGCCAATTCGCGCCAGCAGCTTGTAGCAGGTGTTCGCCGAATTCAGGTCCGGGAATACCAGCACGTTCGCTCCGCCGTGCAAGCTGCTGAATGGATACGTTTCCGCGATGATTTCCGGCACTACCGCCGTATCCGACATCATCTCTCCATCAATCATCAATGCCGGATCTGCTTTGTGTACCAGTTGCACCGCCTGCCGTACCTTCTCGGTCAGCGGGTGCGGTGTGCTGCCAAAGTTGGAAAACGACAGCATCGCCACCCGCGGTGTTACGTTGAACCGCCTCGCCATTTCCGCCGCGCACAGCGCGATCTCCGCCAGATCTTCGGCGCTCGGCTCGATATTCACCGTGCAATCCGCCAGGAAATAGATATCGCCGCGCTTTGTCACCAGCGCATACAATCCGGAGACCTTGTGCAGTCCCGGCCGCGGCTTGATCACCTGCAGCGCCGGCCGGATCGTGTCCGGAAAGTGCTGCGTCTCGCCGCCCACCAGTGCGTCCGCGTCTCCCACCTGCACCATCACCGCCCCAAACAGGTTCCGGTTGTTGATCAGCCCCCGCGCTTCCGAAAGTGTCACCCCGCGCCGCTGCCGCAATTCATACAGCGTCTGGATGTACGCCTCCCGCTTCGGCCATGTAGCCGGATCCACGATCTGGATTTCTTCCAGTTCCACGGACAGATCCGCCGCCTTCGCCCGAATCACTTCCGTATTCCCGATCAGCATCGGCTGCGCGATTTTTTCATCCACTAGAATCTGCGCCGCCCGCAGGATTTTCTCGTTCTCTCCTTCCGGAAACACCACGCGCTGCGGCTTGTTCTTCGCTTTGTGAATGATCAGCCGCATCACCTCATGCGCCTTCCCCAGCAGCCTTTCCAGCCGCTCGCGGTATTCCTCCAGGTTCACCGGCTCCTTCGCCACCCCCGTTTCCATCGCCGCCCGTGCCACCGCCGACGCCGTCCACACCAGCACCCGCGGATCAAATGGTTTCGGAATGATGTATTCCGGCCCAAACCGTATGCGCTCCACTCCATACGCGTGGCACACCGAATCCGGCACATCTTCTTTCGCCAGTTCCGCCAGCGCCCGCGTCGCTGCCAGCTTCATCTCCTCGTTGATCGCCGTGGCGTGCACGTCCAGCGCCCCGCGGAAAATAAACGGGAATCCCAGCACGTTGTTCACCTGGTTCGGATAATCGGAGCGCCCCGTGGCTATGATCACGTCCTTGCGTGTGGCCACTGCGTCGTCATACGTAATCTCCGGATCGGGGTTCGCCATCGCGAACACGATCGGCCGTGCCGCCATCGTTCGCAGCATCTCTGGCGTGAACGCGCCCTTCACGGACAATCCTATAAACACGTCTGCGCCCTTCACCGCTTCCGCCAGCGTGCGCATCTCCGTCTTCTGCGCGAACCGCGCCTTGTACGGGTTCATCCCCTCGGTCCGGCCTTCATAGACCACGCCTTTCGTGTCCGCCATGAAAATGTTTTCGTGCTTCACTCCCAGCCGCACGTAGTGTTCCGCGCACGCAATGCCCGCCGCGCCGCTCCCATTGAACACCACGCGTACTTTGTCGATCGGCTTGCCCACGATCTCCAGCGCATTCAGCAGGGCTGCTCCCGAAATGATCGCCGTCCCGTGCTGGTCGTCGTGAAACACCGGGATCTTCATTGTTTTCTTCAGCGTCTCTTCAATGTAGAAACATTCGGGCGCCTTGATATCCTCCAGGTTGATTCCGCCGAACGTCGGCTCCAGCAATTGGCACACCTTGATGACGTCGTCTGGATTCATCGAATCCACTTCCAGGTCGAACACGTCCACGTCCGCAAACCTCTTGAATAGCACGGCCTTTCCTTCCATCACCGGTTTCCCGGCCAGTGCTCCAATGTTCCCCAGGCCCAGCACGGCGGTTCCATTCGACACCACCGCCACCAGGTTACCTTTCGCGGTGTACTTGTATGCGTCCTTCGGTTCCTTCTCAATTTCCAGGCAGGGCTGCGCCACCCCCGGTGTGTACGCCAGGCTCAGGTCTCTCTGTGTGCGGCACGGCTTCGTCGGGGTTACTTCGATCTTTCCAGGGCGCGCGCCAAAGTGATACGCCAGCGCGTCTGACTTTTGTATCGGCATGTTTTTTCTCCAGACTGCAGGCCCTTAGGCGTGTGGGGAGGTGAGTGGATTCCTCAACCTCGAAGGCACGTCGTTCAACTTCCCATCTGACTTCTACCCGTCCAACTAATTCCCAATTCTGCCCGTGGCACAGTCACTCCTGACTGTGCTCTTGGGTCTGTACTGGCCGATCTTTAGATCGGCCACAAGGCCACTCCCTATTCCTTACGCGGCCATTCCCCTACCACGCCCCCGTGTTCAAATACTCGTGGATCGCTTTTGCCGCGCGTCTCCCCGCTCCCATCGCCAGGATCACCGTCGCGCTTCCCGTCACGATGTCGCCGCCGGCAAACACGCCTTTTCTTGACGTTCGCTGCGATTCGCTGTCCGCCTCGATGTAGCCTCTCTTGTTCGTCTTCAGCCCCGGCGTCGTCGATTGTACCAGCGGGTTCGCCGATGTTCCCGTTGCGATGACGGCCACCGAGAGTGGCACCTCAAACTCCGATCCCGCGATGGGAATCGGCCGCCGCCGTCCCGAAGCGTCCGGTTCGCCCAATTCCATTCGCACGCACCGCGCTGCTCGCAGCCAGCCCCGCCCATCGTCCAGAAATTCCACCGGATTTGTCAGCACCTGAAAATCGATGCCCTCTTGCTTCGCGTGCTTCACCTCTTCCGCGCGCGCCGGCATCTCCGTCTCGCTCCGCCGGTACAGCACGTACGCCCTTTCCGCCCCCAGCCGCCGTGCGGACCGGATCGCGTCCAGCGCCGTGTTGCCCCCGCCAATCACCGCTACGTGCTTCCCGCGCAACCCCACCATCGGCTCATCGTACCGCGGGAATTCGTATGCGTGCATCAGGTTGATCCGCGTCAGAAACTCATTCGCCGAATACACCCCGTTCAGGTGCTCTCCCGGAATATTCAGGAACACCGGCAATCCCGCGCCCGTGGCGATAAAAACAGCATCGTAGCCTTCCTCTTCAAACAGTTCGTCAATCGAAACCGTCTTCCCCACCACCACGTTCGTCTCGAACTCCACGCCCATCTTGCGCATCGTGTCGATCTGCTCGCGGATCACCTGCTTCGGCAAACGAAACTCCGGTATCCCGTACACCAGCACGCCGCCAATCTCGTGCAACGCCTCGAACACATGTACCTGGTGGCCTCTCTGGATCAAGTCGCCGGCTGCGCTCAATCCCGCTGGCCCGCTTCCTACAATCGCCACCTTCTTGCCCGTCGGCGCCGCATTCGCTGCCGGCGACGCCCCGGCTTTCTGCTCGTAGTCCGCCACAAACCGTTCCAGGTACCCGATTCCCAGCGAATCCACTTTTTTGTGCAGCAGGCAGAATCCTTCGCAGTGATCTTCCTGCGGACAGACGCGCCCCGTGATTGCCGGCAGCACATTGTCCTCGCGAATCTTTGCTGCTGCTCCCAGGTAATCGCCCGCCACGATCAGCTTCACGAAATCCTTCACCTTTACGCCTACCGGGCAATAGTCCACGCACGTCGGCTTCGCGCATTCTAGGCATCGCAACGCCTCTTGCCGCGCCAGCTCCATCGAATATCCCAGGTTTACTTCCGTAAAATTCATCACCCGCAATCCCGCGGCCTGCTCCGGCATCCCCTGCCGCGGTATTTTCATCCGTTCCTTCATCGGCACCGGATTCGCGGAGGCTTCTTTGGC
>Ga0116115_1000742_pt1 | contig 16245 bp, 9 predicted proteins | sample June2015DPH_10_1_2_FD_89789 | JGI IMG/M metagenome (GOLD analysis project Ga0116115, IMG submission 89789) | Peatland microbial communities from SPRUCE experiment site at the Marcell Experimental Forest, Minnesota, USA - June2015DPH_10_100 | ecosystem: Environmental > Terrestrial > Soil >... | reverse complement strand
ATTCCAGCGTAAATTCACAGAACTTTCCCGGCTCCGTTTTCACCGAAATCCTTCCCCCGGACTCCTGCACGATGCGGTAGCAGATGCTCAACCCCAGCCCCATTCCTGCGCCCACGTCTTTCGTGGTGAAAAAAGGGTCGAAAATCTTGTCCACATCGGCCGGGGCGATGCCCGGACCGTTGTCGCGAACCGACAAAATGCTGCTGCCGTTCTCAATCCGTCCTTCAATCCGGATGGTTGGCTTTTCATCCCGGAACAGCTTCGTTTTCAACGCATCGAGCGAGTTTTGCAGCAGGTTCGTGACCAGGTGGATCAATTTGTTCTTGTTCACCCAGATCGTCTGATGCCCGGCAATCTGCTGGTCGATCTGTACTTTGTCCTTCCACTCATTGCTCAGAAACCGCAGCGCCGAAGCGACCACCTCCGCCACCTCCACCTCATCCCGGCTCTCGGTTTCGGGATGCGTGAACATCTGCAAATCCGAGACGATGGTCTTCACCCGTTTGACGCCTTCTTCGACATCGTTCAAAACCTCGACGTAATCTTCCTGTTGCTCCGGGGCAAGGTTTTGACCTTTTTTGCGCAGGGTAAAGAGGCCGGTGATAGCGAAGTTCAGCGGATTGTTGATCTCGTGGATGATGCCCGCGCTCATGCGGCCCAGCGACGCTAGCTTCTCGGTTTGCACCAACTGTATCTCGTTTTCCTTGAGTTGTTGGAGGCTCGATTCCAGCGCCTTGCGGTTCTTGTCCAGTTCATAACGCAAAGTGAATTCGCTGAGTCGAAGCCGGTAAAAAAAGTGGTTGCCCACAATGACGATGATGCCGGTCAGTGCCAGGAAATAAAGATTGTTGGCAAGATTGTTAGAAAATTCTTCGGGAGTCGGTTTCAGCCAATGGAAACCGCAGGCGGCCAGATACATCAGGATGATTGCGGCCACACTAAACGTTGACTCCCAAATATCCCAGCGCACCACGACGCTCACGGCAAGCAGGATCAAATTAAGCGCCGCATAATAATTCGAAGTCGCGCCCGTCAAGGGTCCTTGCGCTGTGGCAATGATCCAGCACATGAAGAACGCTGGAAGGAGTGCGATGAGAATACCAAGCCGACGATAATGTTTTTGTCCCAACTCGGTGGTGTGCAAATACCAGAGGCCGGCCGCCAGAACGGAACAGAGGATCCGCAATTCGAAAAAATACCAACGCTGCGGGTGGTAGACCAGCCAATCCATGACCGAGCCGAGAGGCATCAAAATCACCACCAGCGCCGACGCGAGTTTGCCCGTGCGCAGACGTTCCTGTCGTTCATTGGCGGCAAAAGCGTCGGCAAAGTCGGGGTTGGAAAATGTTGGGTGGTCAGTCATGGGCCGGTTTGCGAACTTCGATAAACAAATTCACGCCCGTCGCGTCCGTGCGGACGGAAACAAAGTCTTCGATTGCGTCAGCGGGACACAGCGCGCGCAAATCCTGTTTCTGGCGGTAGATCAGGTGCCAGTCCAGCAAATGTTCCATGCCGTGGCGCAACGGATTGGACGGCTCGACATTGGTCGCCACCACCAGCCCGCCCGGCGCGAGGAATTCATAGAAAACGTTCATCAACTGCCTGCAGATGGAGTCCGGCAAATAGTCAAAAAGGCCGGTGCAATACACAAAATCATATTGCGGTTTTCCGACCACTCCCAGGGTGCGGTTTTCCCTGATCAGTTGGGAAACACTCTTTTTCTGAAAATGAACGGGCGTCCGCAACCGGAGAAGATTTTTAATCCTGCCGAGCGTCTGGCGGGCGTATTCCAAGGTTTCGTCGTTGAAATCCACGAGCGTCAATTCCACCTTTTCGCTGAAGGAAGAGCGGAAAAAATTCTGCACTTCAATCGCCGGGCCGCAGGCGAAGTTGAAAATGCGTGCCGTGCCGCCCGCGCGGGCGACGCGGCAGGTCTCCAGTTCCATGCGCTCGGTGAGATCTTTTATCCGGTTGCGATGCGCCACCGCGGGCGGCTGCTCGACAAACCAGTTGTGAATGACCTTGGCGAACAAGGAGTCTCCTTCGTAACTGTTGCGGGCGATCATGTTCACCATTCCATAATCCCCGGCGTAACCCAGCGGCTTTTCAAACGTGCGATGCGCGAAGGGCGCGGCCAAAAACAAAGGATGAAGGTGCTGCCGCATGTAGCTGGCATGAGCGGCCTCGTGTTCTTCCCTAATGTCTTTGGCGATGGCTTCGAATTTTTCAAAGAGCGCGTTAATCAACGGAATCACCACTTGGGCAATTTCCCGGGTTGTTTTCTGCTCGAATTTTTCCCGCTCGTTCCTGTCCAGGGCCCGAATTCCCAACTCCACCCGCTCCAGCCACATCTGCAAATCATGCAAAAAAGTATACATGTCGGCGACGACGATTTTAAATTCCGGCGACACTTTGTAAAATTTCTGCCAATCCTTGAGGAAGGATTTGAATTCCCTGACGATCTGGCCTTCTTTTTGCAACGCCAGAATCTGATTCAAGTCCGTCCATTGCGCTTCGTCGAGCGTTGCTTCGTATACGACTTTCGTGCCCGCATCCACAACGTTGCTGACAACAGCACGCCCGGAATAAATCGGTCGTCCTTGCAAAATGATTTGGAACCCGCCGAGCACCTCGGAAAGTCGCGGAGCGATGCCTGGGTTGTACAACTCAAAAACAACGCCGTGCCGTGTCACGCGCACCGGTGCGCCGCGCAACTCTACGCCTTCCATCGTCTGAAATGTCACCCGGCTTTCCTTGACATCGGATGAAGAAGCAGCGGCGGACGTCTGCGCGGCCCTTTTTTTTGGGTGTTCCAACAGACCATTCGCCTCATGTCCATTCCCATTTCCATTGCCATTGAAACCCTTGCTCATTTCGTGGATAAAATGAACCATTTTCCGCGCCAAAACAAAGCGATTCTCTGCGCTTGCAACTGGCATCACCATTGCTTTGTTCAGCCCACGCCGCTTGCAGGTGCAATATCCGCCGCGGCTGATTGAATCGAAACCGGCAAAAATGGATGCTTGTCTCGTTACGGGACAGGCGTCGTATTGAAAGTTATTGAAAATAATGGTGATTCTTTTTAGAATATGAAACCTCTGAAAAGCTCACTTTTTATCGTAGCGGCGTCCCGCTCGTCGCGCCGCAGTGAAACGAAGGCGGAGCAGAGCGCCGCAAATTTTGGGAAATGGAAAAGTCCATCCCGCATTGCGGGATGCCAAAAGCCGCTGCAGCCGTTTTGCGCCGGCCAAAAAACGCGCAATCAACCGGCGCGGACGTTATTGGGTGTGCCTGGCATTGCCCCGTCAGCCGCGATTGGAAACGTTTGGTTATAATGAGAACAATCAATCCTGCCCTCAATGCCGCCGCGCGGCCTTCCTTCACCGGTTGCGCCGCCGCGCTGAAACCCAGATCGCTGGCCGATGGCAAATCGCATTTCGTTTCGTTTGGCGCAAACAAAATCCACTACGTCACCGTGGGCGGAGGAAAGAACACGATTGTTTTCGTCCATTGCTGGGCGGGCAATCTCGGCTTCTGGCGCGAACAGGTCCCGGCGCTCGCGGACAAGGCGCGGCTGGTGCTCATTGACCTTCCCGGACACGGCCAAAGCGACAAGCTGCACGCGCCGTACAGCATGGATTATTTCGCCAGCGCCGTCCTCGCGGTGATGCGCGACGCCCGGGTGGACAAGGCCACGCTCGTCGGCCACAGTATGGGCGGGCCCGTCATCTACCGCGTCTATGAACAGGCGCCGGAGAAAGTCGCCGCGCTGGTGGTGGTGGACGGATTCCTGCGCCGGCCCCGGATGGCGCCCGGGCAGGCCGAAAAATTCATCGCGCGGTTTCGCACGCCGGACTATCGCGAGCACACCCGGCAGTTTTTCGGCACAATGTTTCCCGTTCCCGGCACCGAAGCCTTGCGCGACCAGGTTTTGTCCGAAATGCTCGCCACGCCGCAGCATGTCATGCTCGGCGCAATGGAGGGAATGTTCAGTCCGGACCAGCCCGATTGGGACCTGAAAGAGGCGAACGTGCCCGTGCTCGTCATCAACGCCAAAGGCCCGATGTGGGACGCCGATTGCAAGAATCACGTCCGCTCGCTCGCGCCGCAAACCGATTGCCGCGTCATGGACGGCGTGGGCCACTGGCTCATGCTCGAGCGACCGGTGGAATTCAACGCCATGCTCACGGACATGCTGCGGAAATTCGATCTGATTGCAAAGTAAGCGGTGTCTTGGGGGAGCGCACGCGCCCCGCGTGCAATTTTACGCGCCTCGCGGAAAACTTCAGGTGGAGCAAAGTTCCGTGCCGCCTTTGCGGAAAATTTCGGACGTTCCAAAGCTGGACGCGAGGCGCGTCCAGCAACACCCGGGGCGGGTGTGCTCCCCTTCAAATTAAAAATGCAGCCCCACCGTCACCAGCACGGCGTGACTGATGAAATCATAATTGCCGTCGGCGGGGTGTGGGTTTGGGCTGGCGTATAATGCGGGTGAGGACGATGGGGTGCTGCCGGTGACCGTGTGTGTGGGGCCGTATCCAAATTGGTAAGCGATGTCGAAATCGAAACGCTTGCCTTTGTGCCCGGCTCCGACGCTGAAAAAATACCGGTCCAGGTCCGCCGCCAGCGGAGTGTAATAGGCATCCGGAACCGAGTTCTCATTATAGACGAAGCCCGCGCTCGCGTGCCAGCCGTTGTCAAAATACCGCGTCACGCCGAATTCATACATCCAGCTTGCCTGCCAATCTAGTGTCACGGGAATATTTTGCGGTCCGCCTAGCGGGGTGGGTTCTAGTTGATAGATGGTTGTGTTTCCAAAGCTGCTCCAATCCGTGTAGTCCGCGTCAAATTCCAGGTTCCATTTCGGCGTGGGCCGGTATGAAATGCCAAAAACAGCGGTCAAGGGAAACGAGAAATCCATTTTTGCTGGGAGGGACGTATCGGGTATGCCGGCTGTAAATTGCTCGAATTCTGTGTGGCCATTCAAAGTGACAGTCGCCGAACTGCGGAAGGTGGCGCCGATTGAAATTTGGTCAATCGGTTGCCAGAGCAGACCCAGATTATAGCCTACACTCCAACCGTCACCCTTAAAACGGAAAAAGTTAATAGCAGGTGGCAAGTAAGACTGACTAAGACCTTGTTCCAAATCCATATCCACATAGTTCACCATCGCACCGCCGCCAATCGAAAAACCGGCCGGCAGCTTCAAGGCTATGACCGGATTGAGCGTCAAATAAGTCAGCTTGCCTTGCGTGGCGACCGAGCGGAAGCCGGTATCGTCTGACCAATCCATGCTCCCGCCATAAGGCGCATAAACGCCCAGTCCAAAACTCAACGGAAAATTCTCTGGAGTGTAGGCGTAGAAGAGCTGGGGAACCGCGGCGAGATTATCTGAACTGTGGTAAGTGTTGCCGCTGTTTGGAGGACTGTAGCTGGGATCAAGATAAATCCCATAAATGCCGCCTCGAACATTGTTGCCCTCAAGCTGGGTGATGCCCGCCGGGTTGTAGTAAATGGCGGACGGATTGTCCGCAGTGGCCACAAACGCCTCGCCGCGAGCGCTCGCAAAGGCGTCCTGGCTCACAAGCCCAAAGCCATTCGCCGAAGCTTTCAAGACCGAAACTCCTGAAATCATTACCGCCAGCAGCCTCAATGTATTGCACCGGTTCATATTCAGCGATTCATCGGTTCAAACAACTGAACAAACACCGCGGAAGCGCACGGGTGTGCGCTTGCGCCAGCAGGTTACCTGCCGCTTTACGTTGCGCCAGCAAATTTCCATGATATAGCAATTCATTCTGTCATAGGCACACAAAAGCTCATGCGGAAATCTCGCGGACATTTCGTCTTCTTGCACAGCGCCAGCCGCCGTCACGCCGAAGCGGCGCTATGGCGCGCCGCGTAGGTGGAAGGACTGGCGCACTCCAAAACGCTTCGCGTATTTCATGAATCACTGTATCGCGCACAGCGTCTTGGACTGTCCACCCTCCGTAGCAGAGCTACTGCGGAGGACGGGCGGCGGCCCTCCGCCGCTTTTCCCAACGGCATATTAAACTGTGCCAATGTTACCTGGAACTGCTATAGGCGCGGAAACAAGAAATTCGGAGATTTGTATAAGTCAGCCACCCCCTGTGCTCCCAATTTTCTTTACTTTGGTCCGGCTTGGAGATAGACTCCGCGTCGTGTGAAAGGTTTTTTTCGGTTCACATGGTGTATCTTGTTGTTCGGACTTGCCGTTTGTCCGGCCCAAGCCGCCTTTTCGAACCTCTACATTTTTGGCGACGGTGTTTCCACCACGACAAACAATCCGTCTGCCGGGCAATATTACTACGGTCTGCGCCGTTCCAACGGCCGGGTGTGGGTTGAACTGCTGGCGCAGCAACTGAACCTGACCAATAACTACTGGTATTCCAACAATATCTCAAACCACTTGTCCTACACCAACCTGTCCGCTTCCAGCACTAATTGGTCCTACTCCAGCAATAATTGGTCATTCTATGGGGATTATAGTCCAATCCTGTTAACGAATATCAACAGCTTCACCGCACCGTCAGATGCGTCAAATGCCCTGTTCATTGTCTGGGTCAATGATGCTGATTTTGTGAATGACATGGGGACTATCTACCCTTCCACAAATATCGTCACTTGGACCAATGCCATCAATCAATCAATCTCCAACCATTTCAAAGCCATCACCAACCTATATTATGCCAAGGGCGCTCGCACATTGATCATGCCTAATGCTGTGGATATTACCGAGATTCCGAAATACGACAGTTTGATAATCACCTCGCCCGCCGTCAGGAATTTTATTCGTCAACAGATCATTAATTTCAACATCGCTTTTTCCACCATGCTAAGTAACGCAATGGTTTCGTACCCCAGCCTTAAAATTTACGAGCCGGACTTTTTCTCTCTGCTCGATAACGTTCTGACGAACGCGGCCGCCTATGGATTGACTAATGCCCTTTCCGGCGGAGTGAGTATTGATGCACTGGACGATTCTTCCTTGAACAATAAGTCCCTAAACGGCCCGGGAACAAACTACATCTTTTGGGACCAGGTGGATCCGACCGCGAAGTTCCATGAGGTGCTGGCCGATATCGCTCAACAACTCATCTCGCAGCCCCGCATCAGCCAAATCACAGCGCTTAACGGCAGTAACCGGCTGGATATGGCCAACGTTCCGGTTGGTTTGAATGGTCTGGTCCTTGGCCGCACGAATTTTGCACTGGGGAATTGGACAACCAATGCAACCTTCAACAGCACCAATACCACGCAACCGGTCTTTGTCACGCCCGCTGGTCCGCAGGGGTTTTACCGGCTGAAATTCCCCTTCTCCTGGACCTGGCCGTAGTTCCCGCCTTGGACTGCGGTGGCCATGACACCGCTTTGGAATGCGGCGGCCCTCCGCCGCTTTTCCCGGAGGCATATCAAACTGTGCCAATGTTAACTGAAACTGCTATAGGGACGCGCGGCTTGCCTCGACGTAGCCTCCGGCGAAGCTTGGGCCCGTGCGTTTGATGGGAGGCGGAACTTCCGCCGGTCGCCTCGTCCGCCTTCATTCCATTCCCGCCGTCGTTACACTTTGGCGCGGCGAGTCGGCGCGGCAAGGCGAAGCGGCCCTATCCATCTGACGGGCCACGTCTAGGTTCCGATGTCGGATTGTGAAACCATAGCGGCTTGGATTCTTCAAAAACTGGATCGGGTCGCAAGCACTGGAACGCCGGACAACGGTGACAGTTGCTGGCGCGCTTTGTTCAGTGTAAATGGAACGGGATGCCTGCTTGATAGGACTTCAACTGCGATCGAATGGCATCGGCCAGTGCGGTGTTGGACTGTGTCTCGGCCAGTTGCAGGGCGCGCTGCGCGGTTTCCACCGCTTCGGGAAATCGCCCGGCCTCGGCGTAAGCGGCGGCCAAGGTGCCAAGAGCAACCGGATTTCCACCACCTGTAAGCTGATTCGTCCGTTGGGCCAGTGCCACCGCTTTGTCACCGTTGCGAAGCGATGCCTGCGGACAGGTTGCAAGCACCCATGCCAGTTTATTCTGGGCTTCCGCATTATCGGGTTCGATTTGCAGCACCTTTTGGTATTGGGTGATTGCTTCGTCCATTCTTCCCTTTTGGAGCAGAGCGCAGCCGAGGTTGTAGTGGACTTCCGCATTATCGGGATTGATTTGCAGCGCCTTTTGGTATTGGATGATTGCTTCGTCCATTCTTCCCTTTTGGATCAGAGCGCAGCCGAGGTTGTAGTGGGCTTCCATGTAGTCGGGATTGATTTGCAGCGCCTTTTGGTATTGGGTGATTGCTTCGTCCACATCGCCCTTTTGGAAAAGAGCGTTGCCGAGGTTGTAGTGGCCAATGGAGTTGTCAGACGTGCAGGCAAGCGTGTGCGTCAACAGCGATTCACTGTTGCGCCAATAAGAGGCCTGCGTGCGCGCGCAGAAAATCAAAGCAACCAGAATGACCGTGGAGCAGCCGCCCAGCACCACGCGGCGGTGACGCCAGCCGGCGCACAAATCCGCCGCCCCCCAGGTCAACAACAGATACAAACCGATCTGCGGCAGATAAGTGTAACGATCCGCCCGCGCCTGCGCTCCCACCTGAACAATCCCAATCACCGGCACCAGCATGATGAGATACCACAACCAGCCGGTCAAAAGATAGGGACGACGGCGCAGGACAAGGACACCCGTGGAAATGACGGCCAACACAACTACTGACAGCACCACTCCTGAACCCTCAACGCCCTTGGCGGTAAATGGATATAAAACCGCCAGACCCACCGGCCAGAACATCTGGCCCAAATAGGCCACATAGGAGATCAGGGCATTCCCCACGCGCAAGGGCAGGGAAAATTTCTCGAACGGCTGGATGAGCTCTGTCTGGGCAAAAATTGTGACCACACACGACGCGGCGCTTAACACAAAAAACGGAAACTTCTCGAGAATGAGCCGGAGGGCTCGTTTGGTTGAGAGTTGCCCGCCTTCACTTCGTTTCGGCGCGGTCGCGCCGTAGCTGTAAGCGGAGGCGGAAGAGTTGAGAGTTGAGAGTCCAAACCGGTTCAGTGGCCAGTAGTCCAGCAGCAACAGCACGAAAGGCAGTGTCACCAGCATCGGCTTGCTCATCAGACCCAGCGTGAAAAACAACAGCGTCAAACCGTAGAAGACCTTGGACTTTGGACTTTGAACTTTGGACTTTTCAACATAGCGGACATAGGCTCCGAGCGTCAGCATGAAGAACACTCCGCTGAGGACATCCTTGCGTTCCGCCACCCAGGCCACAGACTCCACATGCAGCGGATGAATGGCAAACACCGCCGCCACAAACGCGCTGCGCCACAGGAACCCCGTCATCCGCCGCAACACCAGGAAAAGCAGGATCGCCGCCGCTGTGTGGAGCAGGACATTGGTGAGATGATGTCCGCCGGGGTTCAATCCGTATAACTGGCAGTCCAGCATGTGGAAGAGCCATGTCAGCGGATGCCAGTTGAAGGCGCAAACGTGGGTGAACGCCCAGATAATCCCTTGGAGCGTCAGTCCTTTCTGGACGACAGGATTCTCATACACATAAGCGTCGTCGTCGCAGTTGAAAAACTCGTGCCCCAGCGTCTGGCCAAAGACCACCCAGATAATGACCGCCAGAAAAATGCAGACCCCCTTAACCGTCCAGCGGCCATTCAAACCAGCCGGACGGCTTTCGGATTTCAGCGAAGCAGGCGCGCTCGAAGGCGCGGCAGCGGCCTTTTCCTGACTGGCTTTCTTCTTCGATCTTCGGCTCATGGGTTTGAACACATGGTTAAGGAAACCCGCGCAGTGTGACGAGTAAAAAAGGTCAATACAGGCCGGGCTTTGATTTTTTCCCGCCTCTGTGCTTGAGCTTTTCCCCGCTTTCGGTCCAACGCCGACGATTTAATCCAGTATTCTGAAGAACCCATGTCAACATGGTTTCATAACCCGGCGCAAGAACCTGCACGTGGCCGCTCAGCCACATACGAAAATCGGTGCTGAACACGATCGAGGGCAGAAGCCATCTCCCGCGGAGTCAGGAATCCGGTCTTGGAGCCGGGAAAAGGCTCGAAGGCACTGCCAGAGCGGATACGATGTTGGTCAATGAGACTGAATGGCCCGCAATAGTCGCGGGACGTATGTCATGTGGGGAATGTCGGTTTAACAGAACGATTATGCGCCCCAGTCTATTTTGGTTTGCCGCCCTGGCTGCGGCGTTGCAGTTGGCTCGCTCCAGCTTCGCCGCCGAAGCTGCCCTCCGCCAATTTCTCCTAGCTCAGACCCGCAGTTTTTCGATATGAGCGAATGGTTTCGCCCACAGTCCCGCGATGTTTTTTGCTTTGCCGCCACCGGTCGAAACGGAAACAAAAAGCGCAAATTGAACCACAGATTGACGCTGCCGGATTTCCCGCGCACACTCGCTGCATGGCAAGGAAATTTGCGGCCAGAGCCGCCGGAAGGACAAGTTCCGCGAATCCCAAATTTTGAATCCATCATGCAAGACAAAACAAAGGCACGGCTACAGTCGAAAAAAATAGAACTACTATTGAAGACTGCGGAATACGCCCAAGGCCTCAAGGACGTTTGTCATGACATTGTCACTGCTTGCGGCAGCGCGAATAATGAGGCTTCGGTCGTTACAATCTTTGAACTGGAGTTGTTCTCGCTAATAAAAACAGTTTTCGGGCTCACGTATTATCCCGTCAAAGAAATGGCGGTTAAAACTATCCGACACGTTTCCAAGGGTAAAATCGACAGTAAGATTGGAGCTTTGGTCATCGAGTTTAAGCACGAATCCGCTCTGCGCACTGCCTCTGATAAGCAAAAGGCGACTGTGCAAATTACCGAGTATCTCAACGGACTCTATTCACAACACGAGTCTGATTATTACGGATTCATAACGGACGGTCATGTATGCAAATTTGTTCGCAAAGTCGAGGGAGCGATTTTGGAAAGTTCCTTTGAAACATTGAATTGGCAGCATCTCGACCAAATTATCAGAACGATTGTCTTGCTGGAAAAACGCGGACTGACGCCTGCCAATCTAGTGAAAGATTTCTGCGAACCAGTGGAGACTTCTCTAGCGAAACGTTTGGTACTCGTCCTCTATGACGCTCTGAGAACTCACGCCACGGGTAGGACGAAGATGCTTTTCAATGAATGGAAAGAGTTGTTTAGGCTGGCGCACGACGACAAGTCAAAGCAACGGGCAATTGAAGAGCGCCGAAAAGCTCTTAGTGCCATCATTGACACCTCGTTCAAAGACAACGAGACAGAATATTTGATTCTGTATTCGCTGCAAACTGCGTTCGCGATTTTAGTAAAGATCATTGCCTACAAAGTCGTAAGCAAAATTCGCTTCAATCAAAGCCTTATCGAATTTCATAAACTGGCCGAGGCGGATTCCGACGCACTTCGTGACCAGATGTATCTATTGGAAGAAGGCGCTATTTTCCGAAGCATGGGTATTGGCAACCTCCTTGAAGGTGATTTCTTCGCTTGGTATAGCACAAAGAACCAATGGAATAACGAGATTGGGTGTGTTATCAAAGAGGTTTTTGCAGTCCTGTCCCGATACGAGGACAAAGCGTTATTCGACAAAGGCAACGACGCTCGAGACTTGTTCAAGGATTTATTCTTGGAAATCGTTCCAGATAAAGTCCGGCACAGCATGGGCGAGTTTTATACTCCGCCATGGTTGGCAGATAACCTGATAAGAAATTGTCTCAAATATTGCTCAAAAAAAGATTGGCGAGCACTCGATCCCTGCGGTGGGTCAGGAACATTTGTGACTGCGCTGATCAAAAAAGTATTGTTAGAGTCGCAACACCTGACTCCGAAGCAAAAGCTTGAAATGGTTTTGCTCAGGGTCAAAGCCGTTGACTTAAACCCGCTGGCGGTTCTGACAATGCGCATTAACTATTTTGTCAACATTGCGCACCTAATAGGTAAAAACGACGAATTTGAAATTCCCGTTTATCTCGGCGATTCCTCATACGTCCCTGAACGCGTGGCGGTTGCTGGAGTCGAATGTTACCGTTATCAAATCAAAACGCTAAAAGGTTCAATCCAGATTGAATTGCCCAGAAGCGTGGTAAAATCACCCGAAGGCTTTTCAAGGGTGATGACGGAGATGGAGCAGGATATTAAGAACAAGGATGAGCAGGCAATTTGCAAAAAGTTTCTCTCGGTTACTGCAAAGGAAGACAGAAAACCCTTAATAAAAAAACGCATTCAAGCTCTTGCCAAAAAGTTTGTAGAATTGGAGAAAAATGATTGGAACGGAATCTGGGCACGGATAATCACTAACTTTCTAACGACGGCGAATTTGGGCCGATTCGATTTAATTGTTGGGAATCCTCCTTGGATCGACTGGAAAAATCTTCCGGCGGGTTATCGTGATAGAATTAAATCCCTCTGCATTGACCGCCGCTTATTTTCGGGCGACAGTATCACAGGCGGCATAAATCTGAATATCTGCGGGTTGATTTCAAACGTTGCTGCACAGAATTGGCTCGCACCACAGGGAATTCTTGGCTTTTTGATGCCGCAATCGCTCATTTTTCAACAGTCCTATGAGGGCTTTAGGAATTTTGCGTTAGATAATGACAAGCGCCTTTTCTTCCAAGAGTTATATGATTGGACTAAGGCGGGCCACCCGTTTCATCCTGTGCAGCACAAATTCCTCACTTTCTTCATTACTGCAACACCGAAGAATTATGCCGCTGGTATTCCGGTGACTTTTTTCTGCAAAACCAAAGGCCCTGCTCTTTCGAGATACGCACATCAGTCGGATTTCACGCAAATGGCCGGTGTTTTTAGAGAAGAAAAACATTTGGCAGGTCAGGCAAACAGAGAGAACACGGCTTTTACTTACGCAAAAGATGCAACCGAGTTAGAGAATTTTCGTGCGATTGCTGGCGAATGCGAATATACGGGGCGTGAGGGCATTGAATTCTACCCCCAAGAAGTTTTCTTATTGGAGATTGATGAACAGATGCAGAAGCGGTCAAAGCATGTGTTTGTAAAAAACTTTCAGAATCGAAAATCAAAATATAAAATAGCTCAGGGGACGCTCTTGCTTGAGAAAATCTTTTTGCATCCGCTCGTGAAGGGCACGGACATAGAGCGCTTTCATCTTTCAACGCCGCAATTTCTCGTTCCGTTTCCCTATGATAAGCGGAAACCAAGAAGCCCTATCGGAATAAAAACCCTAACTCGCCGATCACGAAATTTGGCGACTTTTCTAACTCGGTTTAAGGATGTCATTGAAACCCAAACGAGTTACAACGAAAAAATCATCGGCAAGAAGCATTACAACGAGTTTTATGCCTTGGCGCGGGTCGGCAAATACAGTTTTGCTAACCATTACGTTGCTTTCCGTGATAACACAAAATGGCTCGCGACCGTAGTTTCCAGCATGTCCACACCATGGGGAGAACGCAAGCGCCCCTGTTTTCAAAATCACGCTGTTTCCATTTGCGAACGAAAAGACGGCAGTTTCATCAGTCGAGATGAAGCACATTATCTGTGCGGTGCATTGAACGCTCCAGTAACGGGTCGTTTCCTCGTGAACTCATCGGATAGCCGGTCTTTCAAAATCCGCCCGCCTGTTCGAGTTCCGTTGTATGATCCAAAAAATCCAGACCATGTTGCTCTATCTGAACTCTCTAAACTTGCCCACCTCAAGCATGCTGATAAGGAAGAAATGGGAAAAATTGACAAAAAACTGGACGCTCTCTACGTCAAGATTTGTAAGGCCGCTCTGCCATCGAAAACCCGAAGTGGCACAATCAAAAAATGAAAAATGCGAATGCATTTCATGCTCCACTGCACTTGGAGGACACGGAAAAGCAGACAGTCGGTTGCCGTCATACTAATCCCGACATTTGCGCCAAGAACGGCATTCCAAAAGTTTGCGCCCTCGTGCGAGCAGACAAGATTTGTTACGCGCCGCCGCTATCATGGCCCAAGCAGTTTCAAAAATTGAAACAACAAAGTAAGGGTCAGTCCTAGAAAAATGACATTTTTGAATGGTTGACAAACCATTCTTTAAAAGCGTGCCAAGTTCGTGCCAGAGGCATGATGTTCCGGTTGAATTCTCATAGCAATTGGACTCTCAAACCACCGCCACCACTTTTGCCAACTTTTCATAACCCCAGCGCAGCATCCGTTCGGTGGTTTCCCAGTTGATGCATGAATCCGTGAGAGACACGCCGTAGCGCAGGTCGGCGGGATTTTTTGGGATCGGTTGGTTGCCTTCGTTGATGTTGCTTTCGACCATCATGCCAATCAGCGAGTGCGTGCCACCCGCGTGCTGCTGAATCACACTGCGCCACACAGTTTCCTGTTTCGCGTGTTGTTTGCCGGAATTTGCGTGACTGCAATCCACCATCAGCACCGGCGGTAATTTTTCCGATTTCAGTTTTTCTTCCGCTTTGCGAATGCTCTTGGCGTCGTAATTCGTCTGCGTGCGCCCGCCGCGCAACACGATGTGCGTGTGCGGATTACCCGTCGTGCGCACAATGCTTGTGACGCCGTCCTCGTTGATGCCCAGAAAACTGTGCGGATGCCGGGCGGTGCCCATCGCGTCAATTGCCGATTGCAGGCTGCCGTCGGTGTTGTTCTTCAGGCCGACCGGCATGGAAAGGCCGCTGGCCATCTCGCGGTGCGTTTGCGATTCCGTCGTGCGCGCGCCGATCGCCGCCCACGTCACGAGGTCGGCGATGTATTGCGGCACAATCGGGTCGAGAAATTCAGTCGCCGCCGGCAGACCCATGCCGGTGATTTCGAGCAGCAACCGGCGCGCAATTTTCAATCCCGTCTCGATGTCCTGCGAACCGTCGAGGTGCGGGTCGTTAATCAGGCCTTTCCAGCCGATGGTCGTGCGCGGTTTCTCGAAATAGACGCGCATGACGATTTCCATGCGGCTGGCAAATTCCTTGCGCAGCGCGTTGAGCCGCGTCGCATAATCCAGAGCGCCTTTTTCGTCGTGGATTGAGCACGGTCCGATGACAACGAGCAGTCGCGGGTCTTCCTGCCGCAGAATGCGGACGATCCGTTCACGGCTGCGCGCCACGGTGGCATTGGCCGCGTCGGTCGCCGGCAACTGCGCCTTTAACTCGCGCGGTGTGAGCAGCCGGACGATTTCCTTGACGTGCAAATCCTGCGTCCGAAACATGCGGACAATATAGCGGATTGGCGCGGCGCGGAAAGTTGAAACGCGCAAGGGCTGGCGATGCTGTTCCTGCGGCAACGGGAAAACAACAAAGCAACGAAGTAACGCTAGATGACGATCCGCTTTTACGCACCCCCTTGAAAGCCGCGACGAAACGCCGGCGAGAATCACCGTGCCGTGCCGCATTCAATGCGCAGATTGGAAACTCCGAGAATGGATGCCTTAACGCACATCCGCTCATTTAATACTTCTAATACTTCTAGTTTCTTGCGCATTAAACTTTGGCGATTCCCAAGGAGCCTTTTTTATTTGATCATTTAACCCCCACAAATACGTGATGGGAATATCTTTGCCCTCAAATCGGAGAATGCCGCGAGCCTGAATGGCTGGTGGATTATCGATGGAATTTTCCCTGATAACTTTACTGATTGTTAAGGTGGTTCCAACGGGAATTACATAGATTGGTTTTTCCTGTATCCACGTGATTGCACCAGTTCTATTCACCTGCCCGTATTCATGAGGACAATCCCATAGCTCATAAGGGCCAATCGCTTTGTGGCTGTAAATATACGTCACGCGTTGCGTGACTAGTTTTTGGCCGATAATCGGACGGAAAAGCTCTCGTTGTGATAAGTTCCGATTCCACACACAACCTGAAAGCAAAAAGCCTAAGGTCAAAATCGTTAAAAGGGTTTTCGTCATTTTCATCGAAAATGGGATTCGACATTCCATTGTTGTTCTTTTACGACTAACTTAGTCTATGTTCCAGAAGAAAGTTGACGTAATTATTTCTCGCAGTTGGCAGCGTTCACCTGTGCCTGTATTCAATTCGTGTGCATTCGTGTCTATTCCGCCTTCATTTCTTTACGGCGCGACAAGCCGTGGTTAAATTTTCCCCATGCGCATAACCGGCGGCAAAGCGGCGCGGCGGATTTTGAAAACGCCGAAAGGTTTGGGGGTTCGGCCCACGCCCGATCTCGTCAAGCAGGCGGTCTTCAACAGTCTCGGTGCGCGGGTCGTCGGCGCGCGCGTGCTGGAACTGTTTGCCGGCACCGGGGCGTT
>Ga0116115_1000733_pt1 | contig 16387 bp, 17 predicted proteins | sample June2015DPH_10_1_2_FD_89789 | JGI IMG/M metagenome (GOLD analysis project Ga0116115, IMG submission 89789) | Peatland microbial communities from SPRUCE experiment site at the Marcell Experimental Forest, Minnesota, USA - June2015DPH_10_100 | ecosystem: Environmental > Terrestrial > Soil >... | reverse complement strand
TAGCCCTAAAGCTATTTCGAGGAGAACGAGCTATCACGGAATTTGATTGGCCTTTCACTCCTACCCTCAGTTCATCCGAGCTGTTTTCAACCAACACCGGTTCGGGCCTCCGGCCGCTGTTACGCGGCTTTCACCCTGACCAAGGGTAGATCATCCCGCTTCGCGTCTATTGCCCGCCACTCGTCGCCCTATTCAGACTCGCTTTCGCTACGGCTCGCTCCCCCTCGGGTCGTAACCCTTAGGATCATCGCTTAACCTTGCGACGGACAATAACTAGCCGGCTCATTATGCAATAGGCACGCCGTCAGGCTTGCTCGATCCCCTCTGAGATCTCAAACTTCAAATCTGAAATCTCAGAGGGGACCAAGCGTGGCCCTTCGACTGCTTGTAGGCATACGGTTTCAGGTACTTTTGACTCCCCTCGCAGGGGTTCTTTTCACCTTTCCCTCACGGTACTAGTTCACTATCGGTCGCCAGCACGTATTTAGCCTTACGGGATGGTCCCCGTAGCTTCCCGCGGGGTTTCTCGTGCCCCGCGGTACTCAGGAACGCGCGTTAGAGTCCGGTTAGTTTTCACCTACGTGGCTATCACACCCTATGGCCGACTTTTCCAAGTCGTTCGGCTAACCACCGGATTGGTAACTCTATGGCTCTAAACCGACGCACGCCCTACGACCCCGGACGCTCCGCTCGAATTTCAAATCTCAAATTTCAAATTTGAAATCCGGGTGGAACGCCCGGTTTAGGCTGTTCCGCGTTCGCTCGCCGCTACTAGCGGAATCACGGTTGTTTTATCTTCCTCCAGGTACTGAGATGGTTCACTTCCCTGGGTTGGCTCGCACCCGCCTATGTATTCAGCGGGCCGTTCCCGATGTTGACATCGGGAGGGTTTCCCCATTCGGAAATCCCCGGATCAAAGGGTGCTTCCCCCTCCCCGAGGCTTATCGCAGGTAACCACGTCCTTCTTCGCCGTCTGGCGCCAAGGCATCCACCGTACGCCCTTAGTAGCTTGACCATAAAATCTGCTCAACACACAAGAAAACAGTTCATCAGTTTTTCAGTCTCTCAGTTTATCAGTGCAGAACACGCTAAATGTCCTTACTGACTAGCTGACCAACTGACGTACTGACGCACTGCCTTTTGAGCCAGATTCGCCTTCGCTTCTCTGCCCGGATCCACTCCAGACAGTTTGAGCACTTGTAGACGCCGTACTATTCAGTTTTCAAAGATCGCTGAGTGCCGATGCCTCGCTCGCGCTGGCCTCGACCTCGATCCAGCCTAACTCTCGCGGCCCCTTTTGCCGCATTTCGTCAGGATGCTGGGTTTGGTTCTTTCTCTTGCCCTTCAAAAAAACCAAACTCAGAATCCGGTCTTCACATTTCTAATTCTTCTTGAGCTTTCGCTCCCTCCATGCCAACATGCCAATCGGGAATAGTGGCAATATCCGCTTTCACTAACTTTTTGATTCTAAACAACATTCCGGCTTCGTTCGTAAACGCTACCCACTCTGCCAGTCGCTTCGCTCGCAGAGTCAAACCCTCCAAGCCGCGGACAAACTCAGCCATGTAACTAGCCTAGCGTCATTATTGGCTTTGTCTTTAGGGGATCAAAACAGGCGGGACGCTCTTGCGGGATGGACCCACTTGCTTTAAACCCCTATCCGAAAAACGTTCGCGTATTGACCTCCTGGCTTTTTACAACCGAGACGATGTGAGTGCTTCTTGACCCCACCTTCGTGCTGGCAATCAGTTATACTACACCAATCTGAAAACAAAATGCAAGTCTTTTTTTTGGGTATTTATAAATTTTTTTCATGCCGTCCAGACGCCCTAAAAGAGCCAGTTCCCGCTGGGCCTTTTGGGAGAGCATGGCTCGCCTCATTGGATGACAGCAAGGACCATCGGCAAAGGCCGCAGCTCCCGCTTGAGGGGGTCAATCATCAGCCCCAGAGCCTCCAAAGAAACGCTCCCCAGTAGAACACTGTCATCCGCCTGGCCGAAGATCACAGGGGAGGCGCCGCGACGACCATCAAAGCGAAACAAAACATCGCCGATGCGCCGCGTGATCTTGGAACCGTCCGCTAGCGTGAAAGTGCGCCGTGAATGAGGCTTGATGCCCAGCTTGCGCAGCACGCTTCCAGGTATGACAGAATAAAGCGCGCCTGTCTCAACTAGAAACTCAACACGCACGCGCCGCTTCGGCCTGGCGGGATTCGAAATGTCAGCCTCAAGATACGTGAGACCCATCGGGACCCTCTTCCCGAAAATAGTGTACGATTGTTCGATTATACGGTCAACCGCAGAGAATTTCTGAAGCAGGTTGTCTGTATGCCAGGACCTAAACGCGGTGTACCCCATATAGAGAGGCTTTCGCCATGCCAAAACAGATTCCGGTTGCCGCAAGCTTGTTGCTCCTGCTCGCGTCCGTGGCGGCAGCGCAAACCGCCACTGAAACTCAATCGCCGGCGCCCGCTTCCGCGGCGCCACCGGCCGTCACCGGCCGGGTGATGGAGGCATTCAACTCCCAACTCTCGGGCGCAACTGCCGTGATTTTTCATCAACGCGACAAGGCGGACGGGCCCAGGCTCGGCGAGCTAATCCTCGCCCACAGCGGCGAGGAGGTGGAGTTTGAAACCACCGACGGCAAGCGGCATCGCGCCACGCTCTTCCGCTTGAAAAGTTGTTTTGGGCGCGGGCTCTTGCTTTTTCCCTCGAGCAAAACCAAACTCGCCGAGAACGACGATTTCGTCTTAAGGTTTCCTGGAAGGAATTAATCCTGAATCGGCACAGGACGGCTCAAGGCCGTTGTAACGGCCGTGCTGGCGCAAACCTGATTTGTAGGGGCCGAACGGCGTTCGGCTCAGCGGCGAGCCTCACTCGCCCCTACTGCGCAACGCCACCTTCAAAAAAGCGAAACGTCAGAAAAAAGGGCGAGACCAGCCCATTGGGCCTATTTCGTAGAGTGCCGGCCTGGCAGGCGGTCTTGCCCCCCAGAGCGTTGCCTCCGATAATCATTAAACAACTTTCGCAATTCTTCCGATAGACAATAGAAGCTGTCACGGCTTTCAGGTCTTGAAATGCCCGCCCGTGGTTTCTGTCAGCGGAGCGATTGAGGAGAATGATGCAAACAACACTGGCGATCGCTCGCGATCGGGTTGACTCTCGCGAGACGGTGGATGAAATCACCCCACGCGAGGCTGCGAGCATCGAAGAAGCGCGGGTGGCTGAGCAACTCCTGCAAGATTCTTTCGCAGAGGCATTCAGTATTCAGCAAGCGCTGCTGCCTTCCGGGCCTCTCCGCCTTCCGTTCGTCGAGATCTGGTTCAAGTTCCGGCCGGCGCGCTTGGTCAGCGGCGACTTCCTCGATTATTTCCCGATCGGTTCCCAAAACCATGTCGGACTATATATGGGCGATATCGTGGGCAAAGGACTCGCGGCGGCGCTTTACGGAGCGCTGGCGGTGGGCACGCTGCGCGCGATTCATAAGGAGGGCACATCGCCGGCCGCGGTAATCGAGTTTCTGAATCGTCGTCTGGGTGACCGGCACGTGACGCAGCGTTTCTGCGTGATCCAGTATGCCGTGCTGGACGGGACCTCGCGCCAGCTTCGCTTTGTGAATGCGGGGAACAGCCCTCGTCCCATCCACATCACCGCAGCAGGCTGTCGCGAATTGGGCGACGGGGGCTTTCCTTGCGGGATGTTCAGCGACGTCACCTACGAGGTTTACACCGCGCAACTGAGCGCCGGTGATACCGTCCTCTTCTCGACCGACGGATTAATTGAGGCTGAGGATCGGGCCGGGGAGTCGTTTGGCATTGAGCGGCTGTTCGAAGCGTGTGAAAAGAACCGGCACGAGTCTGCGGATATTCTCCTCGACCGGGTCTTTCAGGCGGTAGATGCCTTTACCGAAACCGACATCCAACACGACGACATGACGGCCGCGGCTCTCCGGCTCACTTGAGCTCAGCCCGCGCACGCAACGCCGTGCCCTCCGGCCAGGTTGAGGACAAAGGGGCAGCGGCGGCTTTACGTCTACGTCGCCGACTTGATTCAACCGCACTTGTGGCAATATGAATTCGCCGCCACCTCTCCGGCTGAGGGCTTTTCATCAACCTGCCAGATTTCTGCCGCGAATTTTTTCTGCAAAAGAGTTATATATACACATCAGAGAATGAACGTCGAGCTGCAAAAGGAGACATCAATGAAGTCACTGACGCGGGCACTATTTTGTTTGATCGCTTTAACCCTGGGCGCAGGCACAAGTGCCGCCCAGGCGAACGCTCATTCGACCATGGCTCCGGGCACGGGAAGTCCGGGTTTCGATAAGCTGAAGACACTGGTTGGCGAGTGGGAGGGCAAGGCGCAGGATGGAGCGCGGGTCAACGTTTCGTATCGGCTGGTCTCGAATGGGACGGCCCTGATGGAGACGCTGCATCCGACCGGCGAATCCGAGATGGTGACCGTCTACACCGCCGATGGCGACCGCGTGGCGGTCACCCACTACTGCAACGCGAATAATCAACCGCACATGAGGACCGCGCCGGTCAGCGGCAATCCGCAAAAGTTCGACTTTCCCTTTGTGAGCGTAACCAACCTGGCCAGCCCCACTGCCGGCCACATGCACCACTTGGCGGTCACACTCACAGACAACGATCACTTTTCGCAGACTTGGACTTGGCGCGAGAACGGCAAGGACAAAACCAATACCTTCTTGTTTTTCCGCAAGAAATAGATCCGACGCGCAGGCCGGGGCAACGCGCCACATCGCCCTCGCGAACCACGAGAAATCCTCATGAGGCGTGGCGCCGCCTATTGAAGGACGAGTTCCTCCTATCCAATCCACCATAGCCACAATGAGCCAAAACTAAGCGTCAGCAACGTCACCGGAAGGCCTACGCGGAAATACATGGGGAAACTGATTTGCGCTTCGCCGCGTGACTGCTCGACGACGATGATGTTGGCCACCGAACCGGTGATCGTCAGGTTGCCGGCGAGCGTGCTGGCCATCGCCAGTATGAGCCAGCCAACATGAGGGTTTGAAAGGCCCGGCACCATCGATTTCAGCAGCATGACCGCAGGGACGTTGCTGACGATATTCGAAAGGCCTGCGACGACGATCGTGAAGATCCCGAAATTGTGCAGATTCAGGAGACGCGCCGCTTCCAACAACTTATTGGTCAGACCGGCCTTCTCGGCGCCGCCCGTAATCAGAAAAAGGCCGATAAAAAAGACGAGCAGCCCCCAGTCGATCTCGTCATAGACTTTTCGCGGGTCCCGGGTTCGAGTGATTAGCATCATCGCGGCCCCGAAGGCCGCGATCATCGGCGGCGGCACGTCCATCAGGAACCCGGCCAGCACTCCAAAAATTACGATGGCAGGCTTGATGAGCTGCGAACGATCGACACTGCGAAGGCCCGCTGGGACTTCCGGCGACGGGTCGCGCACGCCCGCGCGCCTGGCTACGAAATGAAGAACCAGCCAGTCGAGCAATAACCCCACCAGCGCCACAGGTCCGAGGTGCAAGATGAAGTATGTATAGTGGATATCCGAATATGATCCGATGAGGATGTTCTGAGGGTTGCCGGTGATGGTGGCAACGCTGCCGATGTTCGACGCCGTGGCGACAGCCAGCAGGTAAGGCTCGGGCTTAACGCCCATGCGCCGCGTGGTCGCAAGCGCGAACGGCACCATCACCAGGCAGATGATATCGTTCACAAAGAAGGCGGAGAGAACACCGCTGGTGAAGATGACCGTCGGCAGCAGATGATGCGGCCTGAGACGGGTGACGACGAGTTCCGTGATCCAATCGAAAAATCCCGCGAGGTGCAGGTAAGCGACGATAAGCATCATCGAAAAGAGCAACACGAGAGTGCCGAAGTCGATGAACTGAAGGGCGTCGACAGGGTGCAGGACGCCCAGCACGAACATCAGCACCCCGCCGATGACCGCGGCGCCGGGCCGGTCGATCTTCATGCCGGGGAATTTGCCGAGGGCAAAGACCAGGTAACTGGCCAGGAAAACCGCATAGGCGGCGAAGAGGCGAGCGCCTGAAAAAGCTTCAATGGTGACGTGAGGCATCGGAAGAAAAACCCGAAGAGTCGATTCACGGAAGTGTCCTCCTCGGGCCTCGCCGGCGAGGAAGAAACTCCCCGCGCGCGGCCATTCTATATTACGATCTCCCGGAACGCACGGAGCAAACGCCACCCGCAGTCGCTGGCTCCCGGTGGATCACATGGCGAAGCAACGGCTGGCCCCTTCCGCAAACTCGTCAAGAGCCACCGCTGCCACGCCTGCCGCGTTGGGCTTTCGTGCCCATTCCGGATGGGCGGCGCTGGTAGCCATTGCCGGATCGATCAAATCGCCGGCGGTCGTCGCTCGCCGCCGGATCGAACTCGCGGACCCGAAGCTCCCGCGGCCCGTGCAGCCTTATCACATGGCACGCGAGATGGCGCTAGAAGAGGCTGCAGAGTATCTGAAGCGCTTTGCGGAGGATTCCCAGCGGCTCGCCCAACAGGCTCTGCGCGAAGTGATCGACCACTTGCGTGAAGGTGGCTATCGGGTGATCGGGTGCGGCATTCCGACCGGTTCCGGCCGCCTTCCAGGATCACTCGAATCAATTCTCGCATCGCATCCCGCCGTTCACACTGCTGAAGGCGAGCTATTTCGCAAGGTCTTGGCCCGCGCCGGCGAGAAACTTCGGCTGCCCGTTCTCCAAGTGCGTGAACGCGAACTGCTCGAACGGGCCGCGACAGAACTCGACATGTCGGTCAAAGATCTGGAGCGCCAGCTCACGGAACTCGGCCAACCCGTCGGTCCACCCTGGGGTAAGGACCAGAAACTCGCAGCGCTTGTAGCATGGACGGCGCTTGCCGCACAGTAGGCCGAAAGCAGTAGGCAGCAAGCACTGGGCAGAAGGCAGTAGGGCCGAGCGGCGCTCGGCCAAAGCGATGGGCTGAGGGAACAAGCCAGAAGGCAATTGACGCAGAGCGCCGAGAGCGTCTGCCGACCGGCTAAGGGGACGACCAATGAACTCTGTCACACTCCAGAACGAGCAACAAGAAATCCGGCTTCTCGTCAGCAAAATCAACCAAGCGTGGCTGAAAGGCAATCTGGAAGAATTGAAAGAATACTTTCACGACGACATGGTCATCAAGGGTCCTCAGTTCAAGTCGATGGGGACCGGCGGCAAAGAGGCTTGCATCAAGAGCTATGAGGATTTTCTTCGCGCCGCCAAGATACACGACTTCAAAGAGTCAGATATTCAGGTGGATGTCTTCGCATCGACCGCCATCGCCACGTTTGCCTGGGAAATCAAATACGAAATGAAGGGCCAGAACTACCACGAGGCCGGCCACGATGTGTTCGTCTTCATCCGCGATGAAGGAAAGTGGCAGGCCGTCTGGCGGGCAGTGCTATTTTCTCCCGCAAAAGAATAGATAGATCTCATGGTTGCCTCAGTTCAGCTATCTACACTCTTGCACTCAAGCACCTCACCCCCACAACGATGCGCCAACTACCTTGGCTTGCTCTCCAGAGGTTGAGAAGGCGGGGCCGTTGGGGGCGGCGCTGGAACCGCCAGCGCCTGCTGCACCGATGCCGGTAATTTGTCGGCATTGGCGAGCAGCAGGCTCACTTGCCACAGTTGCCGGTCGGAGAGTGAAGCGCCAAAGCCGGGCATCCCGGTGAGACGAATGCCGTTCTTGGCTTTCCAGAATGTCTCGCCCGGAGGGTCGTCGGTCACCATGTCGTCCTTCATCAGAAGCTGCGGCGCATGAGGAAACATGCCCTTGGCGATGATCGGCTCCGGCTGATTGGGCAGTCCGTGGCAAACCGCGCAACTGTCGCGATAGACGCGCGCACCTGCGGCCATCGTGTTCTCGTCCGCAGGCATGGGCGCACTCTTGGGCATCTCCCGCTCCGCCTTGGCGTGAAGGGCCTTCATGGCGATCTTTTCCTCGAACGGAAATGGCGGGTCGGTGGCGGCTACCGGGGCGTAGCCAGAAACCAGGTAAAGCACCACGGCTCCCGTTAGCAAAACAATCCCGACGATCACGCCCAAAATGAATTTTCCCATGAGTGAGTCATCTCCTTCTTCAGGTCAGATTGCGAGCGAGGAATGAGAGCTCCTTCGATCTGCGAGTGGCCATCTTCGGACGCGACCGCCGACGTTACCGCGCCGAAGATTTCAGGAGTTCATCGAGGTACCGCTCCCACACCGCCGCCCAGGTGTGCGTGCCGTGGCCGTGCGTCTGGTCGCTCGCGGGCAGCAGCACAAAACGCCCGTTCTTCACCTTCTTGATTTCCTGCTCGGCGACGCCCAACTCCGGCGGGTTGATGAAGTCATCGGCGGAATTCACATACATCACCGGCGCTGTGATCTTTCCGAGTTGCGGTGAGGGATCGTAGTTGCGCGAAGCGTTCACCTGATAGAGCAAATCGTTCGCGTCGAGCCCGGGCAAGCGCGTCTTGAAGACGTCTTCAAGGAATCTATCCGAGGCGTCGCGCGTGGGAAAATTGTTCTGCATTTGGAGCGGCGCGCTGCCGGCGATCAGCATCAAGTCGAGAGCGGTTCGGAGGGCCGCTGTCGGTTCCGAAGTGTAGTCGCCGCCCTTCCAGTCCGGGTCGCTCTTGATGCCGTCCATCACCATCTTGCGCCAGACGCGGTTGCGCCCGGCAATCTGAACGGGCAGGCAGGCGAGCGGCATCAGCGCATCCATAAAGCCGGGATAAGTCTCGCCCCACACCCAGGAGTGCATGCAGCCCATCGAGGTCCCCATCACGAGGCGCAGATGATTCACGCCCAACCCTTCGGTCACAAGACGATGGTGCGCGGCCACCATGTCGTCGTAGTCATACTGGGGAAACCGGGCGTGCAGGCCGTCCCTCGGCTTGCTCGAATGGCCGTGGCCGATGCCGTCGGGAAGAATGATGAAATAGCGGTTGGTGTCGAGCAATTGGCCGGGGCCAAACAGCACGCCAGCGAATTGCGGCGCCAGAAACTGACGGCCGGAGCCGCCCGTGCCGTGAAGGATCAGAACGGCGTTCGTCACGCGGCCCTGCGCGTCGCGCGCCGCCTGACCTATGGTCATATAGTGCAAACGCAATTCAGGCAGCGTCTCACCGGACTTGAAGTGAAAATCGTGAATGATGAAATCGCCTTCGCGTGGAGCAAGCCCAGCCGCCTGCTGTGCTCGCGGAATTTGTGCCGGGAATGCAAGAAGGAACACAAGCCATAGCAGTGCGCGTCTGGAACGCAGATACATCACGTATGCCTCCTTCGTCATAGAGTGTTTAGTCCAACGGCTTCAGCCAACTTCTTCTGTCGCTCATCGAAGGTCCAGAAGCGTTCTGCCTTCAGCTCGAGCGCAGAGGCGACATGGAGAGTATCAAGGGTGCGAAGTGGCATCCGCGCTCCGTGGCTGCGAGCCAGTTGCGCGCAGAGGTCGAACGCCGACTCTGGCACGGCGATTTCAGTCCACAAGCCGCTGTCGCGGTCGTGTTGAAAGCGTCGATATACAAGGCCGGCCTGGCTACGCGAGGAGATGTTCCTGAAAACCTGTTGCTCGACTGCGTGAGTCCACTCAGCGATGTGAAAAGGAGTCAGCCATATTGCAGGGTGGCTCGCCATCCGTCGGTCGGCCTCTTGAGAGTGTCGATCGGTGACGTACAGTGAAACAAGAAAACTGGAATCGGCGTAGGTGTTCAATATCGCGACTTCCAACGCTCCTCGATCAGCAGGTCTGCCCCAGGAAGGATGCGGTCCCCCCAAATCTCCCGGCGCATGGCCGCCCAATCAGGATACTTGCGAGGTTGCGTCGGCGAGGATTGCGGAACGATACGGGCAATGACGCGGTCTCGTTCACGAAGTTCCACGGTCTTCCCAGCGCGCAGCCAGGCCTTTAGCCGCTTCGTGTCTCTGAGCTGTCGAATGTTGACGCTCGGCATGCAGGAATCGTGACACATGTTGTGCCACATCGTCAATCACAAAAAGCGTGCTGGGGGCTGCGCGCTTGCTTCGATCTTGTTGCAGAACCGCGCAGCCTCGTGCTATTCAATTGGTGCCTGCCCACGGCGTCGGTTAACTAACAATCCAGGAGGATGTCATGAAGCGCGTGCTCGTAGCGATCGTTGTTGTTTTGGCACTACACCCAGTGGAGGCCCAGGACCATCCATCGATGGCGTTGGACAAGCCCGTGGTCATCATGTCCGGCCTGGGCAACCATCACCATCCCATTCGGACGACGAGCGCAGAAGCGCAGGGGTTTTTCGATCAAGGCCTGACGCTTGTCTACGCCTTCAACCACGAAGAGGCGGCGCGGTCATTCCGGCGCGCCGCTGAACTCGATCCGCAAGCCGCCATGCCGTGGTGGGGCGTCGCATTGGCCGTGGGTCCCAATTACAACATGGACGCGGACCCTGACCATGAGAAGGCCGCGTATGACGCCGTCCAGAAAGCGAGAGCACTCGCGGCCAATGGTCCGGCGAACGAGCGGGACTACGTCGATGCGCTGGCGCGGCGTTACTCGAACGATCCGAAAGCCGATCTGAAGAAACTGGCGGTGGAATACAAGGACGCCATGCACGATCTCTCTGCCCGTTATCCGGACGATCTCGACGCGGCCACAATTTATGCCGAAAGCATGATGGACCTGCGGCCGTGGCAGTTGTGGACGCTGGATGGGAAACCTGCCGAGGACACCAACGAAATCATCGCGGTGCTGGAATCAGTCCTGAAGCGCGACCCTCAACATATTGGCGCCAATCATTATTACATTCACGCGGTCGAAGCTTCTCCGCACCCGGAGCGGGCACTGGTGAGCGCGCATCGGCTGGAAACACTGGCGCCGGCGGCGGGCCACTTGGTTCATATGCCGGCGCACATATACGAGCGCACGGGATTTTATGCCGATGCCGCCAAGGCGAACGAGGCCGGAGCAGCGGCTGATCGGGCCTATGTCGACTCGACCGGGCAGCATGACAGCCTCTATGCCATGATGTACTACAGCCATAACCTCCATTTTTTGGCGATGGCCGCTAGCATGCAAGGAAATTTCGCGAGAGCGCGAGCCGCCGGCGAGCAGCTCGCAGCCAATGTGGGCCCGGGCGTGAAGGCCATGCCCATGCTGGAATGGTTTTTGCCGTTCCCCACTTATATGCTGGTGCGATTCAATCGCTGGGACGGTATCGCGAAATTGCCCGCGCCGGATGCTTCCCTGGGTATTGCCACAGCCGCCTGGCACTACGCGAGGGGCATAGCATTTGCAGCAAAGGGCGAAGCCGCGAAAGCGCAGGTGGAACGCCAAGCTCTTGCGGCGGCGACCGAGAAGCAGCCGGCGGACGCGATGTACGGGTACAATTCGGCGCGAATTGTGTTGGGCTTGGCGCTCGAGGTCCTCAAGGCCCGCATCGCCGCCGCTCAAGGCGACCGCAAAGCTTCGATCGAACACTGGCGAAAAGCGGTGGCGATCGAAGACGGGCTCAACTACGACGAGCCCACCGATTGGTATTACCCGGTGCGCGAGTCGCTAGGGGCGGCGCTCTTCCTCGACGGCAATCGAACTGAGGCGGAGAAAGTCTTTCGCGACGATCTTGACCGCAATCCCCGCAACCCGCGCTCGCTCTTCGGCCTGCTTGAGACCTTGAAGGCTGAGAACAAAACGGCGGACGCCGAGTGGGTACGCCAGGAATTCGGTCAAGCTTGGAAGAATGCGGACGTCGAACTGCGGATGAGCGACTTGTAGCCCACAAGCACAAGGCGCAAAGAAGACCCAGCCAACGGACACAGACGTTAAATTTGGTCTATAATTGTCCCCAGAACGCAATTGCAGGAAAGGACACCCAATGAAAACAGTCGTTATGCTGGCCACGTTCAGCCTAGCCACAGTCTGCGGCGCGCCGGCTCAGAATGTTGTGGGCGATTGGCAAGGGACGCTCAAAGCCAACGGCGCCGAGGTGCGTGTCGTGCTTCACGTCACAAAGGCCGAGAACGGCAGTTTGAAGGCCACGATGGACAGCCCGGATCAAATGGCCCTGGGCATTCCTGTCACCTCGATTGAGTCGAGGGACTCAAAGCTGAGTTTCACGGTCGATTCCATTACTCCTCACGGCTCCTATGAAGGCAAGGTCAACGCCGACGGGACCGAGATTTCTGGGGCTTGGACGCAGGGCGATTCACTGCCGCTCGACCTCAAACGCACCGCCGCTCCGAGCAAAACCGAGCACAAGCCGGCCAAGCCATCGGATATCGATGGTGCGTGGTCGGGTGCGCTCGAAACGCCCGGTGGCACACTGCACCTCGTGTTTCACATCACCAACACTGAAGACGGCCTCACGGCGACTATGGACAGCATCGAGCAGAGCGCGAAAGGAATTCCGGTCACCGGCGTAACCCGCGATGGATCGTCACTCAAGATGGAGATGAAGCAGATCGCGGGGGCTTTTGAGGGCAAAATCTCCAAAGACCTCACGAGCATCGACGGCTCGTGGACGCAGGGCGGCGCCAGTCTGCCTTTGCTCCTGAAGCGCGCGAAGGATTGAGTGCGATCGGGCGAGCGGAAGATGTTTCTCTCAGGCGAGCGTCCGGTTTTTCCATGAGACCGATCGGGCCCGGCGGGGAATTCACAGGACTCGGTGTCAATCGTCCTCGACTGTCGCCTTGTGCAAGTCAATAAACCGCTGTAGCATTCGGGCCATGAAGTTTTCCCGTTGCAGCGGGATCCTTCTCCATCCGACTTCGCTCCCGGGCAGGTTCGGGATTGGCGAACTTGGCCCGGAAGCGTATCGGTTCGCAGACTCCCTGGTCCGTGCGGGGCAGCGAATTTGGCAGGTGCTGCCGCTGGGCCCGACCGGCTACGGTGATTCGCCCTATCAATGCTTCTCCGCCTTTGCCGGCAATCCGCTTTTGGTGAGCCTCGATCGGCTGGCCGAAGAGGGCGACCTCTCGCCGGACGATCTCGCAACGCTGCCGCCGTTTCCAACCCGCTGGGTGGACTTCGGCTGGGTGATTCAGTACAAGCGCCCTCTTCTTAGAAAAGCGGCGCAGAACTTTCGCGCCCATGCGTCCTCAGCGCGTCGCGAGGACTATGAAAAGTTCTGCGACGAGAACTCTTCCTGGCTGGACAATTACGCGTTGTTCATCGCTCTGAAAGACGCACACGGCGGCGAGGCGGTGTGGAATAAGTGGGGCCGCGACATCGCCGCGCGTCAGCCTGATGCGCTCGCCTTGTGGAAGAAACGCCTGGCCGACGAGGTCGAGGCCCAGAAATACGCGCAGTCCCAGTTTTTCAAGCAGTGGACGGAGTTGAAGGTCTATTGTCATGCCCGCGAAATTCAGGTGATGGGCGACGTCCCGATCTTCGTCGCCCACGACAGTGCTGACGTCTGGGCCCATCCCGAATTATTTCACCTGGACGCTGACGGCAATCCGGCCGTGCAAGCCGGCGTCCCTCCTGATTACTTCAGCGCCACCGGACAATTGTGGGGCAATCCGCTTTATCGCTGGGAAGTCATGAAGTTGACGGGCTTCTCCTGGTGGATCGAGCGTTTGCGATCGACGCTGAAACTCGTGGACCTCATCAGGATGGATCATTTCCGTGGCTTTGAGGCCTTCTGGGAAGTCCCGGGCAAGGACAAGACCGCCGTCAACGGCCGGTGGGTGAAGGCGCCGGGGCAGGCATTGTTCGAGGCCGTGCAAAAATCACTGAGCGACTTGCCCATCGTTGCCGAAACGCTCGGTGTGATCACGCCTGAGGTCGAGGCGCTTCGCGACGGATTCGGATTTCCCGGCATGGGCATTCTCCAGTTTGCTTTTGGCAAGGATCCTCAGGCGCCTGAGTTCAAGCCGCACAACTATCGCCGCCACTACGTGGTCTATACCGGGACGCACGACAACGACACAACGTTAGGCTGGTGGAACTCGAGCGGCGCCGGCGACAGCACCCGCACGGCCGAGGACGTCCGGGAAGAAAAAGAGTTCGCGCTGAAGTACCTGGCCACCGACGGCCAGGAGATGAACTGGGCCTTCATCCGCGCGCTTCTCGCCTCGGTTGCCAATCTCGCGATATTTCCGCTCCAGGATGTTCTGGGTTTGGGCAGCGAAGCGCGGATGAACATTCCCGCTACAGCGAGCGGCAATTGGCGATGGCGATTTGAATCGGAACAGCTCACGGATGCGATCTGCGAGCGGCTGCGCCAGATAACTGTCATCTATAACCGCCACGGAGACCTCACCACCCGCAAACGGTCGTGATGAACGCGACGCGATGTATCATCGGTCAGACGGGCAGGTATTTTCTATGGAAAAACCCCGATTGAGTTTCTGGCAAATCTGGAACATGAGTTTCGGATTCCTGGGCATCCAGTTTGGCTGGGGACTGCAAATGGCGAACATGAGCGCCATCTATGAATACCTCGGCGCTCGCCCGGACCAGATCCCCATCCTCTGGCTGGCCGCGCCTTTGACCGGCTTGATCGTGCAGCCCATCATCGGCCACATGAGCGACCGCACCTGGAACCGGCTGGGCCGGCGCCGCCCATATTTCCTGGTTGGCGCGCTGCTGGCCTCGGCGGCGCTCATTTTGATGCCTCAATCTTCCGCGCTGTGGATGGCGGCGGGACTGCTCTGGATCATGGATGCTTCCATCAACATCAGCATGGAACCCTTTCGCGCCTTCGTCGCCGACCTGTTGCCCGAAGAGCAGCGCACGCGCGGCTTTGCCATGCAGAGTCTGTTTATCGGACTGGGCGCGGTCGTCGCCTCCGCGCTGCCGTGGATGATGACGAACTTTTTCCATGTCCAGAACGCCATGGCTAACGGCCGCACGATTCCGCTCACGGTGCGACTCTCTTTTTATGTGGGCGCCGCTGCTTTCTTTGGCGCGGTCCTCTGGACAATTCTCAGCACCAAGGAATATCCGCCCGAAGATCCTGAAGCCTTCAGGAAATTGAAGCAGGCAAACGCCGGTTTCTTTGACAACGCGGCTGAGATTTTTCGCTCCATCCGCGACATGCCGCAAACGATGAAGCAGTTGGCGTGGGTGCAACTCTTCACTTGGCTCGGGCTCTTTTGCATGTGGCTTTACTTTCCGGTGGCCGTAGCGCACAACGTCTTCGGCGCCGCGGACGAAACTTCGCCCATCTACACGCATGGCATCGAGTGGGCGGGCATCTGTTTTGGGTTGTATTCCGCCGTCTGCTTCGGCTTCTCCTTCGTGCTGCCGGGATTGGCGCAGAGGCTCGGCCGCAAGGGGACGCACAGCCTGTGCCTCTTGTGCGGCGCGGCTGGGCTGCTTTCAGTTGGCGTCATCCACGACCAATACTTGCTCCTTCTCTCCATGACCGGCGTGGGCATCGCCTGGGCCAGTACCCTGGCGATGCCTTATGCCATTCTCGCGGGCTCGCTGCCGGCGGAGAAGACCGGCGTTTTTATGGGCATTTTCAACTTCTTCATCACTATTCCGGAGATCACCGCATCACTGCTGTTTGGATGGGTGATGTTGCATCTGCTCCATAACAATCGGTTGGCTGCCGTGGTCGCAGGCGGTCTCTTCCTGATTGTCGCCGCCCTGTTGATGTATCGCGTTATAGACGTCGCGACGGCAAAATCGGCCGAGCCTCAGCCTGTGGCGCAAGCCGAGCCGCACAAGGCGATGGCCCGCAGTTAGTGACGCCAAAAATCATCGACCCTCGGCAAATGCAGTATGATAAATCGAAGCGCGGGAGGGTGAAGCGCAATCCCTTCGAGGCGCTATTATAAGAAACGCTCTGGAAGCTGCGCCGGCCTTCAGACCGGTATGTTTGAATAAGCATGACCAGCGAAGTGGTCTCGGGGCGGTACCAACTCGATGAGGTGGTTGGCCACGGCGGCATGGGAGTGGTGTATCGCGCGCAAGACCTCCGGCTGAAACGCACAGTGGCGCTGAAGATGCTTCCCCGTGAGCTGAATGATAATCCCGACCTGGGTCGACGCCTGGCGCAGGAAGCGCGCGCCGCCGCGTGCCTCAGCCATTCGGGCATTGCGACGGTTTACGATTTCGAGGAGCACGCTGGGGGAAGTTTCATAGTCTATGAGTATGTCGAAGGCATCACTCTGCGCTCCCAGATTCGGCCCGGTACTCCAACGGTGGAAATCCTCGAACTGGGAATCCAGCTCGCCGATGCGCTGGCGAGCGCCCACGAACACGGCATCGTCCATCGCGACCTGAAGCCCGAAAACATCATGGTGAAGCAAGAAGGGGGAGCGAGCCGGACCAAGATCCTCGATTTCGGCTTGGCCAAGCTTCATCAGCCGATCAGTTCAGCACCGAAATCGCCCGACACCCCGACCGAGAGCACGCTTGTGAACACGGCTTTGGGGCTTCTGGTCGGCACGGTGAACTACATGTCTCCCG
>Ga0116115_1000725_pt1 | contig 16476 bp, 23 predicted proteins | sample June2015DPH_10_1_2_FD_89789 | JGI IMG/M metagenome (GOLD analysis project Ga0116115, IMG submission 89789) | Peatland microbial communities from SPRUCE experiment site at the Marcell Experimental Forest, Minnesota, USA - June2015DPH_10_100 | ecosystem: Environmental > Terrestrial > Soil >... | reverse complement strand
TACGATTTCAGCTTCCCCGGATTGAGAAATTCTCTCCCAGGGATTGGTACACTTTTCAATTCCCGTAATTGGGATACTTTTACATTCCCATTGACAATAGTTTCTCGGTGGGGAGAAAAGTCAGCTTTGATTACATCATTTACGTACTGTCCGTTGTCAATTTTGTTGATGGATGCGTTAAGAATGTTTCTGAAGTCTTCGGCAGCAGAATTGAAACTTTGGATAGATCGGTTTTCAGTGTCTCTACTTTTAGTGAGCAAGTGACTGACAACAGCTACAATGGTCCCACCTGCAAGGAATCCGAATGAAAAACTCCCAAGTTCAACTGGCATGATTTCTTCCTTGGTTTGTACGGTGGTTGTCTTTAATCGATAACATACTAACAACTCGGAAACTTTCTTTCTTTATTCACATACCGGCTTAAGGGATAACCGGTCTAGCAATAGGGTTCGATGCTCAGAAGGGACACTCATCAACAGTGACATCGATTGGTAGTTCGTAATCGAAATGTCCTTCGGACGTAACCAGACGAAGGACACTGCGACCAGAAATACGATACGAGCTTTTTAGTTCTTCGCCCTTGAAAGACGAAGCAAGTGTCTTTTTCGCTGTAAATTTCACCTGCGCCCACGATTTCTTTTGCAAACGTCTCACAGGTGATGAGAGAAAGTGGCGATTCTCAAATGGAGGAAAATCAGAATCAGTCCTGGGGCATTCTCTCCCGTCTTGAAATAGTTGCCATGCTTTTGAGCAATAGAAATAAACTGCTTCAATCTCTGCAGACGTCTGTTGTGAGTCGTTCAGTAGATCGATCTTGAACTCGACATTTCCTTCTGCCCAATATTTTGTTTTGTTGAGATCACCAGATAGTTTTTGAAGTTTCACATTAATGTGACTCTTTTGAATATTTTCTATTTCGCCTTTGGCCCAAACTAATTCCTCACTAAGCTGCTCCCTGAGCCTTTTTATGGAATTACCGTGAACTATATGGCGTCTGTGCTTCAGATCAAATGGTATGTCTTCAGTTACTGCGGTAGATAAAATACATAGCTTGCCCTTTCCGTGGGCGTAGCCAACCTCATAGAATACATTAGAATTTTGATCCGTCATCTCAGCAATGACTATGTCAGCAAGTTCGATTTGCCTATAGATTCGCTCCAAAATTCCTTCGGAATAAATTTGTTCATCAACTCTCTCTGCCAATATGTCAAGTTCCGTTGCAGCCTCTTTGATTCCGAACTTATAAAGATCATCGAATTTGGCGTCAAACGGCATCAGTACAAAAGCAAATAGCTTATTATCACCCATTCAAAATTTCCTCTTAGTTTTCATCGAACGCTATCTGGGGTCAGCGGGTTTGTCCGCAGCACCCTTTGGTTAAGCATCTGCAGACTCCTCAAAAATTATTAGCCATTCGGTGGGCGTTAGTATAGTAGCTGTACAAACCTGTTTCAGTTCTACCCGCTTATCCAATATTCTTTTGTCCGTAGTGATGAAGTATCCACCGTACTTACCTGCTTCGAAGATGTGCGTTGCATCTGCTGTGTACTTCTCCGGTTTTCCGTTCCCGGTAAGAATCTCATGGATTTTGGCCTTCCGTCTTACCTCATCTGGAACTAGCGTAGTCTGAATCGTATAGATCATGCAGGAGGCTTCTCGCTTAACGTCCTCAGGAGTGTTGGGGTGATCAACTTCTTTCTGGTTTGAATGCGCCAAGATCAACTGGACGATGCATTCATGACCAAGTGAGCGAATTCGTTCTGCGGCTTCATGTTCTGGAGAGTACTTGGGATCAAACGCACATGAGTCAAGGAAATTGTTTGCACGTCTGGGATCAAGATAATTCCGACCGAAAGGGACTCTGCTCATTTGGTTGCTCCGATGCATATTTCCCACCACTATATAATAGTTTTCTTGTTCACGCAAATTCCTTGAACTGTAAAATCGAATCTAAACTATAGTATCAAAGTTTAGATTCGCATAAATGCCGTAAACATGCTCCAGAAAAGAGTCTACGGGGTTTTGCGTTCAATTCTCTTGACATTCTTCTGTTTTTAATGTAAAGTAACTGTCACAAAATATATAAAAGAAAAGATTGAAAGGAGTGAACATTGGCAGCATTGAATCATCCCAAATCCGGTGATTCCATCAAGGTTGATCCGATCAAAACGGAGAAGGATATAAAACTCATTAAGAAGCTCCTTTCTGATAAGCCTAGGGACTATTGTATTTTTACTATCGGAATCAACACAAATCTTCGAGCATCCGATCTTCTCAAAATTACAGTTGGCCAGATCAGGAACCTAAAAGTAGGTGAGCATTTTACCGTAAAGGAAATAAAAACTGGGAAGGATCGAAAGATCACCATCAACAAATCTGTCTATGATTCTGTTCAGATGCTTCTGGCAACTATGCCAAATGCTGAAGATGGTGATTTCCTTTTCCAATCAAGAAAAGGTGGAACTGCTCTCTGCGTTCCCTATCTTAATAGCCTGGTGAAAGGATGGTGCAAGTCCATCAACCTTCGTGGTAATTACGGAAGTCACACTCTACGGAAGACATTCGGGTATATTCATCGTACAGTGTTCAATACGGATATCCCTACTCTGATGCACATGTACAACCATTCTACGCAGAAGCAGACCCTGGCCTATCTTGGGATTCAACCATCTGAGATCAAGGATGCCTACCTAAAAGAAATCTGACCAATCCCTACGTTCCAATATGATGTGACAGGAACCTGTCCATATCTGAATCCGCTTCTCTCGATGAATGAAATCAGGATCATTCCGGTTGATCATGAAAGCTTGGTCTAAAGATTTGTTTTAGTGCATTCGATATTACTGGAGAGAAATTTGTTTTTCTGGTAAATATTCGTAACTTCATCTTAAAGGAGATTTCATGCCCAATCCTATAAAACCAACAAAAGTTCTTTTCATAAAATTAGGTTCTGAAGGTGGGTGGGAAGAGGAGTGCATTGAAAAAAATCAAACCTTGAGAATTGGTTTTGATAAGTTTCTGTTTCAGGATTGTATGAAAGCAAAACAAACTGGTGACTGGAGCTTATTCACCAACTACTATCGTTCAGTAAATAAAGCACCTCAGTGGGTAACAACTTTCGTTAATCAGTTGAAATATTTTTATATGGAGAGTCCAAGCACCCTCTGGATAACATTCTATAAACAGAAACTGTGGTGGTGTTTTGCTTCGGATAATTTCGATGGTATTAATGAGACTCTGAAAACTCGCAAGGTATTGGGTTCTTGGTCTTGCCGGGATATAAATGGCAAGGAACTGCTGATTGAAAATTTGAGTGGTGATTTGTTGCAAACCCAAGGTTATCAAAGCACAATTTGTGAGGTAAGAGCAGCTGACTATGCAATAAAAAAGATAAATGGAGAAGTATTAGCAGAGGTAAAACGTGTTGAAGAAGACTTGCTCAAGTTAAAAAACAGTATTTCTCATCTCGTTAGGAAGCTTACACCAAAAGACTTTGAACTGCTGGTTGATTTAATATTTAGAAATGCAGGATGCCAACGTGTAGGTGTAATCGGTGGGCCACAAAAAACTAAAGATATTGAACTACTTGCACCAGTAACAAACGAGCGGTATCTTGTACAGGTCAAATCAAAATCAAGCATGGCAAGCTTCAGTGAATATAAATCATACTTTGAGCAACTCGAAGGTTACGATAGGTTTTACTACGTAGTTCATAGTCCAGAAGGAGCCTTAAATCATTATACTTCAGACGATAGTAAAATAATTCTCTGGAAGATGGAGGAGATAACGGATTTTTGTATCAATTCAGGTCTTATTAGCTGGTTGGTTAACAAAGTAAGTTAAAATGCAGAAATGACCAGTTTCTGATCCTTCAATATTTTGTCAATCCTTTTTAAAGAATTCCCCGCATCTTGGCAACTATCTTTCCTACAAGGTACGCTCATTGTGGTATCGGCGCTCCTCCATTTTTCATCCTCCAAAATTATAATGCTTTGCAAAATCAATATATTTGCGCTACATTGCAGATTAGCGCCGGAGGATTTTAATGAATAATTTTCAGGATAAAGTTGGTTTCGTTTGGTCGATTGCAGAATTGCTCCGTGGAGATTTCAAACAATCTGAGTATGGCAAGGTAGTGCTACCCTTCATCGTACTTCGTCGCCTGGACTGTCTTCTTGATGAAACGAAAGAAAAGGTGCTCCAGAGGTCAAACAATTTGCAGCAAGGTTTGGATGGGCAAATGCGAGACGCCATGCTCAACAAAGCTGCTGGAGGATACGGATTCCATAACATCAGTTCTTTCACCTTCGAAAAGTTGAAAGCAGACCCTGATAACATTCTTGCCAACCTGCATAACTACATTGCTGGATTTTCCGAAAGTGCCAGGGACATATTCATTGACAAGTTTGAAATCGATAAGGTTATGACCGCAGACAAAAAGCTAGAAGAACAAGCATTGGCGAACGACATAGACCAGTTCCGGTATGGGTTTGAGAAGAAGATCACCGAAACTCTGATTGATCGAATGGAGAGAAATGAAAAGATTTCCACCATGTTTCTCGATAATCCAGAGATGCGGAGTTACATTTCAGACGAGATCATGAAGGAAGTCTACTGGAGATTTCGGCAACCATCCACAGCCGTTTCTGTTTCTGAGTAATGAGGAAGACAAGGAATTCCTGTCAATAGTTTTATTGCTTTCGAGTTTACATCTTGGAGGATATTATGCCGCCTGTACAATTGACAATCACAGATAAGATGGTGACTCTTTTTAGAGAACCGACTTTTTGGATCGGGTCTGTTTTTGTAGCACTATTTGTGAATGTCATCGGCAGTTACGTGACACGAGTGACTGATAGAATAGGTGCGGTATTTTCTACCCGTATAAAAAAGTCAAATGAAACTAAAAGACAACGTATTGAGCAGATCGTTGATAGGATTGTCTCTGACCCGATAGAACGAATTGATATTAAATTAGATTTGTTAGTTTATATACTAAAGCAGGTGTTAATATTAAGCTTTATTATATTCCTTATTATTATGGTTATAGATACACATAACGTTGTCTTAGAAGCTGCCGGTTATTCATTCATAGTAATACAACTAATCATATATTTTAAATACGTTCTTGATGAAGGTAATACTATCAATATTATCAAAGCTTATAACAGACGAAAACATAAAACATAGAATATTATATGTTCTCTGAATGACCAGCTTGGAGACATTTCCAACCAATGACATATCCTGTCACAAACGTCTGATATCCTTCCTACAGAATTCCATCAAACGGAGCCAAACCATGATCTCCATATGTTGTTCTGAACCTAAACCCGATCCCAAGGAACTTACACATGAGGAATACCAGAAGTTCTGCCGGTTGGTAAACATGCTGAGGAAGAAAGGGTATCAAATTGAAAAGGCACAGGATCGGGCTTATCATCAAGTGCTGGAGGAGAGTATTCCATTCTAATGAAGTAGAACCCCTTCCATTAAAAGCTTCTTGTTTCCCTACCGTTCAACTACCTAATATCACGAATATCATTAAGTTATGGATTTAATCAAATTTCTCTTGACATGCAATATATATAGGAGTTTATTCAGTTTAACCCAGTATCATTAGAAACTTAGATAATGAATTTAATATTATAAATTAAAAGTAGATGCGAACGCCCTATAAGCATTGACTGGACATATGGTGAGCTAATGGGAAGAATGAAAGATCGTAATCTTAATAATTGGGAAGAGTTTCGACCTTTGGTGGACGAGATCAGAGCGAAGTATGGGAATAATGTCTTGTTTCGTGGGCAAAGCAACGCAAAATGGACACTTCAAACAACATTGGAGAGGTGCCGTGAGAATTCTTTCAGTGTGGATAGCTACGTACACCATGCATATCTTTGTGTAAATGAAATTGAATCGTTTACAGGGAAGAAATGGGACATTCCTTCTTGGTCAGATATTCAATATGCAATTGAAGAGCATTCTGGCCAATTTGATGTGCATCTACCTGTGTATGATTATTTGGTGTATTTGAGGCACTATGGTTTCCCCTCTCCTTTTCTTGATTGGACTGAATCTCCCTTTATTGCTGCCTATTTTGCTTACTGTGAAAAACAGAATGCTGATCGCATTGCAATGTATGCTTATATAGAGCGACCAGCCGGAGAAAAATCATGGAGAGGTGGGGTACCGTTTATTACTTTAATGGAGCCGTATGTTACCACCAATACAAGACATTTTTCACAAAAAGCTCGATACACCATTGCAACTCAATTTGACAAAAAGCATAAGTCACATATTTTCCACCAACATGAAGATGCTTTTGCAGTTACCAACACCATACAAGATGTGCTTATTAAAATTACTATCCCATCAAAAGAGAGGCAAAAAGCACTATACGAATTGAGCGACTATAATATAAATGCCTTTACATTGTTTCAGACAGAAGATGCACTTGTAAAATCATTGGCCATAAAGGAACTTGAGCTAAATGACAAATAATCATCCCGCATATAGGCGGGAGAGGTGTGAAGTAATTTACTGGGAGGATTTTGCTGGATAGCTGGGAAAAGTGCGTGATATGCCATTGGATTTGGCGTACATTTCAATTTACAAATGGTTGATTTTTCAGACCCCCGTGGAATTGAAACTGGGGGGCGATTAATAATATGGGATGTAATATTATACAGTTGACCATTTCCATATTTCAGGTTGTTGGCCGGTTCCCGAGACGAGCGGGTAAAGCATAAGATGCATTCAGCCGATAGGTTCCGTAATTATCAATAAGTAGAGATGTTGATTCAAAAAGCCAAATGGCAGTCACAACCATGAAAGGAGGAATGAACAATGGCAGAATGGAAATGTAAGGCGTGTGGTTATAGCAAGGAAGGACGTTGCAAACCTCAAAAATGTCCTCAGTGCCAGGAGAAAGGCACATTTGAAAAGAAAGATTGAAATGAAATAATCCAAGTAAATAGGAGAAACAGCATGGCAATGACCGTAGAAATCAAAGGGAACAAACTTTGCATCGAAATTGATCTGGAGAAACCGACTCCATCAGCATCAGGTAAAACCCTGGTGGTAGCCAGTACAAGAGGGAACGTTGTAACAGAAGCAATGGTAGACGGGAAACCAGTTACAATCGGACTGAATGCTTATATAAAACCATGACGGGATAAAGCTTTTGTGGTATGGAAGCTGGAATGATTGCCGAGAGATGGAAGTGTAGTGGAGATTTAGGCAACCAACTGGAGCCGTTTCTGTTCCTGAGTATTGAACAAGACTTCAGGGGATAAGGTAGTGGGCTTCCAAGCACATGTATTACTGAAACGAGAGGTTTGAATATAAATGTTATTTTTGCTTATATCATTTGTCGTAATTACAATAGGTTATTATGCATGGAAAGAATACAATTCTCCTGGAAGTGTAAAACCTGTAAATCCTAAAGAGAACCTTGAGGCAGGTGAGCAAAATAATTATGACGGGAGACTAATTATCAAAAGAAACGGCGCATTTGAATATATAGAAAAAAAATATGGTATTGATTGTAACATTTATAGAAATTTATCTGTGGTGATTCACAATCATTCAGTCGCTGCTTCTAACAAATTTGCACAAGTTATTGGTGGGAAATCTAATGAAGACCTAATTCACTTTTTCTATGATTATTTCCTTTGTCTTTATGTTGCGACAAAACCACACAATTTTCACAACGACATTAAAGATGTTTATTCAGCATTAGTCGATGGGATACATATTGAGTACTATGGTAATGTTTCTGACCAAGAGATTGAAACCATTCTAGACATTTGGACAACTAAGGATAAATGTTTCCTTAAAACAGATATTGCTTTGTTTAAAAAGAGAGATGACGGTGACAGACTTAGGTTCTTAATTGTATTAGCGTCATATTGTGCTGACATAGAAGTCGGTGCTAATGAAGGAATAAAACATGCTATGTCTTTTATAGAAATTGAAAAGGCAAATCTTAGTAGTATTGATACTTTCATTGATATACAAGAACAATTGGCACTTTTGGCAGAGAGGCCGTTGAATCTCACGTAAGCATTGCGTAAATTTAACAGGACTTCACGAATGAGTAATTATGAAAGAGCTTGTGAAAACTACCTGCACATACTGCAATAGCATTGCTGATACGAAGGACCATGTGCCTCCAAAGTGTATGTTCCCCAAACCTACACCTGCATTGATGCCTCTGGTTACAGTGCCATGCTGTCAAGTCTGTAATTTATCTTTTTGTAAGGACGACGAATATCTGCGAGATGTTATTACCTTTCGGGATGAGCTTTCTGATAACCCTCTTGTAAAGCAACTTAATGAAACAGTTTCGAAGCGATTTGCCAGAACTGAGGCACAGGGTTATTTCAACTCTATGCACAAAAGCTTTGGTGAAGAACCTATCTACACAATTGACGGGATTTATTTGGAGACAAAAGTTACGTTTGATTATGACCGTTCAAGAATTCATAAAGCATTGGAGAGAATAGTAAGAGGACTTTACCGTATTCAAACTGGAATCAAATTGTCGGATGGGTTTGACGTTCAAGTATACACACCTGAGGACTCCTTGAGCCTAAAAGAGGAAATTAGCTCCGTAATCCAGACCCTGCCAAATAAGGAACGTTTTGTAGTGGTCCCTAATGGTTTTAACTACATTTACTATTGTCTTCCGTCATATCCGGTATATACAGGCTGGAAACTCTGCTTTTATTTAAAATATGATGTATTCGCAATTACACGCAAGACCAAGGCCGATCCTGTAGGGTCAACGTTACAAAAATAACTTTTCTTCCCAGTGCCCATCTTTACCCGCTCTGAAGAGACAACAATACTCGAACAAGGAAGTGATCAATGACAAAAGAAGAGATCGTTCAAAAAGTTTATGAACAAGTTGGATATCCGAAGCGGGAAACAGTGAAACTTGTTGAACTGGTATTTGAAACCATGAAGGATACACTCGAAGCTGGAGAGAAACTGAAAATTGCAGGATTCGGGAACTTTACCGTCAAACAGAAAGCTGATCGTACAGGAAGAAATCCAAAAACTGGAGAAGCTCTTACAATTAGAGCAAGAAAAGTCCTGACATTCAAACCAAGTGTAGTTTTGAAGTCAGCGATTAATGGGAAGTGAACTAGTCGGAATTGAAGACAAGGAGCCTTCGTGAAAATATTACTAACCCTTATTATATTAATATGTTCCAGTGCAGTAGCCTTTGGGGAAACCTACAAATGGGAAGACGCAAATGGGGTCCATATAACTGATAATGCTTCTACTATTCCTGATAAATACAGGGAGAAAGCTCTCGCTGAAGCAAGGATAGGAGTCAAAGTTCCGACTCCACAAATAGGAGTAATACTGCCACCGCAGGACAATTCAATTGCCGAGCGAGAAAAACAAGAAGAGATAAACCGATTCAACCAAGAAAGAGCAAGAATTGCGACAGAAGCTATGAAACAACAAGCAAGGATATTATCTCAAAATAATATGATGATCAATCGTATGACTCATCAAGCTTTACAGCCGCTTGCTAATTTTTTAACGATATGGATAATAATGGGTATATTAGTATTTATTGCATGGGTGAGTGCTCTTGTAGATATTCTTAAAAGTGATTTTACTAATTCAACAAATAAAATAGTTTGGTTGTTAGTGATATTCTTTATCCCATTATTAGGATCAATACTTTATTTTCTGATTGGTTCCACACAAAAGTATGGATCGAAAAGCTATAAAGACAAGGGACAAGCTGAATTAACGAACCGTTTGCGCACAAGGACTGATAAAGATCAGGACTTTGATATCCGGTGATCATTTTAATGAATTGCAAATACTGTGTTGATAACATATTATGCCTATGGGAATCCGCAACCAATGTGGGTCACATAGATTCTTCGAATATTGCCGCTAGACCGCACTATATCAGCAGTTGCTAATTCTTTACCTAAATTCTTTAAGGATTGGAAATTGTTTCGATCCGATGATAGAGAGATTGCATGAAACTACAATATCTTGGTGATTCTAAAGATAGCTTCAAATGGGACTACCACGATTTCTTGGCGGAATCCCTGAAAGTACCGACCTTTGATATTCTTTTTATGATGACACCAGATGATCGTGGTGTTGACGGTAAGACGCATCCATCCTTATTCCCGGCAAGAAGCACCATCCTTGACTTCTGCCATGAAGTCCGTAGTTCTCGCAGCATTGAAAAGGTGAAGCAGTTGCCACATTTCACAAATGCTAAGTATTCTGTGAATATTCATATGCAGGATCAGTATGTTAACAACCAGAACAGATCGAAATATTTTGGACACCTTCTATGCGATTCCAGTAAACTACTTTTCCTCGATCCAGATAATGGTTTTGAACCGGAGAAATCATGTAATGGAAAACACATTTCATATAAGGAAATACATGATCTTCTTGGCCAGTTGCCGTACGAAGCTGTAATTTCTGTTTTCCATCACTTCAGGCGCATTCCTTTCGTACATGACTTCAAGAGGATCAAGGAACGTCTTGGTGAATGTCATGCTACTGCGATTTACTGGCATTCTCTTATGTTCGTTGCGGTAAGCAAATCGAAAGAAGCAATTTCAAGCGTTATTGAAGCGAATCGTAGTTACTCTGGAAAATATCCTGTGAAAGTGATTCTCTAAACGATGGTAGCAATGGAGGAACCCGCTGCAACTTCAACCGTTGAAGGAAAAGACTTATCAACTCGGGAATATAATGAAAGAAATACAACTGATATCGCAGCCGGAACGAGTAAAGCAACTTCTTGATCATTCATGGCTTTTCTGCTTACAGAGGATAGCTGCTGGCAAGATAGTCATAAATAAGGAAGCAAGCCTTCAGTTGCATTATGCTTCTATTATCAAAACCCTCGGAGATGTTTACTGCATATCACCTTCTGAGAGTTTTTCGATTGAGCTTGAATCAAAGCAAGGAAAGATCAATATCGACATTTGCTGCTCAATAGGTGATACCAAGGCTGCCGTGGAACTTAAATGTTTCAGGAAGTCCTCAAATAGAGCATCGGATACGGATATGTACGATGTGTTGAAAGACGTCACTCGCTTACAAGCACTAGAATCGTTTGACGTTAAAAAATTCATATGTTTGACCGACAACCCATATTATGCAAACGGTGCGCATGCAGGGCACGCTGGTTCTGTAACTATAAAGGATGGTTTTAGTTATGGGAAAGATGCCGAAATATCAGCATCATGGGTTGGCACTTGGAAAGACAAAAGCCGGGATATACCAATTTCTTTTAATTCAAAAGTAACTTTCCAGTGGAATCTCTTGGGTGACTGGTACTTTCTGGATATCGACATTTAAGTGTGAACAGGCACAATAACTCCTTCACTTCAAAACCAATAGCAAAAGCTCTCTTGGACGCCAAGAAGCGTAACGTTTCCATCATTGCCGTTCTCGACAAGAGTCAAAGAAAGGAGAGGTACACTGAGGCAACCTTCCTTTCTAATGCAGGTATCCCTGTTTACATCGATGACAAACATACGATTGCCCATAACAAAATCATGATCATTGACCGAAACACATTGATAACCGGATCGTTCAACTTCACCAGGGCGGCAGAAGAGAAGAATGCTGAAAATTTGCTGGTGATCAAAGGTAACAAACCATTGGTGGACAGGTACATACGGAACTTTGAGGAGCATAAGGGGCATTCTGAAGCATATCAGGGTAAATAGAGGGGACAATGAAATACTTCTTACTGCTGATTTCAACAATTACAATACTTTTTATATCCATCCAAACATCCAACGCAAAAATTCCCGAAACGATCCTAGTTCAGACGAAGGCCATTGTTACAATTTACATCGAAGACAATAAAGAGATTATAGCAGTTGGTAGCGGCTTTATCATTTCTAGCGATGGCATTATCGTTACTAATAACCATGTAATTAAACCGTGGAACAATAGTAAATCAGGACTATTGTATGTAAAGAAATCAGATGGTACTTTTCTTGAACCTCTCGAAATTAAGGCTTCAGACGAGCAAACAGATGTCGCTCTCATAAAGGTCAAAGAATCCAATCTACCGCATATAAATATAAATTCAGACTACAAGCCAAATCAGGGCGATGACGTCTTTGTAATTGGGACTCCACTTGGATTTGAGACGACAATTACCAATGGTATTGTCAGTAGTATTAGAGGGGATGATGGGTTTTTGCAAATCTCGGCTCCAATATCTCCGGGCAGCAGTGGCAGTCCGGTACTGAACAGTAAAGGGGAAGCAATCGGCGTCGCTACCCTTATTGTGACAAGTGGGCAAAATCTCAATTTTGCGATTCCGATCAGTTATGTAAGCAACCTGTTGAAAAACGGAAATAAAGTAGCCGCTAATAAAGAAGACAAGATAATAACACTGGGAGAAAAAGTTATCCAACCAAAAGCATTGAGCAAACCAGAAGCCGAAGAAATTCTCTTACCTCAAATTCCTGTTGGTTCCCATCGAGGTAAAATTTTGGATACAATGGATTCAGATGACTATACCTACATAAAATATCTCGAAGACGGAAATGAATCATGGCTCGCCCTTCAAAAGACCTCTGTAATGCTAGGAGATATCATCGATTTTCCAGACATTACTCCGATACTAGATTTCAACTCGAAAAGCTTGAAAAGAACGTTTAATAAAATTACTTTTGTACCCGAACTTAAAGTCATTTACAGAGAAAGGAAATATTTTAAAAACTCTGATGAATACTATGAATATTTAGCTAACCAGTTCATTAGTTATAATGATTCTGCAGGAGCGGTTCAAGTGTTCACCAAAGCAATTGAAGAGAACCCTAAATCCGACAGAATATATTATGATCGAAGCAATGCACATTGGTTTCAGTTGCATATTCCATCAAAAGAGGAAAAGGAAAATAACTCAGAACAAATCAAAAAGAATAATATAGATCACTGTAATTATGCTTTAAATGACATTAGCAAAGCAATAAATATAGAGAGTAATATAGCAGCTTATTATGAAAAGCGTGCAGATATATTGAGTGATGAATCATATTGTTCTTTTAATGATTTAAATGGCGCAATAAGAGATTACGACATAGCTATAGATTTGAATCCCAAAAGTGCTTATAACTACTACGTTAGTAAAGGAAGAATTTATGAAACACTGAATGATTACTCCAATATGTATTCATGTGCACAAAAAGCAATTTCTATCAACAAAGACATGGACTGGGCATACTTACTGCTAGCAGAGTATTACATTAAATTCAATAACATTAAAAAGGCACTTGACAATTATAAGATTGCAAATTTTATAAAACCTAATCTATTCACATCATTGGTAATTGACGATATATTAATTAAGGACAAACTTTATAAAGAAGCAATAATATTCTATACGTCATTGATAAATAAACATCCCGACAAAATATATTATTACGAAAGTAGAGCTAAGTTCTATTCTATGTCCAATAAGTATAAAGAAGCCATATCTGACTATTCTGTTGTTATAAAATCAGGCAGTGAAGATGACCAAATATATTCAGGAAGAGCCTTTTGTTATTATAAAACCAAGCAAAACAATTTGGCATCGAACGATTATCGTGAAGCGTGTGAACTATCTAAAGATGAAAAGAGCTTTCCTTGTGATATGGTTAAAAGTATTAAGAAGGAAATATCTAGAGGGGATAAATGGGTGTACTATGCAAGCAGTGGTTCTACTGAGTATTATTACGATAAAAATAGTATAAAGCACTTAACTAAGGGAGACATTCGAGTATGGGAAAGAATGGAAGAAAATGCAGATTCCTATATTAAATATTTAACAAAAGAGGGGTTGCCGACTCAAGGCTATGAAACTTATTCCTTTACATTGAACTTAGACGAATATGATTGTAAGAATATGAAAACAGGTATCTTGACCACAATTGACTATAATGAGAAAGGCGAAGTGTTGTATTCTACTACGGTGCAAACAGTAAAGATGAGAGAAATTATTCCTGACACCATTGGAGAGAGTCTTTATAAATTAGTTTGCCAAGAGAAGAAAAAGAGTAAGAAACAGAAATAAGGTTTTCTTTCTTTATACAATGAACAGCTCAAAATAATTATAGATTGAGGTATTGGAGGAGATCAAAAACATGCTCAAGTCCAAATAGGAGCTTAAGTCATGACTAGTAAATATGTTAATGTCTTAATACTTATAGTAATTATATTGCTACAAACTAAAATGATCAATCTTGCTTATGCTGATCTAGCCGATGAGCTTGAAAATTATGTAGGGTATACAATAGTTGATTCAAAGACTATTGATGGCTATAGAGATGGGAGTGAGGAACATGATGATTTCGAGGGGTGTGACTATGATAGAAAAATAATATTTAGTGATGGGAGTTACCTAGTATGTGCAGAGTATAATTATACATATGCTTATAGACCAACAGCAATAATTCTGGGTAAAAGAATATCTATTGGAAATAAAAGATTTACAGACTAAAAAATGATAGTTGAAGATGATGTGTATGATATGAAGTTAAGGTAAAATAACAAAAAGGGAGGTATGGTATGAAAAGAATATTACTATATGCCATAGCAGCTTGTACAGTATATTTGATGCTTACGTCCTTATGCTTGGCCGAAGGAAAGAAGATCAATGCGAGAGAAGCAGCATCATACATAGGTAAGAATGTAACCGTATGTGGTGCTGTCGCATCGGCAAAATATGCATTCAGGAGCAAGGGGCAACCCACTTTTTTGAATCTTGATGAACCTTATCCTCACCAGATATTCACTGTGCTGATTTGGGGAAGTGATCGTCCTGCTTTTGCTAAACCTGAAATATACTATTCAGGTAAAAACATTTGCGTAAACGGTGATATAAAAATGTATCGTGGTACTCCAGAAATAATTGCAAGGAATCCAGACCAGATTAAATTGAATAATTGACTTCGAGAATTTAATGAGATACATCGCTGATGAGAACGTATATAAAGAGCTTTGGGGATCATAAGGGCATTCTCGGGCATATTATGGGAAGTGTGAAGGTGTAACTTTAACAGCTATATTGAAAACAAGTGCATAAAATATAACACTTTTGATCAAATATCAAATATATCTAAAGGGTAATATTATGACTTGGAAATGTGATAATTGCGGCAGTGACAATGAAGACAGCATTTTAAGATGTACATGTGGAAAAGAAACTAGTGATGATACTAATGTAACTAAGATTATTAACCTGAATAGTGATTCGATTATAATTTATAAAATACTAAGATTATCACTGATAATAATAATCCTATCTGCTATTTTTATAGGTTACTATAAATCAGCCGATATGACTATTTTAGAGTATCCTATAAAGATAAATTGTTTATTCACTATCATTTATTTAATATTACTCGGCATATTGGTTAGAAGGACAAAGAGAAATGTACCTTTGTGGATATTACTAACCTTTGCTACGAATATTCCTGGCTTCATTATATCATTCATGCTTATGAGAAAAATAGCTAAAGACTCTACTATTATAGAATAATAGTTGCGTGATATATTGCTATGACATTAAGGAGAATAAGCTATGAAATATTTAGGATATTCATTCTGTTTGTTGCTGTTTATGTTGTCAGGTTGTGGCGCTGTTGCTATAGGTATGGCTCACTCTGCCTCAAGTGATATTGATAGTATATTTAAACATGAATACGCCAAATATGTTATTGAAATGCAAGATGCTACAGTACAGAACAATATCTTGTCTTTTGATGAGTGGTTTAATTGTAAATACAAGGTGGTTTCAGATTACGGGATTTATTTTGATACATTGAAAATGTACCCTGAGCTGAACAAAGGCAAACCACTTGATTATAAAGATTGGATTAAGGTCGAGCCGAAACCTACTGCAAAAATACAAAAAGCCAATCAGCAGCAGTTTAATCATACGTTACAAAATTAACTACTTTTTCGGTTAAACAGAAGAACGACCGAAAAGGTAGGAATCCTAAGACTGGAGAGTCCATAACTCATTAGAGCAAGACGTATCCTGACATTCAAACCGAGTGCAATCCTCAAGAAGGGAATCAATAAAGCATGAGGAGGGGCCATGGGTAACGAACAAAGTTGTGAGTTGCCATATCCTTCAGGTTATGTTGAATACCAATTTGATATGCATGTCTCATCTAGTATTGAAATATCGTGTTGCATTCCCCATCCTAGAGTTCGAGAGATAGTCTTCAAGAAGGTTGACCCTGACGATGTTTTTAAAACAAAATGGAGAATGATAATTTATACGCAAGAGGTTTTATCAGTCGGCGAGGTTGATCAGATTGGAGAAGAAATCAAAGAATCAATCTTTGACGTTCTTTCGGTCACTTTAGTGTGAATTAAAAACCCACACCCTACGGGTGTGGTCATGTGGACTGGCTATGCCGGTCCCGGATGGGCATGGCTGAATAAGCCGCTCACTGC
>Ga0116115_1000667_pt1 | contig 17561 bp, 7 predicted proteins | sample June2015DPH_10_1_2_FD_89789 | JGI IMG/M metagenome (GOLD analysis project Ga0116115, IMG submission 89789) | Peatland microbial communities from SPRUCE experiment site at the Marcell Experimental Forest, Minnesota, USA - June2015DPH_10_100 | ecosystem: Environmental > Terrestrial > Soil >... | reverse complement strand
CTTGGCCCTATTCAGGGTTCTTAGATGAAGCACTTGTAACAGTTATCTGATCCGAGGTTCGCTGCGTTGCTTGCTCAATCCGTGTTCACGATTACTGATAAAGAAGCTTAGAGCACGCAGGTAAACCCGAGCAGCTCTGACGCTCCTTGTGTCGGCTACCTCGCCTTTGGAGTACTTCTGAAGTTCGGCCGCCGCGTAAGCCACACAGGGCAGTTCGGCCCGTAGCTTGTCGTTTGAATCGTGGCCGTCGGTATTGTCGCGCTGCCGCTGGTAGAGTTCGTAAGCGCGGCACTTGATTTCATTGTGGAGCGCAGCATCACTGATGTCATCTGCGTTGCTTGAACCATGGCTTGAGGTGGTAGATTGTGAAAGAGGGATAGGGCGGTAGCTTAACCCTTCGGCTTCTGGGGATTGCGGGGCAGTCTCCGAGGTTTTGGCGTATCGGGTTGCTTCGCCGCAAGGCTCGGGGCCGGACTCAGGCCACAATTCTCCTGCTGCTTTGTGGATTCGCCGCTCGCAAGTCGCCCACTCTTCTTCGGTGCACTGCTGCTTACGACAGTCATATTCGCACAAGGCGTCCTCCTCAGGTACGTCCTGCGCAATCTGACCTTTCAACCACTGCCAGACCTTGCGGCGAACCGTCTGGAACGTTTCGAGGTACATCGAAATCCCCTCTGCTCGGTTAAGCCCTCACGCGGCGGGTTTCGTACGAGAGGGCGAGTGCGACTCGATTCTAGACTCCAAGTTCGTCGTAGGTGACGCGGAGGTAGCTCGTGACGACGTTCTCCGTGGTCCCGATGGCTCCCGCAACTTCGCCGTTTTTGAGTCCTTGCGCGACGACTTCAATAACGCGCTGCTCTTCTTCACGTGTCCTATACCGCTTGCTTCCAAACCTAGCTGCTTCCGATATAAGAGGGTTGCGAGTTTTACGCGCTTGATTCCGCTGGTGATGCCAAACCGCAAGAACATTCGATTGAAGTGTGCTTTGACCGTTCGCCGAGTCATTTTGAGCTGCTTGGCAATTTCCGCATTTTCGCAACCCTGCAGAAGTAGATTTGCAACTTGCCGCGCGCGCGGGCCCAGTTGAACAAGCTTTTCCTTCATGGAAACTCTCCCGACTACGAACCGGGATTTCTCCTAGCCCCGAAGCAGCGGCTATTGTACACCATATGACAGCCCAAAACCCGCTCCCCGAGCCGTGTTCGGCCCAACAGTCGGGCCTTCTTCTACCAGCGAACTTCACCGGGGGGCGAGAGGGGCGTCATTTCTGGAGGCTGCGGAAAGATACAACGGTGGTGTGAGGGGCTAGAATCGGATTGACCAGATGGATTGAATGTGTGGGCGGAACGAAGCGTCCGGCCTGCCAGTTTCGGGTTGAATTACTCAAGAAGTGCATTCTGCCCAAAGGCTTCGAGGAAACCATGAAAATTGTACGACATTGCACCCTACTCGTGTTTCTTGTTGCTGTCTGCGCTGCTCTGAGCTTTGCCGACGAACCGGGAAGGCATCCGGCGTACCTGCACGCCCTTACCGATCTGCGGCACGCCCGCGCTCATCTGGAGAACCTGGCTCCCACCCATCACATGGACAAAGAAGAAGAGCACGCCATTAACGAGATCGACAAAGCCATCGACGAAATTAAGCGGGCTTCGATTGACGACGGCAAGAATCTGAACGATCATCCTCCGGTCGACGCACAAATGGGACGCGCCGGCCGCTTTCACCGCGCGCAGCAACTGCTGGATAAAGCTCACAATGACATCGCCCGGGAAGAAGATGACCCGTCCGTGCGGGGTCTTCGGGATCGCGCCCTTCATCACATCGACGAAGCGCATCGCATCGTCGATCACCTGATCGTTCAGGCTGCCAACTACTAGAAACTCTAGGTTAGAATCAGGCCCGGCGATGCCGGGCCTTTTATGTGTGCTTGAGACAACCGACCTGTTATCCTTTAGTCACCAATCGTCCGCTAAAGCGTGTCGGTCGAGCGCATTTTGCCTGTTCGTTGCGCTCGTCCGTGGGTCGTTGTCAGGCACGTTCAGGAAATCCTATCTGAAGCCACGATATCCAGCATCAAAGGTTGAGGGGAATTCCGCGAATCTTGGCATTCGCGGAGAGCTTGGGAGGCAATACACTTCTATGTCAAAGACGCTGAAGAAGTCAGGCTGGTGCAGCATAGTGCTAGGAATTGCGCTCGCTACGATCGTTCTACCCACACGAGCATCAGCTCAAGATGAACCGGATGATCCGCCCAGCCGCGTCGCTCGGCTCGGCTACATGCAGGGTTCAGTTTCGTTCCAGCCCGCCGGCGAAACGGATTGGGTAGGAGCGGTTCCCAACCGTCCCATGAGCACGGGAGACCAGCTCTGGACCGATCAGGATTCGCGCGCCGAAGTGCAACTGGGATCGGCTGTGATTCGATTGGCGGCCAATACCGGCTTCTCCTTCCTTAACCTCGATGACGATACGGTTCAAATCCAACTCACCTCCGGCGCGATCAACATTACCGTGCGCAGACTGGGTGACGGCGATGACTTCGAAGTCGATACTCCCAACCAGGCGTTTACGGTTTTCCAACCCGGGCATTATCGCGTGGAGGCGAGTGCGGACGGAAGCTACACGGTCATAAGCGTCCGCGCAGGCGAAGGCGAAGCCACCGGTAACGGTGAGACCTACGATTTGCGCGGCGGCCAGAGAGGCACATTCAGCGGAACCGACACGCTCTACGCAGATGTCGAGCAGATTTACGGCCCCGACGAATTCGATACGTGGTCCGAGGGCCGCGACCACCGTTACGACTACTCGCGTTCGTCCGAGTATTTGTCGCACGATGTGGTCGGCTATGAGGATCTGGACGACTACGGCGACTGGCGCAACGATTCGAACTACGGCCATGTGTGGTTCCCCAACCAGGTTGCCGTAGGTTGGGCGCCCTATCACGAGGGACATTGGGATTGGATTTCTCCCTGGGGCTGGACGTGGGTCGATGACTCCTCGTGGGGCTACGCCCCGTTCCACTACGGACGCTGGGTGAGTGTCGGCGGACGCTGGGGTTGGGTGGCCGGTCCGGTGGCAGTGCAAGCGGTGTATGCCCCTGCGCTGGTGGTCTTCATCGGCGGAGGGCTCGGTGGCTTCGGCGGCAATGTGGGATGGTTCCCGCTCGGTCCGCGGGAGGTCTATGTGCCGTCCTACCATGTGAGCCAGGCGTACGTGACTCGGGTCAACATCAGCAATACGACCGTCACCAACGTCACGATTACGAATGTCTACAACACGACTATCATCCACAACACAACGAATATCACGAACATTACGTACGCAAACCGGAATGTCCAAGGCGCGGTGATGGTGGTTCCGCAGCACGCGTTCGTGAGCGCGCAACCGGTGGCGAAAGTGGCGGTTGCAGTGAGCGCGCGGGACATCGCCGCTGCACCGATGAGTTCTCGGGTTGCGGTGGCTCCGACAAGAGAAAGCGTTCTTGGCTCTAAGGCAGCCACCGCGAATCACGTGGCCGCGCCGCCCGCGGCCGTAGCGAACCGGCTGGTAGTCGCCAAGAAGACGCCGCCTCCGCCTCCTGTGCCTTTTGCGAAACAGCAGCAGGCTCTGGCAGCACATCCCGGACAACCGTTAGCCCGGAGCGAGGTGCAGACCCTGCGTCCGGCCAATACCGCGGCAGCGCGGCCAATGGTGAAGCAGGCGCCGCCAGGGAAGCCAGCCACGCCGGGCATGGGCCGACCCGGCAACCCGCCAAACGCTGCGCGTCCGGGGCAACCCGCACCGCCGGCGAATCAGCCGATTAATCGGCCGGGCAATCAACCTGCTCCGAACGAGCGGCCCGCTGCGGCGAATCCGGCTCAGCCGACTCGCCCACAGCCGAGTCAGCCCGCGCCGGCACAACCGAACAATCGTCCAGCAATGAATCAGCCAAGCACTCGTCCGGAAACAACAGAGCCGAGCAATCGGCCGGAAACAAACCATCCTCCGGCAGCGCAGCCGAACCGTCCTCAGCCCAACCAGCCTGAGATGAATCGTCCGCCTGCGGCCCAGCCGAACAGTCGCCCCGAACCTACTCGTCCGGAAAGCAATCAGCCCCAGCCGAACCGGAACCAACCGGCACAGCATCCGCAAACTCCTCCTTCGGGCGAACGTCCGCAGCAGCGCACGCCTCCTCCAGCAGCGGCGAAACCGGCGGCTCCGCCGCAGAAGCAGCAACCGAAACCGCAAACGCCGGAGGAGAAAAAGCAGGAAGAGGAACGGCAAAAGCGGGAACAGCAGAAGTCTCCGGGTGAGTAGAGGCTCAGCTTCCAAATCGCCAGACGTGAATAGTACCGGGCATCCTGAGTCTTCTCGGGATGCCCTTTCTTTTCTTTACAACGCTGAAGCGTGAACTGCTAGCCGCAATGATACTTGTTGCCGATCCCGCACAGGCATTGTCATTGCGTCCACGCTTCGGTTGGTAGTGCATAGACATTTCATCACATTTCATTAATAGTTGGCACAATTAGGCGATCTGATCTTGGATGGTTCCGTGTGGGCTTCCCACGGTGCGAGGTAAATAGGTAAATATGGCTAAGACGGAAATTCTGGCTTATTACTCTTACCTCTTATTACCCTTACCTTGAATGACGGGGGTTACCACTGGATGGGCAGGCGCCGATGATTGCTTGCTGGCAATCTCCAGCCCCGCCTTGCGGAGGCCATCGAGCAGATGTTCGACGAATTCCGGTTCCCACCACTTTGCGAGTTCCTCGCGTGCCCCAGTGGCGAACTCGCGCCTCAGGACCAGCAAGTCCTGCAATGCTTTCCCGGCTGCCTCGCGTTCGCCGAGCTGCCCGTAGCAGGCCGCAAGCGCAACGTTCGTACGCCAGAAGCCGGGCATGTTGACCTTGAGTGCGACCTCTAGAGCGCCGCGGTAGTCGCTCTTGCGGTACGCGTCGAAAACGGATGGGAACCAGTACCATCCGGGATGATGCGGGTTGAGGCCCCTGGCCCGCTCCGCCAGGGCGCAGCCGCGTTCCCAGTCGCCGGCGAAGGCCATCATGTGACCCAGAAGAGCGGCTGGGTCTCCGTCCATGGGGTTGAGCGCGATGGCGTGCTCCGCCGCATTTCGGAAGGCCTGGAACTCCTTGCGGAAGAACAGAGCCTGGGCCAGCGCGTAATGCGCGAGATGATTGGACGGCGCCGCCTCAACCGCACACCGCGCAGCTGCGAGCGCGCGTCCGAGGGAATCGGGCTGGCCGTTGAACCCGTGTGCATAATCTTGCCCCCACAGCAACGACAGCATGGCCCAGCCATCGGCATAGCCCGGCGCCTTCTGAACGGCCAATTCCAAGCCAGCCCTCGCCGCAGCATTCTCTTCTGCGGTGACCCGCTCGAAGAAAGCGAAACTGCGCAGCACCGCCTCGTACGGGCTCAGCTGGTCAGAGCCCTTGCTCCGGAGCGCTTCACTCATGGAGTGCACCAGAACGCCGTACCAGTCGGCGATCGTGGAGACGATCCGGGGCACGAGGTCGTCCTGCAACGCGAAAACCGTTTCCGGACTAAAAGTGCGTTCATAGTTCTCGGCCCACAGATGAGCACCGGTGGTCGTATCCACGAGTTGTACCGAGAGGCGCAGCTTGGTCCCTGCCTGGCGCAGGCTGCCTTCCATCACGTAACGCGCGCCCAGTTCCTTGCCAACTGTTCGTAAATCGATTGCCTGGTTGGCGTAGTGCAGCGTCGAGCCACGTGCGATCACCCGCAGATAAGAGAAGCGCGACAAACCAGTCACGACGTCTTCAGAAAGTCCGTCCGCCAACGCGGTGAGGTCGGCATTATTGCCGATGTACTTGAACGGCAGGACGGCGACCCAGAAGCCTTCGTCGCCGCGGGAAGCGCCCGAGTCGCGAACCTTCACTGCGACTGCGGTTGCCGATTTGCCGCCGATCTCCAGCCCCGCCTTGCGGAGTCCTTCAATCAGGCGCTCGCCATACTCGGGATCGAACCATTTCTCGACCTCCCGTTGGACCGTCGCGCCGACGTCCGGCCGCAGCCTGAGCAGATCCCGCACGGCCTTGCCGGCTTCCTCACGCTCACCGAGCTGCCCGTAGGCGGCCGCGATCAAGGCGTGCCGGCCCCAATTGTCCGTCATATTGCTTTTGAGTGCGAAGGTGACTGCACCGCGATAGTCGCCTTCGCGGTAAGCATGGTTGAAGTTTGCATGCCAGTACCACCCGGGGTGATTGGGATTGAGCTGCTTGGCACGTTCTGCGAGCGCCAGACCGCGATGCGAGTCCCCAGCATAGGTCAGAAACTCACCGAGTAGCGCAAGCGAGTTGCCGTCCATGGGATTAAGTTCAACCGCACGCGCCGCTGCATTCCGGAAGCTCTGGAATTCTTTTTGGAAAAAGAGCGCCTGAGCCAGACTGAAATGGGCTAGATGATTGGACGGCGCTGCGGCGACAGCCCGCCGCGCCGCGGCTGTTCCTCTTGTCAGCGAATCAGTCTGAAGGTTGAATCCCTGTGCGTAGTCCTGGACGTGCAAGAGCGCGAGCATGGCCCAGGCGTCGGCATAAGCCGGTGCCTTTCGCACCGCCATTTCCAGTGCAGGCTGTGCGGCGGCAAGATCTTCCGGAGTGACCCGCTCGAAATAGCCGAAACTACGCAGCACAGCCTCGTAGGGACTCAACTGCTCGGGATCGCGGCTGCGCACAGCCTCACTCATGCTCCGTGGCAGCATCCCGTTCATATCCGCAACCGTCGAGACAATCCGCGGAACCAACTCGTCCTGCAACTCGAAAACCGCCTCCGGACTAAAGTTGCGTTCATAGTTCTCAGCCCAGAGATGAGCGCCGTTCGTCGCGTCGACGAGCTGAACTGCCAGGCGCAGCTTTGTTCCCGCCTGTCGCAGGCTGCCCTCCATCACGTAGCGAGCGCCGAGATCCTTGCCGATGGCCCGCACGTCCCCCGACTCGCTCGAATGCTTCGCGGTCGAGCCCCGGGCAATCACTCGGAGGTAGGGGAATCGCGACAATCCGGTAACGATGTCTTCAGTCAGCCCCTCGGCCAACGCCATGAGTTCGGCATTGCTGCCGCTGTATTTGAAGGGCAGCACGGCCACCCAGAATCCTTCCTCGGCGCGAACCGCTCCCGATGGGTTCTTCGCGGAAGAATGGGAAGTATCGAGCGCCGGGGCAGCCATTCCTTTTTCCGGCGCAATCTCCAGCCCCGCTTTGCGGAGACCATCGATCAGCTGCCCGACCAGTTCCGATTCCCACCATTTTTCGAGTTCCGCACGGGCCACGACGGGGAAATCCGGACGAATGGCAAGCAACTCCCGCGCCGCGCTGCGCGCCAGGTCCAACTCGCCTAGTTGACCGTAGGTCGCCGCGAGCGCGACCTGCGCACGCCAGAAGCCGGGCATGTTGACTTTAAGGGCTATGTCGAGCGCGGCACGGTAGTCACCCTTGCGGTAGGCATCGAACAAGGGCGCGAACCAGTACCACCCGGGATGATGTGGGTGGAGGCTCCGAGCCTGTTCGGTCAGAGCACAGCCGCGTTCCCAGTCGCCGGAATAGGCAATGAGAAGACCCATGTAAGCGATGGTGAATCCGTCCATGGAGTTGAGCGTGATCGCTCGCTGAGCCGCACTCCGAAAGGCCGGGAGTTCCCGGCGGAGAAACAACACCGAGGCCAAACCGTGATAACCATAATGATTGGAGGGCGCAGCCTCGATTGCGCGCCGCGCCGCCGCGAATGCACGCCCGAGGGGATCAGGCAAGGGGTTGAACCCGTGGGTGTACTCTTCGCGATATACGATCGATAGTATGGCCCAAGCATCGGCATAACCCGGTGCTTGTTCTACGGCCCGTTCCAGAGCTGCTCTTACGATGGCGTGCTCTTCCTGGTCGATCCGCTGGAAGTACGCGAAGCTGCGGAGTAAAGCCTCATACGGGCTCAAGTGATCTGGCTTCCTGCTCCTGAGCGCTTCGCTCATGGTTTGCGGCAGAACACCACGCGTGTCGGCGACAGTGGCAACAATCCGGGGAACGAGTTCGTCCTGGAGTTCGAAAATAGTTTCCGGGTTGAAGGAATGTAAGTAGTTCTCTGCCCACAAATGGGCACCAGACGTTGCATCGACGAGTTGGACGGCGAGGCGCAGCTTGGTCCCCGCCTGGCGCAGGCTGCCTTCCATCACATAGCGGGCACCGAGTTCCTTGCCAGCGGACCGTATGTCCACTGCCTCGCCGGCATAGCGCGCAGTGGAGCTCCGGGCGATGACGCGAAGATAGGAGAATCTAGACAAGCCGGTGACGATGTCCTCGGTGAGCCCTTCGGCCAACGCGGTGAGTTCGGCGTTTCCGCCGCTGTACTTGAATGGAAGCACAGCAACCCAGAATCCTTCCTCGGCGCGAACCCCTCCCGACTCTTTCGCTGCCACTGTACGCGACGTCGATGCCGGAGCCAACTTCTGAGACGTATGCCGCGCTAGATCGCGAAATTCGTTGCTGACGTCGCGTGCCGTCTGCACTCGGTGACGCGGGTCCTTTTCCAGGCAGCGCCGGATGATGCGGGCCAGATCGCTCGGCAGATCGGGACGAACGTCGGTGACGGTCGGTGCCGTATCCCGCAGAATCGCGGAGACCAACTCGGCGGAAGAATTTCCATTGAAGGGCCGCTGTCCCGTCGCCATCTCATGGAGCACGACGCCCAGAGAAAAAATGTCGGTGCGATGGTCGAGGGGGCGGCCCGAAGTCTGTTCCGGAGACATGTAGGCTGGCGTCCCCATCACCACACCCACTTGCGTTTGGCTAGCCGAGGTTAGCGTGGCGTCGCCGAGGTTGGACCCGCGAACATCTTTTGCCAGCCCGAAATCCAGCACCTTGACGCGGCCTTCGCTCGTCACCATCACATTGGCGGGCTTCAAGTCGCGATGCACAATGCCTTTCTCATGCGCCGCTGCGAGCGCGTCGCCCAGCGCACTGGCAATCTCGACGATCTGCTCGACCGGGAGCCCGTCTGCGGGGATCAGGCGGTCGAGTGGCTGCCCTTCGACGAGCTGCATGGTCAAAAAGTGGACGCCGTCGGATTCCTCCACCGAGTGGATGGTGACGATGTTCGGATGATCGAGTTGGGCAAGGGCCTTCGCTTCACGGCGAAAGCGCGCGAGCCTCTCTGGGTCCTGCGCCATCTCGGCGGGCAACACCTTAAGTGCTACGTCGCGGCCGAGTTTCGTGTCGGTGGCGCGATACACCTCACCCATGCCGCCAGCACCTAGCGGAGACTGAATCTCATACGGTCCGAGCTTCGTGCCAGAGATTAGCGCCATCCGGCCGCAATTATAGCCCCATCGAAAAGCGACGCCATCTTGTCGGCCGGGGTTTCCGGGAGTGGGCAAGGTAGCTGCCGATTACCAGGCGGCGGACCATACATTCCGGTTATGCCGACCAACCGCCCACAATGTTAACAACCCCTCTCAGATGAAGCCGGACATCGGGAATCCATGGGGTACTGGCGGGATTGAGCTCGCCTGCCCACCCTAGGCGCAACGCAGATCTCAGATTACTCTGGTAGTCCGACGCGCTTGCGGAGTTCAGCAAAGCGCGGGTCGGAGCGCAGGTTGTCCAGACGCTCGTCCGTGGCCAGATAAGTGGCCATATAGTAGGACCGATCTTTGTAGGCCCGGTCGAGCAAGGCGAATGCCTGATCTTTTTCTCCCAGGCCCGCATAAATGACTGCCACATTGTAGGGAGCCACCCAGCCGTGCGCCGATAACTCTGTCAAGTGATCCATTACCTTTTGCGCTTCCGCCCTCTTTCCCGACACCGCGTAGGCGTGCCCAAGGCCTGACCAAATCTCGCTGTTATCTTTTTCCACTTCGAGCGCACGCTGAAACTCGGCAACTGCTTCCGGCAGCTTTCCTTTTTGTTCATAGGCCCGGCCCAGGAAGCAATGACTGAACCAGAAAGTCGGGTCCAATTCGATGGCACGATGCAGTTGCTCAATCGCCGGGTCCCACTGTCGTGCAAACACTAAAACCGCTCCCAGGCTGAAGCTCGCAAACGGGGAGAGGGGATCGGCTTGCTGCGCTCGCTTGGCTTCCGCGAGAGCTTGGTCGCTTCGCCCCATCGGCGACAGAAACCAGGCATGGTACAAGTGAGCCTCCGAATTATTGGGACTGAGTTCAAGGGCTCGTTTGAACTCGGCTTCCGCGGCGGCCCACTTCCACTCATACCAGTGGGTTTCTATCGCCAGCGTAAGGTGTGCGCGGGCGTCCGACTCATCGATCGCCAACGCCTTCTCAGCAGCATCTTTTGTTTTGGGCCCTCCTTCGTTGGGCGGCATGAACCAATCGATCTGGTTAATGTAGTTGTATGCCAAACCGCTGTAGGCTAGTCCATAGTTTGGATCGACGGCAATCGCCTGATTGAAGTAGTCGATGCCTGTGTCGAAGCCTTCCTTGGTGAATTTGTCGGTATAGTACTTGCCCTTGAGATAGAGCCGATAGGCTTCAGGACTGTCGGTAGAGCCTTTCGTCAGTTCTTGCTGGTTCTCTGCCGAAAGTTGCGAGCGCAACCGCTGAGAGACCTCTCGGGCAATCTCATTTTGCACTGCCAGCAGATCGGCCAGCTTGCGCTTGTACTGCTCGCCCCAGAGCTGTTTGCCGTTACGAACGTCGTCGAGTTCCACTTCGACGGTGAGGTTGTCGCCGCGCTGCGCCACGCTCCCCGTGAGCACGGCTTGGACGTGAAGCTCGTCGCCAACCTTCCGCACATCCATCGCCTTACCTTTGTAATGGGAAGCGACACTGTGCGGAATCACCGTCAGAGTGGGCACCCGCGCCAAACTGTTGTTGATGCTTTCGGTGATTCCATCGGGAATGTAGTCTGCATCGGGATCGTTGCTCCGATTCTCAAGCGGTAGAACAGCGATGGAATCAATCTGCCCCGTTTTGGATGTTTTCAGATAAGCAGCAACTCCGGCAGCAGCGACCACAAGCAGACTTACAGCAATCGCCAAAGCGAGGGCGTGGCGCTTGATGGCAGAGATGCCGCCTGTGGACGAGGATCGTTCTTCGGCGCCAACCGGGCCCGAATCTGACGCCTTTGCCTTAACCGAGTTTCCTGCTGTGCCTCCAATCTCCAGCCCTGCCTTGCGGAGACCGTCAATCATGTGTTCGACGAGTTCCGGGTCGTACAATTTTTCAAATTCCTTGCGTGCCGACACGGCAAAGTCGGGCCGAATCGCAAGCAGTTCCTGCAACTCCTTTTGCGCTGGCTCACGCAGGCCGAGCTGCCCATAGACCGCCGCGGTCAAGGCGTGGGTATAGAAGTAGCCCGGCATATTGAACTTGAGCCCAACGCTCAGAGCGCCACGATAGTCGCCTTTACGATACGCATTGAGGAAGTGGGCAAACCAGTACCAGCCGGGATGGTGAGGATTGAGTTGCAGGGCAGATTCCACAAGCGCGCAGCCATGCTCCCAGTCGCCCGAATAGGCCATCAGAATCCCCATCATGGCTAGATTAGATCCGTCCATGCGATTGAGTTCGATCGCCCGCTCTGCTGCCGGACGAAACGCCAGAATGTTTTTTTGGAGAAAAAACGTGGACGCCAGGGCGCTATAGCCAAGGTTGTTGGTGGGGGCCGCGTCCACGCTGCGCCGTGCCGCTGCCAGCGCACGTCCAAGAGGATCGGGTTGCGGGTTGAATCCGAGCGCATATTCGTGCCAGTACACAGTCGACAACATGGCCCAGATCTCACCCTGGTCGGGGGCGCTGCGAACGGCACGTTCCAAAATCTGTCTCACCTGCGCATGCTCTTCCGGGGCCGCGATTCGTTCGAAGTAACTGAAGGCACGGAGTACCGCTTCGTGCGGGCTCAACTGGTCATCGGCCTTCCGGCGGAGCGCATCGCATATGTTGTGCGGCAGAATCCCATACCAATCGGCGACGGTCGAGACGATGCGGGGAACGAGATCATCCTGCACGGCGAAAATGTTCTCCGGGCTGAAAGTGCGTTCATAGTTCTCAGCCCAGAGATGAGTTCCAGAGACTGCGTCCACGAGCTGTACCGCGAGCCGCAGCTTCGTACCCGCCTGGCGCAGGTTCCCCTCCATCACGTAACGCGCACCGAGTTCTTTGCCGATGGCCCTGACGTCCCCCGATTCGCTCGAATATTTCGCGGTCGAGCCCCGCGCGATCACTCGCAGGTATGAGAACCGCAACATTCCAGTCACGATGTCGTCAGTCAGCCCCTCAGCCAGGGCTGTGAGATCAGCGTTTCCGCCGCCGTACCTGAACGGCAGTACCGCGACCCAGAACCCTTCGTCCGCGCGGGCAGCGCCGGAATCAGACGCAGCCACTGCACGTGGCGCTTGGGGCGTTGCCGTCGTCATCTTCTGAGACGTGTGTCGCGCCAGATCGCGAAATTCGTTGCTGACGTCGCGAGCCGTCTGCACCCGGTGCCGCGGATCTTTTTCCAAACAGCGGCGGATGATGCGGGCCAGATCGCTCGGCAGATCAGGCCGAACGTCAGTAACCGATGGTGGCGTGTCCCGCAGAATCGCAGAGACCAACTCTGCCGAAGATTCTCCATTGAACGGACGCTGTCCCGTTGCCATCTCGTGCAGCACCACACCCAGCGAGAAAATGTCGGTGCGATGGTCGAGCGGGCGGCCTGATGTCTGCTCCGGCGACATGTAGGCTGGCGTCCCCATCACTACGCCCACTTGCGTTTGGCTTGAAGTTAGCGTGGCGTCGCCAAGGTTAGCCCCGCGAACATCCTTTGCTAAACCGAAGTCCAGCACCTTGACGCGGCCTTCGTTCGAGACCATGACATTGGCGGGCTTCAAGTCGCGATGCACAATGCCTTTTTCATGCGCCGCCGCAAGCGCGTCGCCCAGCGCACTGGCAATCTCGACGATCTGCTCGACTGGTAGTCCGCCAGCGGGAATCAGGCGGTCGAGTGGCTGCCCTTCGACAAGCTGCATCGTAAGAAAGTGGACGCCGTCGCATTCCTCCACCGAATAGATGGTGACGATGTTCGGATGGTCGAGTTGGGCAAGGGACTTGGCCTCACGCCGAAAGCGCGCCAACCGCTCCGGATCGTGCGCCATCTCGGCGGGCAGCACCTTGAGCGCTACGTCGCGGCCAAGTTTCGTATCGTTGGCGCGATACACCTCGCCCATGCCTCCCGCGCCTAACGGCGACTGGATTTCATACGGGCCGAGTTTTGTGCCGGGAGCAAGGGCCATGAATGGCAGCGATTATAACCGCAGGGGTTCTGCACTTCTGCGGTTCAGGCCTTACCACCTGCAAACCGCTCAATTCGGTCGGCAGCTTCCTGCGCCCCGACAAACTTACGCATGGATTCGGAAACCCGGCGCGCTGACGTGCGATAGCCCGGGTCGTTCAATACGCGGTGCACCTTGGCGCTGAATTCGGCTACATCGAGGCGCTTTTCACCGTCGGCGCCGTTCACGGGTAGCACAATCTCGCCAGCGCCCAATGCCACCAGGCGGCGAGCGTTGCTCTCGCGCTCCGTTATGGTCGGGATGATCACCGCGGGCGTGCCTGCGGACAATCCTGTCATCACCGAGCTGTGCCCGCCATGATGCACCATCAGGTCGCAACGTTCAGCCATGGCAAGGCCTGGCACATAGGCGGCGTGATGAAGGTTTGACGGCAAAGCACCAATTTCCTGAGGAATCTCCTGGTGGCCGGTGGTCAGCACCACGTGTACGGGCGCATCACCCAAGGCCGCGATGGCCGTCCGAATCACCACGATCGAGTCAATGGGAGTCGGAACAGGGCCATACCTCGGATTGCCGGAATAAACCCATATCACGGGTTTGTCGCGACCGAGCGAGGACACCCAGTCCGGCAGCGTAGCATTGCCGCTCTGCCACACAATTGGACCGATGTAAGCGACGTCTGCGCTAGCGGGCAGCGGGTCCGTTTCCGGCGTTCCGACGATCAGAGAAAGGTCGCCCGCCAGCAGGTCGACGCAGCGCGCCACTGGAGCTACGCCGTATTCTGCTGCCACCTTATTGATCACTGTGGCCGCACTGGGTAATCCAGCTGGGCGGTCTCTCTTCCACCAGAGAAATCCATCGCTGGCTGGATGAATATTGCCCTGAAGCACGGTTACGAGCGGCACGGCAAGAACGCGTGCCGCGAGGCAAGTAAGAAGCCCGAATGAATCGACGACAACATCAGGATCGTAGTCGCGGATCACGTCCAGGTAGACCGCTGTTTCGCCCCGAGTGGATTCCTCGTCAAAATACACAGCGGCAAAAAACTCTTCCACATCCCAGGCGGAGCCAACTTGAGCCAAGTCCATCACCGGAGCCGGCATAGGACGCGAGGGCATGGGGAGGTTTTGCAACCCCGTCTCAGCGATCAGCTTGGAATGCGCTGGCGCGGGGTTGAACACAGCAACGTCGTGGCCGCGATCTGCGAGCGCTCGCGCGATGGGCACAAGACGCGTCGGCAAGCCGAGGTCGTTCGCCGGCAACATGGTAAACAAGAACTTCGCCATCGAGTCCCTTCCGAGAATCGTCTATGTGTATTCTCAACGCAGCTATAAGTCAAACCTCGGCCTGTGTGAGCGTCCTCCCGTTCTCATACCAACGTGGCTGCGGGGGCGAATCACAAGCATCCAAATCTCCCGAAGTGCGCCCGGCGCGCTTTCCACCAGTTTGTAGAGCCACTGCACAATAGAAGTCGGATAGGACATGGAGGTGCTTCGAAGTCCGAAGAAAAGGAGTTCGAAGCTCCTTATGCGATCTGTACGATTGTGGGCGGATGACGGGCAACCCAGACGTAATCCGGTAACGTAAGGGTTGCCGACCATCCATCCAGAATCGCGAGATCCGTTGACTCGCGGATGCCGCGTCCGTAAGATGAAAGACCGAAAAGCCGGGGCATCTGCTTGTGATCGACCAGACCATCTCGCATTACCGCATCATCGAGAAGCTCGGCGGCGGCGGCATGGGTGTGGTTTACAAGGCCGAGGACACGCGCCTGCACCGTTTCGTCGCCCTGAAGTTTCTGCCTGACGAAGTCGCGCGCGATCCCCAATGCCTCAGCCGCTTCCGTCGCGAGGCGCAGGCTGCGTCGGCCCTGAATCACCCCCACATCTGCACCATCTATGACATTGGCGAACAGGATGCCCAAGCATTTATCGCGATGGAGTTTCTGGATGGTCAGACGCTCAAGCACAAGGTGGAGAACCGGCCGCTCAAAATTGACGAGTTGTTGGACCTCAGCATTCAGATTGCTGACGCACTCGATGCGGCCCACAACCGCGGCATTGTGCATCGTGATATCAAGCCGGCCAATATTTTCATCACCAGCCGCGGGCAGGCGAAGATTCTCGACTTCGGGCTCGCTAAGGTTAACGCGAGTCGCAATCTTACGACGTCGATGACCGGGTCTACGATAGCGGATATTCGGGACGAACAACTTACAACTCCGGGCAGCACCGTGGGCACCGTTGCCTATATGTCCCCCGAACAAGCTCGTGGTGAAGAGCTCGATACGCGCACGGATCTATTTTCCTTCGGCGCTGTCATGTATGAGATGGGCACCGGCAAGGTGGCGTTTAGCGGCAGCACTTCCGCGGTTATCTTCGAGGCCATCCTCAATCGCGACCCGACGCCTCCGCCCCAGCTAAATCCGAGCCTGCCACCCGATCTCAACCTGATCATTGGCCGGGCACTGGAAAAGGACCGCGAGCTGCGCTATCAGACGGCTTCGGAAATACGCGCCGAATTGAAGCGCTTGAAACGCGACTTGGACTCAAAGCGGAGTGCCGTCGTCGCGCAGGGTTCGGTATCAGCGACACTGGCCGCCGGAGCTGTAGAGCAAGCAGCAGCCCCGGCCAGAAAAGCACATTCCATCCGATCGACGGGATTGATCGCCTGCGCCATCCTCATTCTTGGCGCAGGTGCAGGCTGGTTTCTCCGTGGCAGGTGGATGCCGACGTCCCAGCCCTCGTACCATCAGCTCACCTTTCGCCGAGGTACCATTCGGTCCGCGCATTTTACGCCCAACGGGCAGTCCGTCGTCTATGGCGCTGCCTGGGAAGGAACTCCGATCGATTTGTTCATTACCAGTCCTGAAAGTCCTCAATCGCGCTCCCTCAATCTTGTGGGGACGGCACTTTTGGCTATCTCCTCCTCGGGAGAAATGGCGGTATCGATGGATAGCCGCCCATCCGGACCTTATGCCCAGGTAGGAACGCTCGCCAGAGTGCCGCTCAACGGTGGATCTCCGCGCCCTGTGCTGGAAAACGTGCAATGGGCAGATTGGTCCCCGGATGGAAATGACCTGGCGATCGTGCGTGATGTTGGTGGTCGAAACCGGCTCGAGTTTCCCGTCGGGAAGGTGCTCTACGAAACCTCAGGCTGGATCAGCCATCCACGAGTTTCAAGAAAAGGGGACTTGGTGGCGTTCCTGGACCATCCTCTGCCCGGCGACGACGCGGGTTCTCTCAGCGTCGTGGATCTGAGCGGAAAGGTCAAGACTTTGGCTACCGGGTTCCAAACAACCCAGGGGCTGGCTTGGTCTGCTGACGGCGGGGAAATATGGTTCACCGCCAGTCGGATTGGCGCTAAACGCGCCATTTACGCTTCGACACTGGGCGGGCGCGAGCGGCTAATCGCGCGGGTCCCCGATACTCTGACGATACACGATATCTGGCAGGATGGACGCGTACTCCTGGCCCGCGACACCTGGCGACGAGAACTCATTGGCCTCGCTTCCGGCGAGAGCAAGGAACGCGATCTGTCATGGTTCGACTACTCGTTCCCGGCAGAACTCTCGCCCGACGGCAAGGAGTTGCTCTTCACCGAGGAAGGTGAAGGCGGAGGACCGAACTACTCTGTTTATCAGCGAAAGATCGGTGAGGCTTCGGCCGTTCGCCTGGGAGACGGGCAGGCGATCAGCGTGTCGCCGGACGGCAAATGGGTTATTACCAGTCTGCCTTCAGCCCCGGCCCAGCTTATTCTTCTTCCGACCGGTCCTGGCGAGGCCAAGTCTCTCACTCACGACTCCATCAATCACAGTCGGGCAAGGTGGCTTCCGGATGGCCGGGGCTTCCTTTTCTCCGGCAAGGAACCAGGTCACGGGGCGCGTATTTACCGCCAGGATTCCTCCGATGGAAAACCCGTGCCTATCTCGCCCGAGGGAATCGATCCTCTCGTTCTGGTCCTTTCTCCGGACGGTCAGCTGGTGGTCGGCGTTGGGCCGGATGAGAAGGCGTATTTCTACCCGGTTGCCGGCGGAGAACCTAAACCCGTTCCAGGCATTGGGCTGGGAGAGCAACCTATTCAATGGAGCGACGACGCGAAGGCAATCTATCTCTACAAGCCGGGAGATCTGCCAGACAAAGTCTATCGGCTGGATTTGTCGACGGGCCACAAGACTCTGTGGAAAGAGCTGATGCCCACCGATTCAGCAGGCGTAAGCCGCATTGGTCCCATCCTCATCACGCCGGACGGCAAGTCATGCTTGTATGGCTATCACCGAATCCTGTCGGACCTCTATCTCGTGGAAGGATTAAAGTAAAGGAACCCTT
>Ga0116115_1000593_pt1 | contig 19205 bp, 19 predicted proteins | sample June2015DPH_10_1_2_FD_89789 | JGI IMG/M metagenome (GOLD analysis project Ga0116115, IMG submission 89789) | Peatland microbial communities from SPRUCE experiment site at the Marcell Experimental Forest, Minnesota, USA - June2015DPH_10_100 | ecosystem: Environmental > Terrestrial > Soil >... | reverse complement strand
GAGTTGCACTGAGGACACGTTCCGACGGTCGCGTCGCCGCGCAGGCCCGTTTGCAGCGACGCGCAGATCTCTTGGTATCGCTCATCGAGTGTGTTTAAGACCTTATCAAGAATGTCCCTCGAGTTGACCACGACAAACTCCTTTGAAAGTGCGCCTACGGTGACCTTCTCCATTTCCTCTTCGAGCAGGCGGGTCATCTCCGGTTTCGTGATAGTCGGTGCGTAGCGCTCGAGTGATTCGGTGACGCTACACGCGATACCGGTCGGACGTAGGGGACTGACGTCGATATAGCCTCGCTGAGCGAGTTTCGTTATGATCTCGTGTCGTGTGCTTTTCGTTCCCAGTCCGAGTTCTTCCATCTTTTTGATAAGCTGGCCTTGTCCCCATCGCTGGGGGGGCTGCGTCTCCTTTTCGACGATCTGTTTGTTCGTGACGGTAAGGACCGTGCCCTCGTGAAGATCCGGCAGATGTCGCTCTTGCGTCTGCGCATAAGGATAGTGAAAGCGCCAGCCTCGGTGTGACAGCTCGAGCCCCGTCGCCCTGAATAGCTCTCCGTGGGATTCCAGCGTGACCTTTTTCGTGCACCAACGGGCTGGGTCAGAAAGCGTCGCAAAGAACCGTCGCACGACGAGTTCGTAGAGCTTCCAGCTGAGTGGCTCGAGATTCGATTGAGTGGCGCGCATCGTTGGATGGATCGGCGGATGATCGGTCGTTTGCTTTTTTCCTCGGGTGGCGACCAACCGTTCTTGTTGGAGCAGCAAACGAGCGTTCTCAGCGAACGGGCCGCTCTTGAACATATTAACGGTGAGGCGGAGATCGAGCTCATTCGGGTACACCGTGTTGTCTGTACGCGGATAGCTGATCCATCCTGCAGTATATAGGCGCTCGGCAGTATCCATGGCGCGGCTAGCCGAAATGCCGAGCGCGCTTGCCGCAGCGATAAACTCCGTGGTATTGAAGGGCTTTGGTGGCGCATCCACTCGTTCTGTTTTGGCAAACGTTACGACGGTAGCCGTGTCACCGATGTTTTCACCAGCAGCAAGTGCACTTGCTTTTTCTCGAAATCGGTCGGTTTGATGTTTTGCGTGAAACGTCTCGCAGCCGGTGTTAAGGTCTATAAACACTTCCCAGTAAGGCTCAGGCACGAATTGTGCGATCTTACGCTCGCGATCGACGATCAGCGCCAGCGTCGGACTCTGTACTCGTCCTGCAGATAGAAAGCGGTTCCCGAGTCGCTTCGCAGCGGTAGATATGAAACGCGTAAGCGCAGCGCCCCAGATAAGGTCCACAGCTTGCCGTGCCTCGCCTGAACGGGCGAGGTTGAGGTCGATTTTCGTGGGCGAGCGAAACGCGCGTTTGACCTCGATCGGCGTCATCGCGCTAAATCGCACGCGCTCAACCTCGACGTCTTTTACAGACTTAATAATCGTGCACGCCTCTAAACCAATAAGTTCGCCTTCTGTGTCAAAATCTGTTGCGATTGTAACTCTATCGGCGTCCTTGGCGGCCTGTTTAAGGCCTGCCACGATCGTTTTGTGGGTTGGAACGGTGACAATGTCTGCCCGTATTAAGTCGTGAAGGTCGACTTTCCAGTCCCTGTACTCATCGGGGAAGTCAAGCTTCACGATGTGGCCCTTGAGGCCTAGAACGACCGTACTGTTAAAACGGTATGCGTTGGCGCTCGAGACTTTCGTAGGCGATGCCGCCCCGTCTGAGAGAATGTCGGCGATCCTCTTCGCTGCGAGGTCTTTTTCGGTGACGACCAGATGCATCAAAGCTGCTCCTGGATAAGACGGTTGGTCAGAGCGGGGTCGGCCCGCCCCCGCGTCTTTTTCATAACCTGACCCACGAGAAAGTTGAGTGCGCCTTTCTTCCCGCTTTGATAATCTGCTACGGCTTGTGGGTTCTCCTCGATCGCTTGCTTAACCGCTGTCGTGATCTGCTCGGCTGGTGCAGTGTGGAGCGCTTGCTCGTCGATGATCTCGCAAGGGGTGCCGCCACGGTCGAGAACGATTCGTATGACCTTGACTGCTGCCTTTTCGGTGATGTGTCCATCGGTCACGTTGGTAATGACGTCGACTAAGTAGGCGGGGCTGAACGCGTCAAGGGTAAGGCCGCGGTAGTTGAGCTCGCCTTGGAGAACGTCTACGACCCAGCTTGCGGCCGCCGATGGGTCGACGAGTGCGGCGACCGTTTCGTAGTAATCGGCGAGAGGCTTCGACGCGGTGAGCACTTTCGCGAGGTAGTCTGAAATGCGGTACTGCTCGATAAAACGGCGGCGCTTAGTGTCAGGGAGCTCTATTTCCACTTGCTGCGGGAATTTTTTGACCAGCGGCTCGGGGTCGACTTGAGCCAGATCAGGTTCGGGGAAGTACCGATAGTCGTGCTCTTGCTCCTTTGAACGCAGCGAAATCGTGATGCCGCGCGCCTCATCGAAGTGTCGCGTTTCCTGTGTGATGTGGATACCCCTTCGAAGCAGGTTTCGTTGGCGGGTTATTTCAAAGAGGAGCGCTTTTTCGACGCCCTTGTAGGACGAGATGTTCTTAACCTCAGCACGTTGCCCGCCGGCGATCGAGACGTTTGCATCGACCCGAAGCGATCCTTCGAGGTTGCCGTCGAAGACGTCGAGATACTCGAGGATGTTACGCAACTTATTGAGAAAGCGCCTAGCCTCTTTGGGAGTCCGAAGATCAGGCTCGGTTACCACTTCGAGGAGCGGTACGCCTGAGCGGTTATAATCAATGAGTGAGTATTGGGCTTTTTCGATGGTGCCGCGGTACGTCAGCTTCCCAGGATCCTCTTCCAAATGCACCCGCCTGATCCGGATCCTTCGTTCTTGGCCCTCGCTATCCACCATCAAGTAGCCATTTATGGCGAGCGGAAAGTCATACTGGCTGATTTGGAAGCCTTTCGGCAGGTCGGGGTAGTAATAGTTCTTCCTGTAGAACTGCGTCCGTTGGACCGAGCAGCTGAGCGCTTTTGCGACCCGTTCGGCGTACACGACTGCCATCTCATTGATGACTGGCAAACTGCCCGGAAGGCCGAGGCAAATCGGGCACGTGTGGGTATTTGGCTCTGAGTCTTGATAGCGCGTCGAACATCCGCAAAAAAGCTTCGAGTGCGTTGTCAGTTGGACGTGTACTTCGAGCCCTATGACAACGTCGGTTCTTTCCGTGATCATGTGTGAACGTTTCTGAATCGCGGTCGCCTCCAACTGGATGAAACCCGCCGCGACCACGGCGTGCCAATAAGCAGCTCTGATTACCTGGATATTTCGTCGATTTAGGCTGGGAGCGCCTTTAAGTTTTAAGCCACCTGATAGCCCAATCTCCAGCTATTAGTCAGAACGATGCTTTTTATAATTAACTGCGCGGATGCGCTCGCTATCTCTCAATCTGACGGCCGTTTAGGGGGATTCTCCCAGTGGCAGAATCCTCCGTAGCTAGTTTAGAACCAATTGAAAAAGTTTATCTGGTAATCGGCAGCTCGTTTGTAAGAGGTATCCACATGAGCGCGCATAAATGGGCCATCTTATTACTTGTGAGTTTGCTCGTGCTAACATCAGTTTGCGCTGTTGCAAGCGCACAAACGCAAGGAGGCACGGTGAAGATCAACTCGCCATCTAATAATGGCAAAGCTGGTCCTACTCAACCTGTGAGTGGCAAAGCACAACTCGCAAAGGGATATTCGCTTTGGATAGTGCCCTACGATCCTACCGCGGGCATATACTATCCGCAAGCCCCCCCGATCACGGTGGGGATTGATGCGACGTGGTCAACACGTCTCTCGGTAGGCAGCACGTTCGGCGTTGGCAAGACGTTCCAGATCCTAGCGTTCACCGCCAATCCAAGCGCTAGTAGTGCCCTAAGTACAGACGCTGCGCAGCGAACGGGAATAGCGAAACTGCCATCAGGTGCGCAGGCCGTTGACGCGGTCACGGTAACGCGAGTCGCAGCAAACGTCGCTGGTTCGGCGTCAGCAACTCCATCACCAACTGCGTTGCCGACGACGTCAGCCGCTACTTCGAGCGTGACTGCCAGTGCAAATCCTTCAACGACGAACGTCGCACAAGTGAGTTCCGCAGCCAAGAGCCAGAATCCGCTTCCCGGATTCGAGGTGCTATATGGACTTGGAGCTCTTGCGACAGTGTTTGTAGCGCTTCGCTGGACGCGTCAGCGCGGAGGTAGTTAAAGAACAATCATCACCCCCATGACGTCTTGAGGCTGAGTCGTCGAACGACGAATAGGGCCCCCACAGCTCGCCATTTTGAATATAAGCCCCAAAATGAGCTTATTTCCTGACTGTCCGGCGGAAACTCACGCAGGGTCGCGGGTTGATTGCACAGAAGCTGCATATCATCAAAACAAGAACTTCATACTGACGCACGGGGTTTCTGGGGTGGATTGGCGGTTTTACAAGCATCCGCTGCCTGAGCACGTCTACGATGTGTATATGAAGTATTGGAGAGAAGTCGAGCTTTCACGTTAGGAGGACTTGTCGGAGATCTATGAGCGGGTGCCGTTTTAACGTGAAGTTACGAATAGACCTCACGCACGTAGCCAATGCCTTCCATTTTTGGACCTCGTTTATTGCTCTATCAGGCTTGTACTTTTGGCCGGGAAACAGCTTTTTAAAACGAGCAACTGGCTTTTCTTGGTCAGATATAAAAAAACTCAACAAATAGTAGTCTTCAGTTTGACTAACATCATAGCTTTCAAGGCGTAGCGGCAATGTTTCCTTATCGTGCGAGAAAATAATCTCTCCCAGCTCTTTAATAGCTATTTCATTCAGCCTGTCTATTTCAGCGTCCCACTCGGCTTTGTCCTCAGCTGACTCCTGTTCGACTTCGTTAAAGCGCTTTTGAAGATATGTAGTAGCCTCTTTAGCCAACTGTTCTAAAAGGGCCGTGCGAGCTTTTACTTTCATATCAGTCATGCGTCTAAATGTTTCCATGACCTACCTCTCTAGCTCTCCTCTATTGAACTCATCTTTGTGCTTCTCTAAGCAGGTCAGGGCCAACCTGACTACATCATCCTGTGAGAGTTCTTGCGTCTTGACGCCTATAAAGTCCATATTTTTTCAACCTCTTGCTTGTGCCGTTCTAAGCAAGCGAGTGCTAGCCTGATAATAGCGTCTTGTGATAGCTCTGTCATTTTGGCTGCCTGTATTTCAAGCTTCAGCATTATGAGCCATTCCCGCGTATCCTTTGAGACAGTAATGGTTGTTTTTTCTTCAGCACTGACCATAGTCTTACCAGCTTTAACTATAATGTAATGCTAGCAATTATTATAATGCTATAGCTCTAATAATCTCCGATTCTAACCTACAAGGCCCGTCAAGCACGGCTAGAAAGAAGAAAGGAAGCGCGAACGCTCCCGCAATACCATTTATGCGCGTCGTTACGGGCTCCGTACGACAACCACGGGCACCTTAGCCTCACGTATAATTTTATCAGTGACGCTGCCAATGATTAGGCGATCCAGACCTTTACGTCCGTGCGCACCCATAATGATGAGGTTAATCGCGTGGCTTTCAGCATATTCGACTAGTCTCTCTGCAGGAGAGCCTTCGAGCATCTCAGTGATAACACGTTTTCCTCTAACCCCGCGCGCAGTTAGCTCTTTCTTAGCGTTAGCGACAATCTCCTTGCCTTTACTGAGCAGGGTGTAGTACATGCTCTCCATTCCCCGGGTACTCGGATATTTGGTAAACCACGCGTCTAGAATGTAAACCGTATGTACCGTTGCATCCGCAAGTTGTGCCATGTAAGCACTGTGATCGTAGACGGGTCCCATAAGTTCCCCGCCGTCGGTTCCTAGTAAGATGCGTTTGTATTCCATAGAGTTCACCTCATTAGACCGTTGATGCCGCCTCTTCAAAAGCCCTCCCCACAAAGCAACTTCGCAGAGAGAGCGACACGAGCACGAGCAGAACAATCAGTCGTTTCATCATTAACGTCATTTTCTCAGCGACAGCACGTGCGTGCGAACCTCCCGCTGTAAAAACTGCTTAATATAACGTACTCTTTAGATAAGGATTGCTGAGATTCTAACCTGCGAGGCAAAAAGCAACTTAGCGGGCGGCAGAAAAAGAATAAGAATATTTAAGTTAGGACTCGCTTCTTGAATAACTGAGAGACGAAGAATTTAGTCTTTTCAATTAATAAAGAGATTATGACAGATAAGAAACTTTGCAGATTTTGCCACGCAACTGTGGAGCATCATGGAATGTTTTGCATTAACTGCGGTGCTCCTGTCGAGGAGCCATCGCACGGTGACAATGAAGCGAATAGACCCACAGCGCTACAAACGGAATACGTACTCGATGAAATCAGAAAACTAGAGGCGCTGCGTGATGACGGTGTCGTTACAGAAAAAGAGTTTCAAGAGCAAAGAAGGAATTTAATCGGAACCCTAACTACGGATCAAAGTAAAAAAAGATTTGACCCGCGTCGTTTGTAACTGCTGTCTATTTCTTCGATTTCCTTTAATACTCAGGCCATCGAATCTCAAATCGCAGAGCTAAAATCACTTATTTTTCAAGGCGGCAGCGAAGCTGACGTTAATAGAGAAAATCAAAGGCCGAGGGCGAGATTCGAACCCGCGTCGTGGCCTCCACAGGGCACGGTATCGCAACGTCAATACGGTTCAGGAAACTAACACTGCGTGTTTGAATTTCTCAGCGAGTACGTTAGAAGTTACGTGAAGTTCTGATAGCGACAACTGCCTTCTCTCTATCAAAAAAAGCGCGTGAGTCACTGGACTTATACGCAAACATAGCGCGTTAGGTGCTCGACGTGGGTTACCGTGCGCCGTGGACACTGTCAAATATACCTAGCGTCCAGGAATTACTCGCTTCGCGCGAAGTATCACGCGCGACAACCACAGTACTGGACGCCGCTCGGGTGCAGCACTTGGTTTACAGCGCACGTCAGACGCCCTGAACACTCTTTGCATTCGGGGGCCTGAAGTTCGTTTAAGCGTCCAACAAGACGCGCGTAATAGATTGCCGTGTTTTCCGCCGCCATAATCTTTCCCCTCCCTGCATGACAGCGTGTGCTGGGTGTGTTTAAGCTCGCGTGACCACTTTTTGTTGTCACACCGCAGTGCGAGGTCGCATCGCGCGTGACTTCATGTATCCCAGAGCAGGCGCGCTGAATGAGCGCTAATCCTTGTCCTACCCAATTATCGTTTCATCGCCCGCTCGAACGCGAGGAGCGCCGCTGACAACAGAACGATCCCGAAACCGAAGAGTATGACGATGTCCCTTGAAATTGCTGGTACGCCCACACCGAGCACTACCACTTGTCGCAGCGCGCTGATCGCGTAGGTAAGCGGAAGGAACTGCGCGATGACCTGCATAAATTGTGGCATCTGCGATATCGGAAAGAAGACGCCGCTGAGGAACATCATGGGAAATGTGAGCGTCATCATGATCATCGTAGCGGTCTCCTCGGTACTCGTGAATGAGGTGATGAGAATGCCCAGGCCGACGAGGCTGAACACGCCTAGGAGCAAGATTCCCAGGATGAGCGCGATGCTCCCTTGTATGACCACGCCAAAGAGAACGATTGAAAGAATAAGGACCATGATCCCCTGCATCATACCGCGGGTTGTCTGGGCGATGACCTTTCCGCCCAGTATTGACATCCGGTGCACCGGTGCGGCGAGCATGCCGTCGAGGGTACCCATCTCCCGCTCGTAAGAAATGGCGTGTGGGAGGCCGGTCATCAGTGACATCATGACGACCATCCCCATGATGCCGGGCGCGACGAACTCGAAGTAGCTGGTTTGTCCTGGAACGATGCCCGTCGTCTGGACGTTGTATGGTGCTACTTGGGCTAGCGAGTAATTCAGCGGCGTTTTATACGTCTGGTTCAGTCCGTACGTGGCCGTCTGTGTGCCCATTAGTCCAATGGCTTGCGTGAGCTGTGTCTGTATGAGAGATGACATCTGAGGGTTTGATTCATCTACGACAATGGTCACATCTGCTTGCTTACCGGTTTTGAGGTTAGATGTGAAATTGCTTCCGATGATGATTCCCGCGCTCTGCTGCCCGTTTTGAATGTTCGACTTGACATCGGCAGCGCTGCCGACCGTCGAGAGATCCATCATGCCGGTCTTGTTGTTCAGAGCCTCAAGCTGTGCGACGAATTGTGTGCCGAGGGACGTGTTGCCCTGCGCTGCGTCAAGGTTAGCAAGCGCGACTGGAACGTGAGACATGCCGCTGTTTGAGGGGAAGATGTAGCCGACCATGCCCATCATGAAGAGAGGCATAAGGATGAGCATCACAAGACCCATGCGATTCCGACTGAGGTCTAACAAGTCTTTCCACGCGATCCACAGCGCGTGACGAATACCACTTCTTGCTCCCATGGTTCAACCCCTTACCGTATCCTCGATCGCGCTCTCCGTCCGTGCCGCCCTTCCTGTGTGGTTACTTTATCGGCGACCTGCTCCCTTACCACGTGGCCCGTAAGATAGAGGAACACGTCTTCCAGTGTCGGCTCAACGTTATGAATGGAACGAATCTGTCCTGCGCCTGATCGCACCGTATCAATGACGTTGTCGCACGCCTCATCGCCCGTCGCGTGAACCCTGATGTGCGTCTCGTCTTCTACCGTGACCGTTTGCGTGCACGACATCGACTGAATGTTCGAGACAAGCGTTGGCGTGATGTTTGGAACGTCGAGCTCAATGACGCTCGTATCGGCACCGGTGATCACTTTTTTCAGATTTGACGGCGTATCGAGCGCGACGATCTTCCCGTAATCGATGATACTGATCCGGTCGCACAGCATGTCCGCTTCGGTCATAGCGTGCGTTGTTAAGATGATCGTTGTTCCAGCATCATCGTTGATGCTGCGCGTAAAGTCGCGGATCTCGTTCGTGGATTGCGGATCAAGACCGAGCGTTGGTTCATCCAAGAACAGGATCTCCGGCTCGTTGAGGAGAGCGCGGATCACATTGATGCGCTGCTTCATCCCGGTCGAAAACGTGCCGATCTGTTGGTCTGCCCACTTTTCCATATTAACGACCCGGAGCAGCTCACCGATGCGTTCACGCAGGGCGTTCCGCGGGATATCAAAGAGCTCGCCGAACAAGCGCAGGTTTTCCTGCGCTGTGAGCCGATCATACATAATCATTTTTTCGGATACGAGTCCGATGTGCTCGCGCACCTTATTACCCTGATGAGCAACGTCAAAGCCGGCAACGGTCGCCGACCCTTCAGTAGGGCTACTCAGCGTGCAGAGCATCCGAATCGTCGTCGTCTTGCCCGCACCGTTTGGTCCCAAAAAGCCAAATATCTCGCCTTTGTTTACCTCAAAGGAGAGATGGTCGACGGCGACGAAGTCGCCGAATTTCTTAACGAGGTTTGTAGCTTTGATTGCTACGTCGTTCATGTTAAGTCACGCCAGTTAAATGATATATCTAAAGATATAATATAAGACATTTCAGTATTTGAACGTTTCCCAAACAGAGATCTGGAGAAACGCACCCACGCAATGAGAACTTCTGTCAGTGTCAGCAAACCCCGCTACGTGATTCTGGCATCGTTCATCCCTTTTTAGATCTTCCGTCGTTTGGCGACTCACGCGAGGTCTCATCTCTTCCTTCCCACCCAAGCACTTCTTCGAGTTTCCCGCCAAAAATGCCTTGGACGACCTGTGAGAGCACGTCGGCTTTTACCAGAAGGAGCCCCCACCCACGCATTCGCTCGCCCCCTATAACGAGAAAGCGATCTCCAGTTTCGATGCCAAACTCCTTGCGAAGTTCAACAGGAATAACAACTTGACCTCTCTCGCCGATGACCGTGTCACCGTAGTACTTCATTTTTTTAAGTACCATACCTGTTATGACCTAGCTCTCCATCGCGTTTGTTCCAATCTTATTGATCTTACCAATCGTACTATTCTTACTTGTACTATATAAACGACTAGGGTCGGTGAGGTTGCTCTATTAAGCGCTTGGCCTACGGCACCTCTGTCTTCGCTTCGACGGCGTTGCGCAGACCCATCACCTTCACATAGGGCCTTGTTGATGCGTTGAAAAAAGAGCGATGGGCAAAGCTCAATCGCCCGGTCGTTCGCCATCTCTTAGTGAAAAGCCCCCCCTCATTACCCTGTGGCTGCCGTCACAGAAGGGTTTGCTTGAGGAGATGCCGCAGCGACAATTGAGAGCGTAGCGGCCAGATTTAGCAGCCTTGCGTTGTTCGTAGCCTCAAAAGCGGTAACGCGTTATAAAAAGGAATAGCCTTTGCACTCGCGCGTCGAACGCTCACCGAAAGACACTGAGGCCTTAAGGGAACGAAGAACATCATCGAGAAGTCTGCCAACAGCAACGCACCGACGACGCCTCCTACGAGCGTATGCGTGACACAATTCGCTCCCGGTGATAAATGAGGTAAGCAACTAGCGCTATGATGCCCACAACGACCGCAATATCGAGATATTTGAATAGCCCTTCAATGTTCTCCCAATGAGGGCCTAGTAGGACCCCAATATAGGCAAGTGCAAAACACCACGGAAGCGATCCCAAGACTGTGTAAAGGGAGAACTTCTTTACGTCCATGTGGACGATACCGGCGGGGAACGAGATGAAGGTGCGGACGATAGGGAGCAGCCTGCTGATAAAAACGGCGCTATCGCCGTACTTTTCAAACCATCCATCCGCCCGATCGAGCTCACTTTTACGTATGAGCACGTATTTGCCGTAGCGTTCCAGCAGGGGTCTGCCGCCCCACAGGCCGATATAGTAAGCTATTAAAGAGCCAGCGAGGCAGCCGAGCGTGCCTGCAAGGGTGATACCGATAAGGGTTAGTTTGCCTTCCCACACGACGTAACCGGCAAAAGGCATGATGACTTCGCTTGGGATTGGCAAACCGGTGCTCTCCAGCATCATGCCCACAAAAACGCCACCATAGCCGAGTTGCTCGATGACGGAGATAACGAAGTTACTGAGTGTCCCGATAATATTAATGCTCAAAATCAAGATGCCCTGCGCCAGTAACATGCACCATCTCCCACACAAGGGGCATTTAAATAGGTATCGTCGTTAGGCGAACGTTCGTGTTATGCTGCGCTACTCGCGCCTCCTTATTAAGGCGTAAGCTACCCGAAGGAGCTGCGTGATGAACGTGAGTGGCAGTTTGACGAAACCCTGCCAAGTCGTTGGCGGAGGCGGCGTGTTCGCGATGCTCGTGACTTCTCCGTCGACGCGTTTCGCAGCACGAGTGACGATAATGCTTATTGAGATACCGACGAGCGCGCCGCCAATGAGGTCGGTAACGTAGTGAAGCCCGAGGTAGACCCTGCTAAAGGCGACAAGCAAAGCCCACGCAAACATCACCACGCTGAACTTTCGATGATAGGCCGAAAGCGTGGTGGCGAACGCAAATGCGTTCGTGGTGTGACCACTTGGAAAAGCAGGCTGGGCTTCAGGGGGTACGCCCAAATCGCTCGGCCGTGGACGTGCAATAGTGTATTTTAATCCGAACGCAACCGCATTCGCTATTATGAAGACGAGCGCGAAGACGAGCGCTTCCTTACGGGCACCGGCGAGATAGAGCGCGATCGTGATGAGCACCATGAAAGTGATGCTCCCTGTGAACGTGACCCACCAAAATAGCGTATTAAGAAAGCCGCCATCGTTGAGTCCTCGGATGAAATGCGTGGCATTGTAGTCGAATCCGCCGAGATAGGCAGCCGCTATCGGCGAATGGACAGGCGGCAAAAAAAGCAGCATCGTTGCCAAATGCATAACTCACGCTATATAGTCTATGTAGGGGGTCCCGCGAGATGGTCGATGCGGGCTTAGTATTGCTCATATAAGAGTCGGTGGTGAAGGCGCCTACCGAGAAGCAACGGTAAAAGAGCGGCTAGGTTTAGCGATCAGGAATCACAAATTCGCATGCGATGAAACATCTGGCTGCCTTGAAAACGATGAAGCCGTGGATAGAAAACTCAATAGCGTCAGTCGTCTCGGTGGCATACGTCGGCGACTACCTTGATCGGGCAGCCACAACCTGCGATGAAATTAAAGCCCGATTGAGGTTTTTTTGCATTTGCTGAGGCTTTCAGAGCCGCTTTGCAATTTCAGGCCAATCCTTCCCCTTGGTAAGAAAGCTCTCGTCGACGTTCGCTTCCATCTCGAAGAACCGTTTGAAGGGCACGCTAAAGGAAAGCTCATTTTTATCGAGGTACTTGCGCGCGGTTATATCCGTGAGGCCAATCACTGCCTTTGGCATTTCGGCCCGGCCTTGATCGAGCACTTGCATGACCAGACTTCCGCATCCAGAACCAAAAAGCGTCGAGACGTTATCGTTGGTCGGCCGGTCGAAGTTCGCCAGAGTCGCGAGCGCGGATAGCTGGTCGGCGTTCACGACGAAGACGACGATTGCCATCTCATCAATTTCATTGTCGGTGACTTCACCAAGCGGCTTCATTACTACGTAGCGCGTCGGAAGGGCGATATCGGGGAGGTTTTTTATGAATTGTCGTACGAGCTCAGGTGTTTTCTTTCGGTATTCGCCCTCAAATTTTCCCTCCTTTCCCGTTGAGAGGAAGTAGTCGATCCAGCCCAGCTGGTAGGGGCCAAAGCAGAGCCCCACCTGCCCGCCCGGACAGAGAACAGTCTCTTTTTCGAGAACCGCGGTGCGCCCGTTCACGGCGGCAACAAACAACGGAATGATGCAGCGGTTCTTTTTTCCGTCCTCTTCCGTGAACTCCAACGCATTTTCGGGTTTGTGATCGGTTAGCAGAATGGCGACCGGTCCGCGGTGCAACTTGATGGCGTCAGCGATTTTACTGTCCATACACTCATTCCTCAATTATTGACGGGGTTGCTGTCTAGACGTATAAGCTTTTCACGCGAAATTACTGACAGGTGTTGACCAAATGCAAGTGCGCTACACGTTGACAGCGCGGGCTTCTGGGCTTCCTTTCTTTGCAATCGCCAGCCTGTTACTCCTTCGAGATGGACGAGAGCCACGCTTGGATGCCGTCTGGCAATCGTCGACTTTCCATGTGCGCCGGTCGAATGTAATTGATGTGCCACGTGCGGTTGAACGCGTTCCTGATCTCAGCCTGCGTAACCCGCCGCGGACCGTATGAGCCAGGTTCGAGCTCGCTGAAACAAAGCATGAAGTAGGTTCCGTGGCGGCAAAGAACGCTCGCAAGACTGGTAACAAAGGGGGAACGCTCTTCATCGCTCAACACGTGAAACAACCCTGAGTCGATGATGGTATCGAAAGTCCTGCCAAGGGTATGCAGGTCCAGCACGTTCTGCGTGAGAAATGTAACGTTGAGGTTACGCTCCGTCGGTTGTCTCGTGCTCTCTTGATCGCATTAGGAGAGAAGTCAACGCCCCACACCTCGTGTCCTTGTGCCGCAAGAAACAGCGCGTTCTCTCCGGTTCCGCTTCCGACGTCGAGGACGGATCCGACGATTTCACCGGCCTTTTCTAGCTGTACGAACTCTTTCTGCGGACGGCTAATATCCCAAGGCGGGTCACCTTGGTACACCGAATTAAAGTCAACCACGCAGACACGGTCTTTCCAGGAACACGATAAAAGTATGTTTGCTGCAAGTCTGAAACATTAATTATAGCACGAGGCGCATATCGTACGTAATCGAGGTGCAACGATGAAAATACTCGGCATAAACAGCAGTCCCCGTGGGAAGAACAGTCGGACGCGTGCGCTAGTAGACGCAGTCCTAGATGGCGCGAGGCAGCGTGGGGCAGAAACGGAACTAGTTGATATCGGCGCACTGGACATACGGTATTGTCTAGGGTGTCAGGTTTGTTACGCTGAAGGCGAGTGCGTTCAGGAGGACGATCTCTCTGACTTGTGGGAAAAAATGATGCGCGCCGACGGGATCGTTATCGGCTCACCGGTGTACATCAATGGCGTCACTGCTCAACTCAAGACGGTGATCGACCGCCTGGCTGACGCAATCCATTGCCAGATGCTCGTGGGGAAATATGGTTGCGCTGTGACCACGGCAGGGAGTTCGGGCATCAGCGAAGTGCTTGGCTATATGAAACTTTGGCTGAACGAGTTAGGTGCAGTGACGGTTGGAGAGGTCGGCGTAGCCATTGGCAGGAATCCTGCAGCGCTCGATGCGGCGATTATCGAAGCGCGCAATCTCGGGCAAACTCTAGCGGACGCAATACAGAGCAAGCGTCACTACGCCGATCAGGAAAGCGCGATTGCCGAGAGAGCTGCGTTTTTCAGGCAATTAGTGAAAGCAAATAAAGAGGCTTGGAGCCATCAATACGACTATTGGATGGAAAAGGGCTGGATGTGACTCTCTCGTCCTACTTGGACTACGCTGAACGGCCTAAGCTTACACGTCCATGACCTTGATTTCCAGAAAAAGTATAAGTTCATCGTGGAGAAATAGGAAATTCTAAAAAAGGTTGATCATGACGAAAAAAGCCGAACTGTACTCGAGGAGAAGGGAGATGTATCGGTTGTACATCGCTCGGTTAAACATGTCCGACATCCTCGAGAAGCTTTCTTCAAAGTATCGCGTATCCAAACGGGCGCTGTGTATGGACTGGCAGAAACGGACCCAATGGGTATACGACGTCTTTGACCTTGAACCGGCCCGCCCTGCGTGAAGCTTCAGACGTAAGCGTTGCGCGCTGTGCGTCCGTGACAATTACTTCTTGTAGCTAAAGCTGACGTTAGGGCCCATTCCGCGCCGTGCTACATCTATTTTTTTGCTATCAGGCTCGCTTATCGTTTTCCCCGCCGACAGGAAAGGGATCTCACCGACGGTCGCTGACTTGTGGCGTTCTTTCAACAACGGTGCCTTAGCCACAAAAATTCTCGTACGACAAGGTGAATGACCATTGTTCGAGTTGGAAACTGGTTTCACACGTATCGAAGATAAGGTAGAACGCCGATATTCGTCCAAGGCAGTGCAGATGGGTTTGCTCCTGACGCAGAACAGGGGTGAGTTGCTCTGCGGTGCCGCAGCAGAAGTGATGTGAGTCGCTTCTGCGCAGATGAGGGAATGGAGGTGAAAACACACGAAGAAACGCACATTAGTTGTGAGCGTTCTCGTTGTGCTCATCGCGTCAGTAGCATTTGCAGGCGCGGTCTACGCACAGACGACGACTTCGACGACTTCGACGACTTCCGGAACGAGTAGTTCAACGGCTACCACCACGACTGCCAACAGCGCAACCGCCGAAAACGGGCTCGTGCCATTCTTCGGGTCATTGCTCGGCAAGACGAATCAGAATCAGAACCTGAACACTGTTTGTCAAGACAGAGCTGTGAGGCATGAAGTCATCAATTGGTACCAGCAACTTCCGACCGACCAGAAAAACGCCTTGCAGAACAACCTGAAGGAAGCGATTACCAACTGGTACAATCAGTTACCACAGGACCAGAAGGACAACCTTCAGAGCATATTGAGCCAAACAAACGAAACTGCGTAGAGAAATGGCGAGGTGAGGAAGCTTCAGTGCCATACCTCCCCCCTTGAGCTCCTTAGAAGGCTCCTCACCTCACTTTATTCCCTCTTTTTTTAGCGAACGCTAAGCAATGAAGTGAGTATAACAGGTGTGAAACAGGGTTGGTGTGAAACGGATGTCCCATAACGGCTTTCGATCCGCGAAAACAGTCACGTGAAAGCAGATGAGAGGGACAGGTCAGCATGCGCTTGAAACTGCAGAGAAACGTCGCAGGCACGACGGTCTGCCTTCGTGCTCATGAGCTGAGATCTTGGGCAAAAAGTTATTATAAGCGACGCAAGAGTGCTACGTGATTGTTCGATAGGACTTGACCTTATGAGACCACAACGTGTGCTGCCTATTCTGTGCATTCTTCTGCTATTTTCGGTCGCTACTGCGGGATGCACCGTTAACTTAAACCCCGCCAATGTGCAATCCAACGCTTCTCAGGCTCCATTAGGGACCAACTCGAGCGGAACAAGCAATGGCACGGCGCATATGCTCGCGGTGGAGCAAGCGGATGACAATAACAGCTACCAGGGCGCTTTGTCTGACGTCACAGTCTACACGCAACCCGGAGCTGGTCACGTATTCGTGGAAACTGCGCCACTGACTGGTGTTGATTTTCAGGAGACGGCGAGAACTGCTGTAAACGTTGCAGCTGAACGGGCAAAGGTCGACGCAAGCCAACGAGACTTCGAATTCGTGTTGCATGTGCCTACGGGTGTGGATGCGGTCGATGGGCCGAGCGCTGGTCTTCCTATGACCATCGCGGCATATTCCGCTCTGACAAAGAAGCCGACCAGCCCTTACGTCTACGGCACAGGTGCTATTGAGAGCAACGGAACGGTGAGCAACGTCAGTGGTGTTTACTTGAAAGCACTAGCAGCAGCACAAAGCGGTGCTCGGGTCATCGTTGTTCCGAGCGGTGAGACTTTTGTAAGCACGACTTCTCCGCTTTCTGAAAACGCAATAGCGAACGTAAACTTGCAGGCACAGCTTCAAAAGGATGGCTATAACGTGACTGTCGTCGGCGTCAAGACATTTGACGACGCGTTGCCCTACTACTTCACCTAAGGCAGCCTTAAGAGTGGTCTGGCAAACCGTAAAAATCCGCTCGTAGGCACCTGTTGAGGAAGCATGAGGTCAAGCGTGATTGAAGTCAAGGGGCCTAGACAGAGGGAGCAGCCTCTTAGGATGCGGAGCTTGAAAAAGCGAGGATGAGACCGACTAGCGAGAGCAATCTTGAATCAAATCGCGTACTTTATGCCAGAAAATGGCCAGTTTTTTAAACACATTGCATTGAGGTAAAAAGACAATGGAAGCTGCGCTAAGGCGACGATTGGCGTTGCTCAGCATTTTGCTCATTTTGGGGGTCATTGCCGGGGCTGCCATCATCGCCCTCGGAGCAGAAAAGGCGATAACAGGGACTAGTAGTGATTACATTAGTGTAGTCAAGCCGCCGCAGACGGCACAATCGCCCGACCAGCGAGCTACGCAGCAGGCGCAGTATGAAGCCCGTTTGCAGAGCTTTCTTGCAATCGCGAACAAGGACGAGAGCGTGCAGAGACTCGTCGCAGGAAAGAACTACACCGTATTGGCTATCGCCCTAATAAGAGGGCCAACAGTGCCACCGGGGACAAACCCCAGCAACTACGGTGCCTTGGTGTTGAGAGTCGAGGGCAAGTTTTACAAGATCACCATTGATATAACGCATGAACAGGTTATCTCGATAGAGCAGCGCGTGTGTTACGGTCCGGCTTGCAACGAGTGACCGACAGCCGCACGCCTAGAGCGAGGAGCACATATGGCTAGGGGGGGAATTAGCGGAAAGACGCTTTTTGCAGCAGTCGTTTTTGTCGCTTCAGTCCTCGTACTCGCGTTCAAGCTGCTTAACCCCACGCCGGTGCAAATCCTCGTTGAAGGCGATACAGCCATTATCAGTCAGGTCCCGGGGTTATTCACCTATGCCGATGTGTTTGAGATCGCTGTCTCGTCAATCCTGATGAGCGTGAGCGGCACTTATCTCTTATTGCACGATTCGATTGGTGCTGCAGCGCCCGCGCCCGCTTCCGCCGGGAGTATCATCCTCGAGGAACGCCGACAGCAATGGGAAGAGATTGCAAAAACTCTCAAAAACGATGAGCAGACCCTCTATAAGGCGATTATCGACGAGGGCATCGTCAATCAGAGTGCACTCGTCGAAAAGACCGGTCTCCCGAAATCGAATGTCAGCAGAGCGCTCTACGGGCTGGAAAGCAGAGGCCTCATCGAGCGCAGGCGGCGAGGGATGGGCAACGTGGTTCTGCTCAAATAACGCTCACTTCTTAGTGCGACATGTCGGGTGAGTGAATTCTCGCGCGAGCAACTAAGAAAGGAAAACGCCGCAGCGAAAACTCCACAACTGCGGTTGTCAAGTCGAGTGCGAGCCGTAAGACTGCAACATCTAGCGGTCTGCCCTCGCGAAAGGTCCCCTCAGCCGGATACAAACTACGTGATATTAGCCAGCAGGCTGACGAAAGCAAAGCTCATCTTCGGAGAGCTGTGCATCTGTGGCGTAGGCGACTGGTTAGGGGTGAAGCCCTTGAGTCACGCGAGCACCTAATTCGCGATCTGCGTTAGTAAAGTTATCTACCATCCGCTCTTGTATTGGCTTGTCGGCATTCTCTAGTGAGTCGACAATATTGTCAATCAGGTGGTCTTGGTTGATCGAGTCGAGTGATCGATACCTAGCACCCGCCTGCGCAAAGTCATTTGTGAGGCTAATCTTTCGTCGAGTGATTTCCCCGTCGACCCGATAGGGGGACGTTGGGCTGGGAGGCGCTTCGTTTGGCATACCGCCACCAAGACTGTTCGGTTCGTAGTTGACCGTTCCGCTGAACGACCCTGATTGCATGGCTGCGTCGCGTTGGTTGTTGTTGACCTGTACGTGCGGTCGGTTGATGGCGAGCTGCAAGTAGTTCGGCCCAAGCCGATGCCGCTGTGTATCTGCATAGGAGAAAACGCGGCCTTGCAGGAGCTTGTCGGCGGACAACTCGATTCCTGGAACGATGTTGGCGGGGCAGAACGCGGCCTGCTCCGTTTCAGCGAAATAGTTCTCTGGGTTGCGATTCAGCACCATCTTACCGATCGGCATCAGCGGGAATTTGTCCTCGGGCCACGTCTTGGTAGCGTCGAGGGGATCGAAGTCCTGTTCGAGCTCTTTCGCGATGTCCATCATCTGAACGTTGAGTTCATACTCAACTTCTCCGCCTCTAGCGATCGTATCCCAAAGGTCCCGGGTTAGGTAGTCCGGGTCGGTCCCCGCCAATTTCGTAGCTTCATTACGGTCGAGGGAATGGACGCCCAGCTTCGGTTTCCAGTGGTACTTGACGTAGCGAGCTTCCCTTGCCGTGTTTACCCACTTATAGGTGTTGACGCCAAATCCTTCCATCATCCGGTAGCTCTTAGGGGTCCCACGGTCCGAGAACAGCCAGACGATCATATGGGTCGATTCAGGCGTCAAGGAGATAAAATCCCAAAAACGGCTATTTGCTGAGGAGCTCGTTGGAATGTTGGAATCTGGTGAAGGCTTGAAGGAGTGTACCATATCAGGAAACTTGAGAGCGTCGCGGATGAAGAAGACGGGCAGGTTGTTTCCCACGAGGTCGTAGTTTCCCTCTTCAGTGTAGAACTTGACCGCAAAGCCACGCGGGTCGCGTGCCGTGTCGGCGGAGCCTCGAGCGCCGACGACCGTTG
>Ga0116115_1000584_pt1 | contig 19368 bp, 14 predicted proteins | sample June2015DPH_10_1_2_FD_89789 | JGI IMG/M metagenome (GOLD analysis project Ga0116115, IMG submission 89789) | Peatland microbial communities from SPRUCE experiment site at the Marcell Experimental Forest, Minnesota, USA - June2015DPH_10_100 | ecosystem: Environmental > Terrestrial > Soil >... | reverse complement strand
GTGGTGAGCCAACACTCTGGAGACCGCGTACTCACGGCTGGCTCGCTCATCGATCCGGGTACCCTGTTGGCTCTACCAACCGCGATGTCAGCTCGCTGGGCCGTGGGTGATTGGTTCGCTTCTTGCACCAGACGTCCTCCCAATCCCACCTTTTCGGCGAGGTTGCCGTCTCGTGTCACCCTGGACTACAGTGCGGCAAAACCTGTCGACGCTGTGAGGCTTGGCCTTGAGATAGATCGCATGCCGGACTGCTAATTCTCCACGACGACCGTACACATTCTTCTGAGAAAGGAGGTTCCCCCATGCGCTTCGTCGGCAAAAGTCGACTCGGCTTCTACCCGCTGCCATTGTCCGAGGCCCAGCGGATTCGCAGGTTTCTCCTGTTTCCGGACCAGCCCTCGTCGGTGCTCGATCCCTGCGTCGGAGATGGCGTAGCGTTTGAGGCGATCACCAGCGATGCCGAGGTGCTTCGCTACGGTATTGAGCTTGATGCTTACCGTGCCGAGCAGGCCGAGCAGCGGATTCACAACGTAGTCCAAGGGAATGCACTGGAAGTGCAGTGCCCGGTCGAGTGCTTTGGTCTCGTGTATTTGAATCCACCTTACGATTGGACACTCGGGCCGGCTGACAGTCGTCGCACCGAGCAGTCGTTTCTGAGTCACACCTATCGCTGGCTCAAGCCAGCCGGCATCTTGGTGTTGGTTATACCCTGGGAGAGACTTGCTGAGTGTAGTCAGATTCTCTCTACCCATTTCCGTGACGTCCGGGTTTACCGGCTCGAAGCACCCGAGTGTGTGCGCTATAAGCAGGTGGTTGTCATCGGAGCACGACGAAGCCGACGTGAGAAAGAGCGCCTTACGGACAGCGATATCACCCGGGCACGGCTTTACTATGCCAGCCTGGCCAGGAACCCCTCCCAAATCCCAGTCCTGCCTTCTGAGCCCGAAGCGCGGTACGACGTGCCCGTGAGCGGACCAGCTCAACTGGTCTATCGTGGCCTGCCCCTGGATGAGATCGAGGATCTGTTGCCGCAGTCAGCGGCCTATCGACAGGCAGGACGCATTCTCTTTGCTGAGCCCGTGTCTACCACAGGCCGGCCCCTCACGCCCTTACACGCAGGGCACGTCGGCCTCCTGGCGTGCTCAGGACTTTTGAATGGCATCTTTGGATCCGAAGATCAGCGCCATATCTCCTTCTGGCAGGCCGTCAAGTTGGTGGACAAAACAGAGGAAGAAGATGAGCAGGGCGTGGTCACGGTAAGGGAGAAAGAACGCTTCTCTAATGAATTGACTGTTGTCTTCAGCACCGGCCAGGTTGCAATCCTGAAGTAGCCCTGTCGCTGTCACCCCACTTCGGTTTCTCATTCAGCCAAATCCCACGAGCCACAAGAGGAAACCATGAAGAATGCCCACGAGCGCTTCGGGGTCTTGGAATACACGAAGCGGATGAAAGACACCACCACGCGAATCCGGCTTCGAATGGATCGGTTCATTGGCGAGGTCGAAAGCGAGGGGATCTGTAAGGCCCATATCATCTCGGTCTTGGGTGGAGACTCCGACGTTAGCGCCATCTGGGCAGCCGTCATCGAGCAGAACCTCTTTACCGTGGAAGCTCCGGGGATCGAGCCGCTCACCGCTAGCCTGGGTGAGAACGCCCAATGCTTCCGCGGGACAATCACTATCGCCGGCCGCAAACCAATCCGCCACCTAGTCGCGACCTCGGCAGAGCTGGCCAAGACGCGACCGGGAGCAGACCCACAAGGCAGGCGAACCATCCTGTGTGACAACGACCCGACGTTCGTGCTGTATCGCATCGCGCAGCGGTATGGATTGCCCGTCGTGCCGGAGTGGGCGACTTGGTTCAACCAGGAACTCACCCGGCATAGGATGATCCAAGCGATCGTGGGCTTGGGGTGTTCGCCTGTGCTGGTCAGAGGATCGAAGAAAGTGTTCTTGAAATGGATTGGCAGGGCGCTCAGGCAGAAGCGGATCTCGTTTCCCGAAAGCAATGGACCGGTCTGCTGGAGCTTGGCAAGCAGCTTCTTCCGAGTTGACGAGAGTGATCACGAGGAGGGAACCAGCCCGGATGGGATTCGGCCCGCGTGCCTGATCTCTAACGGAGGAATAACGACAGGTGGAAGCTGAGCACCTTTGGCCGGGGAAATGTGGGCGCTTAAGGGAGAGGTTTCATGCGCGCGCGGCTGACCTGTTTCCTCCTGGCTACTGCATGACAGGGGGAAGATCATTGACGGCAGGAGGACTAGCGCGACCTTTAGCTGACCCGTGCTTATCAGTAAAGTTCGTACTAAAACCCACTTAACCGACCAGCAAGCCAACGGAACAATCCTGCCACCGGCCGCGTATCTAAACCTAAGGATGGGAATCCCCGTGCAAGAACTCCTTCAAGATTGGCTCTCTGTCTGGAAACAGGACTCGCAGCCGCTTCCGGCTCTCAACAGCACCTTCACCCCCGACGAGCAAGCCACTCGTGAAGCTCAGCTGGACCGCTTTTTGCAGTCGGTAGAAAAGGAATTGCGTGATCGTCCCAGCACTAGATCAGAACGCCGCGCCGCGCAAAACCGCCTCACCTTTGCTTTCACCTGTTTTGCGAAAACTTGTCTGGACCTTGGTGATTCCCATCTCGAACTCCTGCTGGACCATGGATTCTCCGGTGTCGCTACGCACCTTGCCCGGGAAGCGCGCCATCTGGATCCCGCCATAAGTGCCGCGGACATTTGTCAGGCCTGCCGTAACGCGTGGACCGCGTGTGCTCTGCAAGCTCTCATGGGACAACCGATGCGCCTCACGCCGTCGATTTTCGCTTACAGCATGCTTTACCCGTACACCGACAATTATCTCGACGACACGTCGACCTCTCTGGCGGCCAAGCTCGCGTTCAGTGGCCGCTTTCGCCAGCGCCTCGAAGGACACGCGATCACCGCGCTCAATGAGCAGGAAGCCACCATTTGGCGCCTTGTCGAGATTATTGAGGAGGAGTATCCCCGCAATGCCTGGTCGGAAGTCTATGCCAGGCTGCTGGCGATTCACAAGGCGCAAGAAAGCAGCGTTCGCATGCTGCGTTTCGGCTCCTCGCCGGAGAATGTCGACATCCTCAGACTAAGTTTTGAGAAGGGCGGCACATCCGTGGCGGCGGACGCCTGCTTGGTTGCAGGCTCGCTGTCGCCGGAGGAAGCTCGGGTCGCCTTTGGTTGGGGAGCGCTGTTGCAGTTGGAGGACGACCTACAGGATCTACAGCAGGATCTACGCGAAGGCAACCGCACGATTTTCACGCAGGCCGTTGTAGACGCGCGTTCCTGTGCGTGGAGCTGCGCTTCACTGGACGAACTCACGACGCGCATGCTGCATTTTGGCAGCCGAGTCATGCGGCAGATTGAGCGCATGCCCACGAATCGCCCGTCTCTCCGCGGCACAGCCCTCAATCACAGACCCTTGAAAGAGATGATCCGCATGAGTTGTTCCCTGCTGCCGGTCTGGTCCGCGGGTCATTCCGCCAGGCACTTCACCTGCGACTATCTCGCGCACCTGGAATCTCACTCACCCTTCCGCTTCGCCGCTCTCGCCAAGAGGCGCAAGAAGTTGGCCCATTGGACGGCCCCCTTGACGCGGATGTTCGAGTCGCTCCTTGAAGAGGAAGAGGACACCGCGGCACCTCTCCTGCTCGCAAACTTTCTGATGCCGCGCGCGGCCTTACCGTAAATTCTGGATTGGTTTTGTGTGACAGATACGCTGGCACCGATCGGCCTCGTCGACCGGCTCCGCAGTTTTCGAGTCCCTCGGCATAGTGCCGGGCGCGTTAATGCGCGAAGGCCGGGCACTGGGCTGGCAATGTTCGGTCCCACGCGCTGCTCAACTTGCGACCTCGTCACCTTGCAAGCAGGATAGATCACCTGTAGCGGCATAGTATTTACCTCGCACGAGTCCACTTTGACGGTTAGTCGGCATATCGGAGATTGAGCCCCGTAGCGCGCACAGATTTCGACTGCACACACAGGTTTTGCCTTACCGTCTAGCATTCTATCGAGTACAGCTGATCCCACCACCTACGTAGAATGACTGAGCCCCAACCAAGCATACCAGCTGCCGCCAAGCCCTGAACTTTCCCTGAAAGGAGGAAATCGTGCCCCTGCCCGCCAGCATCGCCGACTACTTGCGCGGCAACACCGCTGAACTCGCGGCAAGAATACTTGATTCCTTCCCACCCTTGCATTCCATCGACGACCCACCGTCACCAATTATTGGCAAGCTCCTTCGGAAACCTTATCCCGCTCAGACCCTCGCCATCATGGGTCTGGTCCGACGCTGGCAGCAGGCCCGAGCAGGTGCTGTGATTGCGGAGTGCGGTACGGGCAAGACGCTGATCTCGCTGGCTGCCGTTCAAACCCACGCTGAGGACCGGCCCTTTACGGCTCTCGCAATGGTCCCACCTCAATTGGTCGAGAAGTGGTGCCGGGAAGCGATCCTCACCCTGCCGCGTGTTCGCGTCTTCATCAGTGACGGGCTGCGGACGCCAACCAACTCCAACAGTCATCACGGCGTGAACGAAGTCAAGTTGCGAAACAAACGCATCGTGCGCGAGGGATTGCGGACCAGCTTGAGCGAGTTGCGTCTGCGCAGGACCTCACCCTCGGCTCGTAAGCGCTGGGATTCAATTTGCTCTTCTCCGGCACTGTTCGTTGTCGGCCGGGACCGTGCCAAGCTCGGGTACTTCTGGAGGCACGCCTACCAGGTCGCCCGTTGCGGGCGTTATCAGGGGAGCGTCGTTAATCCCGACAGCGAGGCCCCGGTCTACCTCGGCACTGAGGGCGAGCGCCTGTTGGCGATGGACTTCAAGAAGGTGAAGCTCAGCGAAATGCTGGGCCAGGCGGAAGGGACAAATCATGCCCGCCGGCCACTCTACAGCGCCCTTTGGCAGGCGGATGGGAAGAAGATTCGCCGCTTTGCCCCCGTCGACTTCATCGGCCGGTACATGGACGGGTTCTTCGATTACGCCATAGCTGACGAAGTTCACGAGCTGAAGGGAGGAGATACGGCCCAGGGGAACGCTCTGGGCACACTGGCTTCGTCCGCCCGCCACATTGCCGTCCTCACCGGCACACTGCTCGGGGGCTACGCAGATGAACTCTTCAACATCCTGTTTCGCCTTGAGCCTTCGAGGATGTTGGAAGAGGGCTTTGAGTATGGAGAAGCCGGTGTTCGGGCCTTTACCGAAACCTACGGGTTGCTGGAGAAGATCACGGTGATTGAGCCCGCCGACAACGCCTGTTCTGAGGCGCGCGTTACCACCCGGCTCCGCCATCGCCCGGGTGCGTCACCCCTGCTGTTTGGCCGCTTCCTGATGAGTCTTGGCGCCTTCGTGTCGCTGGAGGACATCTCCGATGCTCTTCCTCCCTACCGGGAGGAGGTGGTTAGCGTGGAGATGGATCAACCCCTGCAGAAGGCTTACGAGGACCTGGAACAGGACATCAAGAAGGCCCTGCGCGAGCATCGAGGCAACCAGTCGGTCGCGAGCGTCGCCTTGAATGCTCTCCTCGCTTATCCCGACCGGCCTTTCGGCTTCGGGGACTTGATAGGGCGTGAGTTCAATCCCGAAACCCAACGTCGCGAGCCATTCCTGATCGCGGCTACGCGTGACCTGGATGAGGACTTTGTCTATGCCAAGGAGCGGCGGCTGTTGGAGGAAATCAAGTCCTCGCTTGAGCGTGGCAGGAAGGTGCAGGTCTACGCGGTCTATACGCAGAAGCGAGACGTGACGCGGCGCCTGGAGAGCATCCTGGCGAAAGAAGGGATCCGCGTAGCTGTGCTCACGACCCAGGTTGCGCCGGAAGAGCGTGAAGCGTGGTATGAGCGTCAGCTGCGGGCCGGTGTGCAGGTAGTGATCGCGCACCCGCGTTTGGTTCAGACGGGACTCGACCTCTGGTCATTTCCAGATATTTTCTTCTACGAAACCGGCTATTCCATCTACACCCTGCGACAGGCCAGCCGGCGCTCGTGGAGGATTGGACAGTGGTCGAACGTCAACGTTAAGTTCTTCTACTATGCGGGCACCATGCAGGAAACGTGTGTGCGGCTGATGGGGAAGAAGCTCCTGGTCTCACTGGCAATGGAAGGGAAGTTCGCAACTGACGGCCTGCAGGCGATCGAAGAAGGTGATGACATCCTGATGGCGATGGCGCGGGAGCTTGTTACAGAAAAAGGAATAGGCGAATCTGCCGACCTCGTCTGGAAACAATTGCAGAAGCAGCAGGCGGAAGTGTTTGGAGTCCGCTCTGTGGAAACTCTCCCACCGGAAACCGAAGCCGAACCTGGGGTTGGAGATGTGCCGGAAATCATTATTCCACCGCCAGCATCGATTCCGGAAGTGGTGACGCAACTCCTCGTGTTCGGCAGTTCACTCGAAGGCCTGCCCAAGCGCAAGACTTCACGGCGCACGACGGCTGCTACCACCTCATCGAGTCAACTGGGCCTGTTTTGAATCATCTGACCGCGGGGTCAACCTCACTGACGGAGGCTCGCTCGTTGTCACCGTCCCGCGACAGACCCACTCCCGAAATTGAGCCCACCGACGAATCTCCCACGCGAAAGTGAAGGGATGAAGTCAAATAACTTTGGAAGGAGCCCTCATATGCAAGGCCTATTTCCTCTAGGTCAGATCGTTGCCACGCCCGGCGCTCTAGCGACCTTGGCGCGGGCAAACCAGACGCCCAATGAGTTTCTGCTCCGCCACGTCTCTGGCGATTGGGGAGAGTTAGACGCGCATGACTTGGCCGAAAACACGTACAGCCTGAAGCACGGATTCCGCGTCATGAGCAGTTATCGAACGAAGTCTGGCGACACGCTTTGGTTGATAACTGAAGCGGACCGAGCAATCACGACTCTTCTTCTGCCCGAGGAGTATTGAATCCATCGATTGGGAAAGGGCAAAGTCAGTCCTGTAAAGCTGAACCTTCGCGCATTATCAATGCTTCACCAGTTTCTGCTGCAACGACGGCAGCCAAAGTGGTGGAAAAGGAGCGCGTTCGTCATGAACTTCGTCTGCGCACATCTGGGTGACATACATTTGGAAGAGAATCACTACTTCGCCGACACCGCTCAGTGTCTGGAATGGTTTGTCGCAGATGCCATCCGGACGGGTGTTGACCTCTTTGTGATCAACGGCGACCTCACAACCTACAAGGCCACGATTAAGGAACGGAACTTCTGGGTCGACAGGCTGGTCGAAATGGCCAACCACGCTCCGGTGATTCTGGTTGCAGGAAATCACGGGGCGGAGCTTGAGGGAGATTTGTATGTGTTTGGCCGAGCCAGGGGAAAGCACCCCATCTACCTTTGCACTGAGCCAGAGTTTATTGAGCTGGGTGAAGCTGCTATTGCGGTCTTCCCGTATCCTCGCAAAGCCGTGATGGCTGGCAACGAGCACAGTCTGGGTGAGGCCTTCGCACAGCAACTCGATGAGTTCAACCAGCGATTTGAGCAGAGGTCTGGATGCTACAAGCTCTTCTTTGGGCACTTCGGGGTGGCTGGCGCCAGAGTGAGCAGTGGTCAACCTCTGGTCGGGCGCTGTGCTGAGTATCCCTTGGACCCACTGCGCAGCTTGAAGGCCCAGTATGTCGGGCTCAGCCACGTTCACCTCCGTCAGCAACTGGCCCCGCGCATTTGGTATGCCGGCTCACTCTCTCGCTGCGATTACAGCGAGGTTGAAGACAAAGGCTACCACCTGGTGACACTGAATACTCCTAAGCTTTGTCCGGACCTGTCGGACCTGGATATTGAATTCAGGGTGTCGCCCACGCGGCGAATGGTCGAAGTTCACGCTGTCTACCAAGATGGCGAACTGCGGCTGCCTGAGCATCTGGACTTCCTCACCTTGAAAAACTCTCGGGTGAAAGTCGTGGTGACTGTCCCTAATGGACCTGACCACTTGCTCAGCCGCGAACAGCAGGAGAATCTAAGGGAGAAATTGCTGTCTGCCAATCCCGCGGAACTGAAGGTGAAGATCGAGCACGATGCGGACATCCCGGCGGAGCCTGCTCCTATCGCTGCCGCCCGCTCAGCCGAGGAAAAGCTTCGTGCCTACTGGACGATGAAAGGCATCCCACCTGCAGACCGTCAAGAGCGGTTGCTTGCAAAGCTGGCGGAAGTCGAGAAAGCAGTTCTCTTCAGTCAAGAAAGCTGAACACCATCATCATTATCTGCCCAAACGATTCTTGTTTTAGTCAGCGCGTGGCCAATCCCTTGGCGAAAGACAGGAAGAGCCCCCGATCCCTCTCGGGGATGCGCACCAAAAGGCTGCTGAGCTTCAAGAGGAAGCGAGCCTCTGTTCCGGCCTTGCCGCCTTCTTGGGCAAGTTTCTCCACAGTCTCTAGAGCTTTCAACCGGGGCGTGGTCGGCCCTTGTTCGCCGGAGTAAAGAAGCTCGTACAAAGGGACATCCAACGCCTTAGCAAAGCGTTGCAGGGTTTCAAGCGTGGGGACGGTTTGGCCGTTTTCCACGCGCGAGATGTGTTGTTGCTGTAAGCCCGTCCGCTGTTCTACATCGCCCTGAGCCATTCCCTTCTCTTCGCGAAGTCGGCGAAGGCGAGCGCCAATAGGCAGCATGTTTGTATCCCTTCTTGGGTTATCGCTGCATGGAGCCTGTAGGCCGCATCGTACGCGAAGCGCCGTCGGGTTTCAAGCGTCATCCTGGAATACCGGAGGAGCACGGGCGGGTCTCCCCTCAACCAAACTGGGAAACCGCTGGGGGGCCACACAGCGCGATTGTGAGGGCCTGTAGAAAGCAAGGCGAAAACTGCCGGTATTTCTGGCAACCTATTGCATTCAAACCCTCATAAATATTGATACTGACGAACATCCGAAGATTCCTAAGTGGAGTTCAAAATGCACCGGGAGGTCTTACGATGAGACTGCATCACCTGCGGCTGCGGGGAATCACTGAGGCATTCCCAAATGAAGTTTGCGTCGACTTCGATAGTCTGGGTGAGGGGCTGATTGCCATTGTGGGCGAGAACGGCGCCGGCAAATCAACCCTGATCGGATCGGTCTTCGCAGCTCTGTTCCGCCAACTGCCCGGCCAGAAGCGCTCGCTTTATGACTTCGCGACCCATCCCCAGCCTGAAATCGACCTTACGTTCAGTGTCAATGGTGCGCGCTACCGGTCGCTTCTCAAGATCGATCCGAAGTCCCGACAGATGGAGAGTTATCTCTTCAACGGGGATGGGAAACCACTGACCAATGGCAAGAGGGAACCTTTTGAGGAGCTTGTCAGGAAATGTGCTGGTACGCCGGAGTTCTTCCTGAGCAGTATCTTTTCCAGCCAAAAGCGCACGGGGAACTTTCTCTCGCTGGACCGCAGCGAGCGGAAGGAGTTGTTCATCCGAGAGTTGCTCGGGCTGGACCGGCTGAGACTGATTGCAGCCGCAGCTAAGGACAAGGCGGAAGACGTGGCCAGGACCACGCTTGGCCTGGAAGGGCAGGCGAGAAGCCTGAAGGAGCTGGTGGAGGGCGGGGTTGAAGAACCCGGGGAAGTCGAGGCCCGGCTTCGAGAAGTGTCGTCCCGTCTTGAGACCCTGGAAGCCGAGAAGCGTGCGGCACAGCAACGGCTGCTGGAGCTTCAGGCAGCGGAGGCCAGTCGAAAGCCGCTCCTGGGTGAGGTTGAGACTCTGAAACAGCGGCTGCGTAAGACCGACGCCGAGATCACAGAAACCAAACGCCAGATAGGGAGGGATGAGAGCCTGCTGACGGGAAAGAAGGACCTCGCCGATTTGACGGGACGAGGCGCGGTGCTTACCGCTCGCATCGAAGAGCTCCATCGGCAGATCCGGGAGATACAGGGCCTGGAGACATCTAATCGTGAGACTGAACGCACGGTCCAAACTCTGGATGCCGAGCTTAGAGCGAACCTGGCCGAACTTGAACGTCTGCGGGTGGAGCGTGAAGAGCTTGCGATAGTGCCCTGTCGGGGAGAAGGGGTTTACGCCTCTTGCCCGAAGATTCAGCGCGCTGTCGAAGCCGGGCAGAAGATTCCGATACTGGAGGGAGAGGTTGCCACACTCTCAATTGAAGTCGAGGTCCAACGCAGTTCGCTCATTCAGATTGTCACCCCATCCTTTGATCTCACCCGGACACTCGAAGGCTGTGAGCGGGACCGCAAGAAAGTTGACCAGGAGCGGCAACGGTACGAGGAATTGCGAGCAGTCGAGGCGCGGCGGGACGAACGGCTCAAGGCTTTGGAACGCATGGCTCAGGCCCGTGCGGAAGTCAGCGAGGAACTATCAAGGAAGGAATCTGGGCTCTCTGCATTCTCTGATCTTGACGCTAAGATACATACTTCCCGGCGGGAGATTGAAAACGCGGACCGTCTGATTGTCTCCTGCCGCCGTGAGCGAGACGGTCTCATTGCGCGCCAGGCCCAAATCATACAGCGTCAGGAGCAACGAGAGGCCGCGCGCACTCGCTTGGCCCAGGTCGAGGCCGAACTCGGGGCCGCAAGGACTGAGCAGGAAGACTACAACTATCTCGCCAGGGTCTTCGGGCCGGACGAGATCCAACTTTGCGAGATCCAGGCCGCCGGACCACAAGTCTCGATCTTGGTGAACTCTTTGCTTGAGGGCTGCTTTGACAACAAGTTCGAAATCCGCTTCAGGACACAGCGGCCCAAGGCGGACGGCAAGGGGATGGTAGACGATTTTGATGTGGAGGTCCGCAACAAGAACCTGGACCGAACTTACCTCGTGGATGAGCTCTCGGGCGGGCAGTTCGTTCTGGTCAACGAAGCCGTCAACCTAGGCATCGCCATCTACAACATGCGGCAGGGCGAAGGCATTCGTTACGAAACTCTGTTCCGAGACGAAACCGTGGGAGCTCTGGACGCCACGAATGGCAAGGAGTACGTGCGAATGCTGCGCCGGGCAATGGACCTCGGCGGATTTCACCAAGTCATCTTCATCTGCCACACGCCCCTCGTATGGGAACTGGCGGACAGAGTTGTAGAAATAAAGGATGGGCGGGTAGCAGTCATGAGTGGTGTGGAGGGATTATCGTGGCCTGCCAGTGCACCCCAGCGGTGATGGTCACCGTAACCGCCAAGCCCGCATTGGAGTGAGTCAAGGCTGCTCTCCTGTGGTGAACGCGCCAGGCCAGCCGCCGTGGGCTTCGATCACCTCGTCGATTTCGGTCATCAGGCCGATGGTCTCTTTCAGGGCGACCACGATCTTCTGGTAGTGGGCGATGTCTTCTTCGGAAAGCACCCGGCCGCGGCGGTCCTTCAGCCACTTCTCGCAGACCTGATAGCCGCCGATGTGGAAATTCCAGACATCCTCGGAAACACCCTCGAACCCTTTGGTGGGATTAATCCTGACGGTTTCGGCGCTGTACTTCGGATAGCCCGCTGCAACCTCGTCGTCGCCTTTGCCCACGTACTTCGTGATGTGTTTCTCCAGCTTGGGAGACTCCATAAGGTGGAGGGCGACAAGCTCCCCGCCCAGCCGGGCTAGCGCACGGAACAGGTCCGGGTTTCCAGTCAACGGTATGCGTGGGAAATCTCCCATCAACTGTAGGCCAAATTGCTCCCGGTAACAGGGGGAGCTCAAAATAGAATAGATGTAATAGAATCCCTGCTCGGGGGTTACCAGATCTGAATCATGTCGAATTGCAAAGTCTTCGATCTGCACGCCGAGGATCTCAGAAAGTTTTGAAATGAAGGCAGGGGAAAGCGCGCTTTGTCGATGATTGTTCCGCTGGCCGAACTCGAACTTGCTCGTCTCAGAATAAACGTACAGTGGGAAAAGCTGAGTTGTTCGGTCGTGGGAACCAGTCTTTTCCTCGATTGGCCATCTCGATACGAAGGCATGGCAGAAAGGCAGGCGAGTGACCTGGCGAGTGGCTACAAGGGCAAGATTTGTCTTCAACATATGCTGCATTGTTGAATGCCGCGCTCGTCCAAGTGCTTTTGTGTTGTAGTAGATGAATCGGTGATCGAACGGCTTATAGAGAAACTTTTGGACCGCGGCTTCGTCAAATTGAATCTCGTTAAGCTGTGATACGCGCCACCCGGCAGAGTCCACCAGACCGTACTTATGGCAGATTGACTCGCGATGCGTTGTGATGTTTTGAAGGACGTCGCTCATTCGGCGGCACAAAGCACTCGCGGAAATGTCAGTAAAAAGATCGTCGTTCTTTGTCTGTATGCCTGTATTGCTGTTGAGAAATACTTCGGAGATTGGAATCCAAAGGGCATACGGAGACGCTTCATGAGCTTCTGAGCGTCGAAAAAAGAACATCGGCGGTTTTGGTGAAAATCTGTCGAACGGGGTTGAGGCGCTGGAGAGCAAGCAAAGACGTTCATACTTATGTTGTTGGGTGCCGTAAATGTCAGCCTTACCGAGTTGGCCTGCCGCTTTTGCGACAAGGTTCTTTACACCCAATATTACGCAAATGCCCTGCTGTATCTCGAACACATTTTCATCAGCGGATCCATCTGGCGCTCCCTCGCCTTTCCTACTGTCACCATGCAAATCAACAATCATGAGGTTGGCTGAGTGGTCTAGTAGGAAGTGCCGTATCCCACGGTGGGTTGGCGCACTGAGAAACGCATTGTTAATGACAAGGCCGACTATCCCAACAGATGCTACCTCGACGTTGTAATAACCAAAGCGAAGGAATTTCCACTCTTCACGGGTTAGATCCGATTTCTTCTCATTCAGACCAGTTTTGAAGTCGTCTACCAATCCAAGGCTCCAGGGGTGCTTACTCATCGATTTTGAATACGGAGGATTGCCGGTGACGACAGTGAAGCGCCGGGTGCGTTTGATGGCGTTGACGGCCTGGGCTTCGTGGGCCAATGCAGGGGCGTCGAAATCGAGCCGGTCGGAGAAGTCCTGTGGCGGTTCGAGGCTGTTGGTGAGGTAAATCCTGGCGCGCTCGTGCGAACCGAAGCGGTAACCCGTCCCGTCCAGCTTCAAGCCGATCTTCATGTGGGCAATGGCGTAGGGAGCCATCATCAGCTCGAAGCCATAGAGCCGGGGCAGAAGATGGTCGGAGACGTATTCGTTCCATAAATTGTGAAATTCAAGGGCCATGTGGCCCTGCTTGCGCCACTTGGTCTTCATGGTTTGGTGAATCACATCGATCACTTCAACCAGAAACGTGCCAGTGCCACAAGCTGGATCGAGAATCTGAACGAACGGGTCTTCGGGCCTGGCCCCGTCTGGAATCTTGAGTTCTGGGTGACGTTTCGCCATCTCGCCCCAGGTGGTGGTATCCGCAAGGCCATCTGCCAAGCCGAATTCCTTTTGCAAGATTTCGTCCACACTGCGCACGATAAAGGAAACGACGGGTCGTGGGGTGAAGAAGACGCCGCGCAGCATGCGTTTCTTCGGATCGTATTCCTTCAGGAAGAGCTCATAAAAGTGGATTACCGGGTCTTCCTGCGGGTTCTTGTCATCAAAGTCCCGGATCACCGCTTCCATGTTTGCATCGCGGAGGGCCTGAACCACGTCATTGATGCCCAGTTCGTCGAAATCCACCTTGCCTTTGCGCCCGCCGACGGTGAGGAACTGAGACAGCAAATCGTGGAGGAAGGGATTGGTGACCGGAGGCACCATGTCCTTGACGTTTTCGGCCGTGAGGCCCATGGGCCGCGAAACCCGGGCCGAAAGCAATCCGTAGGTAATGGTCTGCGCGTACATGTCCGCGAAGTCGTCCTCGGAGAGGTCGTGGATCAAGGCTTCTCGGAACGCGGTCATGAGCTTGCGCATCGGGCCTTTCTCAGACTCCACTTTCAGGACCGTATTCACGCGCTTGCGGATGGCTGTGGCTAGCTCCGCCATGCGCTCAGCCATCTCCTTGGAGGTCCCGATCACTTCCCGATGCTTAAGCGTAAACGCCTGCGACCATGTGCGCCGCCAGTTGTCAAGGTCTGCCGGGTTGTCCGGCCAATGGAGTCTTTCCTTGAGGACGTCGTGGGCATGGGCCAAATGCAAGACCGTGTCCTCATCATCCCAACCAAGGACCTTGAGCGTGGGCAGATCACCAACCTCTGAATCATCGGAGAAATTGGCCAGGGTAATGTCGCGATGTTCGGACTCACCATAAGCCGAAATAAAGAGCAAATCGTGAAGCTGCCACGCAGCCTGCTGCGGCTTATTGGCGGACTGGCGTTTCTTGATAACGAGTGAGCGCAGGATGCGGCGCAGCACCACGACGGGAAGGCGTTTGGGCTCGAAGTTGACGAAGAAGATTCCCCAGGGCTGGTTTGAGGCCAGTGGGCGGAGTTGTTTGATCTCTTTGATCTTTACTGCTGTTTTCGCGTCCAGGCCCAATTCTTCGGGCTCGTAGTCGAAGGTCAGCTCGTCAAAATCGTCGGAGTCGATAGGCCATTCCAACTCGTCGCGGAGGTATTTGACCAGAGAAGGAAAACTCTTGATGGAACGCAGACGTTCAACATCAACGTCACTCACGGTAATCTCCTAACTGAGTTCCATCCAGGCTTTGAGGGTCGGCCTTACGCCCATGGGGGCCTGGACCTGCTTTAGGTAAGTATTCTTGATATGCTTCTCAACCTTGCCTCGAATCTCTGAAAGGGTCTGCTTGGGGATGTCTTGTTTGCGCGGCGTATCCGGTGTCGAGCGGATGAGTTTGACGATTTCGGCAGGGTCGTCAGCAATCTTCTCGGTAGCCAAGTCGAACAAGTACCACTTTGTGTCTCCCGCCTCCTCCGTCCACGTGCCATTCTCGTCGGGCTTAGTTTTCCCGACAGGCGCGGGCATAGCGAAACAGAAGAATACCGCCTTTGCGCCCGTCGAGGGATGAGCCTTGCCGCTGAAAACTCGACCGGGGAGAGCACCGATCCGCTCAAGCAGGTCGGGATGGTCCTTGAGCAGTTTCTGGTATTCCAGGCGCATTTGCTCAATGGGCGAGGTTGTTCCTTCGTAGGCGTGAGTAAAGTCTTTCAGAGCCTCGTAGTCGTCCTCGGGCCTGAGGAGCTTCTTGCCTTCGATGCCAAAGGTTTTGGAAATTCGCAAGACCTTGTGGGACACGCGGCTGTAAAGCTTGAGCAGTTCGTCGATCTCGTCGGGGGGCAGGAAGTTCCAGTAGGCGACCGTACGGCGGATTTCCCCTTGTTCGGGGTGGTCGGTGAGTATTGCGGCCTCGGTATCCGCATTCATGCGCCGGTCCACACGGCCAATGCGCTGCATCAGACGGACGGGATTCCAGTGCAAATCATAATTGATGAGCCGGGTCGCATCCTGCAAGTTCAAGCCTTCGGAGAGCACGTCCGTGGAGACGAGGATGCGAGTTTCGGAGAGCCCCTCCGCTTTGAGCGCGGCGCTCGACGAGCCGTTGTAATAGGGCGAGAACTGGCGAATGATCTCGCCCCGGTCGCGTTTGGAGCCGCTGTCCACCTCATCCGCGCCATCGACGCCGGCTGCTTCCAGTTGCTTCCTCAGGTAACGCGCGGTGGCCATGTACTCCGAGAAGATCAGTACCTTATGTTTCTTTAGGACGGGGTCGGACTTGAGCAAGTTGAGAAGGGCTTTGAGTTTGTCGTCATGCGCGGGTTTGAACTTCCTCAGTTCATTCAGAAAGTCAGCGAGTGTATGCAGGTCGTCAATAGTTTCGGCGATGATTTCATCCACTTTGTACTCGTCTCGGTTCAATCGCTCAGCGTCCTCAATCATCTCCTGTGAAACAATATCCTCATCCTCGTCCTCCTCCGCGCCATCTCCCCAAAACTCTCGCTGGCGTTCGCGGACGTAATCGATGAGATCCCCATATTTGTCCTTCCATCGCTCGAAGTGCCGGAGCTCTGCGGCCTGCGGCTGGTTCTTAACGATCCAAGCCAACAGTTTCTGAAGCAGCGTGTTACAAGACATCTCAAACGCGTGCGCAGAACTCTCGAACCGCTTCAGAAACTGAATGCGGATCAGGCGCACGACCTGGTTTTGCCGCCCTTTTTTCATGGCAAATTCAACCGAAGTATCGAGGCCCTTGTAGTAAGCGAGGGGATAGTACACGGCCAGCGAGAAGAGAGGCTTTTCCTTGCTGAATGCCTTTTCCACTAAGGTGAGCAAGCTGCCGTAGGTCTTCCTGACGGAGTAGGCCTGAACCTTTGGGTCTTCTCTCTTGGGAAAGATCGTCTGGGGCCCGCCGTATTGCTGCTGACTCTTTTTCACGTACGCCCGGCTGCGCTGGACGACCAGCGCACGGAAAAGATCGTCATTCGCGAGGACCTTCTCAGCTTCCACCTCGTTGGTTTCCGCAGCCTCGTCTTCCGCAGCGTCCGACTGCTTGTAAACGAGCTTCTCAAGCTCCTTCTCCATCTTGCGGAAATGGCCTGGTAGGGAGTGAATGCCGAGAGGGGCATCCTTGAAATAGTCCGTCTGGCGCCGGGAGAAAAGCTCGATCATGTGCTGAAGGTCGATAAGCTGATTGTTGATCGGCGTGGCGGTCTGTAAAAACAGGTCCTTTCCTTCGGCGATGTCGTAGAACTGCCAGTAATGCGATTGGCGCTCGCCTTCCTCCCCCTTGATGCCGGGGTTACGAAAGTGGTGCGCCTCATCCACGACAATGGCGTCGGCGCGCTGCTTGATGTCTCGAACGAGCGCAGGGTAATCCTTCTCGTCACTGGCTTTTCTGAGCAGGTCCGTGTGATTAAGAATTTCCAGGGTGCTGAAACCGCCGCTGAGGTGCGGGGCGTAACGAGCGAGGGCTGCTTCCCAAACCGGCTTTCGGGCAGCCTTAGGAACGAGCAAGACGACTCGTTTGCGCTGCCGCTCGACGAGATACTCAATCACCATAAGCCCGATGAAGGTCTTGCCGAGGCCAACACCGTCGCACATGAACCCGCCATGGTATTTGTCCGCAATCGCCATTAATTCGTGGAATCCATCCTTCTGGTACTGATCCAGGATGGGATAGACTTTTGAGTCGTTTTCCAGCCACTCATTGTCGGTCATTACCCGCTGTCGGAAGAATTCGTGGAGCGACCGGGCATAGACATCGAAGGGAGAGTAGTCCCGCGTGTGGCGCTCAATCGTGCGCAGGATGTCGGCTGTCACGTCCTCGGCCTCGGCCCAGTGTTCGTCGTACCACTCCTGGAGGACGGTCACGGGGCGGCCGGTGATCTGGACGTTAAGCTCGATGTTCTCCGTCAGGCCGGGATACGTGAGGTTCGATGAGCCCACCAGGGCTGAAGAGCCGACGACCTCCAACCGGCCTTGAGTAATGTAAGCTTTGGCGTGGAATTTCTCTTTGCGATAGACGCGGCAGGTGATTTTGCCGGACCGGATGGCCTCGACGATGGCAGGTACGCCTGCGAGAAAATCGTTCTTTTGCTTCTCGGCTTCAAGGCTCCCGTCGAGACGGGTGGTGACCTTCCTTAACCCCTCGACGAAGGCGTTCTTGGTGCGATGCGAAACCTCGTCGCCTACCAGGATGCGAAGCTGATCCACCTTCTGCCACTCGTCCTTCAGGGCCAAAAGTGATCCGATCTCAAAATATCCTGTGGCGCAGTCAATCGCCTTGGAGATTTGACACCAATCGTGCAGATAGCGCAGAACCTTCCAGTCCTCGTCACTGTTGTCGACGATGAAGAGTTCGCTACCCGTGACACTTGTTCGCTTTGGCATATAGGGTGGGCCCGCGCTTTAGAAAACGATTACGCACCGTCGTAGACAGTCAACTCCCCGCCGGAGTTTTGGAGTGCAGTTTACTCCTTGGCCTTGTAGTAATCAAGATCTCACGCTCAAGGTTGCGGATCTGTGGGAGGTCAAGCGATGGCTCATTGGGTTCGGGGCGGAAGCCGAGGTTTTAGCTCGCGATGAATTGTGTGAGGAATTTGCCACGGAGTGCGCCAAGGTGGGGCAACGCGGCAATGCCCATCCGGACCGGTAAGGGATACCGAAAACCACATGGCCAACTGGAAAGTCATTGCGCTGGTCAACGGCGAGATCGAAGCCGTTTCAAGCTTGGCTGCTCAAGACCGGCCGGGAGCCCACCCGCAAGGAATGCCTGGAGTCGCTCGCCACCGTGCCGCTGCTCATCGTTGATGACTTCGGAATGCGGAAGCTCCCTCTGACCGCCGCCGAAGAATTACTCGAACTCATCATGCGACGCTACGAACGCGCCAGCACGCTGGTCACTTCCAATCGGCCGGTAGAAGACTGGGGCAAGTTGCTGGGCGATGCGGCGGCCGTTAGCGCTATGCTCGACCGCCTTCTCCACCATGGACACCTGCTGAAGTGCGGCCCGCGCAGTTGGCGGACGAAAACGGACTTGCCAGCAGAGCCCGTGGCAGGGTAAAAGAACTTAGTCCCGGACGGCCTCTGTAGACCGGCTTTGATGTGATCACCGAGGAGGAATACAGATGACATCCACCGATTTTCTCAAGAGACTCTGCGAAGGCTATGTTCGCAGTTATGGAACGCTCAACGTCCAAGGTAACCCTCGGAACGATCGAGAGCTCTGTGCGCTAGATTCCCATGGGGCCGACGTCACCCACAGGGAATTGAACTTCTTCGTTAAGTTAGGAGAAATGCTGGGTTTCGTCACCCGCCTCGAAGAGGGAAGGAGGGACCTCTCGTGGTTCGATGCCGACTCGAAAGAATTGGTGCTCTACATGGAGCGCGAGACCGTGAGCAGAAGAGCCTGCAACACCATGAAGAAGCTGCTAAAGACCGGAAAGCCGAAGGCTCGCTATCTTGCAGCAGTCTTCGGATGGCTAACAAAGGAAGATTTCACCTCGCTCCGCCGAGAAATTGACAGCCACCTGAAAGGTCGTTCGTTGCTTGTGCTGGCGTGGGTGGGTCCAAGCATTTATAAGGCCACGAAACTCGAGGCCATTGTAGCGTCCGAAGGAAACGTCTACACCCGGCGAGGCAAGGCAGAACCAGCAAATGACGAGTACTGGTATGCGCACTTTGATGGCGGATGGCGGAACGCTCCGGGTTATCTTGGGAGCCGGCCGCTATCACCGCAAACCAAGGGCGCGAAGTAGACAACGCACTTCGACCGGCTGGCGCTCGCCCCAGTGTTCCGCCGCACAGACGCGGACCAAGAGGGGCTTGCCCGAAGGGGAGCAGGCAGGTTAAAACAACTCCGTCCCGGATGGCCTCCATTGGCCGCTTTTGGGCTGATCATTTATGGCCGGTTTTGAGGTGATCACTGAGGTGACCTAGTGTAGTGTCCCCAACGCTTCTTTACATTTGGCGACTTTGGACATGATTCGTTCAACCGAGGCGGTCCATACAAAGACACGAGGATTCTGGTTGTGATTGTCCAAATATTCCTTGATGGCAGCGATCAGCTCGGGCACGCTTCGAAAAGTACCGCGTCGGATGCGTTTGTCGGTAATT